>Ga0179591_1199799_pt1 | contig 10133 bp, 6 predicted proteins | sample CZOMad2_1_08_16f_FD_182891 | JGI IMG/M metagenome (GOLD analysis project Ga0179591, IMG submission 182891) | Vadose zone soil fungal communities from Angelo Coast Range Reserve, California, USA - CZOMad2_1_08_16fungal (PacBio error correction) | ecosystem: Environmental > Terrestrial > Soil >... | reverse complement strand
TCTTTGATTGGATTTCCCCCCTTCCCGTCCTATTTTTTCTTCTGACTAATGCAGGCTTTCCAGCTCGCCTGCGGCCCTGCGTCCCTCCCCCCTTTCTGGCCCTCTTCTATCCTAGGGAAGGGTCGCACTCAGTCCACTGTTCCTTTTTTTTCTCACATACTTGTTGCATCTCGATCTCTTTTTTTTCGGTTGTTTTGAACTTCCCAACCCAGTGCTGGCTGACCATTGTTTGAAGCTTTCCTTTTTTTCTTCTCTTACGTTCTTTCCTGCTCTTTCTTCGGTGTAGCTCTCCGTTCTCAAGTCGGCTCGTCCCTTTCGTTCACACCCCAAGACGTCCGTTGGTCTGAGGCCCCGATCAGCAGTTTCGCACCCTTACTTCCCCCAGAGACCCCGTATCAGCTCTCGTTCTAACCAGCAGGTAGCTTTCTTCTCCTTTCCCCTCGTCCGAGGTAACGCCCCGTGTGTCAGGCCTTGAGGAGTCCCATTCCCTCGTTGTCCGGCCCGGCATAGGGCTGTTTGGCGTGTGCCAGTTTGGATTATTCTTTTTTGACCTTCTCCCCCCTCAACAAGTGCTGCCAGCATTGCTCTGCTTTCGTCACCTTCTCTCCTGATTTTTTAATCTTATCGAGGCGGCACGGATGTTCTCTCTTTCGTTCTTCTTCGCGTACTTCTCTCCGACCGCACGCGATTTTGCCTGTATGGGGACGACAGGACTTCCTCCCCCCTTTGTTCTCCTCAACGGGGCGGCCTGGTGGTCCTTCAAGTAGGTGTCCCTCTCGTTTCATTTCCTTCTCTCCCAGGACCCTCCCGAGATAGGTTTTTGTCTTTTTTCCGGCGATTCGGCGTGGTCCAACCCGAGACCTCGGCAAGATTTTTTCCTTTTTTTTCTCTTCTTCATCTCGAGGGCACGTAACAGCGCGGTCCCTCCCCATTGACTCCCCAAATATTCGAGCTGCTGCCTCTCAGCAAGCCTTTTTTTTTTGTCCCCCTCTCTGTTGCTCCAAGACGTATGGGTTACGCCTTAGCTTCCTTTCCTCTTGACGTTTCACGGCGGCTGCGTTAGCCTCTCTTCCCCCCCCTACTCCTCGTTGATAGGCACAGGCGCAACTTCGGTTCCATTCCCCCCCTTTCCTGGCTTGCTCTTAGGAAGCATTGCCGGGCTCAGAAGTGCCCGACTCCTTTCTCTCTTCAGGCTATCAACCCGCAAGGACAGTTTTGCTTGCCTCTTTTTTTTTTTTTTTTTTTTTTTTTTTTGCAGACAATCTGTCAGTCAGTGATGTCGACGGCGGTCTCTTTTTTCTCCCCTCCGACGAGACTCGCAAGTACGGGAAAGTGATCTCCCCTGTTCTACCTGAAGGATCTCTCTCTTTCCCTCCCTTCCTTCTCTGACTTTTCCTCTCCGTTTTTCTCCTGCCGCGATCAGCTACGCTCTCTTTCCTCCCCTGCTGATCGGTCGTATGATGATTGCCTCTCTCTCCCTTTTCGAACATAAATGTACGCTCAGCGGGTTTCCCCCTTCCTCTTTTCACACTTCTTGAGGGTTTATTCGGACGTTCGTACGGCCCCCTCGTTATCCCGGTCTGGACTGCCGCGCAAGGGCCTTCATCATTTCCCCAGACGTTTTCCCGAACTTTTGCCTTTTTCTCTATTAAACGATTCGTAGTGGGGCCGTCTATGCGTCCTCAATGCATTAAGGGCGGGTGGCCGCTTTTGTAGTTACACCCCCTTTTCGTTTTTCCCCACTTGTCGCGCGGGTGAAACAACGTTGTTCTTTTTCCCCCCTCCTTTCGATCAGAATTCCTTATAGTCTTCGGTCATTTCTCCCTCCTCATCTCGCGGTCCCCCGTATCCCCTTTCTTACCCGGTGTCTTGCAGAGTTATTTGGTGGTCCCCGCCGACTAGACTTCCCACCCCCCCTCCTAAGCGGTAGATCTAGGCGGGGCCGGTGCCTTTCCCCCTCCCTCATATTTCTTTTCCCACGGACGTTGACGAACAGGCGCCCTAGGTTGTCCCGACTGACCCTTTGGGATTTTTTTCGTATTTCCCAACAGCATTTCTCCAGCCGCTTTTCGTTTCCTGGATAGCAATACGCGCGTCGACGATCGCGAATCCTTTTTTCCGCCTTTCGAGAGGGAGGCCCCTCCGTCCTTCGCTCATGCTTTGTCTGTCAAGAAGAGACAATTAGGTCCTGCACTGATTTCCGGGATGGGGATCTTTTTCCCTCGTTTTCCACAGCCGACCAACAGCCATAGGGACATAGACCTTCTGTCCCCCCGATTCGGTTTTCTCGATTCTTGACCCCCTTCCGTACAAGGCCGATGTTCTAAATATAACGATAGAGGATACCTGTCTTTTCTCCCTCCTCTCTTCTCCCTCGAGGTGGGCCAGAATGTCCCTGTGTGTTCTTCCGGTTTCCCTTTCGCTACACCACACCAAAACCCAGTTAAGGCGTTTGTGTTTGGGCCGCCTTCTGCTCGTTCTTTCCTTCCTTATACAGACTAATAACGGGGGGGTTTAGTTCCCACTTCCCTTTCAACCTCTTTCTCCCCTGGGTCAACGGTCGTTCACTCCTTCTCCATTGACGCTCCAACGAGATCGTCAAGGCAGTGCGTGATCACGCTCTTTCCTTTGGTAATGAGTCGAAACTGCACTCGAGCGATCTCTCCGATTGCTCTTTTTCATTCTCAAGTTTCTTTCCTTCTCTCGGAAGCCGCTTTGCCTCCAACCATCCCTGGTTTTTTCTTTTCATAAACTCTACGTTCGGAATCTTTGTTTTAATCCAATCCTGTTGGTGAGAGAGAAGACACTTCCTGATATTCTTTGTACTCGCTTCGGAGACGATGATTGGTTTTCCAGCTCCTCGATCTTTTTCTCTTCCCGTCACCTGGAGAGTTGGAGAGATCGATCATTCATTTTTCTCAGTCCCCCCCTTTTTCGGCGTTCTCCCAACCCGCCACTGCAATGATCTTCGATTTCTAGGGATTTTTTCGCCTTCCTTTTATGCACGTTCCAAAACCAGGATGCTCCCCCCTGGGGTTAAGAGCAGGCTCTCTGCCTTCCGGCCCTCCGGTATTAGGAGTAGATAGCCAGGCTCCGAGCGTTCTCCCAACCACCTCTTCCGTTCTCAGATGGCAACGATCCTCCAGATTCTAGACACCATTCTGGCCCTCGACCCCTTTATAAGTCGGAGCGGCTAACCGCAGGTTGCCCCGCTCTCCTTATTTTTTTAATCGTCAGGGTTTCACAGGCGTGTGTAATGAAGGAAGTCAACCCACACAAACAAAAACCACCCCCCATCTTTTCCAGGAGCGTGTACCTGTGGCTGTGGAGGGCCATTGTGATTTCCCCCCTTATCTCCATCCCTCCTCCTTTTATTACAGAATTGTCGCTTCTTTCTCAAAAGTTCGCTTAGTCTTTCTTTGTAACTACCCGAGGCCTTCACGCTTCTTTTCCCTCTATTACGAGCGCGGACTGATCTAGCCTCCTCCCGCTTTTTTTTTCTCCTCTGATTACATGCCCTTTCCCTTCCTTACCCGTTGTGTCCGTCGTCAAGAGTTTTCCTTTTCCGTCCCACTTGCATGGTTGACTCAGACTCGATTCCTTTCTTTTTTCTCTCGGCTCGATAGACGCTCGGTGCGCTGTTTGTGTTTCCTTCCTTTTTTTCCCCCCTGACACTCGGCCCGATCGCCTGGTCCAGTTTCTGTCTCGCGATTGAACGTACCAAAGCTTTGAGCGGTCTTGAACACTGGTCTCCCTTTTCCTTTGAGTGATCTTTTATGTCCCCATACGCCTACTTTTTTCCCCTTCTTTCCGCCTTTTTCTCACAAGAAGTACTTACGACCTTTGGCTGGGCACTCCCAGTAGAATTCATGTTTATCTCTCTTCTCTCCACTCCTCTGTGAACCGACCCTATCGTCTCTTCGTGCTCAAACTAGTCCAGGACTGTACCTGGCACTTCGAGGCAGGACGCCTTAGCATTTTCTTCTTAAGTCTACATGGTCTACGACGCGTCGTCTCCCCCTCCCCTCCTTTCGATGCAATGGAAGAACGTCTGGCATTCATTCTTTCTCCCGGATGTTTTTTTGGCCTCTCCTACTCCCTTTTCGTCAGCGAAGATCCGGCCTGAGACGCCCACAACCCCCCCCAACACCCAACCCCCCCCCCCCCCCCCCCCCCAAAACAACCAACCAACCACCACAACCCCCCCCCCCACCCCCCCCACAACCACAACCAAACCCCCACACACCCCCCCCCCCCGCCCCCTCCCCCCCTCCCCTCTCCCCCCCCCCCCCCTCCCCCCAAACCCCCCCCCCCCCCACCAAACCCCCCCCACAACCCCCCCCCCCCCCCCCCTCCACCCCAACAAACACCCCCCCCCCACCCCCCCCCCCCCCCCCCCCCCCCAAACCCACCCCCCCAACCCCCCCCCCACCCCCAAACACCCCCACCAACAAACACACAACACCCCCCACCCCACAACAAAAAACCCCCCCCACCCCCCCCCACCCCCCACACGCCCCCCCCACCCCACCCCCAACCCACGCCCCCCCCCCCCACAAACCCCCCCCCCCCCCCCCCCCCAACCCCCCCACAACACAACCACCCCCCCCCCACCCCACCAACACCCCACCAACAACCCCCCCCCCACAACCCCCCCCCCCCCCCAACCCCCACCCTCCCCGCAACCCTACCCCTACCCCACACCACCACCACCCACCCAAACCCCCCCCTACACACCCCCCCCACCCTGAACCACAACAAACACCACAACAACCCCACCCCACCCCCCCAACACCACAGTTCAACCCCCCCCTCCCAACCCACCCCACCACCAAAACAAAAAACCACCCCCCCACCCCAAAAAAACCAAAAACCCCCCCCCCCACACCCAAACAACAACACCACCTCACCCCCCCCACCAACCCCAAAACACCCCCCCCCACGACCACACCCCCCCAACACCCCCCCAAACCACCGCCCAACAACACACCACCCCACCCTTCCTCACCACCACCCCCCCCCCCCCCCCCCCCAACCCCAACCAAAAAACAACCCCCCCCAACCCCCCCCCAACCGCACCCCCCACCACCCCCCCCCCCCAACCCCCCCCCCAATCCCACAACCACCCCAACCCCCCCCCCCCCCCACCACCCAACCCCCCCCCCCACCCACCCAAACAACCCCCCCCCCCCTCCCCCCCACCCCCCCCCCCCCCCCCCCCTCCCCCCCCCCCCCCCCCCCCCCCCCCCCACCCCCCCCCCCCCCCCCCCCCCCCCCCCACCCCCCCCCCCCCCCCCCCCCCTCCCCCCCCAACGCAAACACACACACACCCCCCCCCCCCCTGCCACCCCCCCAAAAACCCCCCCCCCCCCCCCCCCCCCACCACAACACACCCCCCCCCCCCAAACCCCCCCCACACCTTTCCCCACCCCCCCTCCCCCCCACACACACGACCCCCCCCCCCCCCCCCCCCCACCAAAAAACCACACCCACCCCCCCCCCCCACACCCCCAAACCCCCCCCCCCAACACCCACCTCCCCCCCAACCAAAAACCCCACCCACCCAAACCCCCCCCCCAACCCCCCCCCCCCCCCCCCCCCCCCCACACCCCCAACCCCCCAACCCCCCCCCCCCCCACCCAACACCCAACAACCCCCCCCCCCCCCCCCAACCCCCCCCACCCACCCACCCCCCCCCCCCCCCCCCCCAAAACACACCACACCCCCCCCACCCAATCAAACCAAAACCCACAAAGCCCTCCCCCCCACCCCCCCCCACCACCCAAAATCCACCCCCCCCCCCCCACCCCCCCCCAAAACCCCTCACCCCCCCCCCCCCCCCCCCCCCCACAAAAACAAAACAAACACAAACCCCCTCCCCCCCCCCCCCACAAACCAACCCCCCCCCCTCCCCCACACCCCACACCCAACCCCCACACACACCCCCCCCCACCCCAAAAAAAACACCCCCCCCCAACCACCCCCCCCCCCCCCAAAAAACCCAACCCCTCCCCACCCCACCCCCCACAACACCCCCCAACCCCCCACCCCCCCACCCCCCCCCCCCAACCCCACCCCCCCCCCCCCCACCAAACCCCCCCCCCCCCCCCACCCACACAAAACCCCCCCCCCCCCCTCCACAACACACCCCACCCCCCCCCACACCCCTTAAACAACCACCCCACCCCAACCCCCCCCCCCAACCCCCCCACCCCCCCCCCCCCCCCCCCCCCCCCCCCCCCCCCCCTCACACCCCCCCCCCCCCACCCCAACACCCACCAAACCACCACACCAAAACACCTCCCCCCCCCCCCCCCCACCCCCCACACCCCCCCCCCCCCACACACCCCCCCCCCCCCCCCCCAAACCCAACCAAACCCCCCCCCCCCCCCCACCCAACCAAAACCCCCACCCCCCCACCCCCCCCACCACCCCCCCACACAAAAAAAAAAAAACCACCCCCCACCCCCCCCCCCACACAAACCACCCCCACCCCCCCCCCCCCCCCCCACCCCACACCCCCCCCCCCCCCCCCCCCAAACCCCCCCCCCCCCCCCCCCCCCACCAACAAAACCCCCCCACTCCCCCCCCCCCCCCCCCCCCCACCCACACCCCCCCCCCCCCCCCACCACCCCACCAACAAAACACCACCCCCCCCTCCCCCCCCCCCCCCCCCCACCCCCACCACCCCCCCACCCCCCCCCCCCCCCCCCCCCACACACAAACCACACCCCCCCCCAACCCCCCCCCCACCCCCCCCCCCCCCCACCCCCCCCCACCCCCCCCTCCCCCCCCCACCCCCCACACCCAACACCAAACCAACCCCCCCCCCCCCCACCACCCCCCCCACCCCCCCCCCCCCCCCCCCCCCACAACCCACACCCCCACCAACCCCCACACCAAAAAAACCCACCCCCCCCCCCCCCCCCCCCCCCCCCCAACAAACAACACCACCCCCCCCTCCACCCCCCACCCTCCCCCCCCCCCCCCCCCCCCCCAAAAACCAAACAACCAACCCCCCCCCCCCCTCCCCCCCCCCCCCCCCCCCTCACAACCCCAACCCCCCCACCCCCCCCACCCACCCCCCCCCCCCCCCCCCCCCACATCTTTTGCGTCCCCCACCCCCACCCCCAAACACAACACCCCCCCCCCCCACCCCCCCCCCCCCCTCCCCCCACACCCCCCCCCCCCCACCCACCCCCCCACCAAACCCCCCCTCCCCCACACAAACAAAAAACCACCCCACCCGCCCCCCCCCCCCCCACCCCAACCCACCCACCCACCCCTCCCCCCACCCACAAACCCCCCCCCCCCCCCCCCACCAAACCCCCCACACCCCCCCCTCCCCCCCCCACCCCCCCCCCCAAAACCAACCCCAACACCCACACCCCCCCCAACAAAAAAAAACAAAAACCCCAACCCCCAACCCCCCAACCCCCCCCCCAAAAAAACCCAACCCCCCCCACCCCCCCCCCCCCCCACCCAACCCCCCCCCCCCCCCCCCCCCCCCCCCCCCCCCCCAAAAAACACACACCAAACCCACCACCACCCCCCCACCACACAACCCCCCCCCCCCCCCCCCCCCCCCCCCCCCCCCCCAAAACCCCACCCCCCCCCCCCCCCCCCCCCACAACCAAAAAACCCCCCCCCACCAGCCCCCCCCAACACCCAACCCCCCAACACCCCCCCCCCCCCCCCACAACACCCCCAACCCCCCCAAAACCCCCCACCCCCCCCCCCCCCACCACAAAAACACCCCAACCACCCCACCCCCCCCCCCCCCCCCACAACACCCCCCCCCCCCCCCCCACCCCCCCCCACCACCACCCCAAACCCCCACCCCCCCCCAACAAACCAACACCAACCCCCCCCCCACCCCCCCCCCAGCCCCCCCCCAACCCCCCCCCAACCCCCCCCCCCCACACCAACAAACCCACCCCACCCCCCCCCCACCCCCCACCCACCCCCCCCCCCCCCCCCACCCACCCCACCCCCCCCCCCCCCCCCCCACCCCTCACACCCACCAAACCCCCCCCCACAGCCCCCCCCACACCAAAAAAAAACCCCCCCCCCCCCCCCCCCCCCACCCCCCCCCCCCCCCCCCCCCCCCACCACACACCACCACCACCCCCCCCAACCCCCTCTCCCCCCCCACCCACAAAACACCCCACCACCCACCCCCCCCAAAAACTCCCCACCCCCCCCCCTCGCCCCCCCCCAACCCCCACAACACCACACACAACCACCACCCCCCCCACCACAAAACCCCCCCCCCACCCCAACCCCCCCCTCCCCCCCCCCCCCCCCCCCCCCACCCACAAAAAACACCAACAACACACCCCCCACACCACCCCCCCAACCCCCCCCCCCTACCACCCAAAACACAACCAACCCCCACCCACCCCCCCCCCCCCCAACCACCACCCCCCCCCCCCACACACAAACACCCCCCCCCCCCCCCCCCCCCCCCCCCCCCAACACCCCCCCACCCCCCCCCACAACCCACCAACAAAAACCACAACAACCAAACACCCCCCCCCCCACCCCCCACCAAACAAAAAACCCCCCCCACCCCCCCCCCCCCCCCCCGCTAACACCACCCCACACCCCCCCCCCCCCCCCCCCCAAAAACCCCCACTCAACCCCCCCCCAACCAAACACAAAACCCCCCAACCCCCCCCACCCCACCCCCCCCCACCCCCCCCCCCCCCCCCCCCCCCCACAACCCCCCCCCCCCCCCCCCCAACCCCCCCCCCCCCACCACACCCCCCCACCCCCCCCCCCCCCCACCACCACCAAACCCCCCAACACCACCTCCCCACCTCCCCCCCCCCCCGTCACCCCACTCACACCCCCCCCCCCCCCCCCACAAACCCCCCCCAACCCCCCACCCCCCCCCCCCCCACCCCCCCCACAACCCCAACCCCCCCCCACCCCCAAACAAAACCCCCCCCCCCCCCCCCCCCCCCACCAACACCCCCCCCCCCCACCCCACCCCCCCCCCCCCCCCCCCCAACCACCCCCCCTCCCCCCCAAAAACCCCCCCCCCCCCCCCTCCACACCCCCCCAACCACCACAAACCACCCCACACACCCCCCCCCCCCCCAAAACCACCCCCCCCCCCCCCCCCCCCCCCCCACCCCCCCCCCCCCACCACACAACCCCCCCACACCCCCCCCCCCCCCCCCCCCCCACCCCCCCCACCCCCCCCCCCCCCCCCCCCCCCCACCCCACAACCCCCCCCCCCCCCCCCCCCCCCCAACCCCCACCACACACCCCCCAACCCACCCCCCCCCCACCAAAACCCCAGTACACAACCACCCCCCCCCCCACCCCCCCCCCCCCCCCCAACCACAAAAAAACCACCAACACCCCCCCCCCCCACACCAAACCCCCCCCCCCCACCCCCCCCCCCAACCACCCCACCCCCCCTCCCCCCCCCCCCCCCCCAAAAAACCAACAACCCCCCCCCCCACCACCAACCCCCCAAACCCCCCCCCCCCCCCCCCCCCCCACCCCCAACCCCCCCCACCACCAAACACCCCCCCCACCCCCCAACCACCCCACCAAACACCCAACCCCCCCCCAACCCAACAACCCCCCCTTCCACCAACCCAAAAACACACCACACCCCCAACCCCCCCCCCACCAACACAAAACAACCCACACCCACCCCCCCCCCACCCACAACAACCACCCACCCCCCCCCCCCCAACCCCCACACCCACAAAAAAACCAACACCACCCCCTCCTCACCCCCCCCCACACCAAAACCCCCCCCCCTCCCCCCCCCAAACCCCCCCTCACCCCCCCCCCCCCACCCCCCAACCCCCCCAACACAACCCCACCCCCCCCCCCCCCCCCCAACCCCCCACACCCCCCACCCCCCCACACCCCACAAAACCAACCCCCCCCACCCCCCCCACCCCAACCCACACCCACCCCCCCCCCCCCCCCCCCCCCCCCCCCCACCCACACAACCACCCCCCCCCCCCCCCCCCCCCCCCCCCCCCCCCCCCCCCCCCCCCCCCCCCCCCAACCCTCCCCCCCCCCCCCCACCCCCACCACACACACCCCCCCCCCCCCCCCCCCCCCCCCCCCACCCCCCCCCCTGTCCTTGACATATCTGAAGG
>Ga0179591_1306862_pt1 | contig 10134 bp, 17 predicted proteins | sample CZOMad2_1_08_16f_FD_182891 | JGI IMG/M metagenome (GOLD analysis project Ga0179591, IMG submission 182891) | Vadose zone soil fungal communities from Angelo Coast Range Reserve, California, USA - CZOMad2_1_08_16fungal (PacBio error correction) | ecosystem: Environmental > Terrestrial > Soil >... | reverse complement strand
AGATTGTTTTCTTTGCCCTTCTCCGCTGATCACCCTTTTTGATCAGATTCTTGTTGTCTCTCCATCTTGTTTCTCTTTTTGATTTTTTTTCAGAACCCCACCCCATTCCCCTTCGGTCTACTTTTTGTTTTTTTCGTGTTTTGTGGTTTTCTGTCAGTATCTTTCCCTATCCTTTTTCGTTTGGTCTTAATTCTCCTTCTCTTCTTATGGTTCCTTCTCGCGGAGGTTTCCCTTCTTCGGTTCTTATTATTAGTGCTTTTTTTTGGAGTCCCTGGTGCCTACTCCGTAAGTGACTTTTTCGTGCGCCCCCCCGTCCTTTGTTACTTTCGTTTTTTCCCCCTTTTTTGGCAGTTCGTCCTCTTGATTCTTCCGATTTTCGTTTCTTTTTTTTCCTTTTTGTGCGAAGTGCAGTTCTGTTGTACCCTATATACGACCACTTGTTCTTCTACTAGTTGATCTTTCGCTCCCCTGTCAGGACCATACCAGTTGTCACCTTCTTTCGCTGGCATGTTGGTTACTTTTTTTTTTTTTTTGTTTGGTACTGTACCTCATTTTTTCTTTTTCCATCCGAGGAACTACCTGTTTCGATCCAGTGTTCTTTCACTTGATTTTGTTCTTCATTTGCTTATTATTGGGCTCTTTTGAATTTATTTTGTGTCCAGTGGCTTTTCTTGTTTTTATTTTACGTGTCTGTTGGTTCCTTTTTTGGTTTCTTACGTATTACTTGCTTCTTTGGAGATTGCCCCTTCCTTATTGGGGCGTCTTTTTTCCCTTTCAATGTCTTTGCGTGGTCCTTCAAGTTCCTCAGTTCTCTTTTTTCCATATTAGGTCTTCCCACTTTGCTCCTTTCTTTATTTTTGGGGCGTACAGGTTTTTAGTACTGTCTTCGCGTTCTTTCGTTTCCTTCATGAGGGAAAATTTTGTTGAAAGGGGCTTTCTGGTACCTTTTTCTTGAACATGACCTTCTCTCTTTTGTTTTTCCCCTGTGCGTTCTTCCCTTCAAACTTCGGGTATTCCCCTTGTGCTCCGTTTCCCTGCATCCTGAGGTTTTTTTCTTGGAACTTTTTGTTCTCATGATATTGGTGGCTTCAGTGGCATTGACTCTGGCTCCCTTGAGTTATGCACTTTCTTTTGGTAATGTTCCTTGGACCCCCTCTTTGTGCTTTCCTTTTTGTCTTTGAGTCTGGATTTTTTTCTTTCCAGTTCCTCTTCCCCCCTATTTTTGACGGACAAGGCAGTATAGCTATTCCTCTTGTGGTTGCCTTCTTCTCGCCTCCAGTAAGGTAGCCTTTTTCTTTTTTGTAGCGTACTTTGTCTTTTTTCCTTATTTAAATGGGGCCTTCTTTTTTTTTTGCCTGTTGGCGTCTTATCATGTTCTCCTCCGTCTTTGTTGAGCTATCCTTTTACCCCCTCACAGGACACCCCAGCAAGACCAGGCTATAACGTCAACCCCTGAACAAGCGCTAAGCCAGACATCTACCAAAGCCCTTCCTTTTTACGCCGCTTCCCACCCAAGAGTTCCCTTCCTTCTGTAGAAACTTTCAACCTTAGGGGAAACTTTCCTGAACCCATGAAATTTGAATCCGACCCCGTCAAAGCCACATCTTCCCTATGTTTTCAGTCCCGCTAACCCTCCTTTTCCCCCCCCAACATATTTAGTCGTTCCTCGTACCGCCAATCTGCCCCCGTCCTCCACTCTTTCCCGAGATTTCGCAACCTATCCCCCAGGAAGAAGGCCCTCCTAACCGCAGGAAGATTTAAGACGCCGATTTTCGGCCTTATGATCTCCCTGGAAGCCCGCAATTTTCCCCCATTTGCCCCCAGAAGTTCCCCAAGCGCAGCGCGCGAAATCAACCCAAACACCACCCCCAAAAACAAAACAACCCAAACCCCTCAAAATCTCTTACCCCCCTCCCAGCCCACACCCCCCCGCCCATCCACAAAATTCCCCATAAACCTCCCATAATCACCCCCGCACACAAAGAACCCAACAAAACATAACACCCCCTCTCTATCATCAACCCCCAAAAACCCCCTAATCACGCCATCACCCCCACATCAAACCCACTCACAACAATCACCCCTCAAAAAACAAACCCTAACTCCACCAAAACAACACACATAAACCCCAAATCCCAACACCGACAAAAAAACCTACTCAAAAACCCCAAAAACACACCCACCACCCCCCCCCCCCAAACAAAAAAACCCCTTCCAAAAACCAACCCCCAAAATCTACAAAACCCCGCCCAAAAATTCACATACGGAAATCAAAAACCAACTAAAACACCAAAACAAAAGTACCTCCACACACCCCCACCAAGTCTCCAAACCCACATCCAAAAAACACTAACCACGCCCCACCCCCCAAAAACACCCCCCCAAACCACCCAAACGCTTAACACCACTCCCCCCACACAACCAACCACCATCCATGAGACCCATACACCCCAATCCTTTCAAAAAAAACTTCCTCAAATCCCCCATCACAAAAAAACCCCAACCCTCCCCCAATCAACACAAACCTTAACACCCCACAACACCAAACAAAAATGCCACCCTCTCCGCCCAAACCAAATAAACAACCCAAACAAACGACCCTAACCCAACCCAAAAACCCAACCCCACAACAAAAACCCCCCCCTCCCTCCCTGAATCCCCCAAAAACAAAAAACCCCCAAAACAACACCTGAACCCAAAACAACCACACCAAAACATAACCAGCACTCCCAAACCCCCGTTCCATCCCACACAACACAAACAAAACATGAACCCACACAGACCAACCAACCCCCACATACTGAAATCACCAACCACCCACCAACCACAATTACACCCATCTGACAAACCCACCTCCCCAAAAATATCCTAAACCCCAAAAAACACCACCACCACTCAAAAACACCCCACCCAAAACACCACCACCACCCAGGGGGACTTTATTCCCACTTTCTTACAGCAGAAAGAGGTTCTATTTCAAAGCATCCGAAAGGGACCCCCCCAAAAGGTCTACCCCCAAAATAATTTACTCTGGACACAAGAATTACCCACCACAAATGAAGAACTTCCTGTAACCCCTTTCCCGTACTCCTCCCTTCCACGAAGCATCCGTAGCTCTTTTTTCAGTACTCAATCCTGCCCCCCCCTATAATGGGCCCATTTCCAAAGAGGCTCCAGGACGCCCTTCCAAGTGCCGTTCCCCCAAAAATAACACCGGAATTTTTCGAAGACCCAACCCAATTTCCCCCCCCCCCCCCCCCCCCCCCCCCCCACCAAAAAACCCCCCCACGCCCCCCCCCCCCCCCCAGATAAAGGGGCTGGCAAACTAAGACCTCCCTTCTACAGCAAATGGCCGAGCTAGCCGACCTTTTCCCCCCATACTCTCTCCCCAACTGGGTCGAACGGACGAAGTTTTCTTACCCCCCCTTTTTTCCAGCAACCGGAAGTAACCATGTACCCCAAAACCCACCCGGACCATTTTCAGCCGAACTTTCCCCGTTGTTTTTCCCCGTTGATCTCAGCTTCCCCCCCAGGGCAAACAAGTCTTCCCTTCTCACCCCCAACGACACAGCCCGCTCAGGGAGACATAAGGAGAAGAGCAAAGTTTCACCAAAAGAAGGTAAAAAACAAGAGGGGACAGAAAGGACCACCCAAGACTTCTAATAAGAGACCCTCAAGGTCCCTCTGCTGCACCCAACCCCAAAGGTCATTGGTCGAGTGAAAGGTCACTTTGTGCCGTATTCCTTTGTTACCATTTTTCCCAGGGTGAAGACGCGGTGAAATCAACCAAAGAGTATGCTAACACAACTCTGACCATCCACCTTTCCCTCGCTAGCGGAAACTTTTGACAATTTTCGCTCCGATCCCCCCAACCCAAACCAAGAATCCTTCTATATTCAGCCCCGGGTCCCCCAAGCACTTGCCCCCAACCCGTTAGACAAGGTTTCTTCCCTTCACCCCTTCAGAAGAGAAACGGTACTCTCTTCGCCACAATTCCATGTATTTATCAAAGAAAACCGTCTGTGATTGATCCTTCCCCCCTACTTTAGGGCACACGAAGTCAGCTCAGATCCTCTCTCTTTTTTTTTGAGATCCGATGCGAAGCTTGTGACTCTGGTGCATAAGTAGACCCTTTCTCACTTCATCCCCCTCAACCCTTTTTTATTTACCGCCTTTGTTTTTTTCGTATCTTGTTTTCTATTTATCGTTTTCCTTCGTCCCCTCCGGTTTTTTAGGACCTTGTGTTTAAATAGTAGCTCCCCTTTTCCTTAACGTTCAAGTTAATTTCTTGATGTCTTTTTCCTTCTCTTAGTTGGTCTTTTCTCTTTTTGCTCCCTCTTTTTATCGCGCTCTTCGGTTCTTCCCTATCATCCCTTATGTTGTTTACCGCGTTTTCCTTACTGCCTCCTTTTTTACGTGCGGTCGAAACAACCCCATCCTTGTTGCAATCGTTCCTTTCCTCGCTATTCGTTGCCTTTTTGCAGTTCGCCTTTTGTTTGGATGGGTCGCTTTTGTCTGATTTTTTTTGCTCCCCCAACCCCTTCCCCCACTCTTCTTCACTATCATGGGATATTGTTCTACGGTTTTCCCCTTCGCCTCCCCATGTATTTTTCTTTTTTCCCGACACGGTGTTTCCCGTTCTTTTGTCGGGTGATTTTTTGTTGTATTCTTTTTTTTTTTCCTTTTTTTTTTCCTGTAACGCCTTTTTGCACCCGTTTCGCCTTCGTACTTTTACATTTGATATGCGGTCCGACGGTTTTTTCCTCTCCGCCGTGCCCCTGCGTTTTCTTGTCGTCCTTCTTTTGCGCCTTTTCACTGTGATGCGGTGTCCAGTGGTCTTCGTTCTTTTGTCTTCCGGACGCTGTTGGTTATTTTGTTCTAATGCCCTTTTCCTCGTAAGGAGACTGTAATTCCAACTCTCACTTTTTGCGTCTACTAGTTGAGACATGTCCTCTTTTCCTCAGTCGGAGTCAGTTCAGTTTGCCCTTGGTAAATTAGGGCTTTTTTTTCTTTCCCTCTTTGAAGGCCCCCTTCTTTGTTTTTGAGACCCTGTCTATCCGCGTTTCTTCTTCAAGGTTGCTTAGTTCGCCTGTCTCGAGGTCTTTTTGAATTCCCTTTTGGCCCCCATGACCGCTCCCTCTTGGTTTGGTCAGTTAGCCCGTTCCTATGGTGCTTTCCTTTCCGTTCTATTTTGCCATGTGTTGGCTTCTTCTTGGACTTCTTTAGATGCCCGCCCTCTTTATTTTGTTCAGTGGAGTGCTATTCCGCGTTGACTTGCCCCTTTTTTCCTCTTCTTGGGTTCTCTTGTTTCTTCATCCGTGCTAATTTGTCCGGCTTCTTCTTCTTGTTTTTATTCCAGTTTGTACCTTTCTAGGTTGACTTCTACTCCATTGAGTTCTCTGTTTTTGGTGCCTTCGTCGGCTTTTACCGTCTAGGTTTATACTTGTCTTTTTAGCGCTATTTTGGGGGGGGGGGAGGTTTTTTCGTATTAAAGGGGCGTACTTTGTTTTTCCCTTGATTGGTTAAGCAATCCTACCCCCCCTCCTTTTCCAGTGTTGTTGTGAGAGCTATCCTTCCCCTCCCCCCAGGCAACAGACATACCTTCATTATCCCTAATCAGCCCCACCCCTCATCGCTAAGTCGAATCGCCTTCTTTCCAACCACCTCTTTTTGGCGACGCGGCACCCCCCCCGCGGCATGTTTATCTTTACGCCTTCTTGAGAAATCACCCCCTTGTGACTAACCCCTTTCTCCCCCCCCTCTACCTATCCTCCGACAAAGCAGTATCCCCACTGTTTTGTTCCACAACTCTCTTCCCCCCCCATTGTTCAAGAAAGCTTCGCCTCGTATTTCCATACAAGCACAGAATCCACTCCACTGTCCCCCATCTCCGCGGTTTTCCTCCGCAAAAGTTTCCCTCCGTCCCAACCCCTCTCCTTCCCACAAGTTTCTCCCCGAAGAGAAGCAGACGCACCTGGCTTCCAGATAGGTCGTTTTCAGATAAGAGTGGCATGACAAAGAATCCCAAGTTTCTCACTCTTTATGCCCACGTAGTGACCTGGAATACTGGCCCTCCCGACGGTCCCTTCCAGCCCACTCCCAGGCTCCCCCCCAACCCGAAATTTGCATGCGCACAGAAGTTCAATTGAATAAGCCTATGCACCAAGGCAGGAAATGTCAGAATGTCACGCTTCCCCTCAGGTCACGCCTTGCCCCACTCCAAGTGGGCGCGCCCCCATCGTGACGGACTAGCCCTTATACTGCATTTTTTCCGTAGCCAAAACAACCAACTCAAGTAATAGGCAGCCAAACCTCATGGACCCATACAATTTTTTCATTGCCCACTCAGCGTTTTCTTCTCCCTTCGCGACCAGAAGGTCCTTCTCTCTAATCCCTTCACTTGAACGAAGATCCACCCATGGCTGACCTGACGAACACCTCTTCAGAACCCCAGCTTACCTTCCACCCCCCCACAAAAAAAAACCCAGGCCCAGCCCACTCCAAGCAATCCCTATTCCCGGTAGTCTCCGTCCACCTTGGAGTCCCAGATCCCCATAAAAAGCTTTCCGACCAAGTCTTGATCTTTTAGACCCTCTGTATTTTCGCCACAAAATGACCACTGTCCCCCCGACTCCCCAAAACCATTTCTGGGTCTTCCCCTTACACGCCACGAATTAGGCTCACCTTTTAAATCTCTGAACCCCACCTGGAAGGGTTGTCGCCACCCCCGAATTTTCAACTTATGGCAGTAGGCCACCAGGACCTTTTTTCCCAACCCCCAGTTGGAGAACGAAGGTGCCCATTCCCCCCTCCGCTCTCTGATAAAGAGTGAAACCTTATTCCCCCCCCCCCCCCCTCCGCTTGAGCAACAGTCCCCGACTTCCCGCATCTCCTTGTTATAAACCCCTTTTTCAAAGTTCTTACAGTCTTTCAACCCCCCCCCCCCCCTACCCCTTGCCCTCAAAAACCAGTTTTTAGACCTTCTTCCAACCGATTCCAATTTCGAATTTAGAAACCCAACGATGGACCTCCTAGTAGCCCAAAGTCCCCCAGTGTTCAATGATGTCCCTCTTTCCTCCTCTGTCCCCTTCCCCCCCCCATTCCTGACTCTTTTCCCTCCTACTCTGTGTTTTCTCTCTTCTCTCTTTTTAAATGTCCTAACACTTTCCCTTTCATTAACCCTCGCTGACTTTATCCTTTTCTAACGTGAGTCACACGTTCTCTTCTTCTTTTTGAGTCGTTTTCCTTCGCTTTCTTCGGGCAGTTTCGTTTGGTTCCCTTCTGACTCCTTCCCTTTTCACCGTTTTTTTTTTTAGGTTATTATTGATGGCTCCCCTTTCTTTTTTGCGTTTTGCTGGATTCTCTTTTTATCTTCTTCTCTTCGGTCTGCCCTCTATTTTCCAGTCTTTTTCCAATTTGACGTTTGCTCCCCTTCCCCTTTTGTTTGTCAGATTTTTCCCGTTTAAGCGCTCTTTCTTTTTGAGTTCGTCCCCTCTGTTTTTTGGTCTTTTTGTTTATGGTCTTCTTTTTCCTTTTGAGCATTGCCTATCATCTTGGTCATCAGGGTTCGGATACCTTTGTCGGGGAATTCTTCCTCTTTTCATTAGAATAGTTCCTTGGTGAAGCGTTCTTTTTATGCTTTGTTGTCTTCCCTTTGTTTGGGTTGGGTTTTTTGTTCCCCTTTTTTCTTGCGGGTTTTTCCCTCATTTGACTCTTAGGCAGTTTCGATCCTTGGATCTTGTGACCTTGGGCTCTCTCCCTTCTTTGCGGTATCAGGCTTCGTGGATTCTTTTTTTTCCCCACTTTAGTTGTGTATTCCCTCTCTCCCTTCTTCCGGGTTCCCCCGTGGGTGATTGTTTGTTCTCTAAGTTTTTTGTTGGTTTTTTTTGCCTGGTTTTATGCCAGTTCTTTTCCTGGAGCCTATGTTCCCCATTCCCACTTATCTTGGGGCGATTGTCTTCCCTTTTCGCTTGACTGTAGTGCGTATTCCCTTTCTTCAGTCCTTCCCCTATTGGGATTCTTGCCGGAAAGGAGGTCTCTTTTTTCCTTCTTTTTTTGGCGTCCCTTTGAGTTCACGTCTATCTGGCCTTCCCTGGTGTCTTTAGGCCGTTTGTTTGATAGCTGGGCTTCTCTTGTTTTTCAATGCGTTATCTTTTGGTGCGTTTCTCTGGCTACTTTTCTCCATCGTGTTTTTTCCTTTTACTTCATACCTTTTTCCTCGAGTCTTCTCGGATTTTTGCCTTTCTCTTGGGTGTCAGGGATATCTGTTTTTTTTCCCCTCCCCACTGGCTTCTTTCTGCCCACATTGTATTTGTGGCATTTCTTGTTTTCGGACTTACCCATCTTCTACGTGTTTCTTTTTTTCTTCCGTTTCGGGAGTTGTTTCCAGTTTTGTACTCTTTTTCACCCCCCCTAGGTTTTTTTCCATCTTCCGTCGAGTACAGGTTTTTTCGTCTTGCATTTAAGGATAAGGTTTATTCCTTGTCTAGCGCTTCTTTTTGTTGTTTTCGATTAAGGCCCTTTCCTTTGGTTTGTTTTTTTGAGGGAAGTTTTCCTCTCCTCCCCTTTTTTTTGTTTCTGCCTACCCTTCCCCCCCCCAAACGCCCTTTTTTTGAAAGACCATTTTTTTTTTTGCCTACGAATATAAAAGTCCTAAAATCCGGCTCCCCCTCTTTTAAAAGTTGGCGAGAAGGCCCAAGCGTCTTTCTCTCTCCTTCCCATTATGAGAACGACCCCTGTGCCTCTTGCAAACTTTCCGCCCCCCCAAATCCCTACTCCCTCTCAGCCCCCAAACTGAAGCGGGGTCCCAAGATTGTACCCTCCCTAACCCCCAGCTCCCCACAACCACCTTTGACCCTCAGTCTCGTGTTTAGGGCATTTTGACCTCTTCATGGCCTCACACAAAGCTTTCTTTAGCAAAAACAGCCTCCCCCTTCTCTCCCCAACACGGGCAGTCCCTTGATAAATCCCCTGACCCACGTGCGGCAGTTCCAGTTTGATTTCCCCCTGGCGACCTCCTTTAACGCTGGGCTGTTTTGCAACTTTCTTTTTTCGGTCCACCTTCTCCCTCTTTGTTTCACACCTTCAGGCATGAACCTTCCTGACTCCCGACGTTTGATCCAGTCACTCCCCACTTTTCCGCACATAAGTAGGTCCCCTTGTCCAAGAAGTTCCCAGAACCTTCCATCCCTTGGGTCGGAATGACCTCCACTGAATTCCTGAACCGCTCTGCCCTTTTAGACCTGACTCAACTATTCCCCCCCCAAGATAACATTGCTGTGCAAAGAGGTTCCCACCATCACTCCCCCCCCCCAGTTGGACTGTCAGAACACCTCCCACGTAACGGTCTGACATTCAAAACATCACTGGACCACCCCACTATCCCGGGGCATTTCAATAATGCTCACTTCGACTCCCGCGATTTTTCGGAGTTCTCCTCCCTTAAAAATGGCGATCTCCCACTGTTATCGAAACTATCCCAGGAGTAACCTTCCTTTTCCCCCAACCGTAATTTCCGGCCCCCACACCACCCACACCCAGGATCCCCCCCCCCAAGCGAGCAGAAGTTGATGTCAGGGTCTAGTTCGGATTTCTCGACTGATCCCCTGTATCAGCCCCACGTATTCCGCCCCGATGATAGGGTTGTCCCTAAACATTCCAATTCGACAAAAAGCCCCGTACATTTTTTTTTTTACTTTCCCAAACCATAGGGTCCACGCACAAGTTTTTCAGTTTTTGCACCGAATAGCTTCCCCTGGTCTTCTGACCCAACACCCCAGGGAGTTTTTTCCTCGAACCAGTTCACTTTGACTGCACAGGAGGCCCAACTCTTGATACGAGAGTTGCAGAGACCCGCCAGATATTGATGAAAAAGACGAATCCCACCACCTCTCTCTAAGTGAAGTTGAAATCTCCTGTCCTCATAACTCCTAAACAAACCTTGTAAAAGTTTCCTTTTTATCTATTCCTCAAGACCCCCCCCTCCAAACTGCCCACCCCTAGACGCTGTTGAAACCGACTCCCCCCAATCCGAAGAGACCACCCACGATTGCACTACTATGTAAGCCCAGCTTGCTCAAAGCCCGTTAGGGTTGACTTTTTTTTCCCTATGTTTTCTCTAGTCCCCAGAATTAC
>Ga0179591_1258958_pt1 | contig 10134 bp, 15 predicted proteins | sample CZOMad2_1_08_16f_FD_182891 | JGI IMG/M metagenome (GOLD analysis project Ga0179591, IMG submission 182891) | Vadose zone soil fungal communities from Angelo Coast Range Reserve, California, USA - CZOMad2_1_08_16fungal (PacBio error correction) | ecosystem: Environmental > Terrestrial > Soil >... | reverse complement strand
TTAATGGGTTTCCTCCAACTCTACCCGAGATCAGAGAAACTGTTTTAACCTGGGGCCGCTTTGTTTTTTTTTTCTTTTTTTTTTTTCTTTTTCCCCTTCACTTCTACCTCTCCCCGCGAAGATCTGACAGGCTGTTAATTTGTTTGTCTCCTTTCTCTTTTTCCAAGTCCGGGTCGGCGGTGTCTTTTGCTTCTTTGTTTCTCCCACCCCCCCACATCCCGATGGACTACCGTTTTGCGCGATTCCCTCCAGCGTTTCCCACCTTCCCCTGGGAAAAGTTTCCGGCCCTGGTTCCGTTCGGTCCCTGGAGCTCTGGTTCATTTTATATAGGACCAAGACTTTAATTCTCGATTTGCGGGTTTTTAAAATTAATAGGGAAATTTTTCTGGTACTGATGTTTGCCCCCAGTTCTTCTTTATCTGATTTTCTATTAGGTGAGAAAGCCCCCCATCAGAATGATGATTTTCCCCCAAACGAACGTATCTACCTGCTCCCCTCGTTTGTACCCCTGTGCTTCATCTTTTTTCCTTTACCTTTTCCCATAACCTGGCCCGTTAAGGGTACTAGGAGGAAAAGGATATTCAATTTGAGTTTTCCCCTCTTCCTTGATCTCTTTGCCGAAGACTTTTGTTAATCCTTCCCCTCTTTCCCAGATACCCCCTATCTCTCCGACACCTTGCCGGGGCCAAAGGGAAATCAAACCGGGAACCTTCTTTTCTTCACCCCCTTGAACTTTTTAGGTGTGTTAATTTTTCCGTGTTTTACCCTTGATTTTCCCGCTAATTTTTATATTAGTTCAAGTTATAGCTTAAGTTGCGATGCGGATTCTTTCCTTCTCCGTAAGTCAGACCTTCTTTTTCTCAGGCACTCCCCCTCCCCTTTCCCAATTTTTTCAACTTTTATATGTTTATTTTCCTTAGAAGAGTTGAAGAAGTATTACGTTCTCGGTCCTTCCCTTCCCTCTCGTGGATTTTTTATGGACCCCCCCCCCCCGTCCTCCTTTCAATATCAAAGCTGTTGCATAATATCGGCTTATATAATAAGACCCTGACCCTCCTCCCCACCCAGTTAATTGCGTGAGGGAACGAGTTTTTTTTCCTGTAACATTCTTTTTTCCTCCTGTGCTCTTTTCTTTTTTAAGCACCGGAGTCTCTCTATTTAGGGAGTACCGCGTGGGGATTCTTCATCTCCTTTAGCCAGTCTTCTTTTATTTCTCCCCGGACAACTCGTTCTTTGTTTAAGGACACCCCCTCTTCTTCGCTTTATCCCTTTTCTTCCTTTGGCCTTATTTTGCCCCCAGTCGAGGCCTTCGATATTAGCCGTCCTCTTCGTCTTTAGACCCTGATCGCTTCTCCCTCCCGTCCATTCCGAGTAGCATTAAACCGTTTTAGAATCCAGTTTGCTTGGTGTTTTTTTTTCTCCCTTCAAATTTCTTTCTTTCTTTGAAGTCGCTCCTTTTGCTTCTGAGTCTTTCTCTTTCCTTTTTTCGTGAATTCCCCTCGGTATTGGTAGGGAAAGGTGAAAGCTTTGATCGTAGGACCTCGACTCTCTTTCTTAGTTTATTTTGATCCTTCTAGTTTTTCTTCCTCCGTTGACCTCCTTTGAGGTGTACCCATTTAGGGTCTTTCCACCCCTTCTTTTCTCCTTTTTTCCCCGGAGTTGATATTCTTTATTTTTAACCCCTTTCCCCCCCTTTGTTTTTGTTCTTCTGTGATGGTGAGGATCGATCCAGCCCTTTCCCCCCGTCTTCCAAGAAGACCTTTGTTTTCTGACCTCCTCTTTTGTTTCCCCTTCCCAACCCCGTCCCCCCGTCCTGACACTCTCCGCTTTCCTGCGGGCTCACGAAACTTTTCCCCCTTCCCTAGTTTATAGGAGAGCACCGCGCCTTTGCTGAGCTTTTTTTTTCCGTATTTCCCCCCCCCTTTTTTCTGAAGCTGGGTCCTTCCCCTTCTGGAGATTTGGTTGTAGAGGACATGGCAACGGGGAACTTTCCGTTCCCCCAGGGTTTTCTCTCTTTTTCTCTCCACCAAGACTTTGGTTTTGGCTGGTAGGCACAGGTTTTCAGGTGTTGTTTCCTTTATTTTTCCCATTGAGGATAGGGACTTTTCTTTTTTGCTTCGAAATTGCCCTTCTTCCCCTTGCCTTCCCTCTTTATCAGTCCTCCCGTTTTGAACGCTGTCGGTTTCTCCCTTTCTAACCCCGTTGGTTTCAGACGGCGACGAATGCGGTTGTTCACCTCCCCTGTGCGGTCTTGGGTCTTTTGATTGAAGCGCTAGGCTCCGATTTTTTCCCTTGATTTCCTTTCCAAGTCGTGCGTCCTGTGAGTAGGTCTCTTTCCTCCTTTTTCCCCCTTTTCTAAGTTGTAGTAACTAGCGGAGAATTTCGTGGGTTCGGGCCTCTTTTTCCCCTGTGTCTTCCCCCTTGTCTATAGCCCCGGTGAGTACTTTCTTGAGAGGAATTCCTCAGCTTTCTATGCCCTGGGTGGATTTCCCCCAGTTACCCCTTCGATTGTTGAAGACCCACCCCCCCCTACGTAGAGAAAGGAGCTTCCTATGAACAGATCTCCTCCTCTCCCTTCACGGGTTGAAGTCCTCTTTTTTAGTTTTGTACATGTTACGTACCTAGCACAGCTCTCCTTATATGTTCCCCCTTTGCGATTCCAGAACTCTTTTCCCGGCATTTTTCAGTGGAGAGGATGGCTAGGGCCTGAGGAGAGGAATTTCTGTCTTCCCTGAAGTAGAGTGTTCTTTCACCCCCCCCCGACTTTTCTTTTCTCATTTCGCTGGTGTTCCTGTAGTAAGGTGGGTTTTTTCTTTGATACCCTTTTTCCTGATTGGAGACTGGATCCCTGATCTTTTCTTCTTGAGATGATTCTTTCCTCAGATCTACAGCGAGATTAATAGTCTATCGTTGACCCACTGAGTGGATTTGAGGCCTTTTCCTTTTGTCCCCGCTCTCTTTGTCTACTCCCTTCTATTATCCCCTACGCTTCTGTTTATACTTTAGACTTTTACAGTCAATGACTTTCCTTTCATTTCTTCCTCGCCTCACCTTTTCTGATGTTCGATAGATGCGTCGTTCTTTTTCGTTTTTCCTAAGCTAAATCTTACGACGCCGAGATTTTCTTTTTTATGGACTGAGAGTGTTCAGTAGGGGGCCAATTCCAAAGTCCCCCCCCACAACCATGATCCGCTACTAGAGCCTCTCAGGAACCATTTCACATCCCCCAGTTTTTCCCCTTTCTCAACTGAGGTTTTTAGACCCGAATTAGTTTCTTGTTAAAATCGCCGAGCACGTTTTCTTATGTTAGTCAATCGGGTTGAATTTGTTGGGATGACTTTTCCCTCAAGCTCGCCCGCCTCCCTCGACCGCCTCACAGGTTTTTTCACCTCCATTCTTTCGGTCTATGGAGACCCCTTTTCCCCCTTGTCATTTAGTCATCCTCTCCGAACAGTTTTCCCAATTGCGTCACGTCCCCTTTTAGTCGCTACTGTGCTTTTACCCCCCCAACCCCCCCTTACCCCCCAAAAATGTATACCCCAATCTCTTCTCTTTTGTCTTCCACCCATGGCCCTCTAATGTGGTTTGTTGTTGGTTTACCAAGTTCCTCACCCCACGTAACATGATTCATGTTTTTGATCGTGGTCCAAACGGTTGTTATTGAGCCCCTGCTTTGTGGGTAGCAGGACCCAGTCCATTTGTAAATTTCTTTGCCCACGCGTTTTCCCCAGACCCTCCCTGAGAGGTAAGATTTGATTCTTGATGCCGCCCCCGAGCTTCATTTTTAGTCCCTTTTTTTGGTTGTGGTGTGATGACTCTGTCCGTTTTTGCGTTTCACCCTTGGCAGTTTGTTACTAAGACCCCCCCATGTTGAAGTTTTCTGCCCAACCTTCTTTTTCCCGGGCGTTTTACCCCCTCCAACTGCATTGCAACCCTGATGGTTCTCGTTAACCCGATGAACACCCTTTGACCCGCAAGAGCTTCGGGTCAGTTTTTTTCTCTTGTTTTTTGGTCCTCCCTTGCAGCTCCCCTCCACGCAACCCCCCCCCAATTTTTTTCCCTCACCCCCCCCTTTTTTTCACTTTTGAATGATAAGCAAGGGGTTACCTATGTCCTTCCCCCCCTTTCCATTCCCGGGTCTCGGGCCTTGTCCTGGCTCTCCCATGTAGATAACCCCACTGCTGACGGCAGTGTTCGACTCCTAATCTACCCCTTTACCCCCTTTTCACAAACGTCTGTGAGTTATTTTTTTACAAAACTTTCCCCCCCCTCCGTTGAGCTTTAACTCCCCGTGTCGTTCCCCCCCTTTCCCTTTATTTTTTCACAATTCCCCCAAGACCTTCCTTTCCGTGATCCACTCCCCAGAGGTTTAGTTTTCTTCCACGGTCTATCTCCCTTTTGTATCCCCACTGGGGCCAAATCATTCAATGGAACCTTCTTTTTAACCCCTTTTTTTTTATCGTTTTGGGTTAGTGACTAAAGACACTCTTCCTCCTTTTTATCCTCATTTTTTCCGATAATTATTTCTCCACAACAGACCTTAAAAACCAGGGAATTTGTGGTTTATACTCTAGGCGAATTTCTGACTTTCTTTTTTTCCCTTGCTTCCCAGTTTCCTTTTAAGGGGAAAATTTTCCCCTTCTCCTTCGCTTTTTTACCCCCCCCCAGAGCTCTTCTATTATCCTCTGAAATACCCCAAGCCAGTCGTTCCCCCCCCCCGTCGGCCCCCCCCCCTGTTTTTCGTGGTAATCCTTTTTTTTTTTTTTCGTCTTATCCTGCCTTTTTTTTAATCGCCAGGAACTTTAAGCCCAGTCCTCCCCCCCACCCACTCGTCCCCCCCAAGTTTGTTCTCCCAACTACGCTCCCCTCTTTCACCGCTTTTTTAAGTGTTTTTTGCTGTTGAAGGTGGAATTTTAGTCCTTCCCTTCCCCGGCTGTTGAAACTTCTTTTCTTCCCCCTTGGTCATTTTCCTCCCTTTTGATTTTAGGAAAACCCCCTTTTTGCATTAGGGTCTGTTTGTGCCTCAGTCCCCCCTGGTTTTTCTTTTTTTTTAGAAACCTCCCCCCTTTTTTCTTGACCTTTAGACTTATTTTGCCCCATGACTTTTTCGAGTACGTTTTCTTCTTTTGACATAAGTTTTTCTTCCTTTAATTCCATTCAACTACTTCAAGACCCCTTTTAGACACTTCAGTCCCTCAGGTGAGCCCCGCCCTTTCAACTCAATTCTTTTTTCCCGGATTGAGTATAAGTTTTTTTTCCTTGTTTCTTCCAATACGCAGTAGACGGAGATACCTTTTTTTTATTCCCCCTCTTTCGTCGTACTTCCGAGGACCTTCTTCCCCGTGTTTTTTTTAGTGATAACCCACTACTTTTCTTTTCTTTTTTCACTCCTATTTTGTTTTCCTCTCTCTTTCACATCTTTTCCCACGTATTCCCTCCTTGACACGCTTTATCTTCCTCCCTGTGTCTTTCCTCCCTGGCAGATTGACATGTAAGACGACACTTATCCCTTTCCGCCCCGATCCTTCTTCTCCCTTTTCCCTCTCTTAGTTAGAATTTTACCAATTTTTATATCCCTTTTTCTATCCTTCTCCTTCTTAAACTCGGAGGAAGCCTTTCTCGATCACATAAGTCATTTAGGTTGGTAGATCTCTGCTTGTCCTGACCCTCCTTAATGGTTCTTTTCCTTTTTTTCTTTTTTTCCCCATGAAATTTCTTTCTATTCCCCCCCCATACCCTTTTTCTGTAGCGGGGTTCAGCTCCAGGAACCATTGACTAGTTTTCTGAATTTTGCACCTCTTGTCCAACTTTACCACATGTTTACACCACCTTTTTTTTCCCCCCTCCCCCCTATGCCCCCACTTCTCCGTAACTTGTGCCTTTTTTGTTTTCTAAGTTTTTAATGTTAGCTTACCCCCCTTGTTCTTTCCCTGTTTCTGTCGCACGTCGTTTCTTTCCACTGACCCCTGTATTCTTCCTCTCTTTTTGCTTTTCCTCTGTTTTGTTCGTTTTTCTGGTACGTGACGACCCTCTCCAAACGGTGAGGAACCCTTTTTCTTCTTAGTACCCAAACATTCATACCTTTCTTTGCTTTGGTACCGGTTGCCTTTTTGCTGTAGGCCAAGATTTGCCCTCCCTTCTTATTTGAAAACATAATGTTTCCCTAGTGTTTTTTTCCCTCTCTTTCTCGTCCTCAATTTTTAAGATTTTTCCTTGGTGCGGTCCGTCCATACGGTCCGTTTAAAAGGCCCGATTTCTTGTGTCACCCCCTTGAGTTTCTCAACTTTTGCTTTCCTTGGACCTTCCCCTCCCTTACGTCAACCTAGTGACTTGTGTGTTTAGGGAGCTTCTTTGAGGAGTTGGTCGTCGAGCTGAAGTCTTGTCTGTTATCCTGACCCCCCCCAGTTTATGTCTTTTTTTGTCCTTTTTTGCCCCGATTCGCGGTTTAGTTTTTGTCTGTGTGTCACTTTGCCGCCCTCCCCCTCTGTTCCTTTCTCGGGTCATTTCTTGTGCTTTCGTTAGGCTCTTCTCCCCCACAGCGTTCGGGTTCCCTTGTATTTCGGTCTTTTTCTTGTCAGTATTTCGGACTTATCCTGTTCTTTTTCTTTTTCACTTTTTTGCCCTGGTTGTCAAGGTGAACACTTACGTGGTTTCCCTTGTGATTTCCTCCCGGTTCCTCTTCCAAGTTTGGTTCTTCCACGTCCTGCATTTCCTGTTAGACACGTTTTCTGACCCCGTTTTCACTGTTGGTTTGTGTTTTTTTTTTTTTTTTGGTTTCTAGCAACCCATTTTTTTTATTTTGAGGTCCACCAATTGAAGGATTTGCCCCCCCCCAATGTTTTTCCTTGTCTTTTGGGATTTTTCCTTCCCCCCCTTTTTCCCGGTCGTGGGTTCAGTTACTTTGGTGGCCAAGAATACCCAAACGGCCTTCGTTGAAAATCAATTTTTTTCCTCCTCCCCCATTCCGTGAGTTGTTTTCTCTTGTTCCCCCCCCCCTTCGGTATCCCGCCCCTGGGACTTTCACAACACCTTAAGAGTGAGGCACCCAGGGGTTCCACATCTCCCCCTTCCCCGTATCCCTTCCATTTTCTTGTTCCACCCCCGTGATTTTTTTCTCTTTTTTTGAACCCTTTCCAGGTTTTTTTTAGGACGGGGTTCATTGTCCTTGGTTTTTTTCCTAAGATTTTTGCCAACTGTTACCACATTAATTTTCTCCTGATTTTGCCCTCGTGTTTACATTTTGTAAGTTTGTAGTATATGCCTCCCCCCCGTCAGTAATTTTTTTTTGCCCTTAACGATACTCTATCCTTGTTGGTGTCTCTTCGAATGTAATTGATTTAGGATTTCATAATTTCCGTTCGTTTGATTTTGACTCCACCAACCTTCCCCTCGACCCTATACCCCTCCCTTCGCGGAGAGAGTGTACTCTTAAATCAGGAATTCTTCTCTACCTATTTTTCGCTGTCTTGGTTTTGTCTTTTTCTGGCGACTTGACTCCCTCCCCGACGCCCACTTCCTCCCCTTTGGTGTGCTTTCTTTTTGAGGGTAATTTCCTTTTTCTTCCAGTTCCTTCTCTGCTTTTTACAATTTTTGCCGGAAGAATCTCTATCAGGTCTTTCCGTCCCCCACTTTTTATATTTTTACTCCTCTGCGTTTAAGTTTTTTCTAGCGTTCATAAAAAGTGGTCCCTTTGCCCACGGCAGCGTGGCCCTCCCATCAGGTGTCTTTACTCAACTTAGCCTTTATTAGATGAAAGTATGCCCTAGAAACGAGTTCCTGTTCCCCCTTAGTAAGTTTTTCCGCTGTTAAAGTCCACCCTCTTTTCTTCCCCTCTACTTTGATAGACCTTCCTATTCAACCTTCGTTTTTTCTCACCACCAAGGACATCAATCCCGGGGACCTTTCTTTTTTTACACCTTTCACTTTGGTTAAGATCATACTCCTCCCCTTGCACTCTTAATTTCTTCCAGTCCGTGGGTTTTTTTTGGCGTTACACCCCCAGTCCCCTTAAAGGAATGGGAATGTCACCCCTCTGTCTTTCCCAGTTCAGACTACCTCCCCCCTTTAGTTTCTCCCCCCTTTGGCACCCTCGTACATGTACCCACCCCGAAGAAGATAGATTCCTCCTCTGAACCCCGTCCCTTCTGGCCCTTCACTTTTTTCTGTCAGGGTGATCTTCCTTGATTTTAAATTTCCCCCCACTCTCTTTTCACCCTTCAGCTTAAATTTTTTGAGAGCATCATCCTCTGAGTATCCCCCCCCCCCCACTTCTCAAAGTCCTTTCCCCCTTCTTTACCACCCTTTCCTTTCTTTTTTGGCAGTTCGTTTTTGCAGACTTTTTTTTCCGTTCTGTTTGTTCTCTTCTGCCTTTCCATTGATTTCGTTTTCTCACTTCTTACTCAGAATTTTTCCTTCCCCCCCTCCTTTCAACGTCCTCCCCCCTCCCCCTGACATTTCAGCTTTTTTTCCTTTCCTGCCTCCTCCGTTTTTCCCATCTCTTGGAGCTTCCACATTTTTCTTTTATTCCGATAGTATAGAGTTTTTTTTTCTGGGCATTCCCCCTGGGCCTTTGTACCCAGAGGATGATTTTTTGGCCCCTTTCGCGGATTCCCGCTAATCCCCTTCCGGGTCCCACCGTTCCGTTCGACGATGGGTGGCGTTTTTTCCTTTGCTCTTCGTGAGAGTGGAATTGTCTTCCTACTGTTAACTGCCTTATATCAGCCCCTTTCTTTGGCTGGCCATTCTTTTGGATTGCCGTGTGCTGATGTGCTTTGAAGCATTAATTTAGCATTAGGAGCCCCCCCCCCCCCCCCCGCACGTATCTTTTTCTTTCAGTTTCTCCCTCAAGACTTCGTCGTTTTGTGGGAAAGGGTTTGCTCTCCCAACTTTCTTTTCCAGTCTCCCTTTCCCTCCCATAACCTTCCTTTTTTGTTTTTTAGGAGGACGTAGGCCCCTGCGGTTTACCGAGGAAGGGTTTCGCCTCACTTAGTGTTTTTTGGTTTTTTTTTTTCACCCCCCCATCGGTGTCTACGGAGGTTTTGAGTTTGCATGTGGCCACCCCTCCTCCGTTTTTGGATTCTCGTCTAAGTCCCCGCTTTCGTCGCGGCATTCAGTCTCCACCTCCCTTTTAGACTCCTTTCGTGTCTCCCACGTACGTGCTGCCCCTGGCTCTCCTTTATTGGGGCCCCCCTTGATCCCGGACCCCCCCTCCCCTCCTCAACCTTTTTTCCTTCTCGTGGGAAACCATTTTTTTTCTTGTTGCAGTCACTTTTTTCACTGCCTTTTTTTTTTTTTTCGTATGAGTGCCTTCATAGTCTCTGATTAGACCCTGATTTTGGATCCTTCCAGACCGCGTCGCCGCTTGAGGTCTCGCTTTTGAATTTTTTTTCGTCCCGCACCCAGGTGATTCACGCGCCCCCCCCTCCTTTTTTTGTTTTAACAGCGTTTTTCGATTTGTTCCCCACGTCGCTTTTCTCGATTCTTGGCTTTCAGTGTGGGAAGGCCCATTTTTTAGCCCCTCTTCTTTAGTGGCCCCAGTTTTGATATTTCCTTTCCTTTCTCCTTTCCCCCACACGTTTAGAATGAGGGAAGAAGTGCCCGATCTGGGCTACTGACTGTTCTTTATTCAGAGGCTGCAGGGAGTTTATCTTGTATCTACTTATGCTTCTCGCTTCTGCTGCCGTTACCAGTTGTTTCCCCCGAGTTGTTCCCCCCCCCCCCACACTTCCCCCTATGTATGGGTACTTTTTTCCCCCTGGGAGTCCGTAGGGGCTGACCGAAGGACTTATTTTTTTTTACCCCCCCCGACTTTTCTTTTATTTTCCTGGAATCCCCCCTTTAGGCTTGACTGGTGTATTTCAAATTGACGCTTGTCTAAACCGCGCACCCTTTTTTTGTTTAAGCTTCAGCCTCCCCCTTTTTTCCCCTGCCACAAGGTGTTCGTCTTTGAAGAAGTTGCAAGCCCTCTTGCCCCTGAATTTCTCTATTGCACCGACTTCCTTTTGTCGGATTACCCCCTCATTATTTTTAGCGCATAACTTACCCTTTTGGTTTTGACCACGTTTTTTATTTTCTTTTACCCACTTTGCTTCCCCGCGCTGTGAGCGAGATTCTTTCTATTTTAAGTTTTTCCTC
>Ga0179591_1286635_pt1 | contig 10135 bp, 7 predicted proteins | sample CZOMad2_1_08_16f_FD_182891 | JGI IMG/M metagenome (GOLD analysis project Ga0179591, IMG submission 182891) | Vadose zone soil fungal communities from Angelo Coast Range Reserve, California, USA - CZOMad2_1_08_16fungal (PacBio error correction) | ecosystem: Environmental > Terrestrial > Soil >... | reverse complement strand
GGCGGTGGTTCTGGGCACAACAACTCGTCTTATGTCTACGTCGGTGTTACCCCCTACGATCTTTTTTATTTCTAGGCTCTGATCCCAAGGCCGTACGTGCAGATTCTTGTCTTCGCCGTCTCCCGGTAGCGCCTGCACAGTAGGCTGACTCTTCCCCCCCCCCTTAACTTTTCCGACGCAGACGGTCTCATCAATCTCTGCATCATAGTCCGGTTGCCGGTGTTGGTAGGGCTCTCTCTCTTTCCCTCCCTCTTCCCTTTGTTTTTTTTTTGTTTTTTTAGCCTCCCCCACCGGCATTGAGATTTCCGAAAATTGATTCCATTCATTCCTTCGAAGAACTCTTCGCATACGTTGTACCCCCCGTCTATGCCCCCTTTATCATATCTTCCCGTTGTGCCTTAATAAACGCCCCCATCTTTTTTCCGCTTAAGTTTCTGAAAAGGTCCTGAAATCCCTGTGTTTCCCCCCGACCCTTCGAGTCCGCCTGTCCACTCCCCAACCGTAGGGAACACTAATAATCACATTTTCTCCGGACCTTATGAAACCCGCGTCACCCTTGTCCCCACACACCACCCCTTGACCCAAGTCCCTCCAGTGCTGACGCTGTTCAGAAAACCTTCCCCATGCCACACACGCTGAACCTTAGAAGTAGAAGAGGGAACCTTGTCCCCCCCCCCTCGATTTCCACGTGCTTTTTTTCTCTTTAAGACATCGCGTCCATAAAATGTGCTTCGTCTACTGTTGTGGCTTCGCCTCCTTCAACCTTTCCCAATATGATGGACCTCCAGGTACATCCCTGAATCTTCTCTTCCCTTCCTGGGATGATTTTTCGCCCCTCGACTCCAACGCAGCATCGATCATTGAGCTTCCTTCCTTCTCCCTTCCCACAGGACACTCTTTCCCCGACCCTTTCCGCGAGCTTCCTTTTTTTTTCTTCGATACCTTGCCTCGATCCTTCATTTCCTCCCCGGATATCTTGCCTTGAACAACCCGGTTAAACTTTCTCTTCAAGGCACGGATCGCTTAGAGTCAGACTCGACGTTGGACCCCTTTTCTATCAGATTTTGTGGTAGCCGGCGTCTGATTAGCTCAATACGGTACTCTTTGACACCACTTTTCCTTGTCCGCCATCTTTCCTCCCTCTGACGAATTGTATAGAGAAATGCGCTTTTTCTCTCTCAACTGTCGAAGCCTCATCTCCTTAAGCTTTTTTGACGAAGGATTCCCACTGGATGAGAGATTCTTTCTGAAAATGCCCGGTTTTAAACCCTGTTTTTTCCCGAGTTTTTTGCAGCCTACTTTTTTCCTCTGGCGCCAGCTTTAATGACAATGCTCCTCCATCCCTCCCTCAGCTGGGGGGATTGTCTTCGTGCTTTTGGCGTCGAAGGCCTGATATCCCATCCTCCGCGTGTGCCCTGGACTTCACATAGAGAGTTACTAACCTCAATGCCTCCCTGAGCCATGTTGAGGACCCCGCCGGCCCTGATGACCCCTTTCTCCTCCTCCTGTCAAGTTTCTGCGCCTTCGTACTTTTTTGTCCTCTGGTTGACGCCTTTCCCACCAATGACCAACCCCATGCTTGTTTGAGCTTTGGGAGGATTGATGGATATGTCCTTGATTGGAGACGAGACGTGCGCTCTATCGCATTTCTGCAGCTCATTGCAAGGCAAGGGGGTTGGCCTGACGTGTAGATCCGTTCCACTTTTTTCCTTTTTCTTTTAAGCGCATTCTCATGCAGCTCGGGCTTTGTTACCTCTGGAAAAACTGAACAACTTCTGCCCTGATCTTTTTCTTTCTCCTACGTTTGTTTGTTTTTTTCGGGAGCACGGCGCGAGTTTGTTTCTTCTTTTTTGTTCAACACCCCCCCAACCCCCCCCCCCCCCCTTATGTTGCGCCCCGCGCCTACTCGACTTTGCATCATTTTTTTTTTCAAATACATTGGCCCCGGTGTGTTACTTTTCAGCCGTCTTCCTTGATTCCTATGATTGAGATATGAGCTAGCTCTTACCAGGTCCCTTGCTCAACCCTCAATATCCCGGTAGTACATACGATATCAACGCGTTCGATGGTTTTTTCGTTCTTTTTTCCCCCAGGCGGACCCCGCCTTCTTGCGAAGACATCCCCCTCCGGGACTCGCCCCCTGAATTCGGATTATTCCCTGTCGGCCGCTTTTAATCTTGGCCTTCGAGGTCCTCCTTTGCATCTGGAAAGAATGGTAGTCCTTTTTTCCCCTGACCCTCCCATAGTCCCGGGTCTGCAGCTCTGATTTTTGTTATCTCGTCATTCCACCATGCAAGGCTTGCGAAAGGCCTCCGCCCCCCCAGCGCGGCCTTCAAGGCGGTCGCCCCCTTCTCGCCCCCTCTGTTTGGTCCACTTCCGAGGTTTTTGTGTTCCCGTGGGAACCGACTTTAGCCCAAATTACGGTTCCTTAGTGCCTCCTGCAAATGCAGCTCGATTTATAGTTCTCTGCTAGAAACCCTCAGGGTCTTTTTTCCCTTTCGTTTTAGCGATAGATGGCTTTTTGAAGGACCCTTTTTAAGACGTATCTTTCCCTGTCAATTCAACCCCCGAGGCGAAAAAAAATGATTTTCTCCCCTTCCCGAGCTCACCCAGAGTTCCACACCCCGTCTTATTACGACGTCTGCGAGCCTTCCTGTCTACCTCAAGAGCACCTGTTTTTTTTGACCTTGTTTTCCTTCGTGAATCCGTCAATATCCTTGTTCTGGCCAGCGGCTCTAGCTCCCTCTTTTCCTCAAAGCAATCATGAAGGACGGTCTTCTCCCGAGGCTCCTTTCGTGCCCCCTATGTTGGGTTCCCTGAAAGACCCTCCCTTTCCCATTTCCTACTTAAATGTTCTTCGATTTGCGCGGGCAAATCCCGAACCTTTTTTTCAGCCGTTGGATTGGTTCTCCCAGAGATTGTTTCCTTTTGGATATCGAAACCCTTTTTTTTGTCACAAGACGCCACTGGGGGTATTGCTCAGTCTCTGTTTTATGATCGTGGAGTCGCCCTTGTTTTCATCATTTTCCCCTCGGTCTCTTTTTTTTTTTGTCGATGGGTCTGGTTTTCGCAGCATCCCCCTTGTTTTTTGCAGCCCAGTTTGTTTCGAAATCTCTGCCTTCCCTTTTTCGCCTTTTGTACGATGACCCACTTTTGAATTTTTTCCCCCGGTGAACTGGAGGGTGGATTTACCCCGGCCAAATGTCGCTTTGGTGACTTTAGTCCCTTATCGTGTGTGCTTTTTCTTCCTGATACTTTCGAGTGTAGGGTCCCACCTGGACAGGTTCCCTTTCCCCCGAGTGAAGAGTTTTTTGAGGCTCTTCTCGACTCTCCTCCAGTGCTCTCTTATCCCGTTCCTCTTTTGCGCAGTAGTTTAGTGAGAAAGATGCGTTCCCGGGCCGCGCCGTCCTTTCTTCATCAACTCTGCGGTTACTTCGTTTGCCTTTGTTTTTCTTTCTTTTCTTTTATAAGACTCCGTTTTGTTTTTTTTCATTTTCTCGCGCCCCACTCAATTGGCCCGTAGGTCTCCCCAGCCCCCCCTCCTCTTTTCACTTTCTGGACTGGTCCATCGCTTGACCCTCCTGCCTTATCTCCGGTGACGGTCCGATCCTCTCTGAACTTTTTTCATTTGTTCTTGAGCTCCCCTAAGACTTTATTTGGTAACCGCTTTTTCCGTTCTTACCCACCTAAGTCCCGGTTGTTTCCTTCCTGCAGTCCTCGCTACTGTTGAACTCCGCCCACAAAGATGGGCCCCCCCCCTATATTCCTTGACCGTTCCAAATTTTGTACCCGTATCTTCCCTGGTACAGTCTTTTATCCTGGGAAAAGGCTTGCAAGGTAATCCCAATGCTTTCGCAAAACTTTCCAAGTAAATGCCACCCAACACTCCTTGCTTCCCTTTCCCGACCGTCACCCTCGTGCTAAATCCTCTCCCCCGGAGTAGAGAAGATAAGCATTGCGGATCCTCTCCCCCAAAGAGTAGCGTTCCCCCTTTACCCCGTCAAGGTGGGCGCTTCCCCAGCCGCACTCCCCGTTTCCGAAAGCGAAGTTTCTTGCATCCCCTAGCTCCCCCTCGCGGCTGTTTACATTCGCCCCGAACATCTTAAGGCAGTCCACTTATTTTCGGGAACTCCGCCTTTGCCCAGACACGCTTTATCTGCTCGACGTCCTGCTTCTTTTGGCTTTCTTACTTCACCGCCGCGGGTCTTAGCCTGCTCTAATTTGACTAGCCCCCTTTTCTGCCTACCCCAGTTCCACCCTTTCTTTCTGGTCATCCCCCCTTCTAGCATCTTCTTAGGACATGCCTTCTAGTGTGTTCTATCACCGTTGCGACTGTGTGTTAGAAGGACTTTTTCTTTCCACTGGGACTCTTTGACCCCCCCCACGTTTCCCCCCCTCTCCACTTTTCTCTGCTTCCACTCTGATTTCGATCAGTTTTCCCTTTTAAATTAGCTTTGACTGGTTCCATCCCCTCATGCCGTGTCCGCCTCGTCGCTTACACGTCCGGCTTCACCTCGAAGGGCCCCGAGTTCCTCACCTAGTTCGGCGACGCCTTTCAAAGGCCCCTTCCGCTTTGGTCCATTGCGACTTCTTGCGCCCTTCACGCAACAGGCTCTTCGGCTGCCCACCATTGATGGCAAATCTCCTGAGTGTTTCTCCTTCTTTCCTCCCCTTTCATCGAATCTGCCCCCAGCCTGCTAGACCGCTCCCGAATGTCCTGCTTCCGGAGTACTTTTTTTTCTAGCTTTGTGCATTGCCCCCCCTCTCCCACCCCCTCCCCCCATGAAGAGTTGAGTCCGTTCTTTTTTCCGGATTCTGAAGGTAGGTTCCCCGAGCCTTTCAGAGCTCTCGCCCTTGTAGTTTTCTCATCGGCCCCCATTAATACGGGTTTCGATTAAGAAGACCCCCTTTTTTCACTGGCTTGGGCATTTCTCATCTGCAACTTCCGTACATGCGTTCCTTTCTCGGTCCTTAACCACCTTCTCAACAATAGAGAAGGGATATCCTTTTTCCCTCCTTGTTGCTTATGTACTTTTTCAGAGTTTTTTCATCGGTGAGCCACCGACTCTATGAGCAGTGCAGAATATTCGCCCTCCCCTCCAAGTTGGCACCCCTTTTTTTTTTGAGGACTCATCTCCCAAGTCATCACTGACCTTATGCTGAGGAAGTGTCATCTCGCCATTTCTAGGGGCGTAACTTAATATCCAGTTCATCATAGTCCCTTTACCACGATGTGTTCGCGTGGGGCAATGTCTCCCCCCCTGGACCTCGTGCGCCCGAAGTACTCCGGTCTCCCGCTTGCGGAGCGGCCCTCATGCATTTTTTTTGGAGGCTCTTGTTCCCTCCTTGGTAAGGCCCTTGCTGAGGAGAGGTAAGTAACTTCCTTTTTGTCACGTCCAGGGGCAGCATCGTTGCCCTTGGACTGTTTCCTCCTGTGCGTAGTCGCCATGCACGTCGTTGATCATAACACAGCGCGGAGGGTGTTGCGCCCTGTGCTCCAGCGTCCGTCTGGTTCTGGTCACCAACGTGAAGAGGTTCCCGCGTTTCCGTACGCAGTTACTGCCTTTTAACGCCAGCTTGCCCTTTTAGCTGTTCCCAGCATTCGAAGGGAGCGGTCATCTCGAACTCGCCTTCTGAGAGCCCCTCCCGTCTGCGTTCCTAGAGTCATGTTTTTCCGTGAAATTGTTCCGTCGGATTATTTAGGGTCGTCAAATCCGCCCCCCCGTTGCAGAACCCCCACAGATCACACTGCTCGTGAGCTCAACTTAATTTTGCCCGTCCCCTTAATCTTTGCCGTCTTAGATAAATCCCGCTTTCCCCCCCTTTTGACAAGGTTTTTCAGGATAGACCATGGGTCTGATGGCAAGAGGTAGATCCCCCCGCGTCCTTTAGGTTATACGTCAAGCATGTCCCCGATTCGCTTTCTCCTAACCCCCCTGCTCTAATGGGTGACAGGCCCTGGGGACGCCCCTCCATTCTCTGTCCTTTTTTAGCCGTTCTTCGAGGGCGTTTCCCCCACGCCCTCTCTCGCACTTGCCGCTTTGAATTCGGTCTCCAGATTTGATTTGTCTTTTTGGAGAGCAACCCCCTTGCCTTTACTTGAACCACGCAGCCTTGGTTTTGTTTTAGCGCTGCTCTTTTTTATTATCGGATGGTGCTGTATCACGTGAATCTAGGGTATCCCCTCCCCCGGTTTTCTTGGCCGAGTTGAGGAGGAGCATCCATCGCACCGTTTTTTTCATGTGACTTAAGGGGTTTTCCGCCTTGCTTTCAGATTGTTCCTACTGCTCCCTTTCCTCGGATTCTTAACCTTTGGTAAGGTGCTCCTTTCAGGCTTTTATTCCACTCCTTCGGCTTTATTCTTTCCAATAGTTTTTTTATGCTTACAGGATATTCGCTCTTTTCGGTGTCGGGACCCATTGTCTTGATTGTTGGACCAGACTGCCGTTACGATTGGTGTTTTTTCTTAGGAACGGGCCAGTACGCCTAGTATTAGACAGTCTCCTTCACGTTTAGTCAGTCCTCTTTCGGTACCCTTTCCGCTCCGAATCACTCATCCGGCCCTTGGCTCCATTCATCTTCCCTTTTGTTTAGTCAATTATTTTCCCCAGCCTTTGTTTTCTGATGCCACCCCACCGGAAAAATGGCGAGAGTTCCCGACCTCCTATGCATCTAAGTCCCAAGGTACCTATTGCGCCCTTACCTTCAGGCGCGCCGACGGTTCTTTTCGAAATTCTTCCGTGTTCCGTGAGTCCATCTCACGCCCAACGGGATTGAAACTAGGACATTGTGTCGTTCCCAGGACAGGTTGGGTAAGACCCGCATTATCGAGTTCCTGACTGGGAACTCCCCAGAGGGGAAACCATTTTCCCAGACTATACTAGGGAAGGAAAACCCTCTTACCATTTTCCCCCTAGTTCCCTTTCTATGGAATGGGAACGGCCGGCCACGTTCCCGAACTTTCGAGCTTTCGGAACTTAAGTCCCAAACCCCCAAGTGTGCCGCCCCCCCTAAAATAGCCCTGACCCCTCCTAGAAGATGTGGTACCATCTCTGACACCGGTTTTCCAAGATCCTCCCTAGTGATATAGAACTGTATTCGGAGTGTTAACTTCCCAGTTTTTTTGCGGCCTCTGTCCCAAATTCTGATTACGCCAAACGATCACGTAAGAGTGACATTTCAGGGAGGACTTTCCCTTCCTCCAAAGGCGACCCTATCCCCTTTGGAGATAGGAGTTTCGCCTCCACCCACCTTGGCCATCTACAGCCTTATTCGGGCGACTAATTTCTGGCCCTTCTTACCTTCCGGCCCGAGGGTCTCCCCAGAGCCGTGTTCCCTCTCACCATGTATGCTTATGCCACCCGTGTCACGGTTTATGATGGAGCCCTGAACCTGTTAAGTACGGTTCTTTCAGGGCAGTTTTTGTCCTTTTGAGCAGTTTTTAGCCTAAGGCTTGGTGGTCCCTTTTATTGCCCTGATTAACGGCCTCGGACCAAAGTTCCTGTACCCCCGAATCTCCCCCGACTCGATTGGGATTTCCATAGCGAGTCGACAGATGACCTAGTACTTTCGACTCGGAAGGTGCAATTATTTTTGCCGGGCCCCTCTTCCTGTTTTTTTCGACGGTCAGTCAACCCTTTTTGTTTTTCGCTTTTGCCCGAACACCCCCCCTTCTCCTCTCCTTTTTCTCGCGCTGAGCCAATTGCTCCCCCGGCCTTTTTGCGGTCTTTCCCCTTGTTGTCGCTCAGGTCCCCTGCAGACCGACTTCCAAGCCTTGTCTAAGCCCTTCTGGGCAAATTTCTTCTCCTCCCGTGTCTGCCCCCTCATAATTCCGGATCCCCCCCGCCAGAGTGCCACGATTTCCCAGAAATCCCCTTCTTTTTGAGTTCCGGGGAATTCTTTTCCTTTACATGAGGTCTTTTTTGGGTCCGTAGGCAACCCCCGTTAAACACCACAGAGAAGCGTTGTTCTCCTTTTCTGATTCCTGGTCTCTAAGGGAGCGACCCCCCAAGTCCTTGCTCTTGATCTAGTTTTAAGACTAATGTCAATCCCCAGTAAAGTATGCTATTAAGTCATCCCCCCATGGGAAATTGGGCTGTCCCTCTGCCCCATGTTACTCAGCTCTTTTTCGGACCGATCAACCCCACTTCTTCACCCTTTTTGCCGCCCCCTTGATATATATTCCCTTTTTTTTTCCCCTACTTGGTTTTGTTTGACAACCCGGTTAGCTCCTTCCACGCCCTGTTTTTTCTCGGGCGCCATCACTCTCTTATTCGCAGTTTAATGCCCTCATTTGACCCCGTTTTGGAGAATCTCAGCTCACCCCGTAATTCATTTTGTTCGTTTTCAAGCTGCAGACGTTTCAAGTATACTCTCCCCCTGGAACCGCATGATCGATTTCCCCCTCGTCATTTCTGTGGTTTTAGGTAGCGTTTGGCAATGGCCAACCCCGAAGGCTGCTTGCATGAAAGAAATATCTTCCTTCTCAAGACTTTTAATGGTCTCGCCGCGCTGCTTTGTGCGGTTCCTCACCATCGGAGGCCTTTCGGAGGGACCCATCAAAGATGGCTGGAACTGTCCCTTAGACTCTTGCTTGTCCGTTTCTCTGCCGTGGAATGTGTTATCCACCTGCACGTCCCTTAAATGCCGCTCCCCCCACCCTTCCCCCCTGCCTTTTTTTGCGCCCCATTGGCGCCAGTTGCTCCGTATTTCCCCCAAACCGCCCCCTATTTTTGAACTCCCGTCTTGTGTCCCCTCCATGAAATGTCTAGTCTCGCCACCCCGGGACGATGACTATGGAGATGCCCCCCTTCCAGCGTCGTTACTTTCGGTCAGCTGTGACCTCTCTATGTCCCTCGCGCCCATCGTAGGCGATTTACGTCGAGAATGGCTCGGACGTTTTCCGGAAACTGTGGGTTCGTCGTCCGGTTTTTTATCCCCGGAAATAACGATTCCCCAAGGTTTAGCTTCACCGTCTATAGTCCCCCCCCCCCTAAATTAAGATTACCTTACCGACGTAAGGACGTTCTTCCAGCCAGGAAACGTTTTGACCTTGTTTCAGACTCAAGAAAGTAGAAGGGTCTTTTCCAGCGTGCTCTAGAAGCGTCGATGCGGACCGGCGCGCCTCCTTCCTTCTACTGCTTTTTCCGGTGGGTTCGGCGCCCCCAGACGGCAACCCAGCTCATTTTTCCCATCCTTCGTATTTCTAAGGTTTTTGTTCTTTAAACGAGCGCGCTTTGACGCCCCTCTTCAAGGAGTAAATGTCAGGTTCGGCTGTTGCAGGTGAGCCCCCCCCTTCGGTACTCCCCCTCCGCCCAGGGTGAAGTAGTGCTCTTCTCGGATCCCGGGTAATGTTCTTTCAGACCCCTCCCGGCTTTGGTCCGGATGTCTTTTCGTCTCAGTCCTCCCACGTGTTCGAAGTTGCACGTTATGGCAGTGGCGTTACATTTGCTCGTTCCCTCTTTTTACCCGGCATGTTACGTTACCCCGTGGTCGGGTTCCGGGTCAGGCGGCCCAGGTAGTCTTGTGCGTGTAGTGGACTTTTGTTTTTCTTATTCACCTTCTCTTTGAGCTAAGGATTCGTTCTTCACAAATCTTGACGGCCAGAACTGCCTTCCTTTGCCCTCCGATGTGGGCAGTTCGTTTGCATCTCTCCTTCCAGGGATGAAGTGAATCATAGTTGCTTCTCCGTCGGCCCGTCGTCTTTTCTCAGTAATTGGTCCTGCCCTCTTCCGTCGTTCCCTACTTACCGGAGACATCCATCTTCCTGGCTTTCCTCTCTCCTTTTGGGTTAGGGAATCCTCTCTTTCCTACTAGTTTGTTGTTCCTCTGATGCCCTCCCCCCGGAAATGGCGATTTACGCTCCTTTTCCTCTCCTGTCTTTTTTACGGTCATGACATCTTTGCCTTCCGGAACTTTCTCCTCCCCCTCTTCGGCGCCCCCATATAAGGACCGTCTCGCTCACGCCCAATCTTAGGGGCCCCCCGTCATTTTTCCCCCTTTTCAAGGAATGTTTCCCCCGCCCCGCCTTTCCAGGTAGGCCAGCAACAAATCATAGCCCCGAGAGAATCCGACCCCCCGCGGCCCAACGGTCCCCCTGGACGGTGAAAAGGTGACAGTCTTTTCCACCCTCCCC
>Ga0179591_1224165_pt1 | contig 10135 bp, 13 predicted proteins | sample CZOMad2_1_08_16f_FD_182891 | JGI IMG/M metagenome (GOLD analysis project Ga0179591, IMG submission 182891) | Vadose zone soil fungal communities from Angelo Coast Range Reserve, California, USA - CZOMad2_1_08_16fungal (PacBio error correction) | ecosystem: Environmental > Terrestrial > Soil >... | reverse complement strand
CCGAAAACAAGAATGGTCTGCCCTCCACCTTCGTTACTTCACGATTCCCCACCGTACCTTTTTAAAGATCCCCCGCTACCTCTGTCCCCTGTTAAATCGCCTCTCTGGCCCCCGGCATGCATGATGTTGGTCTTTTCTCTTTGTCTGGAGTCCAGATTATTTCCTTTGCGAAAGGACGCCTCTGTTCCCATCCGTGGATTTGTTGGTCCCCAGTCGAACGCTTCCCTCAAGGCCGATCGCGAGTACGCTATTCGTCCTGCTCTCCCTGCATTTGTTTTTCAGGCCGGTTTTATTCTCCCTTGCTCCTTCTTTTGATGTGCTGTTTGCTTCCGGGGTCGACGGCGCAGCCGGGATGTCCCAGGACTGTCTTTTGTTCTTTCCTTTGAATACACCCTTCCCAAATCAATCTCCGCGTTTTTTTCCCGTTCTCCCCTCTGGGCCAGTTTCGGCAACGCAACGGTTCCGTCATTCTTTGTTACTGAACCTTTGTCTTGGATTCTCCGGCACCTTTCGCTCGACCTCTTCGTTTTCCTTCCTCTGGCCAGACCACCAACCTCCCTTCAAGTTCCCAAGTTTCCTATGCCGACTATGGCTGCCTTTTTTTTTTTAGGTTCTTTCTTTGACTTGGCCGTTTGGTCTGCCGAGACCGAGGGAGAGAAGCTTTTAGTCGTTCGCCCTGTTTTCTTTTTTCCTGAGAAGGACCGGCCTCTTGCCTCGATGTTAGACTGAGCCCCTCCAATTATCCCTCATTGCTTCTGGCCCCCTCCGCCGTCATTTCTGCTCGGACCGACTGGCGATCGAAGTGCCTCTCCGGTCCCACGGACTGGGCTGTGGACAAGAACCACAACCCCCCCTCTCTTAATTGTCCTTCCATGGAGTTCCCACCTCAGTTGCTTCTTCCGTTTCTCATTAGTCGGTCATACTGGCTTCTAATTTTCGTAAGCAAAGTGCCCCCCCACACTAAAGAGCTCAGCCGTTTCCTTTCTCACTCTTCTGCTAAGTCGGAGGTGTACGGTCGGATTTGCTATTTATTGAAGGGAGACCAACACCTACGGTATTTTTTATCCACCTTTCCTCTTGTCCTCTTCTTTAAAGTATTTTTTTATACCCCCTTGACTTTCTTTTGAAGGGGGACCCCTCTTCCCCTCCAGGGCTCCTGTGATTTTGGACCCCTCTCTGGTGAACTCCGCACGCGCGGCGCCTCTGGTCTCCCGAATGTACCTATGCTTGGCCTTAGCAAAACCTTTTTCCATTTTCTTTTTATGTCATCTCCCGACTCGGCCCCTACGGTGGCGGATCTGCAAAGTCACTGTGGGACCGCAGGACAACCGTCTATAAACCTGAAGTTGTCGATTTACCCGAGAGCTGATGTAATCTTTCATCCCCTTTCTGACCTTCCCGTATTTATCTCCAATCTTTGTCGGGATCACGGCATTCCTTGGATAGAAGCTTTTCCCTTAAGGTAATGTCGCCTCCCTTTCCTACTCAGCTCTTTTGGTGCCCTCGGCCGTTTTCTTTTCCGATGGCCTTGCATCGCCGGCCCTCCGTTTGATAGTCCTAATGATTTTCATCTGGATTTGTCACCGCTTTCGTTAACAAGGCGATGGCTTCATTTCTTCGCCCCCCGAGTTTTCCTCTCGCGGCCATTTTGTCCCCCTTTCTTTTTTATATCTCTTTCCATTCGTCGGGCCCCGATTGTTTCCGTTGTGGTTTCTTCCTCGGAGATTCTCATAATCCCAGAGCGACTGTCTGCGGATTTCTCAGCCGAAAGTTAAACTTTTTGGCAGGCGCGTAGAGATCTACCATCCCCCCCGAACCCCCTCTATATATTTTAATACTTTTCTTTTTTGTGTTGAGAGAGCTGTAACTTCCCCTGGCCGCTGTTTTTTTCCCTCTAGGCTCCACTTTTAGGTACTACTGGCTGGTTTAGCAACCTCCTCTTGACGGAGAGGGGGATTTATTATATCTATCAACCCTCACCCAGCCGGCCCTCGTGGCGCATGGTCTGGACTGATTCTATTTCCACGCCTGTCATTAATTTCCCGCTTAGAGTTTCTCCATATGAGTCTTTATCCTCCCTTCTTTCTCTCCGTCTGACCAGCTTCCGGAAAATAAGGACCCTGATTTTTCCCAGATTTTTCCGTTCCTAGTAAGGACGACCCTAGTTGTCAACTCTCCCTTAAGAGGCGGTTACCTCACAGGCGCAATGTGCCCATGTCCCGTCGTTCCACTTTCAAGACCCTACGACTTCCCTCTTCTTTACTCTTCCCGCCTACTCCCTTTCGTTCGTCAAGCTCGATTACGTAAGATGGCGCGGGATTCGAGATGCTTTTTTCCCCGTTCCCCCCGTTCCTTTATCGAGGCTTTTTGAAGGCGTTTCGCCGGGGGCCACACCCGGTTTTCCCTTTTTCCAGCTTTCTCCGACCCTCCTCTTCCTTTCCCCGATTTCTTTCTCATCACTGCGGCCCTTGGGACTTATGTTTTGGCGATCCACAAGGCGCTGCATCTATAGATTTTTAAGTAAGATCGTGCGTTCTGAATGTCTACCTCTGCTTATACTCCCTTGAATGAACGGCTTGTCTTCTTGTCCCTTGCATACACGTTCCTTTTTTCCAGACCTCTGTTTTGGAAGAGGACCTCCTTTACGACCTGTCTAGCTTGTCCACTCGTCTCCATCCTTCGTTTTCCCTCCTAACGGTCGAAGCTTTTGGGCATTTGAGTCCTTAAACCCCCTACTTTTCCTTAGCTGTGGTTTGCCTCCCCCTGCTCGTCGCAAGCAATTGAGGATCGGGCGCACAGATCTGGTCCCCTACCATGATAGCCATCCTTCTTTTCCCATTCTTCCCAAATCTGTTTTTGGTCCCAATCGCCAGTTTCTTCGCGCTCCCTCCTTGATCGGCGAGACACTGTACGGCAGTATTGACTAGTCCCTTCCTTCGTTTCGAAGAAGACTGTGACTCAGGTACGTCCCACCTAGATTCCTCCAGGGTGCCTTCAGACGGACTTAGAAATGGACAAGACGCCCCTTTGAGAACTTGTTTTCTCCCCCCCCCCTTCCCTGGTCCCCATTTCGGCTTCTCCTACCCCCTTCACATTTGCCCGACACCTAGCCCTCTCCCTTTTTCCATTTTGATTTGCTTTCGCCGGGCGGCGAGCCCGACGACCCCCTATTCTTCCAGAGTATTTCGCTCACTTCGACCAGATCGCTTTTTTTCTTTTCTGCCGTCAGAGTCCAGTTTTGACCGAGATGGAGGGTTTCTTTTCTCTTGCCCTCGATTCCATTCCAAATCCCCCCATGTCGTCCTGAGACGCGGTTCCTCTTCAAAAGGGCCGGAAAGATGAGCGAATCCTTTTTCCCCGGGACTTGCACCCCCCACCCGACCAGCTTTCTTCCTCTCCCCCTTTGCGGATCTTTCCTTTCTTAGTCGTTTCGTTCCGACGACCTCTTTCGCCCGCGTTCCCCGCCACTGATTTTAAGCCTTTTTAAGCGGGTTCGAGCGTGACCCCTGCCCATTCTCACCCCCTTCCCCCCGGGCCGTGATTCTTCAAATCTCAGATGTCTTGCCTTGTTCTTTCCCAGTTCATTTTTCCCTTTTTTGGGAACACCTTTGTGAAGCGAAGCTATTTTCCCCCCGTCAGGAATCATTTTTTGTTTCAAGGTTTTTGCCCCCTTTTACACTGCAGCTTTTTTTTCTTTTTTCTCTTCTTATTTCGTTGTGTGAGAGGCTCCACCAAAGCTCGGTGAAGAGGTAAACCTTTCCCCCACACAAGACCTCCTTTTCCTCCTGCTTCCCTCCCGCTATTTCTCTCCGTCCCAGCCCGTTTTCTCGCACATATGGCCCAGGCACTAGCTAGCTTCATCTTCCTCGGTCGAGTCTTTCCTGTTCAACTTCTTTGCTTTTCCCCCCGTTCGTTTTACGTCGACGAGTTGGAGCGTACGACGTTTTTTCTTTGCGCGGCGAAACCCTTCCCCTCAGCTCAGACTCAAGGCCCATTCCCTCCTATCTCGCATTTTTCCTGGTCTTTCTATCCCCCTTTCTTATCTGCATCGCAGTCCCGGTGATGGGAGTGCCTTATGCCTGACGGTTGGCTGGCGCGCCCCATCAGAGGAGGTCTACATTGTCTGCATCTTTTCTTGTAAAAGTCTTCTGGCTAGGCGCTTTGAACTCCCCCAAACTGGTCAAACTGACGAGATGTCCCGAGATCTGACACACCCTTCCACTCTTGTCCAACTTCGCTACACCTTGTATTGGAGTTTGGAGAGATATCCCCCCCGTGGTCTTTTTCCCCGACGCAATGATGGTCCCCCTCAAACCCCTTTCCCCCTTCCTTTCACCCTTGTTTTCCTCGTGTGCTTACTTGCATCATATTCTCAGATGTTTTCCCTCGGGCCGATTGACCGAGGGGAGATTCTCCCTTTCTAGACGGCTCGTTTAATTTCCCCTCCTTATTCAATGTACTCTTCCCCCCCCTCCCAGTTCTCCTTTTTTCCCCATTTGAGCCTCCATTCTAAGCCCTTTCTATTAGCCAGTCCTTTTCCTTTGGCGATTTCGTGAAGCGCAGATTTCGCCGGTTCCTTTTCTCTCAGGTAACTTTTCCTTCAGATGTGAACTCCCCCAACTTTCAGGACTGGTGCATTAATGCAGGCAAACTCCGCTTGACTTTCTGTTGATCTTCTCAAGGGATAGACCTTCCTTCGTCTGAACTATTCTTCCCCTAATAGGGTCTCCCCCCCTCCCCCTTCCTTCCTCGTTTTTCCCCTCGGGAATCGTGCTTCCCCCTTTGAATACGCGAGTATTGCTCGCGAGTTTGAAACAAGGCCTCCTTTTTTCCCTTTTTTCGATGACAGGGATGATATTCCTTCCCTCTTTTTCTTTTTCAAAAACCTCCGCTCTGCGCGACCCAAGAGCGCCGCCCTTTCTACCCCCTCCCTTTTCGACTAGACTTTCGTCTTTCCTTAGATTAGTAACCTCCCTTTTACCTTTTTCCTGCCCCCAACCCCACCTTCGCTTTTCTGGACCCGAATCAGCAGTAGTTGGCGGATTGACAACTCTGCCCTCGACCTTTTTTTCCTTTCAACAGTCACGTACTCTTTTTTACCCCGCCGTGAACCTGCCTGAAAAGAATGCTCACCCGTCAGCCCACCCTTCTTTCATCTTCTTTCTTGAATATTTGGCGTGCGTACGGCCTGAACAGGAAGGGGTAGAATCTCTTTTTTTTACTTTCTTTCGCATCCCCGTTTCTACTCCCTTCTGATTTTATCTTCCCTTCCCCCCCTCGGTGATTGGAGATATTCTCTACATTGCATCCCCAGGCGTACATGTCGGCCTCTTGATTTTCACTCCTTTTCTTTTTCATTTCCTCTCTCAGTTTGACCAGGCTGATGCCGTCTTCATTCCCTTAAACGCAGAATATTTTTCCTTTTAAGTTGAACTTATTTTCCCTTTCAGGGTCCCGAGTCCTGGGACGTCAGTTGTGAGGTAGAGCCGAACCTACGTTCCCGTCCTATGTATTTTTCCCCCCGTTTCCCCCATTTTCGTCTTTATTTCCTTGGTTAAGTCCTGATCCCAATACAGTCATGTGCTGTAATATCTTTATTTACTCCCCTACTTCTTTTTTTTGAGTCATTTTTGCTTCCCCCTTCCCCCTGCCTCTTCTGACTACGTAGATAGATCTCCAATTGTTCGGCTGCCTCATCTGCGATGTCACTGTCTGGATGAGTCACCACTCCTTCCCCCCCCTCCTCCGTCTACGTTATTCTTCTTCTTCGGTCCCCCTCCCCAAATTCCAGCGGGTAAGTTCTTTAAAGGATACTGACCTTCATTTACCCCCTTCCGATTCTTTCTACTAGGGTTTCACTCCGGTTTTCTCGGGGAGATGACCCTTCCCTCTTTTCACCCATCATATGTGCTCAATCTTTCCGCCCCTTTCCTCTTCTGCCCCCTCGTTTTTAGGAATCTCTTCCCAACGTGCTATTTCCTCTGCGATCCTGCACATCTGAGAACAAGGAGATATAAAGTAGTACTCCCAAAAATGCGCTTCTTCTCTTGAGTTAATTTCCCTTAGAACTTTTCCCATTTTCTCTACCTATATTCTCCCCTTTCCGGAGCATGAGTTGCACGGTAGCTCTATTGCAAAAAGAAAATGCATTTTTTTTTATAGCCTGAGAAGTGTTGTTCCTCCTTCGGAACCCCTTGTTTCCTCTTTATCCTCCACACCCTCTTGCGATCTTCCGATTTTTTTTTCCTCCCCCTCTGCCGTTTCTCCCTCTGGTTTTTTTCCCCCGCCTTCCCCCCCCTCACCTTTTTATGCTGTTTCCTCTCTTTCTAATCCGACCGGTGCTGAAGGTCGACCACGCAGGGATGGCTCACTTTCCACCCTTTTCATTTTCAAGAGGATTTTTCAAAGGCTTTGTTTTTCTACCCCCCGTAAGTCCCTTTACTGTTTAACCATTCACTCTGTTAGAAAGCAAGGTAATGCTCACCCCCTCCCCCCCCACTTACTCCCATTTTTCAACCTTCTCCTCGCCACACCTTCTCCTTCCCTCCCGGATCTACAGAAGACGGCATTTGCTCCCTACACCCTCCCTTCTCTGATTGGGTTTTTTCCTCAGTGGAAGGTGACATACTATTTTCGCCCCGCCATGTGCGATTCTGGGCCGATCATTTGTACCTCCCCGTCCTATTACCTCTAACCCTCACGTTGCCCTCCCCCTTTCTTTTGCCCACCTTCTGGTTTTTGGTATTGATCCCCCCCTCCAGATTGGCCGGGTGATGCAAATGATTTCTCTCCCTCATGATCCTGTCCCTTCACGGAATCCCTTCCTTTTTCCTCTTATGAGTGAAGGGATAAATATCATACTGCCCGGCGTCAATTCATAACGCGTAGCCAAATGGGACGCGATTTCGCTCCCCTTTTATTTATATAACTTTTCCCACGATTAACCCTCCCCCTTCTGTGCTTAGTCAGAACATCGAATAGAGCTTCCTGCACCTTTTATCTTCATCGTCTGTCCCGGCTTCAGACAGGCGCCGACTGTCAAGTTCCTACCCCCCTCTTTTTGGATGCATTTCTCCCCACCCTACCCCTTGAGCGGACTGAACTTCTTCTTTTGTCCCTCTTAGAGGCACCGACTTCATCCAGGAGTATCTATTTAGTTGACGTGAAAAGAGGACAAGAAGCCCTAGAACTTCCTTTTCCAACCAATAAATCCTCGTAAGTGTTCGTCCCCCCCAATCTCTTCCTCATCCACTCCACAGCCTTACCTTCGCGACGCCGGTTTCTTTTTGTGCCATTCTGTTCCATAGGGCAACCTCCGATAAGCTGCATATTCCTTTTCTCGATTAGAGCCCCTTCATGCACACTGTCCCATCTGCTCTGATGCTCGTAGGAAGTAGGGGCCATGGGAGGTTCGACCTCCTTTCAGGTGTCCGACGTACACGTTTGAGACACCCGCTTTCTACACCCCTCCAAAGTATGAGATTCGTCAGGGGATAAAACTCTTCCTTTGACCAGAGTCCCATCAGCAATCATCCCGCATTGCACCCCCTTTTCGGTTTCCCCCTCCGTCCTTCAAAACGCGGGATCCGTTAGGGGCCAGAGTTGTTTTGCTCTTTAACTTTTTTTTTTACTAAGGAATGAACCCATAGACTTGTCGGTCACGTAATTACAATCTTGGTTGTAGTGCATCATTTCACAGAAGATGCTTTGATCTTTTCTTTCTTTTACCCTCAATAAGTTGATTGTTGTTGTCGTCTCTCTCCCCCCTTCCCCCCCCCCCCTGGTTTCCCTCCTAACCCGTGATAATTCCACCAACCGAATTGGTGACACCGAAAAATAGTTTACGATTAAACAGCCCAGGGGACCATTTATCTCAGTTAGTCTAAGGCCTTCTCTTTTCTCTCCTGGGAAGCTATATGGAACCGGCCGTTGTACATGATTCATTTGCCATCTGTCTCGGATTCTGTTTTAACGCTCGAACTGTTAGCCAATTCCGTCCTATTTGCCCCCCCCTTGGGCGGGCAAAGTAGTCTAGCTCGACCTCAAGGCCAAGTCAACTTTGCTCCCTCCTCCTTTTTGTCTTGTTTTTGTTTCGTCGGTTTATGTGCCTTCCTAGCTCCTCCCCCCTTCAAGTCTTCGGAGGCCTCAATTCTTTAAGGAAGGGGGAGAGCGACGTTTCTTCTCGATTCTTTTGTTTTATGTTTCGAGCAATCCGGCTGTATACGGTCAGTGACGGGATGTTGAAATTCCCTTTTTCTTTCTCCTTGTCCCTCTTTTCCACAGAAATACCCTACCTTTCGGTCACCTGTGCCGATGCGCGATAGGACACATACAAAGGCCGTCATGCATCACCCCTTTGGTCTGCTCTTCCCCTTTCTTCTAGAGTATACCTTCTTGTCTTTTTTGTGTGCCTTCTGCTGGAAGCAAAAAATCGGAAGGGCCAAGGTGATGCCCTCTCTTGTGCTAACTTCGTTTGCCTCCTCCCGAGATTTCTCTTTTTTTCCGACATGTCCCCCCTCTGTTTGAAGAGACTTTCTTTTAGACAACAATGTTATGACGACCTACCGATGAATGCGCCTGCGGCCAACGTTTTCGATCGGTCCATGAGTAGCATCCTCAATTTCTGCATTCCCTCCCCTCCCGGTCAGGAGTTACTTCCCCCGATGCGAAGTGGCCTTCCTCGGCACAGACGGTCCGCATGTGTTCAAGAACAAACAACCCGCGCGTTCCTTTTGACTATCATGGCTCCCCGAAGTATGTATTAGAGCACCTTTTTCTTCTTGCTTTTCGATTTATCCAAGTGGCCGAAAATTTTCGTCCTCACGGCGTCAACAGCCAGTTCCTTTTTTCATCCCTACTTATTTCCTCTTTCTTTATGAACCCTTCTTCCAGATCGTCTTCTATTTGGAAACAAAGCTGACGGCTTTTCGTTCATGCCGGGCTTTCGAAAATCCCGTCTGACAACCGGCCGGATTTTTCCCGAAATTTTGCCCACTTCCCGGGCCAGGAATTTGTTGAGTGTACATAACGAGTTGTCGACCTTCGCGCGAGGCTCGTCTTCTCGCCCCCCCTTCCCTAAAAGATGCGAAGTTTACCACCTCCTGTCGCCCTTTTTGACCTCCGTGAAGAAGACGTACGATTCGGAGAACATCGGCCCTCGCCACTTGGTGTGTCCGTTCTTCGACCAAAGCCAGCCGTTCCGTAAAGCCGTTCGTTTTCCGGCGCGCGACTCTCGCAAATTTCTCCGTCCTATCTCCTACTTTTCGATCTTCAGTCTAATAGGTTGCGTTAGGCACCGCGGGGAATGGCCCGAAGGCACTGCCGTCGCGGGTTTCGCCCGGACCTGCGCTATCATTTGCGCCCTTCCACGGTCGATTGTTCTTTTTCCCCTCCCGCGAAGGGAGATAACTCGATATTTTATCTAAGGCGTAATAGTGACGGAACATCCTGTTTTTTCCATCGGGCTTGGTAAGAGAGCGCTATCGTCACCATAAGGATTACTGACCTCTATAGAAAAAGCGAGCATGCTTTTTAAGGGGTGAGTTATTTTCTGTTTCTCTAACTCACCTGTTCCCCCTCTTTCATTCTGCCCCGATGGACGCTGTAGTTGTTGAGGTCTCGTATAGAATAATCCCGCGCCAGTCCAACTCCCTCCCTGATTTGCTTTCACTAACCGAAAGTCCCCAGTTCGTTTTTCTGCTACTGGAGCCGTATCGACCTCAAGAAATACAAGCATGCTGCCGTACATTTTTCCCCTACATAAGTTTTTTTTTTATCTCGCTTTATTCTTCTCTTCCTGTATTTCGTCTCCGCTACCCCGGAGCCATTTCGCCCCCGACAGCCGTTTGACTGTTTCTGTGCGAGCCACCCCTCCCCCCTCCTTTCCTTTTTTGATTATTCCCCTAACACTCCAACCCACCCCACCCACTAACTTTCTCGTTTCCGCAGGAAGTCTGTTCGGCGTAACCCAAGACCTGTTCCACTTCCGAAATCTTCTCCTTACGTCCCTCTCTGGCCCTCTCCTAGGCTCATGTCCCTCTCGATCGCGAGCTGACCCTTCCACTCTTGGTAAACCTCTTCCGCCGAGGACTCGGAATGCCTGCCAGAGCGTCCTTTCCACGGCTATCGCGGTGGA
>Ga0179591_1171742_pt1 | contig 10135 bp, 9 predicted proteins | sample CZOMad2_1_08_16f_FD_182891 | JGI IMG/M metagenome (GOLD analysis project Ga0179591, IMG submission 182891) | Vadose zone soil fungal communities from Angelo Coast Range Reserve, California, USA - CZOMad2_1_08_16fungal (PacBio error correction) | ecosystem: Environmental > Terrestrial > Soil >... | reverse complement strand
CTATCACCTGTCAATTTTTCCCTCTTATCCCCCCTGGAATATGTTGTTAAAATTCCTAATTTTTACATTCCCACCCGGCAGCATGTCTACCTTCCGGGCAATGACCAATTTTCCAAGCGAAGTGCCCTATAAGTTTGACGCTTCATCGGAGAGACCAGGTTGCCTCTTCTGCTACCAAGCTTTCTTCACGATCCGCAGGAGGATTTCCGCCCCACCCCACACGTTGTTTGGTGTGAGAGTTTCCCCCATTTTATCCCTACCCCTTTTAGAAAACGCTTCCTGGAACCGCACTCACATGAACGTGGGATCCACCATTTGAACCCCGACTTCCTGTGACAAAGGTCTTTCCTCCCCCTCGACGAGTCAGACCTCTTGAATTTCGGCCCTTATCCAGTCAACGCCGTAATCCCCCACCTTCACTCTCGGATACCTCAAGAGTATTCCCTAGTTCCTATGGCGATAAACTTTTGACATTTTCGTTTCCAGAACCCGCATGTCCCTGTCCTACTCTATATGGACTCCCCTTCAATGTGCGAGGATTGCCGTCGAGACGGGTCAGACTTTCTTGTACCCGGTCCCGTTTTCCCTCTGGTCCCGGAACCACACTCAGCCGCACGAATGCTAGCCGTGCATTTTGTAACTCTAGGGGTACCCCGCCCGCATCGCCAGCCTTTTCTTCCTCGTAACGATGACGTCATCGAAAAGGAATCCTCTTACGGGCACACAGTGGTCTCCCCCACGGCCACCTTTGCTTCTGTATGCTCTCCCCAACAAGACCAGGACTGAAGAGCTTCTAGACTGTGTGAGAGGCATGTGGGTTTTTAAGTTGAGGTTACGCTTTCCATCGATTCCTAAGTTTCGAGTTTGATGCCTTCTTTGTAAGTCACCGCCCTTCGCCTTCACCGCCCCGCGGAACTCCTGCCCTCTTTCCACCTCTTATTCCCTCTTCCTGGAGACAATTCTTTTCTTAACATCAGATTCACCTTCTTTGATGGCGCACGAAATTCTTTCAGAATCCCGGCCGTCCTTCATTTTCCCCCCCCCTCTCTGTTTGTCTTCATCTGACCGTTTCATAGAGTTTGCAGAGAATAACCCCCCCTCTTCAATCCCTCGCCTCCTACCGCTCTCTTAGGACTTCCTTAGTTGTAGGTGTCGTCTCTCCTTGACTAAATTGTTCTCTCGTATTTGAACTTTTCGTCATGCTCAGATCCCCCCCCTTCCCCTTGGTCGATGGTCTAGGATGGCTTATCTGTTATGATTCTTTCTTCATTTCCTTTGTTGCGATTGTTCCTACAAGAGAAATTGATAGATTTGCAGATTGACATCTTTTTTTCCCTTCATACAGTAGCCGTCAGTCTCCCCCCCTAGTCGAATTGGACTCTTTCAAGTTCATCCTCCTGAAGATCCTATCAAACCTGTCCAAAAAGGGAGTTTTAGCCACCCGAAGAGATTGCATGATCCAGTCCCTTTCCCCCATTTCAACCGTTGCTCACTTCGCAGTTCTGTTTGATAAACCGAACTGATGCCTCGAGTAAAATTTTCCAGATTCTTGGTGCCCTATGTTTCTAACCAGCGTTTGTTCCAGCTTTTTTGTACCCAGCCCCCTTACACCTAGTATGCGGCGGTCTGGCCCCTCGCAGCCCCCCTAGCTCTCCTCCCATGTCCCCGAGTGAAAAAATGTTCTACTCGTCACTCCATCGGACCATTGGGCTGGGCTCACTGTTCCCCCCCCCAGATCGAAGTGGCCAAACCCTCTCTCCCCCCCACTTTTTCGACACTTCTCCCGATCTCCTAGTTGGCGCCTCCTCTTGAACTCCCCATTTTTTATCTCGAGGCGGACCCTGTAATGCTAAGTTCATCGTTCTGGGGTCCTATAGGCCCAATGGGAAAACATCCACCCGAACGCCCGCTCCTTCCCCTGTCGATGAAGTTGCTGAAAACCCGCTCACGGGTGCCCTCTAACGTCTTTCAACTGGATTTGTATTCCATGTCCCAGCCATTGCTTTTTCCTCGTCTATGAGGTTCCTAGTGTGCTTTCTTCTTCCCCCCACCACAAATCTGAAAACAAGAGTCTTTTTCTCCCTCCTTCTATGGAGGTACCCAACCTCTTGAGTCATGATATAGCTCGACTCTATAAAGTAACCAAGTTTATTTTGGAGTTACAGGTTTTTGGAAATTCCCGGCTCTCCACTCGGTGTCTAAGACCCCCTCTCTTTCTTCTAAGAAAGTCTGATTCATACAAGGATGCTAGGAGGCCTCTCTATGTGGCAGAGAAAGGTAGACTTCCCTGGTCCTTTTTTTAGTCTTAGACCAGGCTTAGGCCGCGATTGCTGTTCTGCCTAGTAAACCTTTTCCGCCCCCCCGACTGCTGAAACCATGGAAGGCACTTTCCCTCGAGGGAATATTCATTGGATCGAATACTAATGTTCACCTATAGATGGTGTGGTCCTTCCCCCTTAGGAAATCCTGTAGCTTGATGACTGGATGTACCTTTGTCCTCTTCTGTGAACCCCCATTCCTAGCGGTTCTATCCTTTTTCCTCCTAACCTACGTGTTGAGAGATTCGACACGCTGATGTCAGTTTTTTCCCGGTGCATGACATACCTCCAATTTTTTTCCCAACTCCGGCTCAGTCGGACCGAAGGTTTGATTCCCCGTGGTCCTTCCCCCCCTACTCGCGGCTATACTCGTGTGTTTCCTTCTGGCGCAGCCCGACTAAGCAGCTGTTGTCGAACGTAGGGAGAATTTTGAGATTTTAGTCCAGTCACCATCAGCGCTCCCAGAACCCGCGGTCCGAGAGATCAACGGCAATATCATGTCGAATGATTCCCCTGGACTTTTCTTTTACCTCCACATGCCCCTGAGAGAGCCTTTTTTCAGGAAGACTTTCCGATTTAGACTTCCCTCGTGTATTTAGACTCTTTCCTGTGGCCCTATAAACCGGTCTATCCCCCCCCTCTTCACTTAGGAGAGTCATCATTCTGAGACGCTTGCGCCAAAGTATTGGTACCAAGACTGAACTGAGGACAATCCCCCTCATTGTTGGTAGCCGAAGTGGTTGTTGTTATAGGTTCGCCGTACCCTCGGCGAGCTATTCAATGGAAGCGAGGATTCTTAAGCGGGGACAGTGTCGAGACCGCGAGGGTTTAAAGTCGGTGCCTTGCCCCAGGGACTTTCCCTAACCTTTCATGAAGTTGGAGATATAAACTCATCGCTCGGTTCTTGTGTGTGTGGGCCAGGTCGCTCATACCTCGAACTCGACGACGCGATTAAGTTAAGTATTGTCTCCCTCGTAGATAGTGGGCGGCACTCTTCCCTTATACGTCTTGATTTCGCGCAGGTTTCCCCATTAGCGCAGCGTTGGCGATTGTGAGGTCACAATCCTTCAGAGGGTTCAGCTGGTCGCGCACCTCCCCCCCTTTGGTAGGTGGTAAGTTGTCGCATCCCCCAAATTGTTTCAAGGATGACGGTTGCGCGCTCTCGAGCTGCTTTCCATTGAGGAAATCGCCTGCCTCTCTTTTTCCTTTTTTCGGTTTACAAGCCACGAGTTTGATTCAAAACCCACAGATGCGGCCCCTGTTTCCCCCAGTTCGGGAATTTTCCTCCACTCTTTCTCCCCTTTTCTTTTGCGATACAGGCCATGTTTCGGTTCGGACAACTTTCTTCCTTCCTGCGGAAGGCGCCCGTGTCCGGTGGCTCCCTCCCCCTCAGGTGGCGGGAGTTTTTAGGGCCCCGTTTTAGCGAATGTGAGATCCTCCCATTCCTAATTCCCAGAGTTTCTATTCCTCGGCTAGAATGTCTAGTGAAGAGGAAGATGACCCCATTTTCGAGTTCATCCTTGTGAGATGTGGGTGGGGGCCACATCTAACCACCAAGGACATTTCGTCGACATCCTCCTCCCAGACAGCTTCGAATAGGAAGAGTGCTTCTTAGTTTGGGGGTAGAATTGCGGCGATGTTCCCTAATTTGACCGGGTGGACTCACCTTGCGACTACCCACTCCTCTACCCGCCGTCTAAAGCCCGTTCTCTTGCGTAGATGGTAGGAATTCAAACGCCTACTGCGACACTTTTTCTCCTCAGGCCCCAACGCAGACGTTTGGTGGACGATTTGCTTAATGAGCTCGGTCACCCAGATTCTGAGCTTTCGCCCTCAGTATTCATTCCGAATCTGTTCAATTTGAACTCCCTGCATAGCATCAGAATTTGTTGACGGCGGAGTTTTGTCGGTCTTCCTCCACTTCTTGCGACGGAAGAAAGAAGTACGGCAACTCTCCCCCTCTCGATGATTGGGCATAGTAATCATACGGCCCCCCATTCAATTCCCAGCTATGGCCCCGACCTTTCCCCTGGCTGTCCCGCCTGTGGAGCGTGCTTCTCCTCGATCTTGCTTTGGAATTTTGTCAGTCTGGTAGTTTCTTGCATTTCTATCTACTCATAATGATTCAATTAGGCTTTACCATCTCGTCTATTTCTGCGTCGCGCCCGTTAGCTAAGACTTCCCCCCCGCTCCCGCTCCTTTCGTGCTTCTGTTTTAGCCTTCCCGGTCCACCCCTCAAGAACAAGTATTAAGCCTCCCTTAGAACGCAGAGAGATAATGCGGGCTTCGGCAGGACTATATTTCGTTGCAAACATTCACTTCGATGTGCTTTCTTATGTCCCTGAGGAAATCTTCCCCTGAAAGAGCCCCCTTCTCTGTCCTTGGTGCTAATGGTAGTTCCTTTTTCCCTAAGAGCTGTATCGTCGTGTGCTCTTATGTAAGCCCTTGGGGCCCGCCTCCGGTTTAAGCAGTAGGGCTTCCGGTAACCCACCCTTGCTTGGATTGAACGTCAGGAGGTGTCTTCGCTCTGAGTAGTTGAGGTCCTAGTCAACACATGGTCGTCTGACTACCGCGCATTTCAACGCTTTTCGGCTCCGAGCGAACACCTCGCTCCACCTTTAGGAGCTTACCAGGGGGATCTTAAGGCAAGTGTTTCCCAGTCTTTACTTTGGCTTCGTATTCATCTGCCGCTGACACCCCCCCCTTCATAGGATACCAACATATTTTCACTTCAGGGCATACTGTTTCGCTTACGAGGTATATCTCTTCCTCCTCCCTTGGTTTGAGATAATCGTTTTCAATCCGATCCCTCTCCCCTTTGGGAGAATAGTTTTGGGTACCCCCTCTCTTTTCAGTTTTCCCTCGTTTTGGCACACTGTTCCTTCGAACCCGCTCCTTGCCTTTCCCTTCTAAAAATTTTTAATCCGCACCCTTTGTTTGGAGACGTTCTAGCTTCTTTCTAAACCAAGCTGAAGAGACTTTGGATGACTAAAATGGAAGAGCTCCCAGAGACCTTCCTCTCTTTCCTCCTTATGAAACAAGACTCTTGGAACAACGAAGCCCTTAATGTAGTCCTAAGTGCAGCACAGTGAGTACGTCTTGCCCCAGGGATTCCCTTCCTATCCCTCGCCGATTCTTATGGCATTCTTCTACATCCAAGCAACAGAACCCGTACGTCACCCCCCCTTGAAATCTTTCTTTGACAGAACTGTCTGCCTCCTCCTCCCCGAACTCCCTATCACATCCCCCTTAAGGGTGAAGGTGTTTGGCCTCCCAAAAGCATTTATTCCACCTCATCACTTCCGAGCTGAGCTAGCTGAGGTTTGTTCGTGTTATGAGAATCTCTAGGTTTATGGTTCCCCATTGTTCCTGCAATTAATCCCTTCAGCAGAAGCTTCTTACGTTTGCCCCTCGTGTTTGCCGTCTCTGTAGTCCAATTAGACAAGAACTCATAGCGTCCGGAGCCGTCTCAAGATTCATGCTATCTCCTTCATCATCCCCTGAAACGAGTAGACGAACCCCCAGTTCCCCCCCACCCCTCTATTTAGGGAGAGCGCGCTTCAAGCCTCCCTCTTCTCCCAGTGTTAGAGATATGGCGTCCCATTAATGGTTCTGCCTGATGTCCATCGGATTTTAGACCTTATTTTTTAGGTCATGATGATCCCCCATTAAGCACTAATTAGATAAGTCCCCCGCATAGCCCGGGAAGACTCCCTCTTCACCTGAGGACTCTGGAGGGCATTCTTTGCACACACCATTCGTGGCGGATGCGTCCTCGCGTCAGACGAATGCTCGGTCCGTGTGACGGTCCTACAAGCGCCCTGTCTCGGGGTTCCTCACTAGACTCGGTTCATCTCTGGATTCGAATTCCCCTCCTTCCCGACCCTCCCCTCCTCTGAGGAGTCGATGAAAAGGGTCTATTGGAAAGTGGTGGTAGGGTTGCGACCTTGGTGAGGATCTAAAAATCTTCGCAGCTTAAGCGTCCCCCCCCCCACTAACTATGGAGGATTATTTAGATGAATTTTTGTTCGAAGTATTTGCTACTGAGCCGTTGGGGAGATTTTTTTCATAGAAATCATTCTCTCCCGGGTGACCCCGCTGTCATCTCCCTTCTAGCGATAAAGACACTGTTATTTAGACTTGGCGGCTCTCTTTCGAAAATCTGCTAGCCCTCCTCCCCATCCTATACCTGCCTTCCCCCGGGAGTTCGCCCGACTGCCCCCCATTTTGAATCTCCATGAGGGTTTTATCAAACCCCCTTATCATTCTGCCGGATGCGTCTCTCCCCATCTTGAAACTTTCGTTCTAAAAATTTTACTTTTTTTTTTCCCAGACTTTTGTGATTGTCCAATTATTCTCTTTGTGGTTTTCCAACAGTCCCCTCTGCTCCCGTCTCTTATGGAAGAGGAAACCATCCCAGTCATCGCTCTCCTGCGTGAAAAAAGTTACCCCAAATACTCACAAGTGTGGGCCGGAAGTCTGTCAACCCGCTCCGGGTGGCGCCCCCACCTCTCTTAAAGGTACTGGGTCATCAAAGGGACTTACTAAGATGGGTTGGTCTTCCTCCACACCTCTCTCCTCTGAGAAAAGACTTAAGGAACGTGAGTTTTTCGTGTTTCTATTGAACCGTTGACCCCCCCAGGCCCCCAAACTACACTCATATATTCATTCTTACCCCAAAGGAGAGAGTGTCTGAACACTCCTACCGTTTTCCTCATCCGCCCTCCTCTCTTGGTCGGACATTTCCCCTACCCGTATAATCCCTTTCGATGAGAGCGCCTGCTAGCCCTCTTTTTGACTTTAAATATCCCTACCAAGCAGGCTACGGCCACCAAGGTAGTGTATTTTTCTTCGCTTCTCTTTATTTCACCCAGGGAGGTTCCTGAGTATAGTATTTGAATCATCAGAAGTACTTTTGTGCTCAGCCCGTTGTTGCTTTCCGAAGTTAACCACTTTTTCTGACCCCGTACCTCCCAGGAGTTTCCCCAGTACTTGAGGAGGTCCTTATTTAATTTTGTGACTTCAGTATAAGGCGCCATGCTAGCTGACCTTATCCTGGATAGGGTGCTTCGACTTTTTTGGCTTATTAAGGCTCGACAGCTTTGTCCCCCCTTTTCCAACGTGGGTTTGTTCCTCCCAGCTGCTCAGCGTGCAGTCGCATTTTTCCGTCAAGACCCAACGAGACGTCTTTTCCTCTGGGTGTTCACAGTGGAACTTTTTTCTTAAGGGCTGCGTTTAGCGACCCTCTCCCCCCCTGTCAGTCTCTTCTTCCCTCTCTCTATACTCGTTTGTTTGCGCTGAGATCGACCCCTTCTGCTGCAGTGGTTTCGCGTGCTCCTCCTACGCCAAGGACCCGGCGCCGAATGCGTACGTGGTTTGTGGTTCATTAATCTTTTTTCTCTTCTGAAGTCCTTTGTTCTTTATGGCGCCCTCTTGCTGCTTCGAAGATGCGCCGTAAACTGGTGATGTCTCTTGGGCGCGCCTTGGTCCTCTCAGCCAACTGCCCTCCTACCCACTCTCTCTCCCATATCTAGAGGGGAACTGAGATTTAAGCGCGCCACCTGAATCTCTGCTCTCCATTTTCCTAAGAAGTGGGTTATGACGAATAATGCTTAAGCTTGTTCTTTTCTCTTTCTTTTAGCCGCCAGTTCCTTTATAACCGGCTGGGTAACTTTCATTTTAATAGCTTTTTTCTTTGCCTCGAGAGCTTTTTTAGCACCGTCTTGGTGAAATCACGAGAAGTTCTCCCAATCCTGCCATTTGCCAGGCAATCCTGTTCTGGTGGTAGATGTCTCCTTCCCCCCCCATGCGGTAGATAAATATTAAGGATCATACAGGCTGTACAATCGGCTCTATTGGTCAAGTAATTTCCGGAGAGTCCCCCAGGTTCATTCCACGGTTCGAACCTTTTTTTCGCCGGGGAGATGAAGCCTTTTCTTTTCCCGTTTTTTTTGCACCGGTATCAGATCGACCTTTACGCCTTCACGACTATGACTTCTTTTCTTCATAGATTTGTCTCTGGCGTCCTCTTACGGCCACTCCGGTGTAGAGTCATGGCCCCTATGCGCTACCGTTCTTTGGCTACCACGCCTGAGATTTTTTTGAAGCTCTTTCGTCGCAGAAAAACTGGTCGTGGCTTGATGAGTTTGTTGAAGGATTTTGTGCGCGCTGCTTCGTCTCTTGTCTCTTCCAGGAAGCGCCTTAACGAGGTTGAAGCGTTACAAAAAACGACCCCTCTTTCCTAAGGATCCCACTCCTCTTTCAATTGTCTACGCCTTTCGCTTCACTGGGTGCTTACCAGCCTTTGAATTGCTCCTTTCGGGCTCCCTTCGTCGCTTTCCGTCGCGGTGGGCGCCCGCCGGTTTCCGGACCGGAGAGAGTTTTTCTGGGTGCGGCGAGCAGTCTGGTCACTTTCTCTGAAATAAAATTCTCCTAGATTGATAGTTCTTGACCTGATTCCGTCGGTCCAGCTTCAAGTTTGCTCTTTGATAATGGTGCCCTATGTACCCTTTCCCCAAAGGACCTGCTTTTTGGAGACACCCTTCTACGCCCGATTTCTACCTCTCCCTCAGAGGGCGTATTGGGGCTTTCTCTTCTCTGAGGTCCGCATTTACTTGCTTTTTTCCTCCTGCCCCCCGACCCCCCACTTTAAGCCGACCGCATGCCCTCCTTCAGCGGCCGAGCTTGCAGTCGGCTTTCTTTTTCTGCCTGATTGAGATTCATTGACCGGTCATTTTGACTTTCCACCCTTCTCCCCCCTTTTGGTGCACCTGAATCAGATGACGGATGGTACTTCTCTTAGTATGAGCCCCAATTAGAAATTGAAGCTGATGTTACGACCAGTCATTTTCCAGTCCTTTTTAAGAGTCTCTCATGTGTACGCGTCTCCTCCCCTGTTAGCCTCTTTTGTATTCTCGACTCGTGTCTTCATGCCAGCCTCAAGGAACAAATAGCCGAAGGCTCCCCCGCGGTCAATATATACCGTTCCCCAATAACACTTATCCACCAGATCTGTTCCTGGACTGTTGAGATATTTAGTGTAGTCTTGCTTTATATTTTCTCTTCTCGGGGGGTTTTTGCTCTGCGCTACGATGGTCCCGGTTCTTGAATTGTGTTCTGCCTCAAAGCTTGCGCCCTTTTTTGCCTCCTTGCAGATGTTTCTTCCTCCCCAGTCACCCGACCAGCTCCAAACCTGTCAGACTCTCTATCCTTCTGTTTCTTTTTTTTCGCTTTCTTCCAATTCCCCTGTTCCCCCGACATAAAGAGAGTTATATGCCCCTGTCCTTCAGTTCCTTCGCAGTCGATAGTATTCATTGCCGATTTCTGGCTTTGTCCCACACTCCAAAACTGTCGCTATTTTCGTTTCTGTCCATTCAGGCGGCCCCAGACAGAGTCGTTAAGGCCTCTTTCCGTGGGGACCGTACTGCGGTTCAGGGATTTGTCGGCTACGGAAATGCTCTACTTTCCCTCTGGGATGACGCACTTCTGCGTTACGCCTGACCCCGCTTTAATTACCGTAGGATGAAAGTCCTTTTGGCGTGGCCAGTCCCTTGGCCATTTTTAGATCGGAGAGACCTTTCGCGCAGTGGTTCGTTACCCCCCACAAGTGCGGACTCCCCGCCTGATTTCCCCCTCTGTCTTCTAACGCGAAACGCGAACCACCTGGTATGAGTCCCCTTCACCGTGGGATCTCAGTGTTCCCTCGCTTCAGGATAGGGGTACCGGCAGTGTACACTGCCGCCGATGAACCCCCTGACTTATTTTTTTCCCCACCCCATTCCACGAATTTTTTTCCAGACGGCATCTTTCTGTTCAAG
>Ga0179591_1346202_pt1 | contig 10136 bp, 17 predicted proteins | sample CZOMad2_1_08_16f_FD_182891 | JGI IMG/M metagenome (GOLD analysis project Ga0179591, IMG submission 182891) | Vadose zone soil fungal communities from Angelo Coast Range Reserve, California, USA - CZOMad2_1_08_16fungal (PacBio error correction) | ecosystem: Environmental > Terrestrial > Soil >... | reverse complement strand
CCTGTTAAAGAAAAGGACCCATTCTGCTTCCCCACTTTTTGCGAGCCCCCACTACGCGTCCCCCCCTTCCTTTTGCGCCTTTGGTCCCTCACATACCCCCTCTACGCGTTGCGACGCCGGTACGCCCATTTGCCCCTGCGAACCCCTCCTCCTCCCCTTTCCCCCCCCCTCGCCTCCCATTCTCCTACTACCGGTGAGCCCTTTCCTCATTCACGGCGGGCACTCGAACCCGGCCGGTCAACTGTTGCGGAGCTCCCACTTTCTCACTTCTTCCTGTTCCGCTTCCTCGGTTTTAAATCACCGGTCAAGGGACCCCGCCACAAATACTCTGTACTCAGAGAGTCTCAGCCGGCGTTAAACTAGACCCCCTTCTTTCATTGGTCCGTCGACTGGTGCCCCCTCAAGCCACTTGCGTAGAAAATTCCCTCCAACGCCCCAACGGCGAGCCCCAGTCCTCGATTAACATCCTAAAGCTGTTTGACCAATTTCCCTGTTCTCCCTCGAGCGTTGGAGGGGCCCCGATTACTTTCCCTCACCCCCTCTTTTACCCTCCTCCGTGACGGTTTCCGATCCCCTATGGTTTCCCCTTTTACAAGTTGGTAACCGCCGGCACGGCATTCCGTCCACTTCCCCCACAGGACCCCCCCCTTCTCCCTTCGGTGTTGGATCCGGATGGGCTCTTTTTATCCCTTCCCCCTAAAGTTCAATCCCCACCCTGCTGCAAGAGAGGGCCCCAGAAATAGTATTGAGGCGGCACAGTGGGTCAAAAAAACCCCCCCACAACGTGCCGAACTTCCTATTTCCCCCCCCCTCCCCCGAGACTTGACTCCTTTTTTCCCCTGTTGAGATCCTGCCTCTTGCAACGCGCTCTCTAATGCAAAATTACCGCCCCCTCCCTTCCACCACCCCGGCCCGCGCGGTTGTCCCCCTTGGTCATAACGATGTTTCCCTGGGACAAAAGAAAATCCACCTTCAAAACACGCGTAACTATCAGTCCTTTCCTCCCCTCCCCTGCCCTTCTGAGTGACCCCGTTTCTTTTTTTTCCAGGCGGCCCTCTTGTGCGTTGCCATTTCCCTCCTATGAGTCTGAGTGAAAGGACATGGAGAGTTTTTATGGGCATACCTCTATTTGGTCTCCGAATTTTCTACTCCCCCCCCTCCCCTTTAAGTCAACTTGGGAGAGAAAGAAGGCCCCCGCCAGACCCCTCCCAAGAAGGGCGGTTCTCAAACTCTTACCCCACCTCCCCCCCCACGGGTTTTTTCGAAGTGAATTGGCCCCTCCACTCGTATAGAGGGACCCCCAGCCCCTGGTAGAATTGTTCTTGTCCTCTTCATCTTTGCCGACAGCCTTTTCAGTTTTCCTCTCCTCGAAACCGCATTGAGCCTCGACAAAACTTGTTAGACCAGAGGTCACTATTCCAATGGTTCCCACTTCACGAAACTTCTCCAACCTTTCCTCATCCCAATACGTCGTCCGGCCCACACATTTTTAATCTTGGTGTAAACAACCTTGGTCAGTTCATCGAGTATTGTTCGCTTCCAATCGCCGGGCCTTGGGTCGCTGGTTCCCCCAATGCAGTTCCTCGCAAAGGGCTACCAGCTGCGGGCGACCCAAGGCAACATCCCTTTTTCCGTTCCCATGTGGTGCTGCCCTTGCACACTTCTTTTTCCTTTCCCCCAATCCCTCCGTGGTGTCACCGGGCAATGGGAGCAGCTCTAATCGGCGTGTCACGGCCGTCCCTCCTTCCCTCCCCCCCCCGTGTTTCACCAAGTCCTGATCTTGCTTTTCCCCCTTCTCATGTGACATCAAGGATCCATGGCACACTGATGGCGGAAACGTTCACCGTGTGGGTCCAAGTCGTTTCACTTTTCGTTCTTGCCCCGCTTTCCCTTTTGCCCCCTCTCCCCCCGTGCCCTCGATGGTTTGCTTCTACCACCAAGGCCAAGCCACGTTCCTGACGGATACGGTACGATCCCACAAACGTTTTCTTTGCGCTGTGTTGACGATCCTTCTTTTCCTATTTTTTGTTTTTTTTTCGAGAGATCCTCCCATGTTCGCGTGCGTTTTTGTTGTATTCGCCTTCCGTTCTGGCTTTTCTCCTCCTCCCCTCTCTTTGTTTTACACCCGCATGCAATTAACTTCCCCTTTTGCCCCCACCTTCTGCGGGTTGATTTTTCCGCTTTTCTGCTTCCTTTGCTGAGGCCTGCTGGCTCGTCCAATGCCAGATTTTGGATGTGTTTTTTGTTGGCGTTGTATTTCTTCTTGTCTCTGCCCACGGTTTGTCCTTTCTACCCCTTTCTTTAATGCCACCCTTTGCCTCGCCCCTTTCTGTTTGAGAGGAAGTGTTGTGCACGGGGACGTCCCGGCTCCGTTCTTTTCCCCCCCCTTCAAGTTCTCCCTTCTTCAACCGGTTGACTCTCCTTCCTTTCCATACCCAGGCAGTGCCCTTTTGGCAGTCCGTCCCCATGGGAGGGGTAATTGAGATTGGGCCCTCCCCCCTTGTTTTTACATGGCCAAGGAGGGTCCCGGGTTTTTTTCCCTTTCCCTTATTGGTGCGTCCCGATGGCGGAATTTGGGGATGAGTCGGCTATGGTATTGAACGCTCAACGGGGCGAACGCCTTTACATCGGCCGGATGTTGGCGGTCCCTTCCTTTATTTCTTGTTCCTTGCATCTAAGGCGGTCGACATTTCCTGCCTCCCCCTTGTGCGCATGTTTCTTGCGAATTCCCTCAGTTGCTGCTTCTGCCGGCGGGAGGTATCCCGTCTTCCCTCCTCTTGAATCCCCCTCGGCCAAACTTTTCCTTTTCTTTTTCCTTATTGCCATGGCTTGTCGCCCTTCTTCTGACCAGAGAATCATGGCGGATGGTCCGCCTTCCCTGGGAATTAGGACAATACCCAAATTTCTCCCCCTTTCCTACGCCTTCGATTTTGCCGTGGGACCAGGTGTGTTAACTGGTGTCTAGGGCTGGGTTCAGTCGTTGTGGATGGGAGGATAGTTTCGAGTTTCTTTTTTATCCTGTGGGCAGCGTGAAAACTTTCCCGTTTTATTGCCCCCAAGGGGGTCGACCCTGTGTGATTTGTTCAGTCGGTTTGTGATGGCTTTTTCGGGACCTCCCTCCTTTCCCTCTCGAACTTTCCGAACCCCTTGCCCCTTCCCCTCTATTTGATGTGTGCGGGGAGTCGAGGCCTTTGGGTTTATCCATTTGGACGGCACATTTCATTTCCGATTTGGATGGTCGCGTTTCTTCAGTTTTGGCAGGCTATGGACTCCAAGGGGAAAAAGCTCAGTCCCGCCGCCTTTCTATTGGTTGGTCTTTGGTCAACAAGGGTGTATTGATCTCCTTTCTTTGGCTTCTTCCCCAGAGGCAGCACCGGTCACTTCCAGAGTTGGAGGGAGACCCCAGCAGGATGGAAAGTTCGGGATACCACGGGTCTCTCCGTTGGAGATTCAAGCCGCGTACGTGTCCCTCCTGTTTCCCCTCCTCTTGGCTTTTGGGCTTGAGGGCCGGCTTCAGCCCCTTGCCCCATTGGCGTGCAGCAAGGAGTCCTTGTTGGGTACGCGGGTGTTCGAGTTTTTTCTGTCTCGCTTTTTTGACTACCCGTCGACAGCGTCCCGAGGTCAGGTTGATCGTCGATTGGCCGTCGGTGGAATCTTGAGTCAGGTAGTCCGGTGGCCGGACTTCCTTTTCCTCCCCCCCCTTCTGGCGGTTTTCGGTTTTCTCGGTTGCTGCCCCTTATGTCGGAGACGGATGGCCTCTCGACTTTTGTCTGAGGCTTTCGTTCGTTTTCCCCATCTTTTCGGGGGGACCCGTACCCGTCTCCCCCCTTTCGCATGATGGGGCCTGGCCCCCTCGAACTCATGGGAACCAAATTTGTCTGAGGCCGGGGGTTAGTTTTCTTTCCCCTTCATGTATCCATGTGAACGGGCTGTGCTGTTCCTGTTCCCCCCCTTTCTTGTTTCTTTTGTTTCTGGGGCTTCCTCTGAATCCAGGTGAACATTGGGGTATGGGGGGAAGTGGCGAAAAGGCGACCCTTTTTCTCCGTTTCCATTCGTTACGCAGGTTCTCCCATAGACTTCCCCTTTTCTGCCCCCGATGACTTTCTGGTGTCTTGCGCTTCTTGAAAGTGCGACTTAACAACCTGAGGATCGGGGAGTGGTATGGTCCCGCTTGAGGATTCCTTCTTTTTTTTTTTAGGCGTAACTTTCCCCTCAATTTTCCCTCCCTGTGAATGTCTTCCATCATGGATAGGGGCTACCCCCCCACTCCGCCACGCAAAAAGAGGGCTCTGATTGCGGGATTTTTTTCCTCCCTCCTCCCCTTGTCAGGCCGCCCCTCTCTCTCTTCTTATTCGTTTATTTGTCACGACATCTGGGAGGTTTTCCCACGTGTGTGCCTCGGGGTCCTGTAAACCTGCGTGCCTGAGAGGTCCTTCTTCCCTCAGGTTTACGCGGCGGTCCACCTGCTTTCTTTTTTTCTTCTTTGGGTCGGATTCCCCCCTCTAGGCCCAGCCTTGGCCTCTTCCCCTTTCCTGGACAGCAGGACATTTTTTTTCTCCGTTCACGGCTATTTCCTGGGTCCTTGGATTGGCGATGCCCGTTTCTTTCTTTCCTTTTGCCCTTTCTGCGGATTGTCCTCCTTTGAGTGATGTCTGTATGAGAGATGTATGGAGCGGTTCCCCAGTTCCTGGAGGGGCGTTTCCTCCCATTTCTTTGGTTTCTTCCCGGCTCGACCAGGGTCCCGATATGACGCCATCGTAGTTTGAAGAAATCTGGTGGCTCGTCCGGGGTTTTTTTTTTTTTCGTTTTCCCTCCCCGCCCCCTGACTACCGTTTCCAACGGTTTCTTCATGAGTCTGGGAGAACCATACCACGGGCGGATTGAGATTAAGTGCCAGGTCCTTTCTTTCTTCGCCCACACTGTCGAGTTTCCTGTAATCGTCTCCGGCCCCACTGACGGTTTTCTTCACTGTCCCTTTCTTAGTGTGACATGTTTGACGAAGGTATGCCGGTTGCGCCTGAGAGACCGTTTTTTTCTCTTATTTGTCTTCGCCTGGCCGTACCGTGTTTCTTCTCCCCCCTTGTCTTTTTTATTTCCCGGGCCCTGGTCAGGATTGAAGCTTATCTTGAAGGAGTCGAGCCCCTAGTCCCCCCATTTCTCAATTATTTGCCCTTCGGGCAACTCTTTCTGGTCTTTTCCGTCTTTCCTTCCTTTGGTTGTTTTGTTGTCGCCCACAGGCATGTTACTGCGTGAAAAAAGTGTTTTGGTGGGGTCGGTTGTGGTTTTTTTTTCTTTATCAGTTTGTCTACTGGAGTGCCTCAGCACCGAGAGCCTCCTTTGTCACACCTACGTCCATCTCCTTCTCGGTCAGCGCGGGACTTGTTTTTTTTTTTTTTTTTTTTCCTGTACTCCAGGGGTCCACATCTCTTCCCTCTCCTGGGTCCTTCACCAGTATTTAGCCGTTGTTGGATGGGGGATGGTCCCTTCTGGCCGCGGGCATGATGTGGAAACTTCTTTTACTTCCCTTCTTGGCTGGGCACCCCAAGTTTCTGTCGGATTGAGTTGGACTGAGGTCGCGACTCCACCCTTTCTCCTCCCCTCATTTCACCTCCCTCACGTGTTACTTCTTTTTTACTTTCCACGCTGTAAGTGCTGATCTTCCTGAGCTTTGGGAGTCGTTCGATTATGGGCGTCCCTGGTCTCCCAGAGTGCCTTTTCGTCTTGAGTGCGGGATTTTCACCCCGGCTTGTTTTCCTCGGTCTTTTTTATCTTTGGGAGGTTGGGGTTTAGTGGAGTTGGCAGCATGAGACTTTAATTTTTGATTCGGGGAGTCTTCTCGAACTTTGACGTTCCCTGCTCGATGGGGTCTTGTTTTTCCCCCCCTCTTTGCTCCATGGGTGGAGGTCCCCGTGGTGTGTCCCCCGTTTTCGCCTGACCGCATTTCACTCCTCCCCCCTTTCCATGGGCTAGTCCTTTTTCATGTGCCCTTTTTTTTTGTGTGGAAGTGTAGGTTCCAACGCACACGCTTTCATTATATCTAAACCCCCTCCTCCTTTTTTTTGTTGATGTCTCATCTCCCCCCCTCCCTGGTGCCCCTCGAATATCTTCCCAAAAGATGTATCTGAAAAATGTGCAAGCCCTTTGCCCTCTGGAAATGAATTAGCGTCGCGTTCCCTTTCCCTGGTCTCCCCCCCCCCGGTCCCCCCGCCCATTTCACCTCGGGTCATCGGCCCCTGTAGACCCCTAGAGGGGCCGGCAAGTCACATCACCACGAGCTCACCTGCTTTTTCCCGCTTTCCTTTTCGCCCCCCGTCCCCCCCCTGACCCTCCCACCCTGAGAAAGAAAGAAGTCAGATGGGTAGTCCTGGCCCCCTTTGCTTTCTCCCCCTCACGAAATCCCCGCCTCCCGGAGAAGTTGCTCTTGGTTTCAACATGTAAGATTTTCTCACTCCATCCTTGCCCAGTCCTCCATTAGTACCCTCCCAGAGCTTCGCCCCGCCGACATTTTTCCCACGCAGTACGGTAGTACGACCCCTTTTGATGGCCTGTTCTTTTTTTCCTTTCGTCCGTCTTTTGTTTTCTCTTCCCCTCGTAAAACTACACACGTAATCAAACTGGCTGCATTTGGCCACCGCGTGAGGCCCCCTTGGCCCCCCTTTTGACAGGAATTCCCTCCTCCCCGGACACAACCCTTACCCCCCCCCCCCTGCATTCGATCCCCTGGGTTTTTGGAAATGGCGAGCCACGTCTCATTCTGATCACGGTACCTGCCTTCCCCTATTTTTTCCTTGCCGAGTTTTCAGTTCGGGCGAACATTGGACGCAAGGACTCATTCCCTAAAGAACTCCAAACCCCCCCACCCCCCTCCCCCCCCACCCCCTTTCGGGTCAAAAACCCTGCTTGTGAGGCCCACCCAAACCCCCCGGCCTCACCCCGGGCTCCCCTCCTGGTAGTAACACACAAAAAGCCTGTCCCGATTTGTCCCCTTTCCTCCTCTCCCTTGGCCGCAGTGGTAGCACCTGATGGACCTTGCCTTCGGGACAACTTCTTTCCCCTTCCCCTGTCCTTGCTGCTTCCTTACAGTCCCACGTTTCGCCTCCGATTTGACCCATTCTCCACCTCAATTCCGCGCCCCCCCCCTCCCTTCCGCTCACCCCCCCCGAACCGCAACCCACAATCCTTTTTCAGTCAAGAAGTCCCAGCTGTCCCTTTTTCAGCAAACTGGCCTCTCCGGTCCGTTTTTCACTTCGGCTCTGATGGGCCTCACCTTTGACAACAGTTTCTTTCCATCAAGGCAAACGGACCTTCGCCTCTGGGATCTCATCCCTCCAGTTGGCATCCAACTCTCTGCCCCTTCATCTTTCCCTGACCATCCGTAGGCGGCTTCCCCACGCCCCAAACAGGTTCTATCCATCCTGCACCGCCAAAAACTACCCTTCATATCCCCCCAGCAGAACAACCCCCCTTCCCCGTCAAGTCCGGTACAACTTTCTGCTACCTCCCCACTCTGGTGGTGAGGTACAGCCCTAAGTCATTTTGTTTCGCCTCTTCGCCAGCTAACAGCTTCATTTTATCCCCCCCTATGTCCCTGAACGAAAAACGAGGTCTCTTGCCCTCTTCCGCCTCGGCCCATTGTCCCCCTACTGTAGCCATCCCCTACAGGTCTGTCCGGAAGAAGCTACCCCAGGGCGAACTCTTGACGCGCCCAGCATATTCCTCTCCCCAAACCCTATTCCTCCTTTTTGACCGATGGGGACCTGGACGGTCAAACAGCTGTGTGAAAGTCCGTCTTTCGTTCAAGCGCATTTTTTCTCTTCCGCAACCACTCCCTCTTGGCCTCCCTATTCCGTATCACTTCATACACCGCCTTACGGTCAGTCCCCAGGGTTCCGCTGGATTCCCTGTCCTTCCCCATCCCCCCCCTCTTTCCCCTGCTCTCTCGTTTTTTTTTCGCCCGCCTTTGAAATCGTAATAACCCTTGAGTTGCTTCCACCGGTTGATGTTTCGTCCTCCTATCCCTTCCTGGCGCTTCGTCCCGCCTGAAAGACCAACCCAAGATCCCTCTCCTTTAAAAACTGGCTCACATATTCCACATCAGCGCCCCGTAGTCTCCCGTGCCCTAACTTTTTCCTCTTCCTGACCTGTCAGTAACTACCCTTTCACTCGAGCGGACCCTGCCCCTATCCCCTCCCAACCAATTTCCCCCTTCTCGTTCGTCCCCCATCCCCAGCCGTCCCCACGTTTGTCATTTCTACCCCCCCCTTCTGGACTTACTTTTGCTAGAAAACGCTTTCGCTCATTTGACTGTCCCCGCCCTCCCTCTTTTCGTGCTCGTCTTTCTCGTTCCTCTCTCCCCCCCGCCCCCTAGTCCCCCCCCGCCTCTCCGGACACAAGCCCGACAGAAGTCGAGCAACTACGGGGCAAGAGAACTCTCTCCCCTCCCTGCTCACTGTGGGTTCGTCCCCTACCCCTTTGGAATGCCCTTTACTCAGTTTGCGCCCCCCCCACCCCCAAGTGTTCCCCCAAGCCCCTCCGCCCCTTGGCTGTCCCCTCCCCTCGACCCCGTGGAGCCGGCCGAAGCAACTCTGCACCCTCGGGGGCAGTCGAACCGATGGTGCCCCCTCCCCGAACTGCGGCGAACTGCCGCGCCCCCGGGTTTTGCCCCTGCTCTATGAAATTTTCGCCTTAAGGGCTTGCAATTTACAGGTTCCAACGAGCCCGTGTAACCCTTTTTCCTCCTTTCCCCTCCACCTTTGCCCTTCATCCCCGTCCGTTGGCGTTGCTCACATTGGTCCCCCCATAAATCAAGATATCATAACCCCTTTGCCCCCCCAAACACTCGAAGTGCTGTCTCCGGTTTGTCGTAAGATTCCATCCCCTGTCCTTCTGCTCATCGCTTACGAATCGTATGATCTTGACGTCAACCCGATTCTTTTTTTCCCAAAACACCAACCAATGCCTAAACCGCCTTTTTCCCAACACCCCTGTTGAGCAGAGTTTATGGTTCCTCCCCTTAATTTCGGCCGCTCTTATCTGACCCTTTTTTCCCCAACCCCATTTCCAACATTCAAAAGCATCGTCGGCTAAGATGGAAAAGATGTTTTCTCACCCTATTTTCGCTTGATCCCCTCAAAACACTGTCTAGACCCATTACCCCTTTCCTCGCAACGGGCACCCTTTTGCAGACCCCCCGTCGCACCAAAGGCGTCCACAGTGGCGGCCGGGTCCACCCTACGCTTCCTGCTCTGCTTCTTCAAGGACAACATGGTCGACGACAGACATGAGTTTCGACCTCCCCACTGATTCTTTCCAATGGTCTACGCGGAGCCCGCTCCGTCTGAGTCAACTGGCTTTTGAGGAAACGCAATTTGGGGACCTCCCAAAGCCCCTTTTCATCCCATTCCCCTGCGCCCTCAAGATTTCTTTCAAATTTCCAACGGAAGTATTTTTCCAAACACCCCCCGGCAGGCTTGCCATTCGTCCCGTCTCTCTTCTGCCAGAATCCCCCCCCTCCCAATCCGTGCCCGAATTCCAGGGCAAGCCCCAAATACGCCAGGGGCGTTGGTGCAACCCCCTCTCCCCCCACTGGACCCCTTTCAGCCCTTCGCCCCATCCTATTTCTCTCTCGCCCGGCCTGGTCAAACCCTTTTTTTTTGGCCTCCTTTTTTTGCAATTGTGAGGAAAACCGCGGGCTCATCCGCCTCTTTTTCGTGGATGACCCGCGGCCTTTTCTAGTGGTTGCCCCCCCCGCCCCCCGCTCGTCTCCCTTTTTTCACCCCTCTCCCCATTTCTTCCACCGCACCTCCGTTGCGGTGGATTCGCCCGGAATTTCATCCCCATTTCCTCTTCCTCATTTTTCGCCCCGGCTTCTAATCCCGGGGAGCGACCAGGGACTCCCTACCAGGAATTAAAGCTAGGATCGCCGTGGAGTTCAAACAGTGTATTCAAACCCTCCTTCCCCCCCCCCCTATGCGTGGAAAAAAAAACCCACCCCATTTTTCCTCCTCTCATTTGTCCAGTCGTGCGTTTTCCTGCCTTGTGAAATGAAGAGCCCACATTGAGTGGTCTGCTTCTACCCCCAAAGGTACACTGACCGATTCGACAAAACAACGTCCCTTTTTTTTGCCCCCCCTTTT
>Ga0179591_1324253_pt1 | contig 10136 bp, 9 predicted proteins | sample CZOMad2_1_08_16f_FD_182891 | JGI IMG/M metagenome (GOLD analysis project Ga0179591, IMG submission 182891) | Vadose zone soil fungal communities from Angelo Coast Range Reserve, California, USA - CZOMad2_1_08_16fungal (PacBio error correction) | ecosystem: Environmental > Terrestrial > Soil >... | reverse complement strand
GGCTCCAAGAGTTCTCTCAATATCGAAGCGGTTCCGGATCATTCCCTGAGGCTTGTCATCTTCTTTGGGTTACCCCTCCCCCCCCCCAGTATCCAAGATGGTAACTTTTCTCCCTTCTGTAAAAATATTTGGTGAATGGTTCGTTGTCGAGTTGACTCCCTCATACCGATCCTCTCCCCCCATTTTTCTCGAAGACTTGAGCAAGGTGCAAGAGCAGGACCTTACTTTGGTTGTCCCCAGAGACCGCGCAGATTGTGGCACGCAGCCCCTTCTTCCCAACACTAGCTCTCGAGAGGTAATGGTCTCTCTCTGAGTATGTTCCCTCTCCCTTCAGCATTCGCCCCCCAGCATACTTCCAAAACACCCCCAACAGCTGAAAGAGACCGTGCCTATGGAGAGAAGCGCCATCCCCTCTTTTCTTTGTCAAAGGCTGGTCCTTTGTTCTTCCCTCCTAATTTTTTTCTCTCGATTCTCCTTTAGGTACCCCTCTTTTTCCATGAGTAACCCTTTTTTCGAGTAGATCCAGAGTCACTTTCCTTTAATAATTTTTTTTTCCCTCAGTCACTTTTCCCCGAGAGCTCTGGTCCTATTCCCCTTCACTTTTATCGGGCTGATTTTCTTGGGAAGAGAGAGATCCCCCAATGGGACTCCCCCCCCTTGACAGCCCATTGGTAGATCTGCTTAGTCCATTCTCATATATTGCCCAAACTAGGGGCTACTCATGTTTTAAATGTTTTTTTCGGTCGTGCTCCTCGATAGGGATTCCCCTCCGGTAGAGTGTTTTTCAAGCAGAACAGGGCCCCCCCCCCGAGTGTCCCCCTCTTTCATCCCTTCGCGGCGCGTCTTTGCTTGGTTCTTAAAGATGGTCGACTTTAGCCTGAATCCGACTTCTGTTCCCGAGCTCGACCTCCCTCGGTTACCAGATGAAGCCCTCTCCTTCTAAGATAGTTTTCCTCTGGGCTTCCCTTGGCCTTTCTCTCCATAGACTTTCTCCTTTCCTTTGCCTTTTGCTCAATAGCTACTCCCGAGTTAGAACCCTCCCTCTTCCTTTTGTTCGATCGTTTTCGGTGCCGGATCATCAAGCCTACAAGGCCGCTCCCCGTTTCTAGCCCCCCCTCCGCAGACCGTTAATCAGCTCGATTTTAAAAAATCCTCCGGCCTCCTTTGGGCCTCCTCGAGGGTCCCGTGCTCAAAGACAAACCTCCCCCTTCGTCAGCTTTCCCCCGACCCTCCCAGGGAGTGCTCCCCGCAGCCTCCCCACCCCACCCAGGCTCCTCCGAGGCCCTCCGGAGAGTTCCTCGTGCACTTCCTTCCCCCAAGGTCTTCTCCAAAAGTGCGTTCCGTAAACCGTTCCCTAATACCCCCCCCTTTTTTGGACCCCTTTCATTGGTTGTGGTCCCTGTTTTCGAGGGTTCGCGCGTTCCCCCTCACGGTGAAATCCTGCCCACTCGTGGGTGATTCTCTAGTGCCCTTGGCCCTCCTTTTCGGGTTTTTTAGCCACCGCGCTTTGGCAAGGATCTCGCGCTCGCTTTATCGCTTTGCACTCTCTCGAGTTCTTAGTCTGTGCCGATGATATATGCCAAGCGATATCATTCCCCTATGATTGCTCCCTTCCGGATGTTTTATCTCCCCGAGCGACCCTTGCCCCCTTCCCCGGGAGAGCAACGAGATCGGGATTACTTTTTTTTTTGGTTTGCCCCTTCCGTGACCCCTTTTTTTCCCGGCCTTTGGACGCTACTCTACCTCAATTACCCTTTCCGTGAATAGAGGACTCTCTCCCCTTAGGAACGGATTCTCCTCCAATTACGCCTCTGAGTCCTATAAGCCGATCCGAGTCTTCTTTTACTCCCCCCCTTTCCTTTTTAAAGAAAGGATCCCGATTTTCCGTGAGTACTTCCCTCTCAAGCCGTCATATGTCGCTTCAGCTCGTCTGTGGAAGGTTTCCTTCGAGTCCTACAAGGAAGAGTAATGTCCCTTCCCATGACCTCTTTCGCTTTCGCAAATCATGACTAGCTGGCTGCTGCTTTTTTCCCCCCCCCTACTACTAAGTTTTCCTTAGAAGAAGACATCTCCCCAAGTTCTTCCCTTACACGTCTTGAAATCAGCCTTCGCGCAGTGTCTTTCTTGCTATCTTAAGGGAGATTGTCCTTTCTAGGACCGTCTTTTTTTTCTGCGCAAGCCCACTGAATTTCCCTTTCGTCCACATCGCCCTTTTGACAAGATGAGGTGGGATCCCTTTCCCTTCTTACCTCCCCCCCCTCTTCCTCGTTATGAGGTATTCGAGCAGTGCTCCTCCCGAAAAGGGCGTAATCCGATTCTCCTCTGAGGATGTTCGTGCCTTTTTTCGTCACGTCCTTGTGTGAGCCACCTGGTTTTTTTTCCCCCCCTCTATCAGAACACTCCCCTTTTAGAAGAGGTCTTTCTCCAGTCGGTTCCGACTGGACTCCCACGGCTCCTCTCTTCTTCGCTTCTCTACGAGTGGTAATTCACTTTTCACAGCTAAGAGACGTTTCGCTGATCTTCTTTTTCTCCGCTTACCCCAAGCGCTTTCCAGGTCCAGCTGGGGAGTTAGTACCCCCGTGTCCAGCGGCCCCTTTTCCTTTCGAACCCCCACCCTCTTTTTTTTGAGAGCTTCTAACGGAGTGACCACCTGGACCCCATTCCCCTGGGGGTAAAGCTCACCCTTTTTTTTCGTTGTGACAGTTCTCTCGGCCCCCCCCTGGCCCCTTTTGTTCCTTCAAGCTACGAACAGATCGGCCTCTCTTCCTTTCTTTCCTCAGTTATCTAAGGGCTCTGTGGCAAATCCAATTACTGCAGTGCTTTTTCAGGCACCCTTTTCCCCTCTAGTTCTCTTTGGGAACCTAAACTATCAGGATCCTTTCCTCTTTTCTTGAAAAAGCGCTTGGTGATGCCCCTTAGCGGCCCCCCCTCTTCCTGACCAGTTCTTCTCCTTCGGATGCGATCTCCCGGCAGAAGCTCTTCCCAAAATCCCTCCTTTTTGCAATGAGTGAGTTTTCTTACCTAACCTCCCCTGATAGCAGCATCGGACCATTCGAGGTTACGCCCCAGAGACAGCTACCCCTTTTTTTCTGTCGTCCCCTTCCAGGGCGTCACCTGGCGTCATCGTTAATCTCTTCCCCCTTAGAGCTACCGAGCGGATGTCAGGGTTCCTTTTATTGGAGCCCCCTCTCTTTTTTTAGCGCCTTCTTCACGATGGAATGGAGCAGCCCCTTTCTCTGCGTAAAATCTTTTTCCTTTTTTAGAAGAGAGAATTCCCCCCCTCTTCATATCCCCCGGCTTTCGGTATTGACGCTTCAGTAACTCCTCCCTGCTTGTGCGAGAGCTGAGCCGAGCAGATGGGAAATCCCCCTTCCCAAACTCCCATCTTTCCCGCTCCCTCATGTCTGCTTCCCGCTCCCTTCCTCTCGAGCTCTGCCTGTTGCCTTCCTCTCCCTTTCAGGTTCGCTTCGTCAAACCGACCTAATGCCAACCTCTCCCCTCGATGTCCCCGCGCCCCTTTTCCTCCAGGGAGATTCCCCCCCCCCCGATTTTCCTAGGGGCCCCGGATTTTTTCCTTCTTGATAATCTCTATCTTTTACTTCCTTGAGAGTATCAGTAGGTACCAGCCCTTCCCTCCCTCCCCAAAGTTTCTTTTTTCTTACCCCTTTTTTCTTTAAGGTTTCTCGGTTCCCCCAGTGGTTGTTGCCCCTTTCTTTTCCGATCTGCGCTGGGACGCAATTTTTTCCACACTGAACGTTTTTTGCTTTCCTTTTTCCTCAGAGGCGACCTCCCCTGTACCTCTCGGTTACTCTTCCCTCTCTCTCGGTTTTTGGAGAGGCCTCCCTCCTCTGCGAGCTCTTGACGAAACTCTTTCCCCCTTTTTCCGATTAGGTCCTTTCTCGTGCCCTTTTCTGAGAATCTCCTTCGGGATGAAGGTAGAGGGTTCTTCTCTCGTCAAAAGCCAGGTTCAGTGTCCTCAAAATACCTTCCGCCTAGGAGTCTCTTCTCTTTCTTAACTCCACCGTTGCTTTGGGCGCCGAACGACCTTCTCTTCCCCTGAGCTCGACTCCCTTCGGTTTAACATGAACGCCCTTCTTTTTTCTCCTTCAATATATAGGGCCTCTTTTTTCCCCCCGGTTGCTTCTTTTTCTATCAAATAGACTGGTCCTCGTTTTTGGTGGTGGAGCAAGAGAACGTCCTCTTTCTCCTTCACCCAAATTCCCTCCTATATGCCCGGCTTTGGGACGGCGACTCCCTCCAACTTCCAGAGAAGGTTCGAAGAGCTGGTTTCTTCCTTGAAGGGTTTCCTCTTCTTTTAGATTTTCAATTTTTTCCCGCGAAGCGGGCCTTCCCCTACGATTCACGGTTCCACCCCTCCCCTTCACACCGGATGTTTTTTTTTCCTCCCTCCCCTGTTAGTGGATGGGCCCTTCCGGTGAATCTGATCTACGAGGACTACTATTTTCCCGTAGGCCTCTTTTTGCGTTCTCTCATTGCCCAACCAATCCCCCTGAGCAACTAGCTCACGTAAACGCATAATGAGGTTACTTCCTCCGGGTGCGCCGGTTCTATTCCTTCTCTAAAACGAAATGCAAAGAGTGTTTTACTTTCTTTTTCCGAGACGAATGGGTCCTACTGGTGGTATAAAGCCCCCTCCTTTCCCCATGAGAGATTGGTCGTAGAGACTCTTCCTTTCCCTTCTTTAGAAAGAGTCCTTCCCTCCCTTTCTTTCTGGCTCTTGACCAGATCTCTAAGACCTCTTTCAGTGGGACGATTGGATCTCTCTACCCCTTTCACCCTACCCAGGATGCGCACATCCTCCGGCATTTTGGGCCAGCCCCCTTTTTTACCCTCCAGTACGGTCCCGTCTGTTCCACCGAGTCATCTTTCCTCGGGTTTTCTCCCTCTTTCGTGTTATTTTGGCTGATCGACTACCCCCCCCTACGCGCAGCGTCGCTTCTGTAAGTCCGAATTTCTCCCGAACAACTTTCCCCCCGGCTCGGCTCGTTCTCTGATCTTTCTTTCGTGATTAATGCGTCAATATGTAGCGACTCAAATCTCCTTTTCTCACGACTCCCTCTTCCCCCCCCTTCCTTCCTATAAGACTGGTATGCGGCCCCTTCAAAGTTCTGATGTGACTAATCTTCTCCCCTTTTTTTTGTTGAGCTCTCCAGATATTTTTCCATGCAGTTGCAGCATACCGCTGAAGTTCCTTAAGACTTCGCGCAGTGATTTTTCCTTCCACTAAGACCCCTCTTCCTTTCCTAGGCCCTTTCTGAGAAAGTAGTAATCTTTCCCCTCCCGTCGTAGACCCCTGGTTCGGGAAAAGATGAATTTCCCTCACCTCCGGATTATCTTCCAGTCCCCCCCCCTTTCTTGGCGTAGAGGTTTTCCTCCCCCGGGATGTCCTAGAGGCTTCTAACAAGATGTGATTTCCCTTCCTCTCCTCCAAAGTTCCTGCCGAACGGGTGGAGTTCTTATTTCAACCGATCGCGCCTAGCTGTGACGAATACTTTCGACTTTTGTTGCACAGTCGTTTTTCTTCAGCGCTCCTTTCCTCCATTCCGGAGAAGCATCGCTGCGCTTCCCTCTCTTTCTTTATAAATCCCTTCCCCTCCTTTCTCCTGAGGACGTTCTTCAGAAGAGAGCGCCCTCTCACCCTCTCTCACTTTACATGTTTTTTTGGTGGGCGTTGTACACCCTTCCCTTTACAGCGGACGTTTCCTCGAAACCACCCTCTGGAGGGGATTCTTTTGAAACCACCTAAACAGGGCTTTCCACCCTTAAAAAATGGGTAAGATAACCTTTCTCCGGTACTCTGCACATTTTGATCCCTTGGTTGGCAAATGGCACGCTTCGCCCTCGAGGAATCTCTTTTAGTAGAGTATTTTTTCTCCCGGTTACTCCACTCCTGCAGGTTCGGGGTTCCCGGAAGCCCGTTCTCCTTTTTTATTTTCTTCACCCGGACTCGTCCCCCGCTTCTCGCGGCATTTGAAGTTCTATCTTATATATAGAAGGATTTCCCTTGACGACCAGCTCGTCTCTTTATCGAGATTCGTTTTTCAGTGTCCCAGGAAACAGATTTGATCCTCTTCTCGGGAGAGGCTTGTTTTCCTCCCATCTGAATAGGGACGTTTCTCACAGAAAAAGACATCCTGCTTTCCCTTTCTGTAGAGATTCTCATCCCCCTTTTTCATCCCGCCCCTCTCTTCCCACCCTTCCAAGGGCCTCTTCAAAGAGTCGATCTCCCTTTATAGGAGGTACGTTTTTCCTTCGCCCCCTTTTTTTACGGTTGGTTTCCCCTCACCCATTGACTCGAAAGCTCAGCTTTTGCGCAAGGACTAGGATAGTGCTTTTGCCCCATTGGGCTTCCTTTTTCTCTATTGGTGACACCAGAACCTCCCCCAGGCGGTCTTTTCCTGTTGCGAAGCCCTTTTTCCCTTAGACACCGAGGTGGTGTTTCCTATCAGAGAAGTTTCCTCTCCCTTAGATCTGCATATTTTCTGGTGTCGATATGCCGCTGAGATCTCTCCTTACGAGTAAGTCCCTTGTCGCGCCTGCGGACAGCAGCTCCCCCCTTTCTCCAAACCCCCCCCCCTCCTTCTTTTCCCTCCTCGAGGGATCCAGTGCATATTGGAGCCCCTTTCTGCCTATTTTCCTCGTGAAAAGTCCTACGAGAGAATCTATCTCCCTCTTTTTTTTCTCGCTTCCCCCTCCGGGGGCACTGACTTGTCGAATCGCGTCACGGATCAATCCCTTTTCCCCCTTTCAGAGGGAAATCTCTTTTTTGGCATAGGAGGGTTCCCCTATCTCCTTTTCCTTTTTAAGCTCTCCTTTTTTCCTTTTTTTCTCGAAAATTCTCCCCTCCAGGGAAGACATTCCCTTATGTGACTCCTTTTCGTGTGCGAGGGCAGGGGCTTCCTTCCCCCTTTTGCGCCCCCTCCTTTGTTGTTCTTTCTCAACCTGCGCCCTACTTTTCCGGAGAAATGAGGATCGGGAGGGCGTCTTCCTTCGCTGCTCCTTCCTCCAGTTCCCAAAGCTATTTCTCTTCTTGCCTACGCGGAGCGGCGAGGCCCCTTTGTCACCAAGTACCTGCAGCAGGCCGGGGCCTCCCTTCCCCCTTCTTCTTGATTATGCCGCGCCCTTTTTTTTCCACGCTGACTCCGGCCCTTCCATATATATAGTTTCTTATTCCGGCCAGACTCTCGCTGGGCGGACATCGTCCTTTTTTTCTGGTTGAGCCCTCCTCCTTTTCCTAACCTTACTCAGCTCATAGAGTCGGTGCCCCCTCTTTCTTTTTGCAGGCCGAGCTACGTTCCTTCCAGAGCAAATACATGAACAGTCCCCCCTTCCGCAGTACTGGGACCTCCTATTCCTCTCCATGCCTCCCGGAAGCCCTTTCCCTTGATACGCTCGGTCCGTTCCCAACTTTCATTGCGGGCGACGTTTCCCCTCCCGTCCAACCTGCATTTCTTTGCTTCAAGACCAACCCTCTTCATAGCCGCCCGCGTATCTTGTTCTTTTTCCCTGCAAAGGAAAAACAATTCCCCTTAGGCAACAGTTCTTTCACCGCATTCCATTCAGAGTGTGAGGACCCCCGTTTTTTTTTTTGTTTCCAGTAGTCCGGTAGATAACCTTCACTCCTTTGGTTTGCTTTTCCCCGGTATAGGTTTCCCCCGCCACACCGCTGCTCTACCACTTCGAGCTTTTCCCGCTTATAGGAGATTCTTGTACTTTCCCTCCCTTTAAAGTCCCCGCTTTCTCTGAAAAACGCTCCATCTAATACGATGATGATCTGTCAATAGGAGTCTCTTCCCCCTCACTTCGCCCCCCCTGCTCCCGCGCCTATCTCTCATACTGCCCGTGTTGCATAAACCACTCTTTGCGGTTACCAGGCTCTCCCAAAGGTCCATCGACTTTCCTTTCCCCCTTTACCAAGATAGAGACTCCTTTTTCGATAAATCTCCTTTTACCATACACGCCTCTTCTTTTTTTCCCGCCGAATTCTAGCCGGCGGACGCTCATTTTTTTTTCACGAAAGGTAGCTTAGGATGGCGTTCAGTGCTTACCCCCCTTCTTCCCTCTTTTCCGAGGAAATTTCTCTTTGGTCCTTCTACAGTCAGCGAATCCTCTCCCTGAAAATGACATTTAACGAAACGCGATTTGACTTTTTTCCAATCTTTTTTCCTTTCTCAGAGATTAGTCCCCTCCTTCAGTAAAAATCGACGTTCCCTTTTCCTCTTACCCCGATGTTTCATTCGCTGCCCTGGAGGTGCTTGCCAGACCTCCCCACTCTTTCGGGACATATTTCCCGTTCCATCCCCGATGTCCTTTAGCAAAGATAGTCGAGTCCTCTCCTCGGGAAACTCTTCCTTTTTGCTTTCTTTTCTCTCTTACAAGAAACCCCAATTCCCCTCTTCGATTAGTAGTCGAGCCGGCCTCCCCTACGAACGTTTCCCTTCCAAACCATTCCCCTTGAGGTGACAGGCTCTTGTCCGTAATGAGGAAGTGGTGATATTTTTTTGCTTTACCCCTAGACCGCCTTGAGGACCAGCGGTTTTCTAAGAGCTATTCCTATAAGAAAACGTTTTCTGTAATTCGCTTCCTTTCCCTTGCTTTGAACACCCCCGCCCCCGGCCTACTGTTGCTCCTCTCCCCCTCGATCCTCAATGCACGGCCTTTTCCCAAACCCTTTTTCTTCGGACCTTTGCTTTTTTTATCAAAGGAAGCAACCCGCTTTCTTGGCTTTTCTTCGCGAACGGACTAGACCCCAGGACGCCCCCCAAGCGGCCCCTCTGATTTGGCTTTATATTTTCCTCTTTGCTCTGAGCCACACTCCAAGTTTGGAACTCCTTTCCGAATTCCTTCCTTTCCAATAAGGACGGGCCTTTCTTCCGTCTTCCTCGTAGTAATGTCTCCGGTTCTCAGGTTTTTGGTTCTTTTTGCAACGGTTTGGCGGATGTCGTGTGAAACTACCTCTCTGTTCACGGACTTGAAGAGATTTTTTTCCTCTTCTTTTTGAGCGGGACTCAACGTCTTTTCCTTCCCTTTCGTGTCGAATGTTATCTATGGATTGTCCCTCCCAACTTATGGCCACAAGAGGCTCTGAGAGGCTTTGGTGGTGCCTCCTTTTTTTTTTTTAAATCGCGCACCCGACCCGGTTTTTTACCCCTCTCTTCTAGCAAGCCCTTGCGGAGGCAGGTCATTCTTTTTTAGGGAGCGATCCATCAGGTTCCCTCGGCGATCACGGCGGTCTCTCTACTTAAGATCTTAAACGGACTTGATTCTCTTTTCAGGGGTTACCCCCCCCCGTAGCGTGCTTGAATGAGAAGCCCTATTCTCTACACCATTCTTGGAGGAGTTTTCTCCCCCCCTTCGAAATAAGCCCTCCCAGCCCCTGTCTCTTTTCACTGTGCACCCTCCTTCACAGACTTAGTAGACCTAGAGATTTAGGCAATATCATTTTCATCATCCCTACCCCCCACCCCACCATTCTGAGGCACAGAGAGCTTTTTTCCTTTATTAGAGATATGCTTTCCCTTTGGCAGATACGCGTTGGCCTTCCCCCCCCTTCCCCATGAGATATCTCCCCCGGTCCTCCCTCCAACTTACAGCAGACCGTCCTTTCCTGATTGCCCTTTCCCTTCTGTGAGAGACGCCCCCCCCCCCAGGCGGCAGTCTGTTTCCTCTCCCCCTTCTTAATAATCCTCGTTGTTGTTTTCCTCCCCTAACCCCACACCCCCCCCCCCCCCCCCCCCCCCCCCCCCCCCCCCCCCCCCCCCCCCCCCCCCCCCCCCCCCCCCACCCCTCCCCCCCCCCCCCCCCACCCCCCCCCCCCCCCCCCCCCCACCCACCCCCCCAACCCCCCAAAACCCCCACACCCCCCCCCCCTTTCAATGAAGAAGGTTGCCCGAGTCCCCCCCTTCGGTGGCCCTCCTTTCTTCCGTTCGACGGGACAGCGATTTGGGTACGTTCCACTTTGGTTTGGGGGTTCAGGAGGGGACGAGAGCGCTTTTGCTAAACCTGGCACAGCTTCTTTCCTGGAATAGACCTATTCCATATCGACCAGGACCTGCCCTTTTTTCCTGCTCCAGCTGAGGTTGCTGCCACATATGATCGTATCCCCCCTCCAAACT
>Ga0179591_1287769_pt1 | contig 10136 bp, 10 predicted proteins | sample CZOMad2_1_08_16f_FD_182891 | JGI IMG/M metagenome (GOLD analysis project Ga0179591, IMG submission 182891) | Vadose zone soil fungal communities from Angelo Coast Range Reserve, California, USA - CZOMad2_1_08_16fungal (PacBio error correction) | ecosystem: Environmental > Terrestrial > Soil >... | reverse complement strand
CGTACTCACTGCTGACAGAGGCTCTGCGCTTCTCTCCTTGGTATCGACCGAGCTCTCATATCGTTTGATTTTTCGTAGCGATGTATGGCTTCCTGGCGTTCCCTTTTTTTCCCTCCACGATCGAATTCTAAAAGACGAAGCCACCCCTAACTAGCGGGGCATTGCTCGACGCGATGCGGGTGCTGGCGCCGTTTCATCAATTCCATCCGTTTAGTGTTTTTCTTATGTCAGACATGATCCCTTAAGGGACGAGTCCGTTTTCCAAAGCTCTTCCCCGAAGCGACCCAAGCTATAGAAGAGTTTTTAGTAACAGGGGGCTCGCGCTTCTTTCTCGGTTCTTCTCCGTCGTTTCTGGTGTTCCCCCCCCCCCTCCTGCATGCAACGCTTACCCCTCCTCCAGCAGCTGGCGATTAATCCCGAAGCTTCACCCGGCCGTTGAATAGACACAGGAATATCTTTCTTTCTTTCAAGTCACGATGTATACCGGTAGCACATGTCCCTATCTAAACCTTCTTCTTCAAGATCCCCCCCCACCTTTTACTTGTCGTTCGTCTAAATATCTTCCGTTCTCTCCCTCGAAGTTTCCATCCCCTGTAAAAGTTAGCCATGCAGCGTCCAGAAGTTCGCTTTCGGGGATCGAGCGAGCCCTCCATGCGGAGACTTGAGTTTTGCCCCTTCCCCTCCGCCCGCCCTCTTTCCAGTCTCTTTGCGAGCCGCTCTTTAATGCACCGTCGTTCTGAGCGGCCGACGACCTCGCCCATGTTTCCCGCCCAATTCAGTCTTGGAAACCGCCATTCTGTCCCAGAGTTATGTTAGTTTCTGCTTAGGGCCTTCTTCTCAGTACCTCGTAGAGTAAATCTCGGGGTGCTTGCCATTGGGGGGTGGGGGGGGGGACCTGAAACCTAGTGATCGCTCCAATTCCCTATCCTTATCCTTTCCCCCCTATAGACCCCCCCACTGCTCTTCCCAGGAAATCCTTCCCCTGCGCAGCCGACGAAACGCAATTGAAGAGGCAACAATCCCGCTAAAGAGCATCCATTGACTTCACTGGCTCATCCCCCTTCTCAGGAGGAGATGATGTTCTGTCCTGATCCGCCTCGCCTTTGCTCTCACAGTCGAGTGAATTCTTTTTTCACCTTGACTGTTGGTCCGGCTGCGTGAAAGCCACGCGGACGAATATTTTGAAGAAATACCCCTTCTTCAGGTTCGCCTGTATCAGTCAGGGAGGCTGCCGACTTTCTTCCATACCCGTACTTCTGATCGTTAACGAGCTTCCGAGCGTCACGTTTCGCGCAAAGCTCCCCCCCGCCTTATGCCCTGACAGCGCGAGCGCCCATGACGTAATCATTTTTCGAAGCTGACGCGTCAAGTGTTGTCCTGTCAAGCCCCTTTTTTTCGGTCCCCTGCCACGCCCAGGCGTATTTACTTAAATGATGAACACAAGATGGACCAGAACGCCCCCCCCGCGCTCAATGAGGGCGGCTTGAAGATGTGCGCAATGATTCCGGAAAACGGTGCCGCAGACCCACGCTGATAGATGTGCGGCTTTGAAGAATAAAGGCCATTCTTTTATTTCCTTTCCAGCCTGCCTACCCATCCCACCTGCCCCTAGCGGTCAAATCCGAAAATCATCAGCGAGCTAGAGGTGATTGAAACCAACCATCACCAGAGGAAGAAATGGCCTACGCGAACAGCGTGACCCCCCTCATCCCCAGACTGATCCTATACCAGAATGGACGATCCCCAGTGAGAGGACATAGAGCCGACGTAGACCCCAATTTGACCATACGTACCATTGATCCCCCCCTCAGCCAGTCCCGACACTTGTCCATCCTGAACCTTCGGCTTTAGAGAGGCGGAGCTCCCCGGTAGTGATTTTCCCGGCATCAGTGCAGAAACTATGCCCATGATCACCACACTTCCTGAGTCCCAATTCCTATCCCCATGATGCGGGGCCGGCACGTACGCCACATGAAACCATTCAGTTTTTTTGATGCCGACGTGTTCTGAAGATGGCGTGCCACGGAGTTTTTGCATGTTCTTACAAGATCTGTCCTTCCAGTCTAAGAGTTGACACGCCGCATGCTGACACGCTGCACAAGAAAAAGAGCCAGTTCTTTTTTTCAATGGCATTCTTCTTCCCCCCAAAAATAATCATTGTAGATCCGCTCAAGATAGCCACGAGCAGAGGGCGAAGTACGAGGTGCTTTTCAGAAGGCAGTAACCCCTCAGGCCTAGCTCCAGATGGCCTCCCTTTCGAAGATCCCGTCACCACGTAGGGTTTTTTTCCAAAGCCCCCCCCGAGGACTGATAACATTCCAGAGGGGTAGGCTATCGAGCACGACGTCTTCCCCCAGTGACTACGATTCGAAGCCACTCGCTTCTGAAGGACTTTTTGAAGGACACAGGGGGTGGACCTGTCGGTTTTTCCTTACGGCTCGGTCATGAAAACACTTCCTTTGGCTGAAACCCAGACAGGTAGGTACCCTCTAGAGATTGGTGAAATAATGAACGTCTGCAGTCCCCTCCATCTTCCCTTGTATTGTGTGAGCTTGCTTTACTTACGAAAAGGTCTTTCTCTTCAATATATATAGGTCGACTGGTCGTTTACCAGGAAGCTTTCATGACACTAAAGAAGAACTAAGCAGCAAACGACAGATACGTTTCCCCCCAACCTTGATACTTTTTTAAGGCCCCCTCCCGCCTTCCTACTGGATTTGATAGTAGTGTCTTAATAGCTTTTCATAGAGAGTGAAGAAAGCGTACTCCCTGTGGCGCGTTGGGTCCCCCCCTAGCGTGTTCCGGGGATTTTTCGGCATATATCATAGCAGTCATGTTGTCGCTGCTTTGTTAAGACGGCTGTTAAATCACTCGCCGTCCCTTTTTCCGTTCGATTCTTTTTTCGTCAGGCTATGATGTACATCTCTGTTGAAACATCCCAAGTCGGACCCCCCTCATCCTTGCGACTGTGTGTTTATGCCTTTCCTCATTCAGAGCGGGTTTCTTTGCAGGCTCCTATCTACTGGATCCCCCTCGACAAAACTCAAAAGCTGGAGACAAGCCTCACGGCACAGCAAATTTTCCATCCTAGATTGTTCATGTTGCAGACATTGACATCCCCACGCCATGGTCAGCCTCTCATTTAGAGGAATCGTGTTTGTGTCCTGGAATCGGATCGATGAGGAAAACATCCACGGACGGGCCTCCTTATTACTGAACTCATTAAGGACTTCCTAAGGTCTTAGCGAGTCGTTGATGATGTGATCCCGGTGGGTGGACGTGGAAATGGCGACTAGGCGAGATCTTGAACAGACGCTGGTGCGCCCTTTTATTTCTTTTTCCTCTCATTTTTCGGATTTCGCTGTAGCTTCTCTTCAGTATGGAAAGGACTTTTGTTGCATGCCTTCGAAGAGCGCCCCCGAGATTCTCTCTGCGTTCTAGTTCTTTTTGTTGGTTATAATTGTGACGCTGCCCGACACTTTGGGGTTGCCTTTCCGGCACCGAGATCAGGAGTGGGCTTCCAGGTTCCCCTTTAGCCCCCCCCATTTGTTTTCCCCAAATCCTTCGCCCACGCTGAGCGCGCCGAGTGAAGGGTCCCTGTTCAATGAAGGTTCCTCGCCCTGGGAGTGCCGGCAGTTGACAGCGGTTGCGCTTTTCTCAACACGGCTATAATCGGCACTGCGCCTCATCCCCTTCCTGAAGATTTCGCCTCTGCTCTTCTGGCCATTAATCGACGGCGCTGCGCCCTTTTCGCGCAGGCCATGCTCGTGAAAGATAACGGACTTCATTGCAGCAACTACTCTCCGCCCTCCTCCACTCTTAGTTTTTTTCCCCTGTCTCCCTGAAAACCATTGACGTATTCGTAAACCTTTGAATTCGTCCGGATGCTTAAAGCCCCTGAGCACCATGCAATTTTAAAAGAAGAGGTTCAGCCCCAACGACGAGAGACTCTCTTTCCTAACAATCCTTTCTTTGCAACGGGATCAGACAGTGAACTAACGATGGATGCGTCTTGAGTTCATTTGCCGATTAACTTGCTTGTTTCTAGGAGGCCGGCGCGCGCCTGATTCCTCTCAACATTTGCTATTGCTATTCTTACCTGATCAGCGACGGGAATTTGCTTCGATCGAAATCTGTTCAGGTGAGCTGCCGACGAAGAAGTGTCCTGCAGAATATAGCGAAACAGCCCCCCCCTCACCTCCCGCTGCCCCATTGATACATCTGTAGAAATCCTGATTGGGGGGTTTCCCTGTTCTCGGTCTTATGCAGGACGTCAGTTCCGCGTGCCTCGAGCAAAGAGCGGAGTCACCTCGGGTTACTTGTCTGCTGGCCCTCCTTCACGCTTTCCCCCTCGAGCTCCTTTTGTCCGGATCTGAGCACCTTGAAATGCCTCCCCCTGGACTGCGTTCATGGAGAAGCCGCCCGTATACATTCTTGAGTATTTCGAAGGGAGCTCCCTTCATGAATATTGCGCTCTACATTCCACTTGCCTTCTTGTGAATTTTTGACTCCCTTCTCATTTTTCGCAACCGCACCCTTTTCCCCCTTGATGAATTGACGCGAATATCATGTCAGATGCGACCCGGGGAAGCTTCGGGCTAATTCGCCAAGCTTCTTTGGAAATCGTTTCTCTTTTGAGGGTTTCCCCCCTTTCTCTGACATGCGCGCCCTATCCCACTCAGCGGTCGCTGTGACTAGCCGACGTATATTCTCTGGCGCTGCGGTTCGAGCTGTTTCCTGGAGAGCGTCCTTGTGCTTACTAAGGTCTTCCGCACACGGCACTGCCCCTTGATCTCCCCCTGAACCACACCTGATCGCCCCGAGACAAACCCCCCCTATGACACGTGAGTTGTGATGCGCGGTGACCTTGCGATCGTGGCGAAATTCCCGAGAAAGGACTCATCTCTACGAAAAGGTCCCCCCCTTCAGCATTTCTGATCATCAGCCAGTGCTGCACTCCTCTCTGCTGACCTATGTTTCGCACGTCGCTTGTACGAGATACCTTAATCCTCCTCGTTGTTGTTGTGATTTCTAGTACGAGCACGTGCGACTTCGAGCAGCAGCTGCACAGTGCAATTTTAGTTGACGAGATATCCCCGCTTCCTCTGATTTTTTTTTGACTTTTGAGGAGTATTCTTTCCTTTTCTAGAATTTACGTCCGATCGAACCGTCAAAGAGTCCGCTCAACTAAGCCATAGGGTTTTGGATCGCGCGATTATGGGTGATAGGAGCTTGCGATAAAAGAAGTTTCAGTGAACTTTCTCTGGCAGACCTTTTCCCTTTCCTCAGTCAAACTCCTCCCCGCAGAGTCACCCTTTCCTTACGTCGGGAGATGTCACCGGCTCGCGCTGAGAGGAGAGGGAGTAGTAGGGAGTCCTGGCGCGATGGTGGACACTAAGGACCTGACGGAAATTCCGCGTCCCAGAAGATTCAGATTACTCTCAATTTCTTCATGAAACCCCCCCCCCCCCCCCCCCCCCAACCCCCCCCCCCCCCCCCACCCCCCCCCCCCCACCCCTGTATACTTTCAAGTTCCCCTCTAACCCTGTTTCTTTATGCCCCGCATAGTCCCCCCTTCGCGGAAAAGGTTAAGCGCTCATTGCAAAGGCCAATCTAGTAGCAATATCCTTTTTAGCTAAATTAGACTTTCACGGGGTTCTTACTTTTTTCCACAATTCCTCCTCTGTAAGTTCTGTTTTTTTTCCTTCGGTCATCAGAGCCCTAGCCATGAATTCCAGGGTCCGGCGTTGGGAAGCGTTCCCATTCCGTTCAGCAACCCTCCATAGTAACGCCAGCATTGAGCTCATGCTCGTTTTCAACCGAGGAAGAGTTCTTTCTATCCCCTCCAAACCGACAATCATTTTCTTCTACCCGAAAAGGTTCTTCATGTCCAAGCATGAGGGATGCAGGTTTTAGAGGAATGAGGCTCCAGGAGGCGACGTCCCTTTTGAAAAATTAAACACTTGGAGCCCCAGCCCCACAGTGTAGTTTTCCCTATCCTCGCTACCACTCTCAGGTGCTGCGCGCAGAAGGACGAGCAACGCAAGTGAAGCACAGAGACTCTCAGGCCGCCCATCTTCTGGATCCTTTTCCTCCCATTGTTCTCCTTTTTCCTATGATTGTTTTCCGATCCGCTATCCGTCGTTTCCCAAGAGGGCTGATTGCGGAACCTCGGATGGTGTCTGCATGGTGAGCAGTTTGCTTTCGAAGGAAGAATTCATTTTTTCACATACTAGAATGTTCCTGGCCTTTTTAACTCCCTGTCTTCTCGATATTTTTTTTATCCAGACATTCTCCTATCTGCCCCGCTGGCCTGCGCGTCAAAGCTTTCAGAGACGTAGACAATTTCCTCCAGCAGCGGAGCCCCCCTGAAGTAATGAATCCCGCGCCTCTAGGATGTCGCCCCATTTTTTTGGTCCATCCTCAGGGGCCCCCCTCCCCCGGCACGCCCCCGTTGATTTTCATAAATGATGTCACGATGTAAACACGCTCAGCGCTCAGCGGGGTCTCCAGGGGAAGATGGTTCAATGAGCCCTGCCCAAACGGTTGCTCCGCCGAGGCCCGTCATTTTTGCCGATTCAGAATAAATCCAGCGAATGATCGGCATGGCGGCCAAGTTTTCAGACCACCCACCAGAGGTAAGAAACCGGGCCCTCAGTGTCACCCCCCTCACTCAGAGGCCCCCTCCCATTTCCTCACAAAGAGACCCCCATCTCCCCCTGCCGCCGAAAACCCCCCGAACCTATGAAAAGAAGGACGTCCCTCCCCCCAGAGTCGTTGCCGAGCGCCCTTTTTTTTTGAAAATCGAATGTACCTAGGCCCACCAGCGCTGACCCTATTCAAGTTTATCGAGCCCCCCTATGATTGCACTTCGGAAAATGCGGATCCATGATTCTCGAGCGAATGGCGGGATGGTTTCCCGTTCCCTGGAGCACGCCGATGACCTTTCCCCAAAACACGATTCGGAAATTTAGAAAGATGCGCTTTTTCTTTTTCTCAGTCCTCTTCACCAACCGCGAGGATTTCCCCTTTTCCTGTGCCGATGTTGGCGCCCCCGTCTGTTGGCTCTTGGAAACGATGGTATTACCCCCAGATCGATCATGCCTGCCGTTTAGTGCCACCCAGCTCCTGCTGCCAAGCCCTGCCTTCATAAAGATTTGGGTCACGGCCGTAGGTTTTTCCCCCCTAATCTTTTGCGCCTGCGCCCAGCATAGCCGGCAGACACACCAGGTCGCCTATTTCTCTGGCCGACTGCCCCCCCGCCTCGACACCTACGGCGATTGCATAGAAAGACTTTCCCCCCTTCCCCCAGATTTGTAAAAGCCAAATTCGGATCCGGCGTACAGCGGTTTACGGCACATGCCCGCGAGGAAAGACACTTCTTCTGGACTTCGAAGCCTCTCTACGTCTTCTTGCCGGACCCCAGCAGTGGGTGACCGAGCTGTACGTTTTGCTAGCCGAGGATTCGTCATGACCAAATCCTGCGGACTGTCCCCAGAAAGGTCTGTCCGGATCTTAAATATAAGACCCGGTTTTTCTTCCCTCCACGAATGCCTTTTTGTGAGAGAGATGCGCACTTTACCAGAAGTTATGTCTTTCAAATATATATCGGACCCTCATGTAGTTTGTCAGACCTGAAGTTTTATGACTATCTCCAACTTTCCGAGCAACCTTTCCAGTCCCCAACCTGTGTTACCCGGAAGACCTTATACTTTGCTTCGATCTTTTCTTGTGTCTTTCCTTCGCGGGAGATTCTTTGACAGAACACGCGTACTCCCTGTATAAGGAGCACGTTTTTCCCCGATAGTGGGACCCTTTTTTCCCTTCCATTTTTTTTCTTTCTTTTACCGCCGTCTCCTCAAATCGGAGCGTCCCGGTTGCATTCGTTTTAGTAGCGATATGTGAGAAGGAGTCTCTATGATTCCTGTTCGAGAGATCTTCCTCCCCCCCATAAGGCTCTGGTGCTTCAGATGGGGACCTCATTCTGCGGATTTGGTGACTCTCTCGGAGACAGGAATTGATTCGTCATCGTAAAGACCCTCAGGTGACCCAAAAAAGAGTGGAGCCCTTAATAGGAAAAGCAAACCCTCCCCAGGCATAATCTTTTTCCCCCATTTTCATTCCTCACAAACCGTGTTTCTTCCTTTATACGGCATATCCTTATTTCAGGGAATATGGTCGTGCTAATGACTAAAAAAATCCAGACCTCCCGGTCTCTCTTTTCATAGATGAAGCCGATCTTCCCTTTCCGGCGGTTCTACTTCTGAAGTGATGATTCGCCCCTTTGCTGGTGGAAAGTATGGTAAATGGACTTCTTTCCCTGCGACTCTTCTTCTCCGATGGCTCTTTCTCTTGATTAGGCTTTGGCGGTGGCTATGTTGTCCTTTTTATGTGGCGGCAGGGGTAGGAGTTTGGGGGTGCAGCCCTCTTGAAGCGCGAAAACTGATATGTTTTTTCAAGAGCGTCGTTTTTGTTTTGACACGCCCCTGTGGTCCTCTTTCCCTCCAATTCTTGTCGTTATTCTTTCATCTTTTACCGCTCTAGATCCTTTGGTGGGTTTTCTTTTTTTTTTTTTTTCGGAACCGGTTTCCAGTAGAAGTGCGCACACTCTTAGCAGCACCCCCTGAGATCTCCGAAGGTTTTAATCCGTTATTCCCTCGCCCTGGTGTTAGTGCCGGAACGTAAGAACGTGAGAGGATTCAGAAACACCTTTGAGTCTCCCTCTTTTCTTTTCCCCCCACTTTTTTCCAGGGAATTACTTCCGTCCTTTGGCGCTTCTCTTCTTGGCAAGTCAGTATGGCGCCGTGCTCTTTTTCTAGCAGTGAAAGCAGGCCAGATTGCAACTCTCAGGCCTATGTCTTATACATATCTTCACAATAGCATCTCACCTTCTCCAGGCGAACCGAAACCCGTCGAGTATGTCGTCCCACCCCGGAATTAGTAAGCGGTCTGATGAAGACCCATGCCCTCAGTCTTCCCACCCCACGATGTCCCTCAATCGGCCATAGTGTGACCCGCTAGATTATAGGGTAGGAAACCCCTAGTAAGAAATGAGAACACGTTTTGATGAGAAAGTGCAGTCCTCTGGGATCTTCTTGCTCTCCTATTTTTTACTTTTGACCTTCACTGATGCTCTCTCAAGCTGTAATTCGCGCAGAGTTGCTAGAGATATGCTCTGCGCAGCGATAGGGGAATCTCTTCGCACTCTGGTTCTTCGTCCTCTAAGACCCTTTCTGCGTTCAGGTAATACTTCCGCCAGACAGAAATTTTCACAGCTGGTCCCCTGCCTTGGACCTTTTAGTTCGAAATGATTGGGGTGGCAATGGGAGAGGTTCCATGAGTCTCTCCCTTGAAGAATTATTCGGCCCCCCCAGTCTCCCCCTTCTGCAGCTTAGCCCCCTTTCCTCTCGGCGGGCGAAATGGAACTCTTCACGCCGAGCGCCGACATTTGGTCGGCTCGAGAAACCAGGAAATTAATACTTCTGGCTCTTGAGAAGGATGCTCCCGTCTATACAGTGATGGAGTCTGTCCATTGGATGTTTCTCCCTGAGGACATGCGACGAACGGACCCTTCCCATTTGCATTCTTAGCGCTTTCCGATTGTTGATCGCTTTTAGAAATTTGCGACCGAAAAATGGTCCCCAATAGTGACTTGACAAGCCGGATATCTGCGACGGCAGTTTGCCCTCTCTCTTTCTTTCCTAGCCAGCTGTGCTGGGACCGGCCCGAGTTAGCCGAAATGGGTTTTTCCATCCCTTAATGACTCCCCTCCTCCTACCGCGCACCCCGCAATCCTGCGAGCCAGGTTCCAGCGACCGACTCTGCGCTTGGGGCGCTGCTTTTCGATGGGGAACCAGGAGTCACTTGTCCGCCTTCAATTTTCCCCACAGCCTTTCCCCCCTCTTATTGGATCGCAATCTCCCCCTCCCCGCAGTCTCGGGCGAGGCAAAGATTACACGCTGAGTGCTTTGTGATGCTCGGTGTAACTCTGAGTGGAGAAAATGCCTCTCCCTTAATCCATCCCTTGATAGACCCGGTCAACTCTCTTCCTGCAATCTCTCTCCTATTGCGCAAGTTTTTCCGAAAAAGTGCTTGAACAGCAGAGTTTCCAGCGAGCTATGTAGAACGTCGCTTGC
>Ga0179591_1269241_pt1 | contig 10136 bp, 16 predicted proteins | sample CZOMad2_1_08_16f_FD_182891 | JGI IMG/M metagenome (GOLD analysis project Ga0179591, IMG submission 182891) | Vadose zone soil fungal communities from Angelo Coast Range Reserve, California, USA - CZOMad2_1_08_16fungal (PacBio error correction) | ecosystem: Environmental > Terrestrial > Soil >... | reverse complement strand
CCGGTTTTTGCCTACCCAGGTTCTTCCCCCTGACCGGCATTTTTTCCTTTTTTTTTACGGTGCCGGCATTTAGGCGCCAGTTGAGGGGTTTTCTTGTTCATTTTTTCCGGCTCTCTGAGAGTCTTTTTTGGCTCGGTTCCCCGGTGACTTTTCTTGCTTGATGACTGGTTCCCGATTTTTCCCCCCAAAGTAACAGCGGCTTTGTTCTTGAGGATATCATAGCTTGTTGATGATTTGGAACCCATTGTGCCGCCATCTGGCATTGACTCTCCCTCCTTTCTTCCCCTGTTTGTTTAAGCGGGGTTTCTAAAGGTTTTTGGCCGATGGATTTGCTGATTTTTCTCGGCACTATTTGGTACCAAGTATATTTCCTTTTTTTTCCACGGTTGATTTTTTCCGGTTGTTGTTTCCCCGCTTTAGCGCTTATTACACCGAAACTTGAGCTGGGTTTTTACTCATCTTGGTAGAGGAGTCCCCGATTTTCCCCCTTTTTTTCAGTTTCCCCCACGGCACAAAAGCGTTTGTCGTCGCTAATTTTTGTCGAATTTCTTTCTGTTTTTTTTCCGGCCCCTAGGCACCGATCCCATTTTTCCCCTCCGTGAGAAGTTTAATTGATACTTTCTTATTTACTTTTTCCCCTCCTGGTTGTTTTGAGGGCCTAGACAAAATTCTCGGCCCCCCTTTCGGTGTTGTTCTTCCCCCTTCAGTACAAAAAAAACTCTTTTTTTTTTTTTACCTTTCCTGATGTCTCCCAATTAATAGGCTCTTTTTTTCGGAAACTGAAACTCCCCCCCTGGCCCCCCCACCTTCCCCCCCTCCCCCCCCCCAAAGGCCTTTGAGTGGTCCCCCCCCCCAAGCCCTTGGTGGATGGTTCCCCCTCGAACCGGTTTGAACCCTTCTGGTTTTTTTTGTTAGATGTAGTGGCAACCACTATTTCCCCCCCTCAACCTTTTCCCGAACATTACCACCATTCGCTGCCCTCAACTAATAGGTCCCCCCCCCCGGTAAGGAGTAATCCTTTTTTTCCCCAACCTGTTTCCAGATCGCTCAAGTAGATGCTTTCCCCTTGATTCCCTTCAATCCTCACCGATGAGCGCCTCAAATACAACCTCCCCCTCTCAATTTTTTCATCCCTTCCCCTTTCCCTATCAAAGTCACCGGCCGCACCAGTTTCTCCTTTTCCCCTTTCGGATGCCGGCACTGAATTCACCTCCTGCCATCAACTGGCTTTTTTTCCCCCCCCCCCCTTCGGACAGGGCCTAACACCTTCACTTGTAATTAGGGTTCCCATGTTTATTGGTCCCCCCCCCCGTCTTTTCTTGTGCACAAATGACCTCCTCTTTTTTTTTACTTGAAGCCTTCCAGAAATTTCCGTCCCCTTTTTCTACTGTCTCTGGCCAAACCTTTTCAACCCTGTGATCGCATTTCCTGTCTTTTCACACAGCTTCCCCCCCCCCTCCCCCCCCCTCTTCGCCAGCCGGGCCAAATCTTTCCAGTACCACTTAATCCACCAAGGCGTTTTGCCAACCAGAAACCCCCCCCCCCCTAACCCCTTGGCTAGTATTCCATACCCCAAAAAACCCACTTGACTTTCCCCTTCCCCGACGGGAGGTTTCCGCCCTTTTTCGGTTTGTTTTTTTTAGTTCCCCAGTTCCATGCCGGATACGTTACATAAGTTTCCAAGCGAACAATAAGACATCCCATAAGTTCGGCCCCCGTTCAGAGAAATTTTTCCCCCCCCCCGAGACAAGTGGTGTTCCTGTTATATTTTTTGTTTCAATTTCTTTCCCGGACATTTGTTTCCGGTCATGACCCCCCCAGTAAACGGTCCAGTGGTTTCTCCCCCCCAGACATTGATCCGCACAACACAATTTTCCATTACCCCCAGATGTGAAACCCCCCCCCAGAAAGGGGAATTGTACCAGGTCGCTTATCCCGGCTTAAAAACCCCCTTGTCCCCATTAAAGGTCCCTCACCTGGTGAAATCCCACACCCCCCCTTTTGGAACCCCGGGTTGATGGGACTATGGCTTGTCTGTCCCTCATTCCCTCAATCTACGGCAACTTGTCCCCCAACCAGTTTTTCCGGGTGTGTGTAGGGTTCGTGACTATCGAGTTTAATTCACCTTTCCCCCCCCTTTCCCCTACTCAAGGACAATACTCTCTCACCCGACAGATTATTGTTGGATTCGTTCTTTCATCTTTTCTTCCACGGCCCCTTCAATTTCCTTTGGACACCAGGTCTTTCGTTCCCCCATTTTCGGAACCATGACCCCCTTGTGTAGGGGTATGGAGCTCCGTTTTTTTAAGTTTGATCGGCCTCCAGTGATTGTGCTACCCCCCCCCTTTCCTCCCTCAAAAAGATGGGGTTATTTTTTTCCCCCAACTCCGATTGTCACCCAGTTGTTTAACCAACCTTACCGGTCAATGCGTTTTGAAAACTGTTTGGTCGGTCCTCAGATCACCCCCCCCCCTTTTTAACGCGCCGTCCCAGGCTTTTTTCTGGTCTGGTCCAAAAACGTTTCACCTGCCCGTACATTTTCCCCCCTTCACTGCTCAGTTTCCCTCCCTCCTCTCCTCCTCCAGAATTACCCGATGTCCCCTTCCAGTGCCTGGGTCCAACGCGCAACAACTTTTTTACCCGTGGCCCTCTTTTTACCAAAAAACAACATCTGATTCGGTGTACCAGGTCCCCCCCCCCCCCCCCACAACGGAGTCCCCTTTTTTTTTTTTCTGACTTGTCTCAGATTTAGCGAGGCGGCTTTCTGTAATCCCTGATCGTTTTGGATACTGATGATTCCCCTCTGGCGTTGGTTTGTTCTTATGCTCGGATCACTAGTCATCCTTTTTGGAACGCTTCTTCCTTCTCGTCATTGCCGTAAGTACATTTTTCCCCTCACCAACCCCTCTTCATACTGTGTACTGGTGAATCCTACCCCTCATTAATGACACCGATCCCCTTTTGATTGTGGACTTGAGTGTTTGAGACAGGGGGTTTTCTGTGTTGTCGTAAAAAACATCGTATGTCTTTTTTGTCCATCGTAATTCTCCTTGCCAGCCATACCTTTTACCCTCTGTCGAGGCCCATCGAGGAAGGCTTTGACCCCTTACTTTTCAGATAGTTCGGCCTTCTTACAGCGCCTGGGTATCGGGAGGTTCCATCCCATTTTGATTTCCTGACGTATTACTCTTTTTTCTCGGTTACTCCCCAGGGACAGTACAGCTTAGAGATCAGTAGTAACGCAATTGGGTTTTTTCAATTGTTGCCGGGTTGGTTTTGGCTAGCCACCCCAAAAGATTTTTGGCGTTGGTTTCTTCCTCCTTTTTTTTTTTGTTTAAGGCCCTTTCTTAGTCTTGCGGCGTTACTTTGTCAGGGCCGACGAAATGGCCAATCCCCCAATTTTACATTGCCAAGTCCCCCCCCCCCCTTTCCTTCCCCTCGTTTTTGGCTACCTCATTGTAAGTTTTAAGGTTGTTCCTTGTTGGTCTTACTTTTTTGATTTTTAAATTAGGCCACCCCTTTTGATTTTCCTTCGCCCCCTTTCTCCCCCCCCCCTGTCCCAAAGAGTTTTTCCCCCCCCCCCAACCTGTCTTCATGGTTGAAAAACTTTCCGATTAAATTCAAACTGTAACTGGGGTCCATTATTTTTTTCGGTCTTTTTTTTTTTTTTTTGTGAACAGAAAATGAATTCCCAGTCAAAATTCTTCCTTGGGTCCCCGCGGGAGGTCCACCTCCGAAATTGAGGGAGCGCAATGCTTTCCACACCTTGATTCTTGATTTCTTTCCCTTCTACTCTCCCATGTAAACGGGGTTCTCCTTTTTTTCCTGTAGATTCTTCCTCCCCCCTCCGTTGTTTTCTCTTAGTCTACGTAAAAGTTCGTCCACCCGGGTCTCGCTCCACTTATATCCCCCCTCCCTTTTTTCCCTACCAGTCTCTCTCTCAAGAGGTTTTCGATCTCCCCATGGCACGCTTCCACACAGGTCGAAAGGCAGTCTTGCAGCCATTCCCCCCCAAAACCCATCCTACAAAAAATTTTCCCTTCCCCCCACAACCCCGTGTACTATGTTTTGATTCCTTCCCTTATGACCCCGGCCTCCTGACATCCCTTGCTTTTGCCACCCTTTTTTCTCCCTGAACTTCGGAAAACAAGGGGCCCTTAAAATTTTCCCCTCCCTCCCAAAAAATCAAACCCCCCCAACCTTTTCTAAACGTTTCATCGAGGACCGGCGTTTAGCTGAAGCGTTTGCCCCTTCTTTGTATTAAGACAACAAACATTTTTGTGCGGCAATCTTCCCTTCCTCCCCTGTTTTTTTTTGTTTTTTTTGGAAGCATCCGTTTATACGTTTGCTTAATCACCTTTATCCCCACAAAAGACCCGCTCTGTTTTGTTCTTAGCGGCCCAATCACAAGGAGTTTACCCATTACCTCTTAACCCCTTTCTCCTCCCCTCAGAGGGAAAAACCCTTTTTTCCCATGGACTCCAGATCTCAAGTGAAGCCACCGTTTTCCTTTTGTAATGCAAGCTTCAGGGGATTTGGCTGCTTCCCCCCTCCTTCCCCCCCCCCGTATGTGGTCAAAAGGATGGCCTCTACCAAAGTCATTCGCATTTTTTCACATGCCACCCCCCACCCCACATGCGACCAAACACAACCTGGCTTTCCTTTTTTCGATGCACCTCTCTTGTTCGAGAAGGCCTGAACAACTTCCTTTCCTGATAAGTGAGTTACCTGCCAAGTACGTGGAAGACATCGTACACGTGCGTCCTACCTTTCTTCCCTCGCAGCATGTATTCCAAACCCCCCCCCTTCTTTCTACCTCCACGCAATGTAGGGCCTTTTCCCCCTCCGCCGCTTTTGCTTCGCTTTCCCCCCCTTTTTAGTCCGAACACCGTGTCCAAGTGGATAGTTCCCTTGTTTTGGTCTGTTGTACACTAATTAGGTAGGTGTTTGTAACCCCACTCTTCCCCACGGACAATGTGTTGTGGATCCGTATCTCCTTCGTTATTCTGGCGGCTTGCTGGTCTTGCGCAGCTCGCCCCCTTTCATCCGTTCTCCCATGGAAGGTGAAGTGAAACCCCCTTTTTTCCTCCCTGCAAAACTCGTCCTTACGGGTGACTCTCGTGCCCCCCCTGGACAACGAAAACACCTTTTCCTTTTGTTGCTTCTTTCAGTGTTGCCTCCCAACGTCCCCCTGGTTGCACCCCCCCCTTCGTTGAAAAAAACTGACCAAAGTGACCCTTTGTTTTTAATCTTTTTTTTTCCCCCATCTTTAGGATTCTGTGCTCCAGAGAATAATGGGTAGTCTTTGGGTTTTTTTTACTATTGGCGCATTGCCCCCACGATTCCAAATCTTCGTTTTTTGGCTTTCTCTTTCTACCTAACCTTCCATTCCTACTGTTAAAGCAACCCCTCCTTTTTTCATGCAACTGAAACCCTCTTTGCATGGAGAAGACCTTTCTCCCCCCGTAGACACCATTTTGGAAGGATTTAAGAGGATGTTTTGACCCCGCCATGTTGTAGTCCTTACTCGCTTCTTCCTCCCCCCACCGACCCCTGCCTTTTTTTTATTTATTCCCCCCCCTCGTATTTTGATGGCTTTCTGGAACCTGGCCCTTCATCGCTCAAACCTTGCCAAACGTTGGTTGGATTTTCCCTTTTTTTTTTAACCTTATGGAATTTCACTTCATCCCCGGGTTCTTTCCGGTGTTTTGTTCAGTTGCACCCTTCTTTTTTAGGTTGTTTTTGGCGGTTATTTTTTCCTCGGGGGTGATGGGTGTCCGTTTACTTCCCTTGCCTTGTGCTGGGGGGATACCCCCCCCCTTCCACTCGTTACAGTGTTTCCAGAAGTCCTTCCTTCTCAAAATGATTTTACCCCCTAACAGTTTGTCCACAGGGTGGTCCCAACCTTTTTCTATTGAAAACTTTATGTAGACCCAATTACATAACTGATGCGTTTTCCTTTGTTCCGTAGGCGATGACCGTAGTCCCAGGTCCCACTTCCTTCCCGTGGAAACACGGAACCCCTCCTTCAACCCCCGTAGACCGTTTGATCCGTTTGTCTTTGAAAAGTTTCACCCAAGGTGTTTTTTTTGTCCTCCATTCTATTGCAAGGGTGTGGAAGTGTTTGTTTGCCCCCTGTAAAAAACGCCTGGACATTGGCGATTTTCCTTTCTTTTTATCCCTTTTTGTTGAGAACTGATGGCCCCGCACTGTGCCTGTGGAACGTTTGGCGGTATTTGTTAAGGCAGCGGGTTGATCCAGTTTTGCAAAGGTTTTGACTTTCTCGTTCCCTTGCAAACGGGGAAGTTTCTTTTCCCCGGGCTTTACTTTTTGAGGTGAAGATTTCTGCCCTCTTCAGGGTTGCACTTTTTTGCCAAAACAGGGCGTAAAACCATGTTCCCCTTCCCTTTCTGTGTTGTGATTGGTTTTTCTTTGCTCTGGCAGAGTTTGATTTGTTCCTTCTCCTCGGGCCTACTTTGATAATCTTTGTCGTGCGGTGACCTTTTTTCTTTTTTTATGCCTTTCTTGAAAAACCAACTGTCCCCTCCTTCCCTTGATTTTCCCCTTCTGCTTTGATGAGGGCAATCCCGTCTTCATCGACATCGACATTGCTGCTATCTTTACGTAGTGTTTTTTACCAGCCTTTTTTTTTCTCCTAGGTGTGCCTCTTTGCGGGGCTGCGCCGTAATTTTGGTACCCCCTTTCTTTCTTGGCACGTGTTGTTGAGTTTTCTTCGGTTTTTTCCTTTGCTACCTCCTTCGAGCTCCTGACTCCCACTTGAGCTGGTTACTCAATACAGGTCTTCTTCTTTTTTTGCCGAGTTGGCCAGGGGCTTTCTTTTTTCACAAAATCCGAGTGAACATTTTGCCTTTCCTTCCTACTTTTATCGTTGTTGCCTTTTTCCCCCCTCCCGTACAACCCGACAAAAATGGGTCACCCCCGAAGGAAATTTACTCTCTCTACTCCTCCTCCCTTTGTTTGTTTTTTTCTCGAGAATTTTTCAAAGTCACCTTCCCTTGAAATGGTTTGGTTGTTGCTGTGGTTTTTTAACACAAAACCGATCAAAGTTCTCCTTTGCTCAAAAATTATTTGATTCATTTTTACCGGTGTGGGGAACCATTGACCCCCCCTGTCCCCCTTTCCTCTTACCATTGAGTTCCCAGCTTCACGTTGTGATGGGCTGAGCGCTGACCCCTTTCTGGTTTAAGCGGCTCCCCCCCCCCCCTAGACCACTGTGTCCCCACTGAAGATTATTTAACCAAACCTTTGTTCGTTTTCTGCCAGCACGCTCGGACAACCCCCCACCAACCCGGTCATTCCTCCTTTTGCCTTAATTTTCCCCCCCCCCATCCTGACAAGCGATTAGTCAATCCCCTCCCCCTTGTCCTTCCTTTTCTTCCCTCATCGCCCCCCCCAGCGATTTTGATCTCCCTCAAGAACTTCAAAGCCCCCTAGCCCCCTTTTTTAATCCCAGCATCTGCCTTTCCCGTGTACAACGCCTTTCTGCGTGCTCGACAGAGCTTTTCGGCAAAGTAATTTCCCCCCCCCCTAACCCTCAACCTGTGGCTTCCTTATTCCCCCCTTTATTTCCTAAACACCCCCTTTCCTGAAGTTCGGGTTACTTCACTTTATTTTGGGAAAACCCCCCTCATGTTTGCAAAAAATTTCAATCTCTTTCCCTTGCGCTTAATCCTTTAGCCTTTCCCCCAGTCCCTTGACCGGTTCTGGGCCCCCTACCCCACTTTTGCATTCTGATTAAAATCCCCCCTGCCAAACCCCAAGGAATTTCCAGACCGTTGGCGCCACTTGTAAAGTTCCCCCTCCCACACATCGTCGGCTTTTTCCCTTACCCAACATCAAACAACCCTTTACCCCCCCCCCCCATTCTTTTTCCCTTCCAAAACCCTTACTTTCATGTCCCCGGATACCTTTTCCTTTTCCTTTTTATGTGCGTGTTCCACATTCTTGCCTGTTGCTACCGCCCTTCCCTCTGGAACCAAAGTATAACCACTGTTTCTCGTTAGGTTCCGGCTATTCCCGGTTTCGATAACCAGGGTTGGACCCCTTGTTTTCCTCTTTTTTTTTTTTGTTAAATCCTTTTCCCGAATTTTCCCGTAGTTAGAGTCCTTTCCCCCCATGTACTTACGTTGCTGACGAAAACCCTTTTTTGTTGACAAAACCCTTCCATTACCCCAGATCCTTAACCACAAACCCCTCCCTACGGGGCAATTTCCCCCCCCCTTCCATCCGGAAAAGTAATCAAGGGGTTGCCTTGTACACAAGGAAATACCAACATTGCAAACCACTTTTTTTTTTGAGCGCTTTGGCCTTTTCCCCCCTTTCCCCTCATAATACAATATTATTTTTTTAAGGCCGTCCCAACCCTTACGGGTTTCTTTGCAGGAATATTGCCGGTATCCCACCCTAACCACCTTCCCAATCCACCGCGGAGATCACCCCTATCTGATTTGTGGGTCTTTCATTTTATGGTGCATGCTTTTTTTCCTTTTGACCAAATTTTCCTTTTTCTTTCCCCACCGGAACTGAAGAGTTTCCTGATCCTCTACTTCCTCGTGTCTCCCATCTTTGCTTACCACCTCGCGTAACCACACGTTGGAGAGGTTGCGCTCTCCCCCTAACCCTCTTTGACCTCTTTAATAAAAACAAAATTTGTTCCCATGTGTTCAAATGCTGTTTTGTCCCCACACTTTTTTGGTGTCGGTCCTAAGATCACCCACACCACTTTTTTTCACGTCCTGTATCACGTTGACCCCCCCTCTTTTTTTTTTTTTTCCTTTTTTGGCTGAAACAGTTTCCCCATTAATTGCCCCCCATGATTTTTCCTGGCTGCCGACCGATCTTCGTAAGGAAGCCCCGTTATTACACAGTCATCCCCCAGGCCGGACTCCCCTTTCCTCCACACAATGTTGAACTTTCCTCTTTTCCACCCCAAAACCACCTGATTTATGTATTAGGTTTTTTTCCCTTTTCACCCCAACCACCACAAGACATCTTTTCTTTCCCCTTGTTTCGTCCCATTTGAACATGTACTTTTCAGATACTCCGTCGGCCTGTCCCCCTTCCCCGGCTGAGGTTCTCCCTGAGTTGGATTTGGTATTGCTGCGATCCAAACCTTTGCTCACTTGCACCCGAGTTTCTTCTTTCTCTTTCTTTCGTAAACGCGACTTGATAACCCCCCCCTGCTTCAATGTGGTTTACTAAGTGCTTTTCCTCCCCCCTTCCCCCCCTTTTCTTTCCTCCCCCCCGTCCCCCCAACTTTTTTTTTTTGATTTAGTCCCTCCTGAGTGGGTAAACCCCCCCCAAAATTCCGATTTTTTTGTTTTCTAAGGGGCGTTGTTCATCTTTGCCAGAATATGTCCCTCGTTTTCCGTCGAACCCAATTTTTCCTTTTTCCTCAGTTTGAGCTGATTAAATGAAGATAAGTTCCCTTTCCCTCCCTACCCGCCTGTATTCGGCTGGTCCCCCCAATTGGTCAACCCCGTGAACCCCCTTCGGTCTTAGCCTTTTTATCGTTCCTTTCCTTAATTACTCATTGGGATTTTTTTTTTCCCGCTAGATTCCCCCACCAAGAGTTTGCTTTTGGCCGTGTGGTGATTTTCATCTTTTTCTTTTTAAGGCACTTGAGGTTTTTATTTCCTTCCGGTGGCGTCTTGGACCATCGGACCACTTTTGCCCCCAATTTTCAATCCCCAACTCCTTTGTCCAACGCTTCCCGTGCACCACACCCGATTTTTTTTTTTTTTTTTCGTTGATGCCGTTGTTTTATAAGGTTTGTGAATATTAAGGGTCCTTCGTTCTTTTTTTTTTGGCCCTTTTTTTGACTTCCTTGCCTTGTTCCCCCCCAAGTTGCCGGGCCAAAAACTCCTTTTGCAACACCGTGATAATCCACAAATGTTCCCGGTTTTTATTTCTTTTTTAGGATGGTTCTTTTTGTTTGCCCCCCTCCTCTACTGCCGGGTCTCGTTTTGCTTGTCCCTGGTGGCGGAACTCTGCTCCCGCAACAACTGCGCGAGCAGGATCGGTTACAATTATGTTTTCCCCCCCTTGATGTTGTGGAGATTTTTTCCCTTCTGAGACCGGTGGTTGTGGGTAAAACGATGGTTTTGACTTTTCGT
>Ga0179591_1330255_pt1 | contig 10137 bp, 16 predicted proteins | sample CZOMad2_1_08_16f_FD_182891 | JGI IMG/M metagenome (GOLD analysis project Ga0179591, IMG submission 182891) | Vadose zone soil fungal communities from Angelo Coast Range Reserve, California, USA - CZOMad2_1_08_16fungal (PacBio error correction) | ecosystem: Environmental > Terrestrial > Soil >... | reverse complement strand
GAAATATGATTCCGAGCGCCGACTTTCCGCCTCTTTTGTCAAGCCCTTTGTCTTCTCCTTCGCAGGAGGGGATTGATTTTCTGGTTGTTTCTCATGCCTTTCCTTCTACATTAGTTGTCCTCGCCACCCCCCCACACCTTGAGCCCTCTTCTTGTGTTCACGGAGAACTGTCCTTTCTCCAGCGACGCCCAAGAGAAAGGTAATTGGCTTTTGCGTTTTTTGCCCATTGGTGTTCCACAACTCCCCCCCTGCCCTCGCTTTTTTCTCGGACGCTCGTTCCATGTGCTTTTGTTTTTTTTGCATTTCGGGTCCCTGTAGCCGAGATGGATCAGCCGAAACATTTTTTTAGGCTTTCTGTTTGTTCCTTTCCTTCTTCTTCTGTTTCTCCCTCATTTGTCGGCGAAGTTTTGTCTTTTCTGTTTAAGAAGGATGCCTATTTTGCTTTCGGATTCTGGCTCTTTGAATACCAATGGCCCCCAAATTTTTGAGTCCTGTTGCTCTTCTCGGGATAAGCGTCATTTTCCCTTCCCCTTTTGGGCAGGTGGGAACGGCCGTGAGCTTGTAATTATGGTGCGGGAAATCTACAGAAAGACTTTTGGAACCTTTTTCAGCAGCGGTTTGGGTTTTTGTTTCCTGTCTTGCCTTTCTCTAAGCGTTGTTTGAAAAAATGACGGCGACAAGCCTACGTCAGCCTCGTGAATCCGCTCTTAATGTCTTTTCCCCAGCCCATTTTTTCTCTCACCACCTGTCCTAAGAGTGCGCCGCCCCCAAGTCCTGTTTTAAGATTTTTTTTTTTGTCGTCTTTCCTCATTGTTTTCTCTTCTACTGTGTTTGAAGGATCGGCGTTGATCCAGGATAAAGAGAGTGGTTGTCCCCCTTCGCCGGTTTAGAGCCCTTCTTGCTTCTCGACTCACGGAAGAGGGTTTCCCCCTTCCTCCCTTCTTCAGCATCAAACCCAGTTGCCCTAATCGGAAGCCGGTTGCGCTCCTACATTTTTGTTGGCCTCACAGTTCACGTCCGCTCTTTGTTGAGATGGCAACAGTCGTGGTTGCATGAACAACTCCTTTTCCTCGAGACTTCATTTTCGTCTTTTCAATTTTTAGCCCCTTTGTTCAAAGGCCAAATGGAAGTCCATTCCCTCGTCTTCTCCCCCGCAATTGCCTTTCCCCCCTCCTGCATCCTTCACCCAAGGACCCCTTTGCCCTCGTTCCTCCGGGCGGTTGTCGAAACTTCCTGCGCTAAGGTGGATCCCGCGTCTTTTTGTCTCTCGTTTGTGTTTTTCCCCATTTGCTTCTCCCTTGAGTTTTTCCCAACGCCGACCGAATCCTGTCCTCACCCCCTTCCCCCCCTGCCAACCCTTTCACTTTGGTACTTCTGTCCTTTAGTTTCAATTGGCTTTTTCCTTTCCGCCGATCAAGACAATGTCTTCCCCCCTAATTTCCCCAACGAGTTCCCTCCATCTTCCTCCCTTTTCTCCATTGCAGTCCAAACGTTACCTCTTTTTTCCTTCCCTTCCAGTGAGTGATTTGCTCTGTCCACTCCACAGGAGATAATACTAGTGATATTACAGGCGTTTTTTGCATTGCGCGGTTTCCGTCTTCCGAATTAACGATTTCTTCATTTGTTCTGCAGGGCCAAATCATGAAAGCATTTCCTTTTCCCTTGTCCACGGAGCTAACCCTTTCCGCCTCCTTTGGAGTCTCTCCTGGAGGTTCCGTTTTTATCGGGTCATCTTGATACTTCCCTTTTTTTATCGATATTCTCCCTCTTGCTCGACACCCCACTTACACGCGCCCCCAAGCGGCGGCAAGGGATTCTAAATTGGCTGCACATTCCCTCCTGGTTTTAATGTTGGCCTGCTGGCGGAACGCCTATTAGCCGCTGTTTCTCTTTTTTTCCCCCTTTTATTAAAGTAGTCTGCCACCTCCTCCCCGACTCTCTTGTCCGGATTTACCCATCTAGTGATTGCTACCGTATTTATGTTGTCATGTCTCCCCTAGCTTCCTGACTCCTGCCCTATCGTGTGATGAAAATTCCTCCACTTTTAAAATATTCTCGACTAAACAGTGTCTCCATAATTTCTGCCCGTCCTTTTCACATCTACGAATAGTCACTTTTTTCTCAATTTCCCTTGTGTTGTTAGTGAAGTGTGGCCCTTCTTTTCACAGTGGCGTTCTCGCCGATCCAATGAAACCTGTTTCCCCTTTTCATTCCTCCCCTTTTTCGCAGTAGTATGATAGCATACTTCCTTTTTTCGTCCCTCCCCATACCCAGCGTGAATCGGCCAGGGGGTGAGTTCTTCTATGTTTTTTTGTTCTGTTGCTTAGGTCTTGTCATTCCAGCCCCGTGGTTTCCCTGAATTTTTTCCACGTATTCACGGAACCATGCCTTCCTTCTAGTCTCCCATGGCTTGTTTCAGTAAAAACCATTTCCCCTCATCCCACCCCTATCCGTTAGATCTTCGGACACTAAAACCCTTCCCTTCCCGTTTCGGACCCGAGCTGACGTAAAGTCTTTTTTTTTTCTTTTGATTTGGCTATGTGCCTCTCCATCATCACCACCTTCGACGCTCGTTCCCACAGAGTTACCTTTTTTTCCCCCCTCTGGAAGCCTATTTTCTCGGTCCTCCTTTTTCCCTCTAAGCACCACCCCCGCGCCCCCCAGACGCACCCCACTTTATCTGACCAACCGCGCGACGGAGGGCGAACCGTCCGTAATCTACAAGGTTTGTCGCCCCCTTCGTCCAATTTCATAGATGCCGCCTTCTTTTTTGCTCTTAAGTCAGAATGTTTTCGCCGGCTTGGGGACAAAGTGTATTTCCTTCCTTCCCAGTGTCAACAAATACCCCCCCCCCGCTTCTTCTCGATCACCGCGCTTTTCTTTCGATAACAGTTCCCCTTCAACATACCCTTCCTTCCAGCAGAAACCCCCCCGGACCCTCGCCCTTCGTCCGCGTCATCTCCGGAGCCCCTTTTTGTTTTTTGCATTGATTCCAGACCCCCCTTCCTCCTCGAAAATATGCCACTCCCCTTTTCCACGCTGTTCCCCCCCCCACAAAATTCGCCGGCACAAATCTTTTGCTCAGTCAGATAGCCTCTGGCCCGCCCTCACTCACCATTAGGGGTCGCGGAAGATGTTCCTCTTTTCTCCCTAAAAGTCCCTCCAGCATAATGGAAGATGCCCCCTTTTTTTTTTTATCACCTCGGTAGCATGTGAGTGACCCCCACATCCCCTTTACCAAAGCCCTAAAAGATCGAGTTTTTTCCTTCCCTTCAACAGTCTCCGTTACCACTTTTGGTCCCCGTCTTTTGTTTACTCAAGAGCTTTTATTTCTACGGCCTACTCGTCTGTCTTTTCTTTTTTCCATTGACGAAAAAATATTACCATCCCGTCTACTTCAGCCCCGCGGGGAACTAGTTCAGCTGAGAGTTTTTTTTCCCTCTATCATCTAATCAGTTGTTGTGTTTGTCTGGATCTATCCCTCTCGCTTAAGCTTTTCTCTTCAATCTGTTTTTTCGAAGTCGACTGGGGATTTCTGATTTTTTTTCTTTCCTTTTCTCTTCTGATTACCTCCTTTTCTTCGAATCGCCCATATAGTGCCTTCTTAGCCACACACTACTGGCCCAGCGTGGTATCTCTTAAATGTTCCTTTAATTCTTTCGCCTTCCTCCTAATTGGCAGTTTGGATGGGTGTTTTCTCCTAGGTCCCCAATCTACTCCGGAATAGCCCAGATCGTCCCCTTTCTTGTTATGTCGTCGGTTAGTGGAGGAGGCATTATTGACCATCCGTACATTCCCCCACTAATTCGTTGTGACTGATGGGTATTTGCCTTACTAATTTTTTTTCGCACCCATGCATTTGGAACGAGCTTTTTTCTTGTTTTTTTTCCTTAATCCTGAACCCCATCCTCCTTCCTTTCTTCCTGTCCGAATACCCTTTCCCACCAAACTTCTGTTGCGGACTTGCTATAGCTTGACGAAGCCGGAGGTAACTTTCTGGTTTGCTGTCCGTGGCGATTTTTTGTTTTCCTGCCATCTCTTCTTTCGGAAGCGTCCCGAACTTTCGCGTGAATCTTACCCGAAGAGGTTCCGATTTCCTTGTCTGATGAAGCGTTTTTTTTTATACCCTCTTTTCCCCTCCCGGCTCCCCAAGCGCTCTCAGCCAACTCCGCGCTATATCTTTTCTTAACGACTTAGTTAACAAACTGACCCTTTTCTTAATCCACACTGAGAGTTTTTTTCCACTTTTTTCTTGCTGGGAGAATGTTGGGATGTTATGGGTCTCCTGCGATTATAGTCCCCCGAGCGGGGATTCCTCCCCCCGGGAATCGCAGCTCAGGCCCCGGGCGGTTATCGATCAGGCTTCGACGTCCCCCTATGAAGAAACAACCAATCTTTTGACAGTCTTCCGCACGTGTTTTCTCCCTTTTTCGGCTTGCAGAAGATGAAGCCTACTTTCTTTCTTTTCACTTCGTAGTGAATGAAAATGCCTACTATCCGGACTCTTTCTTGGCTTACTGACTCCTATGTGTCCCCCTCCAACTTGTGAATTCATACTCCGCCTCCACCGCCGTGTCCCCCCCGTAAGGCCCCCCCCTTAGACAACCCCCCAGGTCCCGATCGATGACGAACGGTGGTTTGCCTAAACTTCCTTAGGAGATGTTGATTCCCCTACTGTTTTTGTTTTAAGAGGTATCCCTTGGCCTGTGGTTTGCAATGAGATCTTCAGACAACGTGATCTCTTCTCACACTGCCCACGAACCAGACCCTTCAAGTTGTCCGCGATGGCCCGCGCGGCGAATTGGCCTTTTTTTTTCAGGCTCAAGCTATCTCCTGGACACAACTCAGTGAGTCCCTAGAGAAGATTTTTCTCATTGCCTCCAATTTACCCCCCTACTTTCCTTCTGTTGACTTCGGATTGATAAGGATAGAAAAGGGCCACTACGTCGTTCGATCGACTCTTGGCTTTCGTCCCCTTAGTTGATTGGCCTGCGAGCTTTCTAATTCGCTTCGCTCAAGAGACCTACTTTTTTTCTTTTTCCTCCGTCTGCGTAGGTCATCCCCCTGCAGTCCTTTTTTTCCTCGGCCCACATTGAGATCACCTGCCGCTTCGTCTTGCTGCTTTTGGTCTGTTCCACTCGGCTCCTCTACCTTCTTCCCTCATTTGTTTTTTTACGTCTCTGATTCGACCGAGAGCGACAAGCAAGCAGCCCACGCGCACCCAAGTCTGGCTTGCCAGGTTTCTCCTTTTTTCCGCGTCACCCACATCGACAAGGTTCCTTATTGTCCTGCGGCGTCCGCGATAAAATCGAATAATCGTTCTCTCTCGAAGCTCGGTCCCTTGCCTGGCCGGTTTCAGCTCTTGTCCGATAAAATGCCTAGTGAGCGCCGTCTTTTATGTTATGCCCTTAGACCCTAATTCGTCAATGTATTCTTTAGTACGTTCTTCCACTGCTCCCCCGAGGAGAGATTGTTTTCCACTTTTTTTCCATTCGCTCAACATTGGGCATCATTTTGGACCCCCAGTCCCCTTCCCAAATTCGAAGCCTAGCGCCCGGCCCTCGTCCATTTTCCTTTGTGTTCGTTTAGTTTTCTGACCATGAGTATTTTCGGCGTTTTTAGCGATCACACACTGCCCTTTCAACCCTTACCCCCCCATATTCCGGCATCAGATCGCCGCCGGCCGTTTCAGGAACCATCCCGGCGGCAGCGGAACCCTTTCTTGGTTTGCCTTTTGTCCTTCCTTCCCCCGGCCGGGCGTTGCCTCCGGCCTCTTCTTTCGTTGGTCCTTTGTTAAAACAGAATTCCCATTCAGCCCCCCCCAGCGCCAATTCGGCCGGTCTAGTCTTTGTGTCCCTTCCCCAGACTCTTGGTAAGTCCGGAAACAACACGGCTCTGTCTCCGAAATTACATCCTAGACCCCTTGCGGCCCCTTCATTTTATAGTCCATGCGGTTCTGCTGAAGCTTTCGATTGTTACAAGCTGCCTATCGTTTCCCGCCGATCCGCTGATTACCACGCGATGACAACCACCTTGGTCCTTCCTTCCGGCCCGTCCTCCGCCCTCCCCCCACCAACCCCTCCTCCAAAACAAATCTCTTTACCACGCGCTCTAGGTTGTAGTTATCTGACCCGGTGGTGCGACATTCGTTCAAGTCGACAGTTTCGTCGCGGCTCGTTCTTTTTCGACGTCGCTGGGGCGCCCGCATGTTCCCCCTGTGAAGCCCACCTCCATCTCCAGGAAACTTCCCCCCAAACGGCTTTGCAAAATCCTACGGTCTTGTAGTCATCACCCTAAAGCTCCTCTTCCCCCCCCGGTTCAAGCCCTCCACCCCACCCTTCCCTGCGCCGCTTCGACCTCGAATCTAAGTCGCCTTTTTTGTCCATTTTCTTCTAAATAAGACGAGCACATTAGGTTTTCCCCTTCGCTTCCTCGCGAGCACCCCCACTTCCCCATGCCTTTTCTGCCTCAAGAACGCCTCTCCGCAGTCGTCAAAGATAGACTTCCGATGGTAAAGAAAGCCGACTCCACGACAGGCCATGCTCCCGGTGGGAGATGGGCCGATCCAGGCGGGAGTCCTTTTCTTTGAACAACCATCGAGTCACCCACCCCAAACGTCCCCTCACTTGCTTAGCTCTGCTTTCCAGGAAACATCGCGGCGCCACCAAGAGTGGCAAGTATTGTTTAACACGAGATTATTCGGCGCCCTACGTGGCCCGGACTGGACCAAGTCCTAATCAAGACCCCCCCTTTGCGTCGAAACCTTCTCCTAAACGGATCTCTCCGCGCGATGAATCTCTTCTTCCTCCTCGGTGTTTTTTTGATGGTGGTGATATCCGAGACCTATCCCCGCTTTTTTTATCCTATTTCCAGTCCGTTTTACAGAACTGTTTTGATTTTCTATTCCTGTAGAGTTCTTCCTCTTCCTAACTGAAGTGGCGTACATCCCCCCTTTTTTTTTCAGGATCAACACCTTTGCAGCCCCTCCGTGCTCGAAATTTCTTTATCGGCCTGTCCCAAGCGTTATCTCTTTTGCTGGTTTGATCCTCGCATTTTGGTTCCAAATGATAACGCCTTTGTACTTCCAGCTTGCGATTACTTCTTCCCTGGTAGTGCGGGCTGAATGATTTTTTTCCTCGTGTGGACCACCTTTTTCTTGACTTCGGGTCTCATGACTAGTCCGATCAAAGGCATTTTAGCTCTCGGGTTTTTGACGGTGGAAGCGACGTTTGATTTCCTTTATAGTATTCTGGCTCTGGTAATTCATTGGCCAAAAACCGCTTTTTGGTATTTTTCTATGCTCGGGCGCCGCAGGAGAATTAAGTTTTTGGCGGAAATTCCGTGGCTTGGCCTGTTTGCCCTGTCTCTGTTGTTTTAGCGACCTCCCTCTATTTGTTCAATATCCAGCCTCGCTTGGTTCCTGGGGGATATGGTGGGCTGATACCCCTGTTTTTGCCAGCCGGCGCCCCCCCAGCGGACGTCAGCCTCTCACCGAGAGGCTTAATGTCTTTGATTCCTGCTCACCTTGCAGACCCATTAAATATCGTAGTTCCAGCACTGGTTGCTAGGATGGGAGTTTGATCGTTTTATTCAGGGACGGCGCTCCATAGTCCCCTCCTGAGTTTTGCTTGGATGATGGGGGACCCTCGCGCTCGTCGTATTGTGCCCTATTTTCACGTGTCCCCAAGCCCAATCTTCTAGCAAACCACTTTCTTCTTCCGAGATTTGTCAGATGTTGCTTCTTTTAGGTTCGTTCCGACTTCTCTGAAAGCCGAACCAGTTTGTTTAGATGCCATCGTGTGACTAAGATGCATCCTATCCATTCCCCCTCTTGTCTTCCTTGGCTACTGTGGCAGACCTTTCCTTGTCCCCCCGTCCAACTTGCCTCCCCTACTGGGCTTCCAAGACCGTGACCTCCTTTTTGCCATTCTGCCGCCTTACGATCGCGGTAGGATGGTGGAGGGCGAAACTCGGCGATCGGTTTTTTGATGGCGGTCCCTACTTCTTCAGGTATCGCGACTGTTTTAGTTTGAATTTTATGACCCCACGAAGAAAGATGTTTCCTCACAACGAACAACAGCCTTGGTGTCCCTGGCCGAGGCGAGCGCCTTCCTGTGCAGCGTCTTCACATTGGGGTAGACTGGCCTTTTTTTAGAACTCCTAAGAGTTCTCATTTTGCCCACCTGTACGATTCGGTCATTCCAGTGAGCGGATTTCTGCGTCCCAGGATACTCCTTACGTCGTGATTTCGGACACCGAGTTTCTTCGTTTTCTTATTGGCCTGCCGACGCGGGCCCTTCTCTTCGCGAAAGTCTTATCTTTCTACGTTTCCGAAGCTTTCCAATCCATGTTCCAAACGCGGCGATTTTGAAGCCACCCCCCCACTGCCGCATTTTTTCTCTTTTTGCCGGGCTCCCCACCCACTGTCTGCCCCTCGTTTTTCCTGACTCCTCTTTACTTAAGGTTGTTGTTTCAATGTCCTTTTTCCTCTTGACGCTGCGTCGCACACGCCCGGACGGAAAAGCCTCTGACAGGATTTTCTCCCCCCCTTTGGGCGCGCCCCAAGACAAGGAAAGTTGCATCATGGCCTTTGGCGGCCCCCGTCTAAACGTCGAACGAATCTTCTTTTCAAAGCTCCTTTCCATATTTTCAGACAACCGTCTTACGAGCTCGTGCTGCCCGCCAAGCACGACGTACCCCCGCCTTGATAGCCGCTCCCAATGCGCTAATACGAAAGATGCCACCGTCATCCCTGCAATGCCCCCCTTTTCTTTTTTTCCCCCACCCCCCTCCGGATATTAGTTTCAACTCGTTTTTCCATTCGCTACCCGTGGGTATCTGGCACGCCCCTTCGCTGCCATCGGAACCCGCCCTCCGTTCTGATGCAGGGTGAGAACGCTTCGTTCGGCGTTTTTCGCCTTACCTTGCAACCGTAACAAGTCCCCAGCTAAGCTTCCGCATTTTTCACCATCGCCGCAGCCTTTCTCCTCAAACCTTCCCTGGCAGTTCCGTCCCGTGTTGGTTGACGTTCTAATTTCCGGCGGACAGGTTTTCGCCTTGTCCCCCCTTTTCAAGTTTCGGGACCACACGAATTGCTGCCCCCCCGGCTACCCCTTCGGCCGGATCGTCTGCTTGTCGTCCCGGACGACCCCGAGAAACACCTTCGTTTTCTTTTCATTCGAGTCCCCGTACAACCAGAACCGCCACCGGCTTTCCTCTTTCTGCTTTCAGATTTTCCTTTTTACTTGTCTTGACAGTCTGCTAACCACCGACGATTCCTCTTCCCGAGAAACCCCCCCTTGGGGCCCATTACTGAAGGCTTTCGCCCGCCCTCACAAAACAGGACCAACCACGCCTGCAAACCTCTCTATTTTTTCTTGTCGCAGGCCCGTCACTACCACGGTGGTGAGATTTTTCGTAAAGGAATTATCCCGCCCGCGGTCTTCTTTTCACGATGGGGGGTTATCATTGAACCTAGGGTATTATCCCCTTGCGAGACACACCCCACACTACCAACCTATTTGGGGAGTGGCTCAACCGAATCCGGAGGTCATCTTACCATAAAGACATTCATGACCTTCTCCCACTTCCAGGTACCACCTGGCCACCAGTTGACCTTGACGTTTCCCTTGCCAGCGACGAGTCGCCAGTCTTTTTTTTGGAAATTGATAGGCAAGGTCCTACCCTCTCAACTAGTTGACACCCTCCGCCTTTTTTTCCCGACGCCTGTCCCACCAGTAGTTCCTTCCTTTTGCGCATGAATTTCCCGACATTCTCCCCCAATAAGCCAAACGCAATTAGGGGCGGTTCCCTCTGGTCAATCTTTTCCAGTCTCCTAAACTCTCCAGCCAGCCCCGAAAGTTGACTCTGGTTTCCCGTCTTTTCCGGGATTGAAAAAACCTTTTAAATCTCCAAAGGTTCCACAAAGGGGCTTTTCCTCTTTCCGCGCGACCTGAAAGGTTGCGGTTTTTGCCCCCCGCCTTTCTTCCCTTAGTCAAGTACAGAGAGAGGGCGCATCTTTCTACCGTCCCTGGCTGCCAGCTCTCCTGTTCCAGGATAAAATCCCCTTTTTTCCTCCATGCGACTTTTCCCCTCCAACTTCCAGTCGGGATCGACTCTTCCCCCAACTGAGTAGGT
>Ga0179591_1319603_pt1 | contig 10137 bp, 7 predicted proteins | sample CZOMad2_1_08_16f_FD_182891 | JGI IMG/M metagenome (GOLD analysis project Ga0179591, IMG submission 182891) | Vadose zone soil fungal communities from Angelo Coast Range Reserve, California, USA - CZOMad2_1_08_16fungal (PacBio error correction) | ecosystem: Environmental > Terrestrial > Soil >... | reverse complement strand
CCGGCGCGCGGTGTGCAATCCTTGGCGCGCATCTTCTCTGCGATAGTGGACGCGTTAGTTCGAGGTCTATGGGCCGCATTGCTAACGTTGTGATCTTCTACTTAACGTCTGGACGACTTGGGCTGGACGATTCCTTTCCACGGCCTTCGGCGCAGTCCGCGGGTGGGACCCCTCCGGGACCTGGACAGGGAGTTTCTAATTGTCTATCCGACAACGGTCCCTGCCTTTCGTGCTGAATTCTCCTCCTTTCTTTCTTCCACAGAACACCCTTTCCCATTAATACTATACCGTCTGCGACAGCAATACGGAGGCTTTATTCCCCCGAGACCCGGTGCACCACTCCTTCGCGAACGCGCCTGAAGAGAAGACCAACTTACGAAGTTGCCCCTTTTTCCGGCGCCCCCACAACAGATAAGGATCCCCATTTTAGCAGCTCCCACCAGGCGGACCTTAATAACCCGTGACCCCAGGGTTCAACTTTTCCCTCAGAATTTGGAAGTTCCCACAGCCCTCTGATGACAAGGGGGAGACCAGAACACGGGTCCCTCTTTTTTCATAGGCCCACCCCTCGATGGCTCACGACAAATGTGAGATACTTAGTCCTCCAGTGAACCCAGGTCCGTCCTTTTTGATGCTAGTCAGTTTTTCTTACAGAGCGACGCGCAACGGACCCCTCCTCTTCGTGGGAAGTCGCTGTACCCATACCTGATACGCGAAAGGGGACCACGCCCTTGGGCAAGTGCTTTCTCCCCTATCAAGCCCTCTTTTCTAGCATCGAGCGGTACCGGCCCCCTTCCTTCGTTCATGCCGGTAGACGCAGCAGAGATGATCTTCGTCTTTCGGCCGTCTCCGTCTCTTCCTCCAAAAGCCTGATTTTTTTGATCACCAATCCCCCCGCTATCCCGATCCGCTTATCCGGACACACGAACAGACGGGAACCGCCCCATCGCGAGGACTCCCCCTCCCTTCTCTTCCTCGCGACCCCCTTCAGCTTTGCATAGGTTTAAGCATGAAGTTTGAACAGGGTGGGATGCCCTACACGCCATCGACTAAGTCAATTAGGTCCCTTTTCTTCCTCCCCGCCCCACCTAACTCCTTACTCCCTATTTTCCAGATACAGAGTTGGCCATCTTGCATTCTTTCCCACGACGCCCGTCGTGACCCCTCCGCTCGCTTCGGCCAGATCCTGAGATCGCTTCCAAGCTTTCCCCCCAACTGTCGTTTCAACTATATGTTTCTCCTTCCCCTTCAAGTAATGGCGGCGATTTCGAGTAAAACCCTTGCTCCTTGGAACTCGTTTGCGCTCCCCTTCCGATAAAGATAGAACTGCCGATCGCGGCTCCCGCCCCGCTCCTCTTCCCCCTGAATGTCTCGAAATCCATGCGATGCACAGATGAAAGAGCTGATAAGCTGGTCGATGCCGGACGCACCAACCGTCAGGCTCTGGTCCCTCGGTCTCCTGACCAGCACCTGGTTTTCTCAGCTTCCCCTCCAGTGCCGAGCACCTGCCTAGGAGTAACAAAAATACGAAACCTCTCCCCCCCTTTTATAGTTGCACGGCCCCTGTCTGGTGCGAGGACACCTGTGAACCCCGTACCAGGGTCCACACTCGCCCTTGTGGTTACTTGATCTGTGCAGTCCGTTCCCGAGACCCCTACTGAGTGAACAGACCAGGTCTCGCTGGCCCACTGCAGATTGGTCGCAATGTAATAAGTTTTGTCTCTGTTGTCTTTCCTTTTTTAACATCCCCTCTTATTTCAGTATGGAGACTGCTGAAGATATTCCCCAATGAAACTGACTAGGGCCGGGCGCTCCGCCCGGAGAATAAGCCAACCTGCACACATTCTTCACAGGGAAATACCCCCTTATCCTTCTTCACATGCGAATAGAGGCCCCCCTCTCCGCCGCTTCGCGCAAATGTTCCTAGGGCGGAAGAGGAAACATTCGCCTCTGACTCCCTTCTTCCTTGTTTATTCTCCTTCCAGACTTTTTTGAAGCATATGCCAATCTCGGCCTCCCCTCGGACGAGGACAAGCTGCATCCCGTCTCCTCACACATTTTGCGCAAAGATTGTCTCCAACACAATTCACCCACCACCTCCTTTTTTCAGACAAACCCTGGGTCGACCTTCTCAACTGTGCTCCGTTTTTTTTCCACCCCGAAATAAAGATAGAAATGGACTCTTCGGCTGCTTTCTCTAGAACATGAGATTAACTTACTGCTGCGGTTATCATGTCGGTGCGAGCGGCTCAGATTCCATAGTAATGTTGCGTAGATTGTAATTCTCTACCCTGCCTTCCAATGCACTCTTTCTTTTTTTGCAGATCCTCTGAGCGAATCCCACTGATACTTACCCTCCAAGGAAATGATGTACTCACGTTCGGACTCGCTCACTCCCCTTCGTCAGCCTAGTTAGGAGCCCGTCTTGATTTTCAGGCTCCTCATGTAAGACTACCTACAGTCTTGAGAAAGTCGCTTTTTCTCCCCTTCTCGAGCGCTCTGTCAGTCTACCCCTCTCTTGTCTCTCCTCCCCAACGGCAATGATAAGCGTACTGCTGTCCTTAAGAAGTTTAAGGAACGCCGGTCAGTCTTCCCTTTCGAATAACCCTGAGACGTTGTGCCTATTAACAGGTAACCATTGGCGCCCTTCATGCCCATTAGGACCCCCATTTTTCCCTTTCTAATATGTCCCCCTGACGGACCCCCACAGAGCTCACTACTCCCACTCTCGAGTGTGAGCATCAGGCCCCACATCGAGAGTAGAGAAGGGAAATCAAGCCCTTTTCTGGTACTCCAAACCTCCATCAGTCAATGCCAAGGCCTTCAGAACCACAAGACTAGCAAATTCCCTATTTTCATAATAATACTCTTTCCTCTCCTGTACTATGCCGAGCCCCTCGCTTCTTGGCGGATCCGTTATGAAGAATGGGCTTCCAAGCCACTTCTCCTCCTTTCGACCCAAAAGGAGACAGCTCTCCCTCAGAACACTGCTGCGAAAAAGTCAAGAGAACTGCCAGAGGTATGACGCCGTGGCTCTCAGAGGATTCGAACGAAGGCTCGCTTTAGCAGCAGCACCTCATGAAAGCCCCTCTCCTCTCCTACACGCGATCAGGATAATCGAATAAGACCGCGGGACTCGTTACCAGTGCTTGCCCTCGCGACCCGAGCAGCCTCCGCCCGAAAAGAGAGTGCCAGAGCTCTTTTCCTCTAACATGGACTCCTTTCCTTCTTCCCCTACAGGCCTTTCTCCTGAGCCCTCCGCTAGCCCCTCTTCATTAGGCCCTCGAACCCGAGAGAGCGCATGCTAAATCAGCATCGCCCCAGGAATAACTTTTGTTCTTCTTCCTTCGATGAAGTTCTCTTTAGTTCCCTACCGCCTCACGTCTCCCCTGACAAGAGCTGCAGCTGAGTCGTGTAATAATATGACCGTAGACCTCACCATGCCGTCATTTTCTCCTGGCCGAACGTTCTTCCGACCGACCACCGTTTCGCCCCTGAAAGGAGAAGGATAGCTTGTTCGAGTTGTACGCGGGACTCCCATCCTGTTCTCCCCATTACACAGTCTAGCTGCTAGTTTCTTTGTCTATACGGAGCAAGAATTTGCATTGGCACCCCTCTACCGTCGCTAATCCAAGCGTTTTTCTTTGTGTCTGTCAAATAGTGATTAGCAAAAATTTTTGCTGGCCCGCTGAGCCCTCCCACGTCTTTCATTCTCATATGGACTCCGTCGTTCGCTTCCTTGAGCACCCCAAAGTAGCCCTGTGAAGCGATTAGACGCCGTGGCTCTCTCTTTTCCAACCCACTAAGGAAACCCCCCGTAACCTCTTTCCCCAGATGATCATGAGAGAGGTAGTCCAGCGTGAATTATGCGTATTGAAGATCCTCTCTTCGCCGACGCCGAAGAGAGAGCGAGTCCTGCCCCCCCGATGGATTCGTCTTTTCAGTAATCTAACATCCAATATTTGCCAGAAGAGAATGAGGGTAAGCGAAATCAGCGGCCGTCACACTATGAAGTCTTTCCCTTAACCTCACTAATCTGAAACTCTGTTCATCGTCGGCTTGTGCAATTCATCGGAGCCAGGGAGACCTCACTCCTGCCCCAGGGCCCCGTCCCCCTTCAAAGATTCGGGGGAACAACTTCTGAAGGTTAATGATCTTTATGCTCCTCACCAGCCCCATTTTCCGGGTGAAAACCCCTTCGTACCCTCTCATCGGCTTCCGTAACTTCGATTCTTCCGTTTTGCTTCTGTTTGAAGACCCGTCTTTCCAATCTTCTCTCCTCCGTACCCGTGCGTGAATTAAGCGCGATCACAGTTTTTACCCAGCTCCCAAGATGAGGCCTGTTTTCGGCCTGTTTTCTGTAGTTGGAACACTCTCCTAAAGAGAAGCCGCCCCTGTCGAATAATAGAGTTGAAGCGATGCCATGCCGAACAGCTCTCTGTGTATTGGCTCAGCTTCCCCTTGGCGCGATACCCTCGCATGTTAGGCGTGGGAAATCCCCCAGGGGAGCGCGGACCGATTTCACACTAGTGCACCCGACCTCGCTAAATTCACTGAGGAAGCTTCTGCGGCCCCGGCCCACCCAATCTTTTTCCGTCAGGTTGCTAGCGATTGCCGTTCTCCTCTTTACGACTGTACCGTGATTCTCGTGCACGTCCTGCGTCGATGGCCTCGCACTTCCTCGCTGTAGGTGTATGTTCCAAGATGAGCTCTTACGGAGTGGGTCCTGCCTCAAGTCCTTCCCGACTACGAGCCCCGTGCCATAAACACCAATTCTGGTCCAATCCTAGGAGCCGTCTTTGGGTAGATGGACCGGGCATTAGGTGTTTCCTTCTGCGATTTTAGTTACCTTCTTGAGGGTTAGTGACGTGCTTGGAGTTTATCTAGGCAGTTCCTTTCCTAACTTTTTCTAGGGCGCCTTTTTTTTGGGAACAGAAGTCGCGACGGCCTAAACAGTTTATCATCGAGGTCGACAGCGTCGAGCCCTTTAGAAGCTCTGACTTCCTCGGACCTTGAGACGCCAGAAAGTCTCCCCCCCGTGGAGTTAGTAGTGGATATCGTGCCCCCCGTGTGATAGCCCTTTCGTAGATTATATTCGTCCCTCGAAGTTCCCCTCTCAATTCCGTGACGAGTGCATTCTAGAGGAAATGACTGGAACCAGTCTGCAGCACCCGATGCGTGCTTTGCCCTAGAAATTTTCCTTCTAAGATCCTTCTCCCTTGCTCGTCCCATCCAATTTTCCTGCCAAAATGTAATATCTTGATGATTGCGGCTCTTCGATGTGCGTTTTACGCCCCCTCCAGAACTTCCCTGTAAGTCTTTTCCGAAGTAGAAAAAATTTCGCAGAAACGGCGTACCTCCGATGGAGTCCAGAACCTCTCTTTTCTTGACCTCCCTCAGAACAGTCTTTTTCTAGCCAGAGTGAAGCAAATTTTGAGAAGTTTGTCCTGCAGCACGGCTCGTGTTCCCTGGCAGTCGTTACCCATTCCCAGTGTAGCTCCACTCACTCATGCACTGACCCCTTTTTCCCTAGGGGTGGCGTATCTCAAATTTATAAAGCTCGCCAAAAGGCAGTTTCCCGAACACAGTTACCCCCTAAATGAGCCGCTTCGGATGGCGGCGTCCACATCGCAGATGGGCCCACCGCGCACATCAAGCAAGAGTTCCCCCTCCTTACTCTCTGTAAACTCTACCTCTCTCTCTCCAGTAATTGCCCAGCCTTTTCTTCATCTCCTCTCTGTCTCCTCCCTCCGGTTTGAGACTTGAGTCTCGGCTGGTATCGGCGTTTCGGTGTACTATATGGCCTCGTTTCCTCCCTCCCCTGGTAGTCCACAATTTTCTCCGGGTGAGAGTATGCACGTACTTTATGGCGACTTGTCGTAGCCTCCCCCACGCTGTCCTGCCCATGGCGTGGTAATCTCTTTCTGTCTGACCTCTTTCCCTGACGAGTTCCCCTTTTCTCCCTTTCCCCGGCGTCACGAGGAGCAGTAGGTTTCCCTCGACTCGGTCGACATACTGCGGCCGCATGCCTCTAATCGTCCTGCGCCACAGGGCTCGACCTACTTCTTCCCCCCCCACCGAGGCGCCCCTCAACTCTCTGTGGCACGGCGCGTCGATCTAGAGTGCCTCCCTTTAATGGCCCCCTCACACCGACCTTTATACTTTTCTAGAGCTCTCCAGAAGCCCTCATACCCCCCACTTTTTTTTGCGTTATTACCTCCAATCGCTTGATGAGGTCAACGAGAACGCCGAGACTCCTGGGTCTACCCCACCACTTTCTATTTAGCTGGTCGCACTGCAGACCTACTCTCGCCCCCTTCCAAGTCCCCCTGCCCCCTAGTGTTTGCTCGAATTGACTTTCACTTACGAGAACGCGCGGCCTGTCGCGCTTTCTTGCCACCTTCTACTCAATACAGGCTCCGAAAGTTTCCGAGACGCGGGCACCCCTTTCCAAGAAAGCCACGAGGTTGGCTTCTCGATAGTTTTGGTTTCACCCAAACCTTCCGCCGTCCCCGCGGTCGCCTCGTATCTTCTAGGAGTAGCTTAGTGCCACCCCGACCAGGACTTTCCTATAACAGAGAGTATTACATGCGCGCTCCCGCGACCCCCTTCACGCACGGACCACGTAAATCCTTCTATTTTCTCACCCCGACTTTGCCTGTGCTTGCTACACTTGGAGCCGCGGCTTGCCTGTCCTTGGAACAGGGGAACAGAACGTCTCGACCCTCGCTTATTTCTCCCCCTCTAATAAAGGAATCAGATCTCATGTACGCTACAGCGATACTCGTGCTTCCCTTCCTCTCACGACGAAAGTGTGACAATCACGCGTCCGGCCTTGCTTTTCCCCTTTGGCCCTCCTCTTCCACCCATTGACTTGAGCTCTAAATTCTGGTACTCACGGAAAAGCTTGTTTGGGCGGCGAGTTTCTCACCCCGAGCCAAATTTTCTTTCCCAATGTCCCCCATTCCGATTCCCCATCCCCCGAACCATAGGAGCACCTGACTCTAATAGCCCCCTTTTTTATCTCCCTCCTTTCCGCGCATGGAACGACGATGCTATTATTCCGAACCCTCTTCAGTTTGACTTTCCCCCCGACCCGCCACCCCTCTATTTGCAGCTGTTCGCCCGGTGTATCTTTCTCTCTGTGCCGTCCCCCTTTGCTCAGCGGCGTCCTCAGGAAAACACGAGCCCTGTCAATTCTCCGTTTTCCTACATTCTTTTCAGCAACATCCGTATGGCCCTGTGAACCCCCGTACCCCTTTTCCAGACAAATCGTGGGAAGTTCCCGCTGGAAGGAATCTTTCTCCTTTTGAGCAGCGTTGTGCAGTCGATTGGGTGTCGTCCTGTTCTCCCTCTTCAGACTCTTCCCTTCCTTTGCGAGTACCCTCCCTAGAAAAGATGGACCTCTCGTCCTTGAAGTCATCTGCTTTTCTCCCCCCACGTCCCCTCTCGGGTCCGGCCTCGGAGTCCGCCATCTGCAATCTTACCTTCACACTATACCCGTTCTTGCATCCCCCCTCACTCAGCTCTGCGTCTGTTACGATCTGTTCTTCAAATTGTGTTCGAGGGCTCGATTCCCCTGGCGTTCTCCTCTCTAAGTGGGATTTTTTCTCGACTGGGCCCTTCTTTTCCTCCGTCCTAGGTTACTCCAGATCCGCCATTTTGCGCATCATATTGCAACGCCACCCCCCTGCCCCCACCGATTATGATCTCGAGTGGTGACATTCTTCTTTTTTTTTTCTTTTCATGCCCTCCCAAAAGAATCTCGAATCCCGCTGGGGATCCTCTTCCCCCCCACCTTTCCCAGCGATGTCTAAGGTGGTATCATCGGTCTCTTACTAGTCCTTGCGTTCTCTTCCACATGTGAAAAAAACCCTCCCGGCCACCTTCAGCCTATTTCTCCAGAGTCGTCGTCCATCCCCCCACTCTAAGTAATTCCCTCCTGCCCCAATGAGGTAAAGTCGAGTCGCTGTTCTGTTTTCTCTTTCCTCCGCCAGTTTGAATTCGGTCCCCCGCTCGCAGTTCTTGCCTTTCTCTCCTTTCTGTCCAAGGACACTCTAGCGGAGAAACACTCTTTTCCCTTGCGGAGAAGCCCCGCTCGCTGATCTGGTACCCGGTCTTCGTCTCTTTCCATGGTCCTCTGTTGATCGGGATCGGGTAATAATCTCGTCCCCCCTCATGAGACCTCACCACTTCGTCCTCGCCTCTCTTGCTCAGTAATAAAGACCCCCTAATCCATCTTCTATCGTCTCTAGTCCTTACGGCTGCCTACGAGAGTAGAAAGGTAGGAATCCCACCGTTAATGCAGCCTGCTTCGCCCGGCAACAGAGAACACCTCTCCCTATATTTCCCATCCTTCCTTTGTTGTTGTTCTAGATCTTCTCTATTTTATTTTGCGGGGCAATGGTCTGGCGAAGGCACAGTCCTCAGCGTGAAGCGACCTCGGCTAGCAAGAGTCCCCCCTTGATTCCGTCCCCTATTTCTAAAATTTCCCGTCTTCAGTAGCCGATGTTTCATTGCGAGCCGAACCGCTTTGATTCCCTATCTCCGAATGCGATTGGATCGAAGATGCCCTCCCTACTCAATCTCCTCCTTGACCGGCAGTCAAATGCCTTCGCACAGACTACTAGCCGGTACCTAAGGTCCCTCCCTGACCTTTGTCTCGCCCTGCCCCTAGATATCATTCGGAACGGCTGACCGCCCCCTCTGCCCACCTGTAGAGCCGTCGTGTCCGTCATTATGGAGATTCTAACCCCTTCTCAGAGGTCCTCCCTAAGGAATACTACACTTCCGGGCGCGCGCCCCGCGCAGAGTCTCGCCGTCTCAATGCCCTGGGAGCGTGCTATGGTCTGGAGTTCCGTCCTCTACCTCGTTAACTATGAAGGAACATTTGTCCCTTCCGCCGCCCCTTGGAACGCGTTGTTCTAGGATCGACACTTACCCGTAAACGCTCTTTCTCGAAGGGCTTACGCTGGACGCGGTCCTACGACCCCCCCCCTCCCCCCTTTTCTCGTTCTTTGGGAATTTGATCCGAATTGTGCCTTTTCCCCCATCGGGTGGATCACTGTATCTGCGGTGGCCGTTTCTTTGATAAACCACTTGTTTCTGTTCCTCCCCCCCTCGTCGAGTGAACTATCAACTGTGTCATATTCGCGTAGAATCCAAAAGCACTGAAGTCTCGCTCTGAAGAAGTGGTCCTTTAAGAAACTTCTGAACACTGCCCCCGCGTAAGATCTCCTCTCTCTTTCGCTACTGGTCTGACGTTCACCTACTACTTTCGATTTCTGTCGGAGGCCTCCAGCTGAGAGCTCCCAGGAACCTCTTTTCGTTAAGTTCGCCTATTACCAGACTATCCTTTGAAAGCTGAAGAGAGTGTTCCGTCCTCCCTAAATCGAACTCGGAACTTACCCCCTCTCCCTCCATTACAGCGCGCCTTGCGTGAAAGCATTTGCCTCGAAGACTCACTTACAGCTGCCTGCCCAAGTAAACCAACCTCTCTTTGTAATCTCTTTCCCATTTTTTCATTGTTTCCCCCCTGGTTTCTCCCAGCACATTTCCGATGTGCCAACGTTATTAACCCCGGCCATCGGAATTGTTCTTACCATACCCCGTTGGTAGACCATCTGCCCGTCCTCAGCGGCCTTGTGACCATTCCTCCACACTTTTGAGTCTCTTCGGACAGTTTCCTTGCGTCTTGATCTCCGTTGTGTTCTTTTACATTATATATCTTCCATAAGATATCCACACATATCGGTGCATGCGCGTCCCCTCCCGTTTCGTTCGACTACAGGATACTACCCGTCGTCTTTCCCCCTCCCGCCCGTGTCTTCCTCGTTACTCCCCCCTATAGCGCGGAACGACGCTTCCCCCCCTCTTTGGGGGTAGCTAACCTCTCACCATGAAACCTCCAGTCTTGCCCTTTCTACCCACATATACGTGGAGAGATAACGCCTTTGTCAATCTGCTGCTTTCTTACCATCGATTAAAATGAGGTTGACGCTGATCTGTTTATTCTTCTGTTTGCACGACTTTTGCCTCCCCTGTCAGAAAAGAATCTCGATGTGCTTTCCATTTTTCCGCCCAGTTCTTTCTTCATCTTTTTCTGGGGCAGATTACTAATTTCGTTAGTCAGAGTCC
>Ga0179591_1243764_pt1 | contig 10137 bp, 12 predicted proteins | sample CZOMad2_1_08_16f_FD_182891 | JGI IMG/M metagenome (GOLD analysis project Ga0179591, IMG submission 182891) | Vadose zone soil fungal communities from Angelo Coast Range Reserve, California, USA - CZOMad2_1_08_16fungal (PacBio error correction) | ecosystem: Environmental > Terrestrial > Soil >... | reverse complement strand
GCGGGAGGTTGCTGGCCCGTTTCTTTCCTCGTTTTCCGGTGCCCTGGGAGAACTCATCTTCCTCCTTCCCCGGTTTAAGGGCGCGGACCCCCCGTTCCCGTTTATTTCTGCTTCACCCGGACCCTCCCCCGGGTTTAGACTGGATTGGAGTTTTCTCCCCCCGCGCCTTCCCTTCTTCCCTGGGGATTGAGGCGTTCACATCTTCTTGGTGCCACCTTTTTTCCCCGTGGTTTTTCTCCCCCTTTGGTGTATGTGTTCCCGCCTCCCACCCCCCACGTCTTCCGTTTTGTCCGTCATCCTTTCAGACGCTACACTATGCTCTTGCTGCTTGGGACCCCAGTTCCCGCTTCCCTCCTTATTTCGTTCTCCCCAGTTTGGCGCACTTCTTTTTTCTTTTCTTCACTTTTCCGGTTCCGCGGTTTTGTTACGACAATTGTTGTGAGCGGGGCGATTTTCCTCGGTCTTTACTTTTCCCCCTCCGCTAGGGGTTTTGCACCTTCCGTCAACGTCCCCCCCGTTTGAACTTTTTTTTCCAGAGGGGCAGGTACCCCTCCCTTTTTTTTTGGTCAGCCCTATATATTCTCTTTTTTCCCTCCTATTTTTGTTTTGATCCGATAGGTTTTGCCAACGTACAGCCCAGCTGGTTTTTTGGACGAGCCAGTGTCAGGTTTCGTCTTGTGATGCCTAGTTTTGCTGGGGTTAGTTTTTCACGTCTCTTCCTCCCGTCCCTCGGTGGTGACAGCCAACCCCACTTTCCCCTTTTTTTTTTTTTTTCGGCAGGTTCCTGTGCTTGGTGATGATGCCCCGTTCCTCTTTAGTTCTCACTTTTCACTGTAGTCAAGTTTTTTTCTTTTTCCCCGGTCATTCCTTTGGCCGGAGGACTGTGAAATAGTTTTGGCTTTCTTCCCCTCTGTCCCAGGTACGCGGAGGCTGTTGGGCCAGCGTGAGACTTCCCCTCGTTGCATCACTCTTTATCCCCTTGAATGATCTCGTTCTTTTTTCCTCTCCCAGGAGAAATGTTGTCTTTCTGTGACCCGAGCTGGACTGGTACCACACACACCTTTTAATGCCCTCTTTTTTTCCCTTGGTCCCCTTTCGGCTGCTGGTTGTTGATCCGGACTGGTTTCCCCCCCCCCCCCCGACCAAGGAGGGTACGTCTTTTCGGAGCCTCAGCCGCCGGCCCCATGCGTCTCCATCCCGGCGACTGGAGCCGGTTGCACTCCTTCTCCGTGCCGCTGTCGGAGGGACTCGTTTTTTCCAACTTCACTCTTCAAAGGTTTGTAGGCCCTCCCTAGTTGCCCCTTTTTTATTGTTTGTTTCCTGACGGTCGGGTCCCCTCGTAGAACACGGGAAGGGGCGTTTTCCTTTTTCCACTTGTAGTCTGGTGGAGCCACTCCTTGATCGTCCCGGTACCCCGGGGATTTTTTGCGCCCATTTAACTACCGAGCGGCAGGTTGCTGGTTTCCTTGTTCGGGGGGCTTCCCCCCCCCTTTTTACACCTAGCGCCGTCGCCCCTCCCGTCCGTCTCCCCCCCGCTGGACCGAGGTTCCCACACATGCCCCCTTTCTTGTCCCCTGACCGAAGGTGCTTTCTGGACCCTTTTTCTTTTACGCCTTGCCCCGGTGTTGCCCCTGACTGGTTACTTTTAATCGAGAAAGTTGTGGTTTTGGGCCCCCCGTCTGTCTTGTCTTGCCCATGAACAATTTTAGTCTTTTTTTTTGGAGCCTTGTCTTTTGCCCTTTTTGTGCGTGCTCTCCTGCCCGCACCCCCCTCCCACCTCCCCCCTCCTGCACCAAGTCCGGCGTCGTGCTTTTTTTTGTCCGCGAGCAGATAGCACCGCTTTTTCTGGCTTCCCAGGTCCCCTCCCCCGGCTGCTACCGAACCCCTTTTTTTCCTTCCGCCCGCCCGTCTCCCCTGTTCCCCCTCAAAAAGTTTTTTTCCTTTATTTCGCAGGGGTTTCGCCCGGCCCTGACCTTCCAAGTTTCCTGAGGAACGCCCCCCGCATTCACGTCGTGTGACGCTTACTTATACCTGGATCCCCCTGGCTTTTCTGCGTCCCCTTTTTTCCTGCTTGCTGACCCTTGCCCTTTTTTCCTTGAGGTCTTTTCAATATGTTATTGTCCTTCGTGGATCCTTCCCTTTCTCGTCTTTTGCCCCGCCCCTGCACCTTCATGCTTTGGGCGCTCTCACGCCTGAGACAACCCAGGTCCCCCCTCCTCTGGTTTAAACTTTGGCACTTCCTTTCGTTCCCGTCCAAGGATCTTCCCTTTCACGTTGTTTGTGATAGCCCCACTCCCCTTTCCGTCATTCTACCTCTGCCCCCGGCCAGCACAGTGAGGTTGCATTTTTCCTGGTTTTTTTGTCAGGTCCCCGGTGAAGCTTGCTCCAAGTGTTTCGAACCCCCCATTAGGTTCTCACCATTCTTGCTTTACCCTTTACCTTTTTCTTTTTTCTCGGTCCTGAGGGAACAACCTGTTCCGTTTTCCAGTTTTGCAGGTATTGGAGAGCACTTTTTGTTTCTGTGACACTTGGGGAGTGGTCTCGCGTTGTTTCGGATTTTAGGCCTGGTTTTTTTTTTCCGTCCCCCCTCTCTACAACTAGTATGCCCTTTCTACCTCCCCTAGTTGTTCCGTCCCCCCTAGGGCATGCGTCTTAGGGCGTAAATGGCTGCTTGTTTGACAGGCGTGGGTGTTTTTTTCCTTTCGTGTTTTTCCTGCCTCCCCTGAGCCGCCGACCCTGTTTTCCCTTTTTCTCTGGGCGATTTAAAACCCGGCTCTAGCCTGTTCACAATCATGTGCAGAGCCGACCTTGTCCCGAGGTCCTGCCATGTCGGGTGGGGGCTCCCCCTCTCTACTGTTTTCGGCCGCCGTTCATTCTCAAAAGCTACTTTGACCTCACTTGATTTGTTACCACCCCCCGTAGGGTTCTTTCCGCCTTCGTTCCTTCCCCCCTTTCGACGTCTTTTCCGTCCGGTGGTAAGGGATGAGCCTTCAACTTTCTTGTTAGGTTCCCGGCCTTCCCCGAAAGTAAGGGCCGCAATTTTTGCGTCCTGTGAGTTTTTTGACGTTGCCTGGTGATTTTCCGTTTCCCCAATTTTTTCATGGGTTATCGCGCTCATCGGTCGCTTTTTTTGGTGACAGTCCCCCCCCCGTTTCCTTCTGACCCAGACTCCCCTTCCTTTCCCCCTTGCTTGACTTTCCGGGCTAGTAAGCCTCTCCTTGGTAGTCGGAGACTATCTTCCCCATTCCACTCCCACTCCGTGTGATTGATTGATTACCCGGGCGCTGGTCTTCCCCCGCAAGGCTCGCCTTTAAATTTATGTATTCGCATATGAGCACCCTAGATTCGGTTTCAGCCCTCGAACTGAAGCGTCAGTTTCGCCCGTTGACTTTTCTTAACTGATTTTTCATACTCTCCCGCCGGGCCAGCCCCATCCTCTTTTCCAACCAGCAAATGGCCTCCCTTGAGCCCTAAATAGAAGCCGTTTTTCTTTTTTTTTTTTTTTTTTTTTTTTTTTTTTTTCTTGGAACCCCCAGTCCCCCGACAGATGACTCGTCACTTCCTGTCCCACTTCCGAAGGACCAGATGCTCCTGGGTTTTCTTTTTCCTGCCCCTCCTCGGCTGACCCGGCCCGCCACCCCTCCCTTTTTTTTCGTTCCCCCGGCATTAAGATTCCTTCCCGAAAGAGCTGGTACCCCCCTTGCTGTTTGGCTGCCTAATCTGAGTAGACCGTCTTTCCTCGCGGCATCGACTGCCTCACAGGTGAAGCTGGCGTCCTCCCCCGGATCCGTCCTTGTTTTTGCACTGGGCCGATCCATCCGTTCTCTTGTTACGCCTCGCTCGCTGTCTCCACCCCCCCCCCCCTAGCCATGTGTCTACCCTCTACCTTTTTACCATCGCCCCCTGTCTTAAATCTACTTCCCACTCCCTCTTGAAATGTTAGCCAGTCTTTGTGGCCCTGTCGTCGCGACTTTTTTTTTCTTTCGGTCATCTGGGCGGCCTGCCCCACTCCCTTGTCTAACACTCCCGATGCGTGGGAGTTTGTTCTACCCTGAGCCTCACCCCCGCTGCTTGACAGGGGCTTTTGATGTCCCCCCCGTTTCTGACCCCCAGAGACCCCTGCCTTTTTTCCCATTCACGAGGAGCGCTCCTTTCGTTTTGAACCCCCCCTCAATAGCTGGGAAGGGCTGGCTACCCCCTCGCCTTTTCGTCATGGGGGGCCTTGCTTTTTCCTTCTGCCCCCCCTCTGCCCCCGGGCGGCGTGTCTCCTCGTTAGCTCGTTCTTGTATAACCGGGGAATTGTGGGCCTGACCCTTGCTTAGAGCTTTTTTTTTCTGTTGTGTGCGGTAATGTTAGGTGTCATGCCTTCTTACCCATCCTTCCGTTACCCCGTCCTCGGGCAGAACGTTTTTTTTTACTGAGGTCAAGATCCTCTCCCGAGCACAAGACCCCCCGTCCTTCAAGCGCGCTTTTGGTGTGAACCGTTTCCCAGGTAGAACCTCCTTTCCCGGTGGGTCTTTTCTGAACCCACCCACCCTCTCTCCGTACCGATAGGCATTTTTTACCAGCACTTTCTCCCGTCAGTTTGTTGCCCATCCTTCTTACGGATGGTGAACTCCATTCCCCGTCCTTTCGTACATCGTGGTTTCTGTTTCCAACCTGGTTTTTCTGATTTTTGTCCTCCTTGTGAACAAAAATTCCTACGCAGTACAGGCTTCGGCTTTGCTGTCCCATTGGTTCTTTTCTTTTCATGCCCACTACTACTCGACATTCAGCCTCACTTATTCCCAAGATGATAACCATCAAGACCTCGAGCTTTAATGAACACTCAGTGTAACCTCTTTTCCACACCTTTCCTACTCCAGTGGCTGTTAACTCCATTCCCCACCTGCGTAAAAGGCGCCCCCGGTTTATTTCTCTTTTTTACCAATTCCTGATCGTTGAACTACTTTGGCTGCCCCCCTTTCAGGTCCTGGAGGAGTGTCACGGCAGCCTCTCTCCTGCCTTTAATGTCCCACCTTAACGCCCTTCGAACTGACACGATCAGGGCCGCCCGGACCTTCTCGTGTTGCGTCTCCCTTGTGCAGGGTCCCTTTTGGACAGTGTGTACGACTTCGCATCCTGGCGGCCCCTTTTTTCCATTTTTTCCTCCCCCTTCTGGCCAGTGACCACCAAAGTCCCTTTTCCTTTTTTTTTTCGCCCTATAGTTCTCTTCCTCTTCCCCCTGTTGTGTTGATCATTTGGATTTATCCCCGCCCTGGTTTGACTGGTTCTCCTTGATTTGAAGTGTTTTTTTTTGGTTTCTTAGGGTGCGTGCCCTTCCGCTGTGGCCTCCTGATTTTTTCTTCGCCCCCGGTCCCTGGATGGACCTATTGGCGGTCAGCAACTTTTATCCTGTTGCTTAGGTTCCTCCGTTATTTCCCCGTGATGGAGTTGGTTCCCCGGAGTGGCTGCTTTTTCCTTGTGAGTAGAGGATTAAGTCTTTCTTGGCCTATTTGCGTCGCCGCCACGGCGGGACAAAACCCCCCCCCTTTCCCCCCGTTATAGAGGACTTTTTCTTTTCTGAATGGTTAATTGTTATGCGTGCTTTCGTTTTTTCCTCGTGTTTTTTACCCCGAGTGGGTTATTCCTCCCCATTGTTTGGTATGTACAGTGTTTCCTTTTCAGTCCCGGTCCTCGTTTCTCTTGCTGTTATACAAGTTTTCTACGTGTATTCTGTGCGGCCAGTTGATCTGATTTCCGTGTCCCATTCCCCCCTCCCGGTTTAGGCTTCTGCCATTGGTTTTCCGATGCCTCCCTTTGGTTCAATCAGCTTTAAACGGCCCCCCACCGTTTCTTAAACCCGGTGGTAACAAACATTCACAAAGAATCTACATGTCCTCCCTGTTCTCGTGTTAGCGACGGTTTTACTTAGTGGAATCGCTCTCTTTGACACATCCAAGTTAGGAGACGGTGAGGTATTTCGCTGTAGTGGTATCTTTTTTTTCCCCCCTTCTCCTCCACGCCTCTGCGTCCCCACCAGTTGTTTTCCCCGCCTTTGCCGTTTTTTCTAAGACCTGTCCACCGCCTTCTTTTTGCTGGCGTTCTGTTGTGCAACGGTTTCCTTGTGGCGGCCCCGTGCGCGGTGATCGACGGGCGTTCCCCGCACTGAAGTTTCGGGTTGTCTTTTTTTTTTTTTCCCACACTTTCCCAAGAGTTTACCTTTGTATACCACGAGCCCAACACGCCATATCCCGCTTTTATAACCTCAAGTCTCCCCCCCATTCCTTGGATCTTTCATTTTGTCCCCACTTCATAGACTGATCCCCGATTGTGACCCTATAGACCCCCCTACAGAAGTCTTCTATCAATCTCCCCACTGGATTCCCCAATTCGAAAAGTCTCGTCGCCCCAAAGAGCATATCCTCTGTTCTGTTTTTTCATCGTTTAGGTTTCGTCTGGCCTTTCCCCTCCATCCCCTGCTCAAAGCCCTTTTTTTTTTTTTTTGATAGTCTGGGAGCACGTTGTACTCCCATTGTCCTTCCACTGTCGTAAGAGGCCGTTTTCCCTTCGCAGTATCCCCAACGAATATTCTGTTTGTTTTTTCCCCTTCTGCCGAACCCGCTTTGTGCACCCCCAATCGCGCCCAGTCTCGAAAAAGGCTCCGTCCCGCTTGGTGGCTTCCCAGTCGTCGGTTGTTTAGTTTTTTTCGCTCCACCGTCTCCCTGCAAGGTTGTCCTTTCAGATATACAAAGCATGTCTCTGTTAGTGGGCTCGGGCCTTTGTCGGGCTGTCCTTCACCAGGTTGCGGTTCCTTTGCGTCCAGCGGTTCTTTTTTTTTCACTTTCGACCCTTAGTATTGTTATTACCTGACTGTGTGTCGAAGGGTTTGCTCGTCGCGTTTTTTGAGATCGTCCCTCTCTGACCTACAAGCCACCCCATTGTCCCCCCCTCCTCTTGGCTTTCTCGTCAAGGAGTCGGGGAGGTGCTTTTTTCTAGATGTCTCCCCTTTTTTTTTCTCCCCAATTTATTGATTCCTTTTTCCCCCTTTCTTTCTGCGGGAACATTAGCCCAAGGGATTGTTTTTCTTTTTTTTCCCCAAGACTCAATAGTATTGCTGTGTTATTTCCCTTTCTTCCTTATTTGATTTTCAGTTCTGCTCCCCCATGAGGTTGCACTGTGCTTTTCTTCCAGATGTTGCCGGCTTTGGAACGCCTCCTTTCATACGCTCGCCTCCCAAAACGGGACTCCGCCCCTTTCGTGCTGATTGACGCGTATACATTTTTTTCCCTCTCTGACAAAGGGAAGTTAAGTTTGTTCCGACCCTCGCTGATTATGTCAGGTACTTTTCCCCCCCCCAAGATAAGTGGTCATTGCCCCCATTTGAACTTTGGGCATTTTGTTTCCCCCCCCGTCTCTTCCTTACGCTAGGATTTATTTTGGACCTGACCCTCTGTGCCCCCAAATTTGCAATTCCAGTTCTACGGTAATGGCGTTGCCCTGGTTCCCAGCGGGGTTTTCCTTTGTTCTCTCTCTGAAAACAAGTTTTTTATTGTCCTGACCCCCCTCAGGCGTTGTACCCCCCTGCTTACTGCCATTCTTTCTGGGAGTGCTGTCAAGTTTTTTTTTCCGACTCTTGGTCCGGGATCATGTTTCCGTCCACAGCGTGTTCCCGCACCCTTTTCCTGCCCGTCATGAGTGTCTTTTAATTATTATCCAGTAGTTCCTACTTTCTTTGATAAGTTTTTTTTTTTTTTTCTATGAAACTTTTTCTGGTTCAGGTCCCCCCCCACTCCTTGATCCCGGGGAGGACCGCCTTTTATGTTGCGGCCCTTTCCCTGCCGGAAACTGTACCAGAGTTACCCCCCTCGTCCCCCCGAGTCTCCCATGGTCCCCGGAATAGGAGTTCAGCCGCCCCCGGTCTCTTGTACACCCTTGGGCCCCCACGGACTGTCCCCTCGGCCCAGGATCCCTCCGCCACTGACTCTTTTCCTGCACGAGGTTTTCCTTCCAGGTTCTTTCCTTTGCCATTAGATTTCCCCTGCCCCCTTAGAGTTCACCACCGACGATGTTTGTTGTGTGTGCTCCCCGTTGCCCCCCCCAGGGCACAAGCTGCCGTTCAAAACCTGGCGCTTCATCCCCTTTCTCTTTTCATTTTTCCATATTTTTCGTAGGGAAACACAAATGTTTGTCGTTCAACCACCTCCCTTTTTTCGCCTTTTTTTTTTTGGCCCCCACCCCCGCTCAAAATTGGTTCCCTGCCCCCTGGTCCTGTGCCGTTTTCACGGGTTTTGGGCGCCCCGCCTCGAGGAGCTTGTGTCCGTTTTGCCTGTTTTTTTTTTATGTCTGGTGTATCTGACGTAAAGTTTTGGATCGTCTCGTGCACCGACTTACACCAGGTTACCACTTCGTTTTTCTTACCCCCCTTTGTTATAGTTTTTTGGCTGGAGTTGTCCTTTTTTGAAGCCCCCCCCCCATTGGTTGTTTTTTTGCGGCGGCCGGGATTGATGGCCGGAGTTTTTTCCCTCTTTTTCAACCTTTCCCCTTTATTTGATTCACCCCCTTTTTCTTTGGCCGGGGCTGTTGACCCTTTCCCTTTTTTTCGGCAGCTTGCCTTTCCTCTGTGGCAGCCCTTTTTTTTGTCCTGTCCAGTTAGTCAGCCCAGACTTTCATTTTGTCACTCTGTTGCCCGTTTTCTTTATTTTTTCTGTTTCGGTCCATACTTCGTTCGTTAACCCCCGGTAAACCAACCACCCCCCCCCCCTCCTCTGCTTGACGCCCGTTCCCCCAGGCTATTGGGAGTTTCCTTCTTTTGGTTCCCGCTTTGGTCGGTAGTTCGCCCTTTCAGGTTGGTCGTCTTTCCTCTAACCCCATCTGCTTGTGAGTCTTTTGGCTTTTTGCTTGGTTTTTTAGGTGCCCGCGGGGTGTCGTTCCCTTCCCCCCCGTTGGTGAGACGGCGTTTTGTTCTTGATTTGTGCGTGTCCTTCTTTACAGGACCTTTCCCCCTGACTGCGGCACCCCAGGTCTTTTTTTTCTTTCTTGCGGCCTTCACTGTTTCCTTCCGTTTTTCATCCCCCCCCGAACCCCCTTGAGCGTTTCCCTTTCTCGTTTCTTTTTTAATGAAACGCCGGTACTGCCCTGCGTGTACACAGGGGCCGGTGCCGTTTGTTCGCCCTGTTGCCCCTCCCCCCTGCTGGTTTGACTTTGGCCTCCCTCTTTTTTTTAGCCTTTGGCGCGAACGTCGGTTTGTGTGGCCGCGGGTCCCTCCCCCCCGGGTCTGGGGTATTCTCCTTTCCGAGTGGTTCCGCTTGTTCTCTTACCTCTGCCGCATTTCTTCCGGTGAACGCCCGGCCAGGGTTCGTGATGCCCTGCCTCAGAAGCAACTTTCCCTGGCACTTCCCGGTGCCCGTCTCCTTCCTGTGCTTGACCTTCCCGTTTCTCCCCCCCCGCCCGAGAAAGAAGGGTTCTTCTTTCGGCGTGGTTACTGCGTTGCGTGTTGCGTTTTTCCTTCGTGATCCCGCCCACAGTCCATTTCGAGGGTTCGTCGTCATACCCGAGAGTTCGCCCTTTTGATTTTCCCCCTTCCCTTTTTTCGTCCGGTTCGGAGGGCGGCTCTTGCTGCTCAAAGTGCTTTTCCTTTTTAAGGTGAGCTTCGCCCTCTGGTTCCTCCGGCAGGTACCCTTTGCCCCTTTTTTTTCAGTGACTTTTTCATGTGGCCCCTCTCTTAAACGTCCTGGGTCCATGTGTCCTGTACGAGTCATGTTCGTTGACGGACTGCTCTGTCTTTTTTTCCTTGGCCACTAGTCGCGGCTCCCATGCAGTCCTTTCCCCCCCCCGTTGCCAAAACTGGTCTTCCTGTAAGCTTGGATTTCCCCCCGTGCGCGGCAGTCTTTCTGAACCGTGACGGTGGTCCGTCACCCCCCTTTTCTTCTTGCAGTTCTTCCATCAGTCCACTTGAGCACCGTTCCCGTTAGGTGTGGCTTCCTCTTCTATTTCCCCGAGAAGGGGAGCTGCATCGTCTGGGGCTGACCCCCCCCCCCCAACCTCCTGCATTTTTTTTGTTTTTTCCCTCCCACCTCACGTAACTTCTGCGTCGTTTTTTCTGTATCTCTTACCCCGTGCCCCCTGGAGGGTACGTGAGCCCAAACCCTTTTTCCT
>Ga0179591_1240422_pt1 | contig 10137 bp, 9 predicted proteins | sample CZOMad2_1_08_16f_FD_182891 | JGI IMG/M metagenome (GOLD analysis project Ga0179591, IMG submission 182891) | Vadose zone soil fungal communities from Angelo Coast Range Reserve, California, USA - CZOMad2_1_08_16fungal (PacBio error correction) | ecosystem: Environmental > Terrestrial > Soil >... | reverse complement strand
AACTCCAAGAAGATCCGTGAAGGTCAGGATTTTCCACAGTGTTCTTCTTCGATCACTGGTTCCTTCCTCCAACACTTTTTTCCTTTCATGTTATTTCTTTTGAATAAGAGTGATTGCTTGATCTATTGCCCCCCCCTCCCGTCTTTTTCATTCTTGCCACCTTACTTTTCCTCGCCCCCCAGCCCCCTTTACCTCTTTCACTTCTCCCAATTGTTGCACATGTACCCCTCCATTCTCCAAGATCCACCACCTTTGTGCAATAGGGCCCAGACTTTGTTCTACCGTTTCCCCCTTACATGTCGCTTCTTTTTAGTCTTCTTTAGCCGGTCCCTTCCTTCAATTTCGTTATTCTCTCTGCCCCCTGTCTAGCAGTCCTTCATTTTGGGCCACCCCGTCTTGGTCTGAATTGTGCCGCCTCTTACTCCCTGTCGGAGAGCCCGTCACCGTTTTTTTTCGTAGTTCTACTCCTTCCCTCATGCGCCTTGCTCTCGCCCTCTGTCGCACTCAGCCGCAGCTCGCCCCAATTGAGCGATTGATCTTGCCCGCGCTGAACCCCTTTATTCATACCACTCCCCCCTGCACTCCCTTTCTTACGTCTTTCCTCTTCTCTGCCGCTTGGACGACAGCCTTTTACAGAGGAACCCCCAGCCTCCTTATACGCTATATTTCCCACACAACACCCAACGCCCCCCAACAAAGTGTCCGTAACAGCCTCCCCTTTTCGAATGCATCTTTGTGATTAGTGTTTTTCGTTGTAAACCGCTAAGGGAAACCAGCAACACCCTCTTTCCTACTATCTTCTTCCGACATCCCCGCAGGCGTAGTCCCTGAATCCTTCCTAACCCTCCCCCTCCACCCCCACCACTTTTTAGATGCGCAAGCAGAACCGCGACGGCGTGATCGTTTTCTAGTCGCCAACTCCCTTGTTTTCCGCGCTCTCCCCCTTCCCCTCCTTTCCGTCTCTACGCTTCTATGTCAGATACGAGTCTTCCTTCCTTTTTCCGCCGTTCCTCTCAGCCAAAGACAACTACTTCAGTTCCAACCCTCCAATGAGTGCTTTAGACTCCGCGAAGCACTCCGGTACGTTTTTCTGCCCCAGTGTAAGTCCCTCTTGTTTTTCTTTTTCAACCAACCGACTTTCGTTTCCATGGAGCTTTCGGTCGCTCCAGGAACCGTATTCCAATCGTTGGATCCACTTCGCCCGGGCTCTTTCGGTGCCCCATCCTTCGCCTCCTCACCCTATACCTGCGACCACCGTTCTTCTTTCGCCCTCCCATCTTGCCAAAACAGATAATCCTGCCATTCCGCCAGGACATCCTCGCCTCTTTATCTGGAATTGCTCCCACCGGTTGACAATAGTCCAGCAATCCTCCCCCCCCTTCCTTGACTGCTTGACGTCGTTTTCAACGGAAAATTGTTTTTAACGGCCCTTTCACCAAGACGCCCATCATTTTCCTCGTCGCTGTTTCTTACGACCTCTCTTTTTCTCCCCCCGACGGTCCTGGATTGTTAATTTATCTTCCCCCGCCTTCAGAAAGTTAAGTGACGGTTCGATCTTACTCCCCTCTTGAGCCAAAGTATCGCTTCCGCCCCTCCCGCGCGCATGAGTTTCTCTCACCCAAGTCTGTTACGCACGTCTCGGCCAGGTATCACTACAAAACTTGTCCCCCCCCCCACCACTGCTACCCCCCCCCCCCCATTTAAAGGACTTTTCAACTTCTTCTTCCCGCTCTGCTGCCCCTGTTTGATCTCACTCGCGAGGTCTGTTCCTCGCTCCTTGGCCAAGCCCACACGCCGTTTTTTTCTTTCTCTTCGCTTTCAAGGCTTTCTCTCCTTTTTTATTCACTTTGTTTTCTTTTCCCCTTGCCCCTTCGAGGCCTCCCCCTGCAATCCCATCTGCGACCCAGCTCGTCTCAGCGGGTTGATCAGTTCCAAATGCTGACTCCCCCTTGCAATCCCGTTTTTTTCTTTTCTTCCCCGCTTTTCTCGTTCCTTTCAGAACCCCTTCCTGTAAGTGGTATTTTTTATTGAACATCTACTTCCAACCTAGTCCTCTCAACGTCTCCCCCCTCTTTTTCTGCTCCTCACCCCTCCTCTTTTCTCCCCCCCCCACCCTACTCATGCAGAGGCTCCTGTTTAGTTTTCTTTGGATTGCTCAAAAGATAGTCAACATATGTTCCCAACAAAGCGGCTTCTTCTTTCTGGTCATACTCTTGTCTTCAAGACCCAGCACCCCCCACTCTTACTTCCAACTAATGTCATGGGAGCTGGCCCCACAAGCCCAGTTTCGGCCCTTGGGATTAATTGAGTTCCCCTCCGCGCTTTCCCCCCCCCGACGTTGCACCCTTTTTCTCCGCTCATTTTTTTTAACGGGCTCGTTTCTCCTTCCTTTCATCCTCCCCTATCGCCTAACACCTCGTGGTTGCATAGATTCATTGATCCAGTCTTTAGTCTCTTTTTACATCAGCGCCCATTCATTTCCTCCCCCCTCTCCGTTTCACTCCTTCCGTTTCCCCCTTTCCCCAGCTCCCGTCCCCCACCTTTCCTAAATCCTATTTGTTTTTCGGAGACGAGACTCGATGTTTCCTTTGGAAGCGACGGAGTTTTTGAATGATTCGGCTGTCTCTCTTTCTTTTCCATTCTAGCGGCTCCTTCGCGCAATTTCCCATCGTCTTGAGACCCTGATAAACACGCTCGCTCCTCGAAGTCTTATCTTTAGGAGAAGATAACTGGATTTCTTTCATCCGGTATTGATTTTCCGTTCACGTCCCCCTTCGTCGTCGATCCTTTCCTCACCAGTTTCTTTTCGTCCCTGCGTTCCTTTCCCCCCTTTAATCTTTCAGGTTGCTCGTAATGTGTTGAGGGGTATATTCTTACTCGATGAGCCGACACCTTTCCCAGATTTTTCTGGACGCACTTTTATTCTTTTTGTTTCATGACAATGCCCTCTCCCCGTCCCCCCCTGCCTTTCGATATAGCTTCTCTCACATCATAGTTTTTGACAGCCCTAGATGGACGGTTTGTACCTACTCATATTGCCCCATAACTTCTTTGCGGCTTTTTCTACCCCCCCCTCTGTCCGCATCCAACTCCTCCAACCATCTTTTCTCCTCATTCGTCTTTTCCAGCAAGCTGGGCTGCCTTGAGAAACGGAGAACAGAGGGTGCGTCGCGTGATAAGTACGAACGACTCCCCTCACCCTCCCTTTCGTATAGATGCTCGATTTCCCTTAAACATGCTCTGCCCGGTTTCCCCTTCCGTTTTTTCCTTTCCCTATGTGCTCCATTCTTCTCCCCTGATCAGAAACCCCTTGAAGCTCTCTGATCACAAATTGGGAACCCTTTTCGTTATTTTTATTTCTGTGTATTGCCTAGGGATGAGCCCCCTTGGTACGTGATCCTCCCCCGACGCCCCCTCTCTGTCGCACCTTCTGATCGACGCAATCTGTTTAGAGCCGGTGATTCTAAGATCGCATCCCCTTCTCTTAATCGCTCTTTATCGATAAACTCGCTTTCTTCCTCCCCCCTTTTTTTGATTGCTGTGGAAGTTTAGATGGTCCCGTCCTCTGTTCCCCTCACTTCGTGACCTCCCGTTTGGGGAGCAAAGGACCTTCCGGGAGTGAAACATTGAGAAGGTCCTTTTTCTGATTTCTTTGCCTCCGGGCCTTTTTTGCCCTTTTTTCCTTTCCGTTCTAGCACACCCTCTCTCCCCTAAGTCTCCATTTGCCTGTGCGGAATTCAGCTGCGTGGCGATTCCCCGTTTCTGAGCGATTTTCTCACGTTCTCGCTTTTTTCGCGTACGGGGTCTTCCCCTCCTTTTTTTCCTTCTCTTTGCCCATGGCGTGTCGAGCGGAAGGTAATTGAGTTCCTCTTGATTTCCGCGTATTTCACACACCCATTCCTTTTTTCTTGTATCCTACTTTTTTTTTTTCTGGTTTCCCCCCGAATGACTACTAAGTCCCTAATCCTCCATCGGTTTGTACATAGTATATTTGATTTTGGATCTGTTCATAGGCTTTTTGGTACAATTCGAGTGTCCCTCCCCTATGGGGCCGCATAACGTCTTGTCACTTTCAGTTCGTGAGCCATCTTTCTCCTTACCCCCCTCTTCTTGCCTGCGTCGAGATAGCGAGAAACCCCGTGAGTTCCTATCTCAGACGTAACCCGGATTTTGGCGTGGTTCGTTTCGGCACTCTTTCGGAGCCTCCGTTTTGTGGTTTTTTTATTTGTGGGGGGTGCCTTGTTTTGTTTTCCTCCGAATTGCAGAGTGTGGTTAGTCGTGAGTCAGTCTATCTGCCCACGACCACCCCACTACAATCCCAAAAAGTCTCTTTTGCAACCCTTTCCTGAATCTGTTTCTTTGATTGTCAATTCCTTTTGTTTTCTTTTTTTTTGTTTTTTTGTAACTTCTCTTTTCATACTGCAGGATTCTGCTTACTGCGTCGCCCTCACACACTCCCCGACCCCCCTTTCTTTCTCTTTCTTGGTTTATTCCTTTTCGCCGCACGGTAATTAACTTCGCCCACTTTTGCTCACCCCCCCTCTTTGTGGGTTTTTCTGTGTGTTCTCCTCCACGGAGTTTGTCGGAGACCTCGCGTGCGCCAAGGGTCTTCTAGCCTGACCTACCACCCTTTGTCCACTCCTCCTCCTCCGGCGGGTTTTGCATACTGGCACGCCCACTGCGGCTTTTCCTTGGCCTTTCTTTTGACTATGTTTGCGAGAGCATACTCAACAGTGTTGATTGTGGACGTCTAACGCATGCCAATCACTGCGACGCAACTTTTTTTCAGTGACACGTTAGCACCATGGTTGCCCCTCCCCAATTTTCAGATCCCATCCTGTCTTCAATACTTCTTTTCTTTGCCACCATATTTGCCTAGGATTTCCTGGGGTGGCTCTGGAACAAGGTCCAAGTACTCCTTCTCTTAGTTTTTCCCCTATTCCTCCCCCTTTTGTAGTCCCATACCCTTCATTATCTTCGTGCCATCGGGCCAGCCTGATCAGAATTGCCCTGGATCGTTCCCTTCTTCTGCGTTTCACTTTCTCTAGTTTCTCAACTCTGATCCCCCCTCCCTACCCAGTTTTGTTGAGTACCGGATCCCTCTGAAGAGAATGCCGCCTCTCTTGTTACTCCCAGCGGCTTCTGCCTCTATACTCCGCTCACAATGTAATGCTGAAAGGTGTTGGAATCACAATTGCCCTTCCCTCCTCTGCCCCTCCCCACGAGATTTCTGATGTTGTCGTTACCAGTTCCCCCCCCCCCCCCACCTTGTATGACCGCTTATTCGCAATCGCCAAGTATTTGCGCAACTATGAGTTTTTTCTATCCTTTTCAACCCTATTGTCTCCCTTTTTTTTTTTTTTTCGGGTCCGCCTTTTTCTTTTTGCATGTCCTTTAGTTTAGGTCTTTTCCTCCTATAATCCTGCTCCACTGGTGAGTATCGCTAGCAATTGACGGTTAGAATCCAGTCATAGTGCTTTCTCGCCCCCCCTCTCCTTTTGTTGTGCACTCCCCCGTGCCGATTCGATCGAGGATGTAGTCTTTCCTTTCGGATACCCTGAAGCAATGTAGCCGAGACGAGGTCGTCACTTGTGCTCGTTAGAATTTTCACTCCTTTTGTTTTATTGCGCCCATTTTCCCCTGCTGGTCTATCTTTCTTGCCACCCTCCCCACCATTTTTCACCGTCCCTCTCCCTCGAGAGGAGGGTGAATTGTTGACTTCTGCAGAAGAATTTTTCGAGAAGCCTCCTTTCTTCTTTGCCACGTTCCTACTGACCAGGCTCTCCTTTCTTCCCCCGCACAAAACCACCAAAAGTCCATAACAATCGGTCAACCTATTTCGATCTGTTGTGCGCTGACTTTTTTTTTGTGTTCTTTTCCTTTTCCCTTCCCGACGCACTGACAAACATAACACCTATAAGCAAATGACCCAGCCCCCCTTCTTGTCCCTCACCGGAACTGTCCTAACAGTACACGATCCACAACACCTTGTCGCGTCGAAGATCAGCACGCCAGAGTACTAGGATTGGAGGTTATTCGTCTGAGGCGCGCGATGCCCCCTCCTCGTTTTCGTTCCAGTGGTCCTTCTGGCCCTCAACCTGTTACCCTCCTGTCTTCTAGTCCCGAGACCCTTTTGTTCCCAGACTGCGCAGAGAAATCGGCACGTCCCGGAAACTCCTCCCCCCCAGTATCCCCCTTGAGTGTGCATGCGTCCATCATCTCACTTCCCCCCCCTTCCCCTTGCCTCGGGATTCAGCTAAGTTGTATCATACAGCGTTGTTATAACCGAGCGGGGAAAGTCTCACTAGCCTGACCCCGTCGCCCCCTCCCCCCTTAGTGCTTTGCCTCATCTCTTTCTTGTTTGCCCCCCGTCCTGCTTTCAAGCCCCTCCTTTACGCTCTCCCACCTGCTTGAAGTCCCTAGCCACAACACTCATCCGTTCGGAGTCAGAAAACTTACCTTTTCCATTAACGCACCCTTGCCCCAAAATTCCCCATTTTTTCCTTTACTTTCGCTCCGTATTTGCGTTCGTTCTCTCCAGTTCCAGTCAAAGATACTTGACCATTGCACGCGGCGGTTGATTCCCCATCCTGATCCTCCCCTCCGGTCACGCCGGCAGCCACTTTTACCTTCTGCTCCCAATCTCCTCTCCTTCCCTTTTGAAAGCTTCCCTCCACCTCTTCTTTTCAATTAAGCGGTCTGGTCTTGAGTAAGATGAAACTAGACCACCTTCGTTGCGATCCGTTTTTGAGTCCCTCCATTGACCTTCTACCGTCGCAGGCTTTGTGCTTTAACCCCCTTTCTCCAAACCCTTTACCATCCATTCCATCATACCGCAAAATTTTCACGAATAGGGCCCTGTTGTCGTGTCCCTCTCGCGATGCCGATCGGCCTTCCCACCCCCTTCTTACCTTTCCGAGCCTTGCTTTATGTGCTCCCGCAGTCAGCAAATTTTCGTTTGATTTTACCCCTTGTGTGATGCAGCGACAATTGGAACTCCCATTAGTTTTCACGTCGCTCAGTGCCACGCGACCTTTCTGACCCTAGAGCCTCCTTATATCGTTTTGATTTTTTCGTCCCGCTTTTGCTTCGAGCTCTCCGAATAAGCCAGGGTAATGGCGATGACGGAGTGAGACCTCCTATAAATACTCTTTTCATTAGACACGACCCCCCAATTGCTATAGCTTTCTTGTTCGCAACCACCGCACCTTCTTTTCCACTTAGTACCTTTTTTTCCTTGTATTCTTCATGCCCGAAAGAGGATCTACAAAATAATTTCAAACCGCCTTCCTTTTTCGTCTGGCGCTCTCGCTTTCTTTTCTAGACCCCCCCTCCCCACACCTTCTCTTCTCCAGCCCCCCTCCTTTGCAACGTCCCAAACAACCTAAGAGACCTGGATAATGAGCAAAGTCGCTCTGGGAGTCCTGTTTACCTTTTTGGATTCGACGATACCCCCGACGGTGAGTGGTCCAATCATCCCCTCTACTTCTCTCACGATAAATCCAGTAGAGAAATAGAGAGAGTGTTCTTTGAGGTCTCTCCACACGGATGTCTTTGCTCCTCAGTCGCCCCCTCGCCTTTCAAAAGTCCCTCCCCTCCCCCATCACCTCCCACGTCTCCAAGGAAAGTAAAAAGGAAATGTCGAGGCATCTTACCAAACCCTTTTTTACCTTCCTTTTTTTTGTTGAGTGAGAGCTTTTCTTCACTGTTTCCTTTTCTTTAGCCTTCTTCTGAGTTTCCTTTTCGTTTATTGAGTTGTCTTTTTTCTTCCCTCGAGTTACTTCGTATGCAATGTGAACTCTCTGTGAGAGGCTAGCAAGCTGGAAGATTTGGATCGTTGCTTCGCCTCCTGACATTTATTTCTTCCCAAGCTTTTTCGCACCTATCAGGGCCCCGTCCTTTTCCCGTCGGCTGATTGCCATCATTTTCCAGGGTATGCGAACTTGCAGTTTTTTGGAATGCCCCCCAGTGTTAGTATTCTTCGCGTCTATTTATTTTTTGATTTCGTCCCCATCTATTTGCCTGCCTGACACCCGATGTTCAAGATTTTTTTATGGACTCCTAGTATCTGGCGTGGCATGACATACTAAAACGGAAGACCGCTCAAGTAGGTCTCCCTTTTTTCGCACGACAAGTCTATTTATGTTTTGTCTCTAATCGTTCTCTGTTGCATCTACCACTTTTTGGCCCTCTTTCCCCCCTCCTTTCACCCCAGCTGGAAGAGATTGATCCCCCCACTACTCTTGCCGAATCACGCCCAAGCCCCCCTTTTTTTTCCCTATCCCCAGTTCTCTCGTATTGCCCTTGTTTCTTTGTCTTATCAGAACCTTCTTACTAAAGTTTCGTTACTTGATCGTCTTTCATCGTTCACCCCTTAGACGAACGACCACGCATTTGGAATGCTGAATCTCCTTGCATTCACCTTTTCTTTCCCCCAGGCGCCCGACGGTTGCCTGGCTTTGGAATCCCCTCTTTTTCCCTCAGTCGTAACCCCGTGTCAGAAGTTTTTTTCTTTCCTGCCATGTTTCGCATGTTTATTTGTCGCAGAGTGTTTGTTTTTGCCATGGGGTACTGAATCCTTCCTCCCAGCGCGGTCGTTTGCGTCTCTCCGCTGGTCTTAGGTTTGGGTGCCATTTATTCTGCATGTGTCTTCCCTGCCCGCCGAGACGCTAACGAACAATCATGAGACAGTTTTCTTTAGTTGTCCTTGTTGTCTGTCCTTCCCTTCATGAAATATTTCCCCCGGTCCCCGCTTCGTTGAGACCGCTCTTTTCCTTGGTGCTCCATATTACCTATGGCGTCTGTCGCGACGGCCGATTAACTTGGGCGGTTACGGCATCTTCTCGGCAAAGCCCCCTTTTTTGTCCCTTCCCTTTTTTCGGTGTTTTTTAATTGCGACTTTTGACCTGTGCTGCAGGTCAAGGAGAGATGTTTGTGGCGAAGTTTTTCGACGCCGCGCCGTTCAGCTTACCTTTCTATTTCTTGCGAGTGATGGGGCACGCATCTGTTCCTCGTCCGGTGCCCCCTCTGTCTTTTTTTTACCGTCCCCTTTACGGCTCCCTTGATTATTTCTCTTTTTTTTTAGGCTGCCATTTTTGAGTGAGTTATCGACCTGATCCTGGCGGTTGCGGGCTCTTCATTTCCGTGAACATCCTGATTTTATTCGGGTGGTCCCGCCCAGCTCTCTTTTTTCTTGCGATTTTTTGCCTGGCGCTCTTTTTGCCCTCCATTCCTCCCTATTGGCTCTACTTGAGCTTCGGCCGTAGGGATTTTTCAATCTTTTGGTCGCGCCGTGCGCTCGATCCCGAACCCCTTTGTGCGGATGCCCGCTTCCCCCGTTTGGTGTTTTTCGGTTCAGTATCTTCGTTTCTTCGGAAGACGATGCATTGGGTGACTAGTGTTAGTTGTGACTAGTCCCGTTACTGTTGTTTATGATGCCCCAGAAAACACTCCCCTTTCCCACTCCAACCTATTCTCCCCCCCCACCACCATTTTCGAAATATTATGATGTCCTTGCTTTTTGTGGGCTAAATTATGCCTTCTGCCGGATTTTCGCCCTCGTCTCTTTTTTCCAAGTGCACCTAAGATTCCCCTGGTGCTGTCCGTAGCCTTATGAACTCATCCGGTTTCAGCGTTACGAGCAGATACCTGGGGACTCAAAAATAACTTATCGTTTCGACTTTCTACCCTCCCTGCCTTACTCCCTTGGCTACGCTATACGTACCTTCCACGACTCTCTCAGAAGCATATGGCCAAATGTCACCCACGGGAGACTCTCTTTTACTGTCTGTCCGTTGCCACTTTTCCATTGGCTATAGTCCGATCACCCTTTGTGCCTTCTTTTCTTGTCCCTACGCCTCAACTCTCCTTTTTTCCTTTGGGAACTTAGCAACTGCTGGGCACTATTTATAAACCAACTCTTTTTAAGTTAAATTGGAAAATCTTTTGTGGTCACCTCTTGGCGCTGCCTAATTCGTTTTTTTTTCTGGACCCCCTTCGCAGGTGATTCTTGTTATCTATTTTCTTGAGCCTCACTGTAGTTCGAAAAACTGGCATGAATTCGGGTGCGTTGGTGAGGAGAATGTATTCCGCCAACGCTCGCCCCCCCGCTCCACCTGAGTCTCTTTCATTTTCCCG
>Ga0179591_1235773_pt1 | contig 10137 bp, 18 predicted proteins | sample CZOMad2_1_08_16f_FD_182891 | JGI IMG/M metagenome (GOLD analysis project Ga0179591, IMG submission 182891) | Vadose zone soil fungal communities from Angelo Coast Range Reserve, California, USA - CZOMad2_1_08_16fungal (PacBio error correction) | ecosystem: Environmental > Terrestrial > Soil >... | reverse complement strand
GGAAGGTTTGATTTTTCTGCTGCCGGATCCTTATTCGAAGACGCCTTTTACTTTTTTCTTTTATTTTCGGTGGGTACGAGGAGGCCTTTGTTTTATTTCCTTGGAAAAAGTTACCCCCCCTTCTGCTTCTGATCCCCACATCCCATCTCCTTTTTTTTGGGTTAGTAGCTGTCCTGAATGTCGCCGTCCATTTTCCCAGGCAACCTCACTTTTTTGGCACTGCTTTTTCGGTTCACCCCCCTGGACCAACTTTTGGCTGCGCGGCTTGGGTAGTCCGGTGTGTAGCTCCCCCTCCGGCGTTTGGTTGCACCCCTTTTCCCCTTGCGTTTTTCTCCCCATTCCCCCTTTCTTTTGGTGCTTTCTGTTGCCTTCGCCATTCTTTACCCCTCCTCTCTGTATCCATGATCGAAGCTTGTTTTTATAACCGTGGTTCTTTTTTTTTTTGCGTGTGGTCGGCTTGCTTTGTGTCGGCGTGTATGTCTGCAAATTGTCTTTACCCCCCCCCACTGTCCGGCATATCTGCCAGGCGTATTGCTGCTTTTTTTTCCTATCTTTGTCCTTAGAGAGTTTTCTTACTCCCTCAGATTCCTACCCCGTACATGGTTTTTTTCGACCCCTCCTTATTTGAGACCGCGTCTTTTGAGATTCTTCTGGCCCCGCAGGCCAATTCCTGTCTTTATCCTTCCTTTTCGACCCTGTCCTTCTTTTGTGTTGTTGACTTTTCACGTGCGCTTTTGGTTTTCCCACCTCCGTCCATCTTGGTCTCTGTGGAGGGAGAGTAACGTCCTCCGCGATTCTTTATTTCTACTTTGGTCCTAGTTTTTTTTTTTTCTTTAATCCTCCGAGGGGTGTCTTTTTCCCTTGCAGTGAATTTTATCACACTTGGAGCCTTTTTTGTTGTTTTTAGTTTGTTCTTTTGACGGGACAGGTCTCTAGACGGCCGTTCCCCCCGCCGGCACCTCCTTTCCCACTTGTTCCCATGTCTTTTTTTGCAACGCGCCTGTTCCCGTCTTTTTTTCTATGGCAGAATTTGTACCCCTCTTCCCCCCTGTTTGCCGTTTTCCCCATAGGCATCTGCCCCCTGCCATTCTTCCCCCCCGCCTTGACTTTTCACTTTCAGGGTTTTTTATTTCGTCTTTTCTACCTGGCCCTGTCTTCTTTCTCCCCCACTGTGCAAACGCTTTCCGGTTTGAGGGAGAAGTCTTGCCCCGCTCGCTGATCTTTTAGTGCCTTCCTGTTTTTTGGTCTTCCGTTTGTTGCTTTTAATAAGTTGCCCTTGAGTGCCTTGTTTTTCCGCGGTGCTTTCTTTTTTGCGTTCTGGAGTTGGAGGTATGCTTTTTTTTTCAGTGGATTTTCCAGGTCCCTGACGTGCCTACCCCCTTTTTCTTTCTTTTTCTTCTTGACATCCCTCCAACTGGCCCAAAAGATTTTGTTTGGGCGTTTCCTTGGCTCTCCACTTGTATACTTTTTCCCCCCCACCCAGGGCCAGGCCTTTGCGTTTTTCTTTTGTGTTTTATAAACCAAGTTTTTTCCTCCCCAACTGGTCCCTCCCCTTCCTCTTCTCCCTGTTCTTTCCGTCTTCCCTGCTTCCTGCTTATTTTTGCTTCGGTTATTTCGGCTACCTCCCCACCTTCACCCCGATTGATTTCACGGCTTCCTGGGTTCTTGACTGCATCGGTTTTCGGGCTGAGTTTGGGTTCGGCTGTCCAGTTCTCGCGTTTTCTTGAACCCCCCAGATTTTCTTCGCTTGCTTTGTTTGACAGTTCGTCTGCGTTTACCGTCGCCTGAACTTTTGCCGGTCGCCCCTTGTAAATGGTGGCGGTTGTTAGTTTAATTCCCAAATAAAAGTTCTCTCATTCCCTCTTTTCGTTTTTCCCCCTTGATTTCGTTTTTTGCTGTTCCTCGATTCGCTGTTTGTTCCTTTTCCCCATCTTTCGTTCCCGTGTCTGTAGGTATTTAGGTGTTACGAGCCCCCCCAATCTTTTCCAAGGCGTCTTTTTCTTGCGTGCTCTGGTCCATCTTTATCTTTGTTTGCCGACCCATCCCCCCCCAGGAGCCGCCGCTCCCCCGCCTGCTTCCCAAGGTGGTTTTTTGACCGTCCCCTCAGCCCCTTTTTCCTGTTCCGACATGCGCTCCCATTGTATTCCACCGCGTTTGGTTGTATTTTGGCTGGGGGAACCCGCTGAATCTCAAACCGTTTCCCACTGGCCGGCGGTGTAGCGTCCTCTTTTCCGCGGTTGTCAGTTTTTTTATGATGCCGTAGTGGAAATCCCAGACCAAGTCCTTTGTTTGTTGTTTTTGATTATTCTTTTTCTTTGCACCCGCTTTTTTTGATTTAACCGAGGACCAGTTTTCCCCCCTCCCCGTCAGATTTCTTGTATTCTTCTTACTTTTCTTCCAACTCCAACTTTCCCCTACCTTCTCTTTTTCCCCCCCCCCCCCGTTCCCGGTTCCCTTTTTTGCTTTCCTTGGATTATTCGGCCTCTTCTTTTCTACAATTGTTCTATTTTCTTTGTCCCCGCTTTTTCCTGGCCCCCGCATCCGTCCTCCCCCCTAGTACCCCACCACGCCGCGTGTCCCACGGCGCTTGGTTCTTTCTGTGTGTCTTCGTCTACCCCCCCCCCTTTAAGACTTTCAGCGTTTCCTTCTGTTGTCCCCCCTCGACCACCCCCATCATCGATTACGTCTTTTGTTTACTTTGATCATTTTTTTTTACTGCGTGTCCCTTTTTTCCGTTTTTCCGTCCTTAAGTAAAACCCGCCTTGTCTCCCCTTTCCTTGGATTTTTTTCCCTCATCGAACTGTTTCGTTACTTGACAGCGGCATCCCCTTTTTTTTCTTCCTTTTTCTTGCCCCCCCCTCCCCCCTCATCATATAAGGAACTTGCTGCCCGTCTGCAGCTTCCATTTCCTTCATTACTTCTTTGCAGCCCATCCATCTGTTTTTCTCTTTTTATGAACTTCGCTTTCACCTGGGGTCCCTTCCTCCTTACTCTTTTCCTCCTTCCTCCCGGAACCTTCTGTTTGTGGCACCCTGGCTCCACGATGGTTTTCCGTGGCTTTCCCAAACTCTTTCAAACCCTTTTTTTTATCTTTCCGCGTTTCTCCTATTGTGGTGTTTGGCCTTCCACCATGGCGTCCTCCCATCCTTTTTTGGCCACATTTTGATTTTGGCGCTGTTTTTCCCAATTTCAAACCCGACAACTGCCGGTTTTTGCCCCTGAAGGTTTTCTTTTTACTCCCTACACCCACCCCCCCAACACCAACCCCCCAGGGCCTTCACCACAGAATCGCCTTTTCCTCCCCCCCCCCCTCACTCAATCCCAATCCCCTGGTATTCGCCCCTTGGACCGCTCCAGTCAAGTCTACCCCTTTGGATCCGTTCCCTTTTTCTGTTAAGGCCTGCTCCTCGTTGGCTCTTCTTGCCTGAATTCTCACGCAACTCTTCAGTTGCTTGTACAGACTCTGTTCTTTCCCTTTCTTTGCTGCTGTCCCTTTCTTGAATCTTATTTATTCGTCCAGTGAATTTTTTATTTCGTCAGGCGTGATCACTTTTCTTGGCCTTTAAGGGACGTGTGCCAGTCCCCTTGGTTCCCTTGGTCTCTCGTTTTCCTTGCTGTGCCCTCTTTTTTATGACCCTCCGGTTTCGACCACCTTCCCCAACTCGCTGCTTGTCATTTTTTGGGAGTGAGGGCCTTTCCAACGCGGTCGCTGGCCTTTCTCTTCCGATTTTTCCCCGCAGCCCCTTTCGGGTCCTGTCCTCTACCCTGTTTTTACACAGTGACACTCAGGGTTCTCTAGGTTTGTGCTTCGCGATTTCCTCACATCCTTTTCAGGTTTCTCCCCGTTGAGAATCGTATTTACCCAAGCGAGCCTGTTTCCGGCCCCTTCCCCACGAGTCCAACCTCGGCTTTTTTTTCTGGATGCCGTCTTTCTTTTACCCCCAACCCATTTTTTAGGTTTTCTTTCATGAGCGCTTCTATGATTTTCGAGACTCTTCCCCTAAGTGACACCCGTTTGCCCATCAGCCGGTTCATGGTTTTCTCATTGAAACCAAGTGGAATTTTCCCCCCCTCCCGACCCAACCCCCACACGAGGCCACAAAACAGCTCTTTTTTCGGTGTGAGCGCTCGATCCTTTCTTCTCTTTGACTTTTGCAATGTTCTCTTTCTCGCCCACGTGCGATCCATAGTGGTTCCGGGGCTCACGTGTTCTTTGAAAGCCACTTCTTGCTTATCCCACGTGCCAGAACACAGCTTGTTCAAAGTAACAGTGTGGCGACACTCCTAGCCGTTTCCACCGGGTTATTTCTTGTTCTCGCCTTTTTCCCATGCCCCATCTGGATCCCCCCCCCACTGATATTTATAGAGGATCCCGTCTTTCCCCCCTTTTATTGAAACGCCTTCGCCATTCCCCATTCCCATCCCGGGACCCGGGCCCCAGTCTCCCTCGATTTTATTTTAGTGTGAAGAACCAAATATGCTCTTGTCTTGCCCACTGTCACCTTATTCGCCACTTCGATTTCCATTCTTCAAGTTTTTGGAGTTTTCTCAGCGACCCCCCCCCCCTTTTAGGCCCCCCCCTTTTGCATCACCTCTGTAGCGCGCTTGGGTGTTTTTCTGGTTGGGTCTATCTTGACCTTTTTTGAAACGGATTGCGTCCCGTGACCATTAGCAGGGCTAGGTAACTTGACCGTTTCTTTTCCGTTTTTGTGCAATTTCCTGCGAAGTCGGTGGTATTTATCGACTCCTCCCCCAGAGGACGCCCCTTCTTTTTTTTACGGGATTGGGTTTTGTGCCGTTTTTGAGTCCACTCTTGTTTTCACCTCTGCTGTGCTCTTCCCTCCCTGCAATGTCGTTCTGAAAAACCCCTACACCCCATCGAGCTTTTAGTGAGAGACCTGGTCATCCGTTTGCACGGAACCGCCTGTTTTTTCCCCGTTCCTCTCACCGCCCTAGAGACCGCGCTTTGCTCAGCTTTTTTCAACCCCCCCCAGTCACTGTGTGCATGTCCTCGCGGGTCCCCCGATTCCGGCCTGCCGTTGGGACCCTCAAATTTCTCTTTCACCCTTCCATTTTTGCTAATGGTTTGAGTTTTTGCTTGCGGCCTTATACCACCCCTCTTCCCACGCTCGGGGTTTGGATTTTTAGTCACCCCCTCTACCCTTTTCCCCCGCTTGGTTGATAGATACCCCGTCTTTCCATCTACGGAGCTGTCTTTGGGAGATTTTTTTTTCCTTCTTTCTTCTACTTGCCTTCTGCTGACCCGTTTTGGATTTCATCAGCCAACCCCACCTTTCTAACGTATTTTCGACTTCTCCGATCTCACTTTTGTGACTTTGACCCCGAGCGTCCTGGTCTTTTTAGAGCTTGTATCTCCACTCTTAACCCCTTCTTCACTGTGGTTTTTTCGCGGTTTCCTCCACATCGTCTGTCATTACCTTTAATAACCTACGTTATTGTTCTGTTGTTTGAGAGCCTCTGCTTCTCTGTTTTACCTGCGACCTCTCCCCTTCCTTCGTTTTAGTAACGCGACCTTGAGCGGTGGTTCGGGACTCTTTCCTTCTCGCCTAGCATGTGGTGTTCCTTTGATCGGTCCACAAAGGTTTTTCTTTTCCATTCTACCTTCTCTTTTACTGTCCTGTCAACCACCTTATCTAGATCCTACCTCGGCTTATGGTATGTTCTATGAGTTTCTTCCCTCTACACTCGTTCTTCGTTCGCTGGTTTGGTCTCTTTTAGTTTGCAGCTATGTGGGTCCTCAAAGGCTCCTCGAGTGGTTTGTATCGTATTCCCTTTCCCAGTACTTCACTGGACGCTTCTCAGTGCCTTTTGAGGTTTGTTCCAAGCCAGGATACCCCCTTTTTTTGAGAGGTCAGGCCTTTTTTTCATTTGTTTTTTTTTTTCATGTTCCTTTGACCTTGTTAGTCTTTCCTTGCAGCTTTTCTCTCCTGCTCTGTCGTTTCGTTTGTCACCCCTAATGTCGTGATTTCGAGCCGTTTTGTGTCTCTTCAAGACTTTCGCCCACCCCTCTTAATTGGCTCGTTTTTTTTTTTTCTTCTATTTTATCCCCCTCCTTCCTTCCTTATTTTTGTCCAAGCCTGCGCCTTCCCCAATGTGCTCTTCTCCTCATCCGCCTGGTTCTTTTGGTGCTGTTGCGAATACCAACCCACCACTGACGCGGTTTGCTTTTTTTACGTCCCTTGGGTGCCGCTTCCTAAACCTTCCCCGGTCAGCCCTTTACTCGATCTTTACGTCCTTTCCCTTGTTTTCTATGCCTTTCAGTTTTTTTCCCTCCCTCGTCCCTTCATCTTCTCTCGAGGTCCCGGCGGTCTTCCGTGTTCCCTGACTTTCTTGACACCGTGACCTCTTCTTCTCTCATCTTTTTTCGTGGTCGTCGACGTGGTTTTGACATGTTTTACTACGCCCGTTTTTTCCCATTTTTTGTCCCTTTTCTGTTCACTCACAAGTTTTTCTTTGTCTTTTTGTCCCTTTGCTTTTTTTGCTCCCAATGGCTTTTGCTTTTCCCCCTTCCCGGAGATCATTTCGCCGTTTTCGAGGCACGCCATCCTTCCCTTATTTCTTATCTGCTCCTGTTTTCCCAACCACCTGACTTTTGCTCTTGTCTTTGTCCGTTTGGTCCTCCTGTGGTTCGGTCGTCTTTGACCGGCGGCGTCCCATTTTCTTCTTTGCGAGGGTCGGTCACCTTTGGTCTTCGGTGTTTGCGAGGATCCGGCCTGCCCCCCCCTCTGAGGTCAACAAACCTCCCGACCTTTTTGTTTTCTTGTTTAGCTCTTCCGTGTTCCCTCTCGGTGCTTTTGGTCTGCGAAAGTACCGGCACACTCTGTTTTCTCCGATCTCGGAGAACTCACTTTGATGCACTTGCCCCCTGTTTTTTTTTTTTCAGTTTACTTCATTTTTAAGAGGTCTGATTTTGCTTTTCTTTGAGGCCAGCGCCTCTGCTGGATGGTTTTTTCTCGCCTTTTTTCGAGTGCGCGCCTATTTTTTTTATGTGGGCGTCCCCCGGGCCTCTCAACCCTGCTTTCTTTTGGTGAGATGTTTTTTTTGGGCGGTTTCCTGCGGGACCCTTGGCTCCCTTTTAAATCTTCCTTTTACCCCCCACGACCCTGTGTGATTTGCCCTCCTTGTCTGTTGACTCCTTTCTTTTTTGTCGGTCCTTGTTTACCTACCCGGAGCTTCTGCAAACTACGCCATTCATTATCTCAATAGTTTCCCCCCTCGATGCACTCCTTTAGTTATTTTCGTTGGTGTGCAGGGTCTTAGTTTTCCAACCCTGAGACCCAAAGAGAATTCCCCCGTGAGTTTTTTCTTGATTTTTAGTCTCCTGTGCGCCATTTCGATGAGTGAGGCTGTTCTTTTTTATTTTATTTGGATCTTTCCTTGGCCTTTTTGCCTCTTTTTCTCGGACTGTTTCTTAGTTTTTGGAGGAGTTTGGTGAAGTTTTTCCCCTTCTTTTTTTCCCTTTTTTTTTTCTTTAGCACAACGGGCCCTTTGGACCCACCACTGGTGGATTTCTGGGTTTCGAGTTGATTTTTTTTGATGTTTCCTTTTTTACAACAATCCTTTGTTTTCTTCTTGGCTTTCTCCCTTTCCACCCAAACCACCCCTTCTTTCTCGCCAAGATGTCCATTCGTCTCCCTTTTTTTTAATACCCTCCAAATTTTTTTACCGACCAAAGGAGTTCCGTTTCCTCCGTCTTCCTGATTCCGGGTTTAAGTTGATTACGCATTCCGGCTTCCCTTGGCTTTTCGGATACTCCAGTCCCCCCCCCCCATGCTTCCTTTTTTTCTCCTCTGCCCTCGCGTTTTTTTTTGCCAGGGTGTCCTTCTAGAGGTTTTTCTTCTAGTTGTACTCTCTGGATGAACACTTCGGATATTTGCTTTCTCGTTTTTAACATTTTTGCCTGGTCAGTTTTGACCCTTCTCCCTTCACAAGGGCTTGGCTCCGAGTTTCTGGCGTTTGTGTTAGTAGTATTTCCCAAACCCCCCCTTCTTATGCCCCTTCTCTCTTCGCTTTTTTTTTATTCTTTTTTGACAGCCCTTTTTTCTTTGCACCTTATTCTGTTGGTTTTTTTCGGGCCACTGTTCGATGCCCCTTCGCAGTAGAGTCTGGTGGCACGATCCCCCCCGTCAGCGCCCACCTCGCTACGTTGATCTAGTCGATTCCTTGGTACGTACTGAGTCGCCCGCCCCCCACATTGAGAATTGCCCTCCATGGCCTTCCCCTTGGTCGAACGGGCTGAAATTCCGTTCCGACCAGCACTGTTTTTAGTCGAACCTTTTCGGCACACGAGTGTTTTTAGGTTTCGCTGGTTTTACTGTATTGGCTTTTTTTAAGCCTACCCGTTTTCGGCCAGGGGGACAGTGTCGGGTTTGAGGGTCTATTTCTGAGTCTGTTGCAGAAAATTCTCAACCGTTTTGTTTTTTTTTATCTCAGATGTTCTGACACCCGTCTGACTCCATGAAACCTGCCCTCTGTCCATTTTTCCCCTCTTTTTACTTTTGTTTTGCTTTTATCTTCTCTTTTAACCATCCAGACACAGACAACAACCTTTCGGTTATACCCTTTGTAGGTTTGCTTTTTCCTTTTCGGTTCTTTCGTTCTCCCTTCTTATGGACTTTTGTGCAGTCTTCGACTCCTGTTCTTAAGGTCCTCCCCTCTGAATAGTCGCCCCTTTTGTCAAACCGTTCGTGTTTTTTTTTTGATTCTGATTGTACCCCCCGCTTTTTCCCCCCTATCCTATTTTATGCCTTTTTACCCTGTGACAACCATGCGCCCATCCTAGATACACGCCGATTTGATACTTTGAGTGAATTGCACATTTCTCCCTTGTCGGGAGGTTCGTTACGCTTCACCACCCCTACCCCCCAACGCCAAACTTGGCGTGGCCTTTTTTCAATGGTCGGCTCCCTTCTCCCAGTCCCTTCGCACTTTCAACTCCTACGGAAGTTTCCCTATTTTTTACTTTTTTGCATTCCCTCTGGCGTGTTTTTACTGCCATTCCCCCTCCCTTGAACTCGAGAACTTCCTCTTTTTCCAGCCGGAGTTCCTTTCCGTTTTGTTTTACTTTTTTTCGTCGCAGACACCCGAAGGTAAATTTGCCGGACCCAGTAGTGGTACCTTCCCGGTCCCCAGTCCCTTTAATCCTAAGCACTTTCTTGCCCAAGGGGCTCCTTTTTTGAAGCGGTATTCCCCAACTTGTTTTCGACCCCATCCCTTTGAGAGCACTCCCTTTTTGCCCAGCTCGGTTTACGTGGTTCAGGCTACAATGGGTTCCGTGACTCATCGACCCACCTCTTTTTACAGTTTTTGTAAACTCCGGACCCCACGACAACCACTCCCCCCCTTTTTTTGGTTTTCAGTGCCCTTTAAGGTCCCGTTTTTGGGTTTGTCCCTTTTTTTTTCTCCTCAACAGTTGTACCCACAAAACCTGCCCACCTCCCCCTCCCCCCGCTTTCCCCCTCCCCCACGCGTTTCTAATTCTTACCAATCCAAGATCTGCTAGCAGCTCGACACCCCCCCTTCTTCACCCCTTCACTTCAGCATTCTGAGGCGCCTGGACCCCTTCTCGACCCCCGGACAAGTTTCTCCTTTTTTGATGAAGCAATCTCTTCGTGACGGACCTTTCCAAGCTTTTTGGTTTTACAATTGTACCCGGCTTCATCTGTATTCACACTTTTTTTTCAATAGGCCTGAGTATTAATTTCCGGCTCGGTAAGCTTCTTCCCTGGCCATAATCTTAACCCTGACCTTTTCTTCTTGTTGGACCAGGAATGGTTTCCTTTCTTGAGGTTGGCCATTCCTTTTTCACCTCCCCCTTCTTCGCCAGGTTCCTGACCATCCCCCTCACACAACCAACCGCTTGTGATCTCCAATGTCCCTTTTTACCCCGGATGGCGGTTTGCTTTTCCCCTTAACCCCAAGACGGAGAATTCTCGCCTTCCTTTTTTCTACCATTCTAGCTTTCTCTCCCTCATCTTGCGTTTCGCTTTTCCTTCCCCACCATTCCCGATTTTTTGTCTCTGTCCCTCTCCGTCTTTCCTCCCTAGCTTTGTCCTAACCATTTTTTATTCTTTTCGGCTTTCTTTTCAAGCGGTAGTCTTCTCCGTAGTCCCTTTC
>Ga0179591_1172491_pt1 | contig 10137 bp, 12 predicted proteins | sample CZOMad2_1_08_16f_FD_182891 | JGI IMG/M metagenome (GOLD analysis project Ga0179591, IMG submission 182891) | Vadose zone soil fungal communities from Angelo Coast Range Reserve, California, USA - CZOMad2_1_08_16fungal (PacBio error correction) | ecosystem: Environmental > Terrestrial > Soil >... | reverse complement strand
TCGGACCGTAGGACCTTTCCCCCCTCTTTCGCCGAACAAGTGGTGGGGACCCCAGTCGAACACTTTCCTGAGTAGTACTTACTCCTTCCCCCTCTGTACCTTCTTTGACGCTGGTCTCATTTTTTCATCGTCATTTCTCCATTTTCCATGTTATTCCCGGAGCGACGAGGTCGCTTCTCCTTCTCCCTGGCGTAGTACCATCCCTGTTTCCGCGTGAGGTTTGCCGCATGAGAACGCCCTTTTCAGTGTAGCTTCCGTGAAGATTTTGTCCCCACCGCTTATTCTCTCGTACAGACTGATCGCCTTTTCTTTCTTCTTCCCTTGTGGCTGAATTTTAGTTAGGTCTTCCAACGACCCTTGCCCGCCTTTAAATTATTTCTCTTTGTACTCCATCGTCTTGTTTTCTTTTTCCCCTGCCTCCTATTTATATCTTGTTAAAATTGCGTGATCCTGCAAAGTCTCCTGACCTCCCGGTGTGCGTGGAAACTTCAGGCGCGAGTTTCTTCTCCCCATTTGGTTTTATTTGATCGAGGAAATAAGTCTAACGCTTTCGTCTCTGGTTCGACTTTGGCTTGCCTTTCTTTGACATGGACCGGCGTTCGAGAAGCTCACACCCCCCACCTTTTCTTGTTCACGCTCAAATCTGGTTGTTTCTCGAGGCCCTCCCTCTGAGCCATCCGTTATGAGGCCGTGCTGATGTAAAAGGTTGGTTTATTTCGTGAACAGCCATGAACGGTATGTCTCTTCTTTTTTATAGTAATGGCTCTACCTCGTCTGGAACGGCCGTGCTCGTCCGCTTTTTCACAATGAGCCAGTCCCATTTTCTGGGCATTGATCTTTTTCGTAGTCCCCTCTCCAGCTGCTGTACTCCCTCGCGCTGGTTCTGCTTGCCACCTTCTAGATTTACATGGAGGGAATGTTGGCTTTTCCCCACCCCTGTACAATGATCGGCTTTCGGCATCGTCGGCGGGTTTCTTTTTTCCCCCATATGAGTAGGCATGTCTCATTCTGTGTCGCTTTTTAGTGTTTGGTGTACAAGTCTTCCCCTGCCTTCTAACAAAAAGAACCAATTCCTTTTGCCAGTTGAGCTATCCCGATTGGTGCCAAAGCCGGCCTTCCCCGAAGAAACGTGTCTCTGTTTCCTTCGAAGAAAACCTTAATACAATTTTGGCCGTAAAACAGGTGTTCCGGACCCGTCCCGATGAATCTGTATCTTCTGAGGGAAGTCACCTCCGTTTGGTTGGGCCGCAGAGAAGGGAGGTTCGGTTCGAACTATAGGGTTTTCAGTTAACTTCCACAGGTTAAAGACCCCCCCTTTCGTATTAGATTGGTTATCGAAGAGCCCCCCCCCCTCGCACGTGGAGGCGGCTAGGGTGCGTTGTGCTTGTGATACCTCCCCCCAGTTCCACGTGATACAGTCTGCCCTTTGTCTTGTGAAAGTTGTTGTTTTCGCCGCCCTGGATGTTTGTATTGACCAACCCCCTCCCTGCTCCAATCCCTTCTCTCCCTCCGAAGATGGACGGGAACTTCAGCAACTCCCGCGCTGCCGCGCCGGTTGGTGGTTTGTTTTGGTACCGGTGGTAAGAGCCCCCGCCAGCTACGAAATTCTTTTTAGTAGCGTGTAACTCCTCCACAGTTTTGCTCTTGCCTTCGCGTTGCTCCTCATCAGTCCTCGACACGTTCCTGCTCTCAGTCCCTCCAGAATCCGTCTCGTTGTACCCTTTTGCCTGTAACTCACAGGCTTTTCCCGATCGTAGCCCAGGACGAGCCTCGAGAGAGAGAACGGCCAGTGACTTCTTGTCCCCACGCCGATTACAACGAGAAACTGGTTAGTTTTCTGCCACTCCCTCTGCCGCGTGCTCGATCCTTCTGCCGCGCAAGAAAAACACCATTTGATTTTTTATAACTCTTTGTTGACCTTGCTTCGAACCCGGACTGGTATTAATTCCAGCCAAGTTTGCGCCCATCCACGGCGCTGAGAGTATTTGCCTCCCCCGCCCCCCTCTTTTTTTTTTTGTCTTGTGGTGTTAGTTTTGCCTTTCCTTTCCTCCCTTTGCGTCGATTCCTTGTCCTGAGCAACGCAAGTTTGCCTCCTCTACTATCTTTTAGTAGTAGGAGTCCGTTCCCCCGCAGGGACCCCGATGCTTTTTTTTTTTCACAATTCCTGGCCTTTCCCGCGGTCCGGTTGGTGGCCTTTCCTCCCGCCCTGCGCCACCAGTTAAGAACCTGGTCCAGCGATCCAGTTTGTACTGCTACCTTTTAGCAGCTTTCCGAGATCCCGCCCTATTTTTCCCAGAAATGACCGCTTCTTTTCTCTGCTTGCACCGCAGCCCGCCACATTCTTGTACGCCGCCCCCCAACTGGGCTGACACGAGCAATCCTCTCTCCCTTCTAATTTAGCGTTGACGGCGTCCTTTTTGAGGCGGACCTTTCCCCTCTTTTTTCCAGAAGTCAATAGGTCTTGCTCGGCCGGATTCTTAGGTTCTTTCTCCTCCACCCCGTGTCGCCCGTTCCTTTTGTTTGTGTGAAGGACTCGGTCCTCCTTTATGTCCCTTCGCCAGATCCTGTCGCTTTTTTTTTTTTGTGCCATTCCCCCCGCCTTCTCCGAGTCAGTTCTCTTGATCCGCCGACCCTGCAGTTGTAGCAGATACGCGTCCCAGGTTTGCTGACCACCAAGTTTCCCTCTTTCTTCTGTCTCCGAGATGGTTGCCGACGTGCCTTGACCCGTATGCTTGCTTGTTGTTACCTGGTCAGGTTGCAAGCGCCCTCCTTTCCCCTCATTTTTTTTCCGCAATCCGGATCCCTGGCCCTTTTTTTTGTTTTGCGGGATACCTCTCCTGAGTCACTGGCTTCGCACGGTAATGTCTTTACCTTTGTGTTCCTGTCGGGCTTTCTTGCTGCGCATGTCCCCCTTCTCTGGTCGAGTGCGCTTATATTTTTCCTCTTTTCTACCAGAGTTCGTCTCCTCTGCGTCTAGTTTTTTTACCGGTTTGGCTGACCCTTTTGTCGCCGGCCATCTACGGTCAGGGATCTTTTTTTTATTTTTAAGTAACCGAAGGAGCGCCGCCCCTCCCCTCCAGTCTACAACCCAGACACTTATTTTGCCATTTAGCAGAGCTTTCGTTAACCCTCCTGTCGGGAGGGTCTTCTTTTCCGCTCCCACCCCCCCCGCCCCTCCTGTCCTGGCCTTCGGTTCAGGTTTCCTTCCAGTCCCTTTTTGTCGGGGCGTGAATTTTCGTTTTCAGCGTGCTTCTTATTCTGGCATGTTACCTACCCCGCCTTTACTCTTATCGTATTTTCCGGACAGTGGCTCGGTGGGATGTATACGTAGATCCTTTTTCCTTTTCAGTCAAAATAGAACCCACTACTTGGTGGTGGGCCTTTTCTTCCCAGCTGAGGGCGGGTAGACCGTTGACGTCTCCCTTTTTTACTTCTGCCTTATTTCGTCCGTACTTTCGCCCTGGAGGTTTCTGATACAGACTCCAGTCCCCCCTTCCTCAGGTAGTGACTCCCTTTCCCTGTTACCCAAGACCTTCAAATGGTTCCCCCCCCCCCCCCCTTTCCCCGTAACATCCCCAGAGGCATTTTGTCCCCCGTACGTCGCCTCCTCCCTCGTTCTTCTCGACCTAGTCTTTTTTGGTTTTTTCTTTTCTGCGCGGCAGGCCAACGGGTCCAAGTTTTCCCCTTTTCCTCCTTCTTGACAATAGAGTGCAGTCCAAAGTTTTTGGTAATCTCGTTTTTCCCCGCGGGCAGCAGGGGAGAACGGCCGATGCCTATCAGCAGTGGTGGGTGTCACTTTCCGACGCATTCCCTCTTTTTTTTTCACTTTTTACGGCGATGCCTTCCTAACCTCTCTTCTCATCATCCCGCTTCACCAGTCCGCACGCCGATTTTTTTATTAAGACAGCCAGACCGAACGAAGTGGTGTGTAATGCCCCTTTCTCCCCCTTTTTTCACCCCCCTCAAAGGGTGGGATTTTTAGTTTACCGTGGTGGACCTCTGGCCCGGTGGCGTTCTTGGTACTTACGAGCGAGGACAGCGTATGCGCTTCCCAGTCCTTTAGTTTGTCCTCACGAACCCGTTGGTGGTCTTTTACCTCGCCGGATCCCTTTCTCAGGTTCTCGTCTTAGTTCAGCTGATTTGTCCCACCCCCCCTTTTGAACCAAATCTCCCCCCTTTTCCCTTTTTGCTCCCCGCTTCCATCTTAGCGATCGATGCCACAAGACATTCTCCCCCCCTCAGATCTATCTTTTCATAATTTTCCTGTTGTTTTTGAGAGAGATGTCTTGGCTGTGTTCTTTCTCCCTCCTCGTGATAGGATCAAGCCACCAGGCCCCTGGCCTTTTTTGGTGGTTTTTTTTTTTTTTCCTTGGCGCGTGACGTCCTTCTCCGAAGACTGGGTAGGCGTTCTTTCCTTGGCGTGAGACCCAACAACCCGTAGGGTTCGTTGAGCCACCTCGACTTCTTCCTCTCATCACTTCGTCCGCTTCTCAGTCCCTAACGTGCTTTTGCCGTACTGTCCCCCCCTTTTCGTCCCAATCTCCCACCGTGGAGTTTCAACACTGGAGACCGGTGTTTTTTTTTTCCCTACAAGGTCTGTTTGTGCCTCTTTTTTTTCACGGTCAGATTGTTTTCTTCCCCCCCTTCATCTTCTGGCTACGATCTTGGAGTCCCCATCTTTTCTCGCGTAGTTGCCCTGCCCGGTAGATTTGTGACACCAAGCTTCTCGTAACTTTTTGTTGCCCCCGACTTCGGCCCGGTCGGATCTCCCCCTATCCAAACATATGGAGTTTTTGTTTTCTTTATGGTCCAGCCATTCTCCCTTTCCCCGGATGTGACCCTTGTTTCTGCGCCGCCCCGCACAAAGTTTTTACTGCACCTCACTTCGATCGGTTCTGGATGAATAAAAGGTCTTTTTAAGTCGGCGAAGTACGTGTTCTTTTTTTTTTTTGGTCTTGTCCTCCTTTCCCGTGAATGTATTGTTAAAGGGAGGTAAGCGTCCCCCTCCTGTTTTCGGTTTGATTCGTCATAACAGGACTTTTTCGACGCGTAATTTCTCCCCCTAATCGGACGCTACATTCCCCTCGACGTAAGGTCCTCCTCCCCTTCTTGCTTTCGGAACCTTCCCACCCCGAACCGTGTCTCTATGGTGAAGTCTCCGCCCCGTCCCCTAAGTAGACCATCCATTCTTTTTCTCAGAACGTAAAGCTGCGTTTTCGTACCCTTTTTCAGGGAGGCGACATGCATCCCCCCTTTCTGCTCACTTGATGCTCTTCTCCACATTCACCGGCCCGTGAGCCTTTTTCCTCCCCCCGACTTCGAAGGCCTCCAGGAGGAACTTGATCCAAGAACCCACCTCTCCTCCTTTCTTGTCCCGTTGCACGACATTTATTACCTAGTGTTGCTCCAGTCCTGGCCTCTGTCCTTTAGATCAGAGACTAACGTCCTATTGTACTTTTCTTGGTCTTCTGCCCAGTTCCGTGGCAGCCCCGCCGGTAGGTTCCTTCCTTTCTTCTCTCCCCCTGGTAGCGGGGAGCCGTCCCGTTCCTTTTTTCCCAATACTACTGCATGTATGCCGCCGGCCGCGAAACGGCACCAAGTCGGGACGATCCGCCTGATCCTGTTTGCGCCGGACCATCAGTGACATCGAGTTCGTCTGTTTTTTTCTAATCTTGTCACTATCGCGGGGTAGCGTCCCTTCTGGTCCCCCCCCTTTTTTTTTCCCGATGGCTTCTGTGCACCACATGAACCGTTCTCCCAGCACGCCGGCCGGCAAGTCGCCCCCCTCGTCGCCGGGCTCTCCCCCTCCTCTTTTGCACCTGGTGGGAACGGTCTCCTTTTTTGAATACAGACACTGGCTCCCTCTTCTCGCTCAGTCATTGGTTCCTCCTGAGAATCTGACTAGCTACAGAGGTGCAATTGGACCTCCCCCTTCTGACCTCCCGTCTGGAGGGCGCTACTTTTACGTTCCTGACCGAGGAATTCACCCGTCTTCGAAGCCCGTGTTTTTATTTCCGGAGACCACACCTCCCAGCGGCCTTACGGCGTAATACTGCCCCCTCTCCCTTACTATGGAAGTCTGGGCAGACTTTTTTCTGCCCATGTTTTCTTTTTCCATGCTGAATTACTTTCTATCTTTTTTTTTCGTCAGTTCTTCCCCGTTGGGTCGTCCCTCATGTGGCGGCTTCTTTCCCCTCCCCCTTACCGCCGCGGTAATTCCCGGTAGTGTTAGGTTTTTGCCTCTCGTCACCACCCTTTTTCTCCCTCGCAGTCACTGATGATTTGTCGTTTTTCCCTTTTGGCTGGGTTCCTTTTTCCCCCACGACTGTGGGACAGTTTCGAAATGTCTTTTTTCTCTTTGCATCGGGTCCCCCGCTTTTTCTCTCCTTACTACTATTATTTTCTTACATTGTTTTTGCTCCTGACAGTACTCGACTGCCTGTGTTGCACATTAAGCTGGACGACATTTGCGTTCCCGTGAACAGGTTTTTTTTTTTTTGGGTTTTTCCCCCACATGGTATGCGGCATCGGATCCGTTCCGTTTCTTTTCCCTGATGAATCTGCAAGGTTACCCCCCTTGTTTTCCCAACAACGCTGGATGTGGCCTCCGTTGGTTGTTCTTTAGTGAAGATGATTCTAGCCATCAGTTATCGGTTCGTGCGATGCCTCACTTTCCTTTTTCCTTTCTGCCCTCAAGAAAGTTTCTGTCGCGCCGATGTTTTCTCTTTTTATCCTCGTATGGCACGAATGGTTTATTTAAACCCTTTGGTCAACGAGACTCTCCTGTTCCTTTTATGTCTCGACTGGTCTGAAGTAGCCCTTTCAGTTTGCTTTTTTCCGAACTGCCCCGCTTTTGCCGGCTGTCCACAAAACGGTCTCCCCCTGAGGTCGGCGAAGGGATGGTCCTTTGACCACGGTACAACCTTTTTGTCTTTTCTTTCGGCTGAATTTCTCCCTTTCATCTTCGTCGGCTATCCTTATGTGGCGCGTCTGGCCCCGCTTCTCCCGCGGGCACAACCAAAGCAAACTGCCACCCATTTCCCTCCTTATTTTATCACGATGGGCACCACCTTTTTCCGCCAAGTATTTTTTCTCCTTTACCAGCGCCTACATCCCCGGTTCCGGGGTCAGGTCTTCCTTCAATACCCTCTCTTTGCTGTCCTCTCTCTTTGTCCTCCTTCACCCTTGTTTTTTTGTTTTTTTCTCAGGAGGTCCGCCAGGTCTTTTTCTTCCGCCCGTTTTTACCGTCAAAAGCTTTCTCTTTATGGTGATGATGCTTTTCCGCTTCTTGACTGTGGAGTTTCTTGGTCAGTCCCATTTATCTCCCTTCTTCTTTGCAATTAGGGCAGTTGATGGTTTGTGCGAATCTCTTTAAGGCTTTCCCAAAACGACTCTCCCTTACTGTCTCAGACGAAGATGGCAAAGTAGATTTGGTCGGCCGACGTTCTTTCCGATTGTTACTTTTCAGCGCCAGCCATTTTCCTCCTCCATGGACGAGAAACTTTTGACGCACCCCTCGGGCTGTGGCCGCTCTGCTAGTGCATCGGTTCCCCCTTCCCCTCTCGAACAAGAATGAGGGGTTGACCAACCCCCCCCCCCCCCAGGGGGCCTTTTTTTTCCCAGGCGCGTTGTAACTCTCTTTCCGCTGTTACCCGGCACCACTGAGACCGCAGCTCAGAGCGACCTAATTTCTTTTCTTGGGCACGCTTTGAGGACCCCCAGCCCGTTTCTTTTGCGAGCACGTCCTTTGAGCACTGAGGTTCTCTAATTTCTCGCCAGGCAACCCTCTGTGATGCGTCATCAAGCTTTGTTGAGCGGTTTTTTTCTCTCCGTTCCGGAACGGTCAGGAAACCAGAAAACTTTTTCCCAGAACGGATCTGGATACTCTTTGTTTCCCAGTACCCCCTAGACGAACCCTTCTCTCCCGTGACCTTTTTCCACGCCTTTCGTTTCTATGACGTTGCCGGTTCTGCACACTCCCCCATGGGAATAAGATTACTCTTATTTTCTTTATCGATGAGTATGGCGAAAATCATTTCCTCTGGCCCTGATCAAACATAATGTGCCCGGAGTTCGGGTTTTACTCCCCCATGCCCTGACCTTCAGACAGGTACGAACACGATTCAACGATCTCCTTTTTCTTTTACGAAGCGAGGTTGTCCCCATGGCAACCTCCTTCAACTGAAACCCCTTTTTGCGCTTTTTTTCCTCCCCTCGCCAATGAGGCCCCCCTCCCTCCCCCCCCCGTGGCGAAGAACGATGATCAGCTTTCTTTTTAAGAATGTTCCCCGGTCTCCATTGTTTGGCCTTCTTTGTATTCTTGCCATGGCAAAGAGTTGTCCCTCCACTGCGCTAGATACAGATTAAGGCGGGTTTTCTGTTTATTCTCCGACCATTTCGGCGTCAGATGGGGACTTACTCGGTACCTTGCCCGTTTTCTAGAACCCGCTTCTTCTGATGAAGAAGTTGCGTGAATCCCAGTGGTAGATATGAGTTAACGTTCTCGGAGGCCTCTCCCCATTTTGCTTTAGCATATACGAGTAGGGCTTTTTCGATAGTTACACAGTTTGGACCTTCCCTCTCTGCGAGGTGATTCCCCTCCCTTAGCATGGGCTGTTCCTTTCCTGCAGTATTGGTGCTTTTGGTGAGAAAGGGTTCATGTGTGACCCCTCTGAAATCGACATAATGGCCGTTTACCAAGTTACTCGGATTTTAAAACCGCGAGTGCCTCTTCCGGACGGGCGGCGCCAGGACTTTTTTTTGGATGGACGGATCCCCTTTCCTCGTGGGTTCCCGACCTTTTTTGACGTTTATGTTCGCTGGCTGCTGACTTTCCTTCTATGGTGAGTGCGCTTTGTTCCCTCCCTTCCTTTCCTGCTACCAAGAGGGAGGCTTCTATTTTCTGGTCCTGGGGTTTTGCCCGCACCTGGTGCAGGGCCCTCCTTTTTCGGTCCCTTGTCGCTCTTTCCTTTTAGTTCTATGACCTTCCCGTACACGCCGCCAGTACGTCTCCTTAAACCGAGAAGGAGTGAAGATTTTTTCGTTACAAAGCCCCCTCTTTTTATGGTTCGTTCCCACGTTTCCTCTGGTAATTGCCTTTACGCGGGTGCTGTCTCCGTGGTCTTGATCACGGGCTTAAGTTTCGCCTATAATCAGTTGAGCCGGTCTGGTCTGACTTTCTGTCCCCTTGACCTTTCCCCCCTCTTTCCTTTTTCTTCAGTGACGGCTGTTTCTTGGGTTTCTCCGTAATCTAATGGCGTTCATCCTTTCACAGAACCCTTTCTTTTGGGGTGTTTCCTGTCCGGTGATCGGGGCTCGGGCCCTTTCTTTCTTGAATCAGTGTGCTTTCCTTCCTCTTAAGGTCGACTTACATTCGGCCCCTTCCGGTTATGTCCGCCTCCCCAGCGATCCCCTTGCCGTTCCGACTCTTAGATAAACGTTTACCCCGCCCTTTCACGTTAGTCGTCCCCCCCCAAGACCCTCGTTTTCAGACACGCCGTAGACTTACCTATTCCTGAATCTCCTCTGTCGCTGGTCGGTGTAAGTTCCCCCTTGTCTGTTGAGGCCCTCATGTCCAAAGGGTCTCAAGTCGTCCCCTGGGCTTTCTGCGCGTTCCCCATTCTTACTTTTTCGCAACTACCGGCGTTTTGGGCTCGCTTCCCCTATTTTCGACCAGGCTAACCGGCGTTTTCCTCCTCACCTTGGTGTCACTCTCATTACCAGCCCCTTCTTTTAGTTCACCTACTTCTATACCTTGTTTTCTCGATGGCCCGATAGTAGCCATCACGCGCTACGGTCCCTGACCCGCTTGTTTTTCCCCCCCCCTCCCCCTATCAGGCACGCCTATTGGGCTGTCATTCCCCCCGGTCTTACCCTTTTTTCCTCCCGTGTTTCGACTGGGACGCACTGGTCGGTACGGCCTGTTTGTCGTTTCTTGCCTTCTTCCCTCGGACAGCGTTATGTTCTCCTTCCCTATCGTTTACAACGACCCTACGGTTGGTGGTATTCCCCTGGCCGGAGCCGCCCGCATACTCCTTCTTCGTTTCCGTCCATGCTGCTGCCACAAGTAACCCCCCAGCCTGTTTTTTTTTGGGCGCTCATCTTCCGGGATCGATGTCCCCCCTCCCCCGCAGCCAG
>Ga0179591_1168052_pt1 | contig 10137 bp, 10 predicted proteins | sample CZOMad2_1_08_16f_FD_182891 | JGI IMG/M metagenome (GOLD analysis project Ga0179591, IMG submission 182891) | Vadose zone soil fungal communities from Angelo Coast Range Reserve, California, USA - CZOMad2_1_08_16fungal (PacBio error correction) | ecosystem: Environmental > Terrestrial > Soil >... | reverse complement strand
CCTGCAACCGTCTCAGAGTCCCCATTGTTTCGTTAGCGCGGCTGAGTAGTGTTCCCTTGACTTTGCTTTTCTGTAAGTTTTTCTCGTCTTTGTCTTTTTGAGTATTTGTCTTTGTCCAAGCTCTTTGTTGAACTTTTCCATGCTATGACCTGATCGTTCTTTTCGGGTCAGTCCCCATTGACATGAGGAGTGCCCACTTGTAGGACCTTTCTTCCGTTCTTCACGCCCCTCTCTTCCCAACATTAGATCCAATGCGATTGGCTGTTCCGGCCCCTTCCACCCTGCCTGGTAGTCGGCCTTTGTTTAAGACTCTTTTCCCCCCCTATGACACCGTTTCGTCTGAAGTGCAAAACGTTGGCTCTTCTCGCGAGGTAGGGCCTTTACAGGTAAACCTTTTTCGTTTCTCCCCCTCAATTACAGTCCAGATAGCCAACCGCCGGTTTTTTTCAAGTTTCAATGTGAACTCCAATCCGGCCTGGGTTCAAAACCTCATCGGCTTGACTGGGCAAAGCGGCTCTTAGTTTTTTTTTTTAGTTTGAGTACTGTCTCTTCTTTTTCGGCCTTCTCAGTCCCCCGCCGGGGTGGTCAAGAATACGCATCTTTACCCCGTCGTTTCGCTGGTCCGTCTCCTACACCGGCTTTTCTGTTTTGCGTTCCCGCCCCCCGATGTTCCTTGAACTTTTCCCCGAGAAGTTCAAACCTCCCCAACCGATTTCCCTTCGGACACCCCTAACCTTTTCGCGTTGGTGTCCCCCGCCTCCTTTTTCGTTGATGGCATTTTTCTTTTACAATCGATCATGCCCGGACTTTTCGCAACCCCTTCTACACCGATAAGCTCGCCACCGATCCGGTTTTTACCCTCCACTCTGTGAAGCCTTTCCTCCCCTCTTTTTCTGCTATCTCCTCACACCCTCGCGGGGGAGCCTCCCTTTGACATTCCTCGGAATGTCCCGCCTTGCCTCAGAGGTTTCCCACAGCTAGAATTGCTATCCCTGCTCTTCTCCCTTTTCTTTGCCGTTCTCTCCTCTGCGTATCGCCGCGGCGATGGACACTTTCCCCCTTCCGGTTCGGTCTACGTCGTTCCAGCACAAAAGTGTTTTTGTAAGTGGACGGCGGCCACTTGGGTCGAAACGGAATTGAACAGGCTTTCGGGTTTCATTTTTTTTTTGTGCTGCCTATCTCGTAAGGCAGCCGTTGAGTTAACTCTTCCTTCCCTCCTTCCTATGTTGTTGTTGTTGAGTTCTCCTGAAGCGTTCCCCGGCGGCCTCTGCGTCCGGTAACGACAGCACCCCCTCCCAATCTCCCTCTTTCCCTGCCAGTTTTTCGACCCCTTTCCAACGACACTTGAGAGCTGGTTGAGGGTCCTCGCTCTTCCTAACGGAAGATCAGTGCACCGTCGCCATCCTCGGATTTGTTTTTGCTCTGATGGCCACGCGCTGGACCTCCTCTTTTCTCCAATGCCTCGCCTTGGGCAGAGATCTGATGGCGGTTAGGCATCTCTTCCGAGGATTTTCTGGCAGTCACGTTCGGTGAGTTCCTCAGTCATTTTGGTTGCAAGTCTATCCCCCCCCCCTATTTGACTTTCCCCGTCCCCTATTTTGCTCGTTTTATCGTTGGGTAGCCGATTTTTTTGAGACCGTTGGCTTGTCCATATAGATCACCCAAACCTTTAATGACGCACCTTACTCTGTCCCGGTCTCCTTTTCACCCGCTCTTCAGTGGTACTCCGGTTTAGATTGGGATCGGTTTATGTTTCGGTTCCCTTCCCTTTCCGCGAGTCTCTCTTCGGGACTCTCAGCCAAGAACGCCTGCTTCTTTTGGCTGAGTAAGTACTGGGTCAACGATGCGGCCGTCGTTTTCATCGGATGCTTTTTCTTTGAATACGCGTCCCTCATCTTGGTCGAACACTCTTGCCCTCGACTCCTTTCTTTCCCCCTCTTCCCCTTTTTTTCGATTGAGCGGGCCTTGAGGGTTCTTGCATGAGAAAAACGGTCCGGATTATTTGGCGTCTTTTGCCTTTCTTCTTCCCTGCTCGACCGCATGTCATTACGGCCGTCCTGGCTGTCGAGGAAAATAGTGGTGCCCCTCTAACGTTGTCCTGAGTTATTGTGGTTTCCAAAGATGGTGTGGGGGTTTGTTGTTGTGTCTTGCACTGGACGAATACCAGCCTGTTTCATCTTCGCCCAGACATCATCCTAATACCTTTTCCATGCGGCCTCCAGCGGCGTTCTAAGGAAGAACATGTATGATGGAAGCGCAGATTTTGACCTTCCTGGACGCTACTCACTTTCTCCACAAGAGATGTTGTTTGCGTTGAGTTTCTCTCCCCTTTCCCCAAAACTCCCACCAAGTTCTAAAATTTTAATCCTTTTTCCCTGCCCCCTTCCTTGCTTCACGACATTTTCCTATCTAACTCGACGACGATGTGTTGGCTCTGCTGCTTTTTGGCCTACGTTTCCATTCCAGAACATACCTTCCCCTCCCCGTCCACTGCTTTATCTAGCAGGGATAAGCTTTGTCTATATCTTCCGCAAGACTGACAATTCCTTCCTCCTCGCCGCAAGTGTTTTCTTTGCTTCCTTTGCGAGGCTTCGACCAGCCTATCCTCTGTGCGGCTCTCCCCCCTTCCCTTGCTCTGGGCCATACCACCCCCAGTCTCTCCCTGCATGCTTCCCTTCTCACGCTTTTATTCTTTATCCAACAGAGAGTATTCCCCTAACTTCCTCTTCCCTGCTCAACCTTTCCCATACACCCAACTCTTCTCATCTTCGGAGCTCGTTTCTTTTGAGCCTGACCAGAAAACAATAATGAGATCTTCTTCTTCACATTGAACCTTATGAAGGCACTGAATGGACACCGCCTTAGAAGCTGCCAAGGACAACCGCTTCGTCCTACGTTTCCCTCCTCTTTCCCCCACCAGTTAACTGAAATTTCACCATACGGGTTACCCCCCACAACCCTCGTCGATTTCCCCAGGTTTGACCATTTTGATTACTTCCTACAGCGTTTCCACACCCCCCCCCCATACCGATCGCTTTGCGGCTTACCAGGACATGATAATGCCTAGTCCTTTTCTTATCAGCTCTTGTATTTAAAACTCCCCCTGAGCAGTTGTTTAGCTAATCCCCACCAAGATAAAAGACACGCGGCTTCCCCTTCCCCCTTCCCCTCCTAAGTCCTCCTGCATGGAGGACAGTCAGTAGGCCGATTTTTTTTTTCCAGACACCACATCCCTTTTTACGCCAAAACTCCCAGCGCTAAGACGCTAACAAGGCCCAAAGTCACGACCATACGCAAGGTCTCACACGGATTGGGCTTGCTCGCCCCCCTTTCCTCACCTGATATGAATTGCGTCCACCCCCAAATTCTTTTAGTGTGCTTCTCATTTTAAAAAAGCTTTTCGTTGCCCTCCCTATTTCTTTCCCCCAACCGTACACCCCCCTCCCCCTCCGGTCCCAGCAAAACTCGAAGTCCTGACTACCCACAGCTTTTTTGGGGCACCCAAGCAACCCCCAACCCCCTGTCGTCGAAATATACTATTATTTGACCTCGCTCCCTTTCCTTCTTCTGCCCTCTTTAGACTCTTTGTAGATGCGCCCAAGCAGGAGATGTGCCCCCCCCCATTTGATGTTCCTGACCCCCTTTGATCTTAATCACATGCTGAACAATCCCGTTTTTCCGCGCGCTTCCGGGCCCGAGTATCCCCCTAACCAGAATTCCTCCTCGGGTTAGGGGATTGACCCCTACACAAAACGTTTTTCCCCCAGCTGGTTTTTCCGAGTTTTTCTCGCATATCCCCCCGCGGATTAGTGGTAGCCTCTCTATGTCTTTCTCGAATTAGTTGGCGCGTAGCCTTTACGAGGATTTTTCACCCACTTAGTGAGGTCCCTTGACCCCGTCCCTCTTCGATCCGCCGGCCGAGTATCCCTCGCCTTTGGGTGATAAGTATTGCGCGTCCCCCTCTTGCTTTTACACGCAGAACGTTTTACCTCGAGTTGTTTCATTGACCGTTCGAACCACACCTCCCCTCTTTCTTTTTTTCTTTTTCTCCCTGGGGCTTGCGGGCCATCCTTTTGTTAGCTTGATCTCTGGGACTCTTCACGGGATACCGGTCTTTCGTTGTAAGAGGCCCGATGCTCTCTTCAGACGGCGGGGGAGTAGACCGACCTTTTCCTCTTTCTTGCAACATGACCCCCCCACCCACGAGATTGGCTCTCTTTCCTACTTTGTTTTTTTCTGAGCTATACACTCCGTTGGGGTCCTGTCATCATTTCAAGCCTTATTTTTCGTCTGAGCCCGAGCCTCGACCCAGGCATTCGCTGCCCTCCCCTTTTCCCCCCTCTCCCTCTCCGACTTCCGTGCCGGTTTGATTTCCCATGTGAGTCCAAGGATCTAATCTTTTCTACCCGTTGCCGCACTCCCCTCCCAGGGAGGAGCACCCTGGGCTTGGCGGCTGGTCCCCGGGGCAATTACACAACTGAGTAGGTTTTCGTTTTTGTTCCCCTCCCTCTGCACCAGCGCGATCTTATAACCCACGACAATGCGGCGATTCACGTCCGCTTTTTCTTTCCTGCGAGCTTTGGTCGTGGATAAAGGCCCTCTATTTGATTCCGTTCACGCTCGTCCTTAATGTCCCAGGCGACCATCCTTTCTGATGGGCATCCCTCGAACTCTAGGTTCCCGTATGATCCTCCCTTGATCGGGGCCGTTCTATGATCCCCCTTGACTTTTTTTCAGAGTTTTTGATGCCAGTTTTTCCTGTTCATACAGAGGAGCCGTGTCCCCCTTCCTTCTTTTTTGCCCGGCATCTTCCCGAAGCGACGGAACTTTCCCCCCTAGCGGGTTGGGCCGAAGTTAGCAGGTGCCTTCGTGAGATCATGTCCACTCACCCCTTTTTCGGCAAATCGATCGCGGTTTTTACTCACCTTTTATACGCGGGAGTCTGTTTCTTAGCAATGAAGACCTCCCCACACTTCCTTTCCTATTCGGTCCGGCGGCGACTGTCTATCGACAATAGTTGGTGGTGTACTGTCCCTGGTCGGATTCTTCTAGATTTTTTCATATTTTGTTTTGGTCTGGGACGTTGGGAGAGGATATTTGCGAGAGGGTCGCCCGTGCTTTTCTCCCAGGAATAGGAGTTGCAACAGGACCCGCCTTGGGTGCACGACGGCGTTTGGGAGGTTCGTTCCGGCTTCCTCCCCTTGCTTTGAGCTTGCGTCTATGTAGAACGGAGTATGGTCATCGTTATTCTCCCTTTCCCCCCCCCCGGAGATATGTTTTTCCTTTGCGTGATTTTTAATGATTGAGTGATGTGCTTGTCGTCCAGCCGTCCGACCTGTACTGACGACATTCCGTCTTACTTCTTCTGGAGGTGATGACGCGCGGGCGTGTAGCTGATGACGCCTTTCTCGCCCCCCGCCTTATGTGATATACTGACAAGGCGATTCATCCTCCCCGTTTGAAAGTCTTACCTGTCTGAGACTTTCGCCCTCTTCCCAGCGCTCGTTTATGGTTTGTTCTGCTGGCAAGCATCCTCTCTTCCAACCTCCTTTTGAGACGGTATCGGGAAGGTTGTTTTGTGACCAGCTCGTGTCAGAAGGTGGTGAACTTTCGTACTGTTGAGGAAGCGCTTCCCTTCTTCGCTGGCTGACTATGGCCGTGCTCCACTTAGCGATGACGGTGTTTCGATTGCGCGAATCTGCGTTTCCTCATTTTTTCAGAATCCCAGTGCTGTATGTCAGTCAGTTGCCCCCTTCGCTTCAGCTGCGCGACCTTTGTTTCATGGAAATCGCTTCCTCGACTTCCTCACGATTGGGCCGCGTGTGCATAAAAGCGTGGAAGCTTGCTTGCGCTCCTGGTGGAGAATTTCTTCAAGGATTCCTGGCGTCGGCCGGGCCGAGTTTCTTTGCTGTGCTTACTCCTTTCGGCGGAGGCTGAGCTCTCTTCCTTCTTTGAAGGCATTGTTTTCTTTCGGAATTCTGTCCTTTTTGAGCTCCCTCGCGATAACATCGTTTGCCCCTTAGGTCCTCGGTGTATGGAATGGGATGACGATGCACCCCTCCCGCATCCTGTTTTCCTTTTTTTTTTCGCGCGGAGGTCTAAGTGAGTGCATCGGTCTCTTGTCTGTCTGGATCGTTATTGGATACCCTTTTATTTTGGGGTCAGATGTCTCCCCTTCCCCCCTTCCTCCTGCTCTTGAAGATCGACTTAGTGCGTCGTCCCTGGCCCCCATGCGGTCTCTTTACAGGGCGGACCCTTTTTGAGTCCTTCCAATGCGATCTTGTCAGCGATGTGCGTTAGAAGGATTACCCCCATTTCCTTTTTCCTTCCCTTTGCCGGCTGAATAACTATTTGTCCACAACCTCCCCAGACGTCACCCCCGTTAAGACCTTTTTCAGTGTACCCCCCTGCTAGGTTCCCTCCAGCCCCCTCGAGGTCTCTAAATGACAATGAGTAGCAGTTTAGCCGTGCCCTTCCCCTCCTAGCGCAAACCCTCAAGTGTTCCACGGGATTGCCCCCCCTCACCTCCATTCCCGTTTTTTTTTTTTGTCGCCAAAAGATAAGGAGTGGCCCAGGGCCAAGTCCGATCGTCTCGGCAATATATGTGCCTGGTTCGAGTTTCCCCGCTCATTCAACGCCTTTCCCCCTCCCCCTCTTACGCCGGCCTCATCTTTAGTCTTTCAGTTCTGTGTATCCCAACCAGGCGCTGCCTTGGCTGCTCCTCCGGGCTCGCCTTTCCCCCCGTGGCCCTAGACGGACCTCCCCTCTCCCCTCGTTGAAACCGCTCCCAGTTCGCGATCTGGTTGAACTTGCCTCTTCCCCGCCCCGCGGGACCCTTCATTCGTACTCGATTGACGTTGCACCCCTCCTCGTCCTACCCAACCGATAGCTGTTGAGTTCGTCATCTTCCCAAATTTCACTTATTTTTTCCCTAGCTGATTTCGTTTTTTAGGTCTTCCTCCCCCCACCCTCTCTGTTGGCGCTTTAAGTTCCATCGGCTTCAGCATTCTCAATTCTCGTTCAAAGCTACGGTGCTCCTCCTTCTTGATCTCGTGCGTTTACTGGGCCCCTCGGAGAGTTCCGAAATGATGTCTTCCGGGATACGACTCGGTTCCCCATCACCGAAAAGCTTCTCAGAAATAGGCGCGACCTTTACCCCTTCTGACCTCGCGCTTTCTTTTGGTGCCTTTTGAACCAGATATTAGCGTCCCCGTTGCTTATCATATCTCTCTTGAATCCTCTTTTTTTTTCTCTCTCTTTTTCATCCTCACGGCGGAGTAGAGTTCTTCCTAGTCAATACATTTCCCCATTCAATCGAGGGTTCTCTTTTTTAGCCAGTCCGCCGCCCTCTGTCATGCTTTCGGTTGGTTTTAACGAGCTCCCGGACTTCCCCCTCAGTTACGTCGTAAATCTTTACAGCATTGCAGATAGGCACCGGAAGAAAGCGGTACTATTTCTTTCTTTTCCCCTGCGAGCTTTGGTAACGCGATATGCTCTGGCGCGTTCGGATCCTCCAGATGCCGCTTTATTCAGCGCCACTATATGGTTTTCCCTGGACAGTCAGTCAAGGATTTGACCTTTTTCTCTCCAACACCATCTTTTTTGTCCATTCCGATCAGCTTTTTCAGATTACCGGGTTTTTTGGGGGGCTGCCGGTTGGAGTCCTTGAATTTTCTTCTCCCTGTAACGAATGCCGGTCACTAGGGAGTCGGAATCCCCCCGTTCTTCAAGTGCATATGGTAGTTTTGGATCGTTTAGTTCTCCCTTCTCGGGCAAGAAGTGCGAGTCTCTCCTTCTTCTCGAGAAGACCTGATCGAAGTGTGCGTTGTCGAACATTCCAAATTGCTCAGATGAGGCAATTACTAGGTCCCCGGGCCCTTTTTGAATCTCTGCGCAATATAGGCCTGAGTCACCTCTTTTCCCCCCCCCTCAGATCCTTTGCCGGCCACAGCTATAGTTTTGAGACCTGGGCCCTGTTTCTTTTATTGACACTTAAGTTACCCTTGTTTTTATGTATTCCTTCGTACACCCACCACCACGATTAGACCCCCTCTGCCTTCTTTCAACCCCCCGATTCTGGCGGCCGAGTAAGTGGTGAACTTTTAGTCCAGTTAGGCGTGCCTGTGGACCCCTCTTTTCTTCCCTCCGTTCCCTTGCGACGAATCATTTGGTGAAGCCTTCGCGACATCGTAGCCGATCTTTGAATGGGCTCATATCAGAGTTGTTCGTCCTTCCGACTTTCTTCCTGGCCAGCGCCGAATGGCTTTACCTCCCCCCTCCTTTCATTCATCTTCCCCCCCCCGAGCATGGAGGGGGTTCAGGGGCGAGCTTTCGCGTCATCGTCCCAAAAATAATCCCCAACGGATCCAGTACCCCCCCCCTCTTCCTCTTGACCCCCCCCTAAGTAGAACGCAATACTACTCTCCGCCGACGACCACATTGGGCCCGCTTATGATGATTTTTGTGGAAGGTTCTTCCCCCCGAACACCTTCCTTCCACTGGCTTTTCTCGTTTTATCCTCCCCGCTCCCCCTCTCGTGATCAGACCGCCCCTCCTCGACGTCGCCGAGTTGGCTCTCCTGACCAGCCGCCCGCAGACCCGTAGCCCCCAGAACGGCCGTTCGACTATTGCTTTCTCCAGGGCTCCTTTCTCCCAAAGGATAGCTTCAGTAAATCTCCCCTTTTATGAGACCGCCCAGCCGAGTCTTTCTGCCTATCGACCCCCAAATTGTTCTGCTGCGCATGCAGTTTTTATATCGGCTTTATGGCTCTTATTCAGTCCCCCCCCCCGCTCTTCCCCTTCCGGCCCCCGCTGAAGGTTGCGCTGGCCACTTTCTCTCTCCTCTTAGAACTGCTCACGTATTCCTCGCACCGGAAAGACTTCCTCAAAGTACGAAATTCACCACCCTCCTCCGCCCCGAGCTGGTCTACAACACTTTTTTTCGCCTCTTTCTTTCCTCCAAAAGGATGGTGAAATCGTCCTACGTACCCTCCCTTTTCCAAACATCACCGATCGCTTGTGCGGAGGTCAGGATCAATCCCCATGTTTGTGCTTTGATGGCTCTTATGCACCATTCTTTCCCTCCCCTATACCGGTCCAACGACACTTACCTCTCCCCTCCCTCTCCTACCGTCCTCTCTGACTGTAGTTTTGTCTTGGCAGGTCCAGCAATCCACCACGCTCCTCCCTTCCCCCTCTTCCCGCGCCTACCGCCTGAACAACGTTAGACCTACCGCTCAACGTCCCCCGGTCTTCTTCCCTCTCGAAGAATTTTTCGACTATTATACCCAAAAGTCTCGTTTTTCATTTCTTTTACTTCCCCCTCCCTTTGGGCCCCTTTCCCTCCCCGCCGCTTTCCCCAACCAGTACCCCCCGCCCCCAGTCCTGGACAGAAAAAAGAAGTTCCTCCCCCCCCCACGCCTCAACCAGATCCTCTCCCTAGACTCGACCTCAGCGACGTCCTCTTTTTTTACCTCTTTCTGTCTGCTTCCCCGGACTCTCTATGCGCCCCGATTATTCGGGAATACAACGTTGACTTGACCCCTGCCCCAGCCTTGATCTCCCGCATATTTTTAGTGCCCTTCCTTTTCATTCCTCCCCTAGCTTTTTTTGCGTTTCACATGATTGACTGTATTTTTGATGACTGAAAAAGGGCCAAAAGCGTGCTTATTCTCCCTGCCGATACCGCTTGATCCTGCCGTAGAGATAATTCCTCTAAATTCGTTTTTCCCTCCCCCCCGTGCCCTTCCTGAACGAGTCTTGATGACGAACATCTTCTTTTCCCCCTTCTCCCTTGGCAGAACAGCTTCCGCCTTTTCCCCCCTCGCTTTCCTACTAGGGTGATAAGATTTTTTCCCTGCTCAGCGGGCTTTGATAGACCTACAGGGAACCCCCTTTCGATTCAGTTTCCCCGGTTCCAGCCCCCATCCCAGACCTCGGGGTGGTTGTGATAGCCAGCTCGTTTGCGGCATCTTTTCTTATCTTCACTCTCCTGGGACGCTCCCTTTATTCAAAACAGGCACTAGTCAGTAAGGCTGGCGCTCCCCCCTTCCGGACCGGTCTTCGTCCTCGAAAGGCGCGGGTTCCCCCCGTCCTACTTTTATAAAGCCTTCTCGGTGACCCCCTGAACAACCCCGC
>Ga0179591_1494994_pt1 | contig 10138 bp, 7 predicted proteins | sample CZOMad2_1_08_16f_FD_182891 | JGI IMG/M metagenome (GOLD analysis project Ga0179591, IMG submission 182891) | Vadose zone soil fungal communities from Angelo Coast Range Reserve, California, USA - CZOMad2_1_08_16fungal (PacBio error correction) | ecosystem: Environmental > Terrestrial > Soil >... | reverse complement strand
CGGGCGTTTCTGGGCATGCTTGGAAAGGGGGCGGGAACATTCTGCTGCGGATCCAGATTAAGAACGGTGACGTCCAGCCAGGCCAAGGCGAATATTACTGCGTTATTGCGGCATCCGCGATTAAATCGGGGATATTTCTTTTTCATGCGGATCACCTGCCGGACAACCAAACGGTCTCAATCGGGATAGCGAGTGGCCCACTGCGAACTCTTCAGGCTTCGGCTCTTCTCCGAGATTCTGCTCGATTGAATGAAACGAACGTTACTCAATGGTGGGAGTATCCCTTTTCCAGTCGCTATCAGGCTCGTTCTTTCGATTTATTCGAAAGCATTCATCCAACTCATTTTTCGCTACGATGTGTCAGCGATCAGTTGGGGCATTTGTCGCCACCCTTTTCACGACAAGTGGATTTACATCGGGCGTTGCCTCGGGCCGCCAAATTCAAGTGGTCCTCCATTCGAAATTGTGAGTGCGGTTTGCTTGCCCCACACTTGGGGAGTTTGCTCTTCGGGCGCTCATTCTCTTATCCGCGCGTATAGGGGCGATCCTCTCAGATATTCAAACACCCTTAATAATGTCAAGCGAGGGACCCGGTTGCTGTTGAGGTTACTTCAGGGCCGCCACCTTTCCGGCCATTCTGTGCTGCGGTCGATAGTATCCCTTCAGTGTTGATAAGCCGTGGGGACCTCGGTATACCCGGAATTGGGCGGCTTGATACCTCGCTCTGGCGACCTGGGCAATAACCAAGGAAAGGAAAATTACGGTAGCCTCCTAGTGGCAAAAGACCCGATTTTTAGTGAGCCACTAGGAAGGAGGGGTTTCGGGCGACGTCGTTTGTAGGTTAGATCTTCTCGCATTTCTCTTTTTTTTTGGTCTCCAAGTGGCACCAACTTGGGCGTATTATTTGGTTTTCGCTTAACACGTTTCTCAACGCTCCACGCGTGTACATCCCGTCTTTGTTGGTTCGTAAAATTATTAAGTTTGTTTGGTCAGGCATCTTTCTCCCGCTTATGGTTCACGTTTCGCGACATATCTCTATGAGGACGGCAAGGACGGCGAGGTGCGGCTGTTGGCCGTTTTAATTTCCGGGTCGACGTCATAGTTGTGTTGTGTGGATTTACTTAACCCCAATCCATTTGTTCCGTCATCGGCGATTAATTTAGGCTAATTAGCGTGTGTGATCGATGGCTGGCTTTCTCCACCAGTTCGTTTTCTCCAATAGTCTGTTCGAGGCATCGTACCGGACACCCAATATGTTCGTAAATAATCTTTCGGATTGTGAGGGAATCAATTTGTTGGATGAAATATGTGAGTTTCGCGATACATCACACTGGAGGGAGAGGTAACTAATTAATAACGATGACTTTGGGGGATAATTGTGGTTGTTGGGTAGATAAATTTTTACAATTATCGATCGTTCCCAGCTCTTTGGTGGGACTGGAATGCTAGGGCTAGGACTCTTCTATATGCCTGGCGGGCCATGGTTATACCCGTCTCTTTTTAGGGTGTTAAAGCTATAGACAATCATTCCCACTTTTGTCTCCGCGATTTATCCAATAGCCTCTTAGACAAGTCTCCGTCTGAATGGACTCGGTGGTTTTGCTGGGCTTTATGGAATATTTAGCTGACGTTGCGTGCTGCGTCCCCGGGGGACTCCTATTACCCCATGGGGACCTCTCTCTTGATCTAAATATACAGTTGTCGTTGGGGATCAGCCGCCGGATTCCGTGGGGGGCGGAACACCTCTGGGCATTCGCTTGTCGGGTCATCCCCTCCTCGACCTGGGATGTGCGTCCGATTGGCGTTGGGTGGGGCACATAATAGTGGGCTGGCGGTGCAGTGCAACTCCAGTATTTTACATAGGCCATTTCTTTGATTCAGTCTTCTGTGCGTGCCCCGCGGGGCGGAACGGGGCGATTTTTGTAGTACTTGGGTCAATAAGGAAGGAGGCTTATTGTGGTTGGCTCTGCTGACATGCAGATTCAACTTTTTTCACCTTTCGGTACCAGGGGCTTTCTTTTCCTATTTTTTGATTATTTATTGGAGGTTTATTTGAAGTCTGTCACGTTCTTTGACTTGACTTCGCTGTGTTCCTATTCCCATCACACTAGTTCAATTGCTTTGCATTGGCCCTGTCATTTACACTTTTCGGATCGGCAATCTTTTACATGTGTCTGTACTTCGTTTGTCCACAGCTATAGTTGATGTGGTTCTTGTCCCTGCGATGGACTCATTTTTCTATTCCTTATTTTCTTCATTATAATTTTTAATGCTGGGTTTCCTCCCTTGACTAATTTTATTTTCTCCTCACGTCGACAGTCCACGGTCTTTTATTGAGGGCAAAGAATTCGTTTTTTGTTTGATGCGCTGGATTGACAGTTCAAGCTTGACAAAGTCGACCCTGGCTACAATGTCCTGTATTCTCACTCGGGGTACTCTCGCTTTTTTTTTTTGGTATTCGTGGGGGAATTTTTTCTCAAAGGGCACCACCAGTTTTTTTTTTCGGCTTTGCAGGGATCTAGATTTTTTTCCGTGATTTACTAGGCGTAGTAATGGTGGCAATTCCAATTCGTAGGGCAGGTCTCAAACTGGAGGGCCCAAACGCGGATGCATCTGTCTTATCGCGCCTGATTACCCAATATACACGGCGCGAAGCGACCGGGCCCCGCTGATATCGTATTTGTCTCAATGTACATTCAGCATTTCTGAGGGCATTTTTCCCCAACTTTCGTGTGTGAATAAATGAAATAGATCCCCGGATCCAGGGTCTAGTCATAGGTTATAGAGGTAGGCCGCAATCTAGGGGGCGCGTTTTTGGTTCGTTAGGTGGGTTATGGGGGGCGCTGGTTGTGCCTCTTATGAGTTCTTCTTTCTCCCATTTTTCGATTAAGGCGACCATGGCGTTTCCAGCTGTGGGCTCGGGTTTGATGCTGCGTTAATGCTTGTCTCGTGATTTTAATATATGTCTATATTTTATAATGGTGTCGCTTTGCGGGTTGAGTTGGGCTTTACGGTCTTCTTTTTTTATTTCTTTACGGCTTCTTCACCCCTTAAAGTATGCACGTGCGTTTGTTCGTTGCTGGGTTTCGGATATACGACTAAGCCCTTGAGGAAGACCGGTTTCTCTCTTTGGTCGCGGTTTTCCTCGTGCCGCTCCTGGGGTTGGTCCATCGAGCTGGGGGGGTTACTCTCCAGGGGGTATTGTCATTTCGTTTCTTAGCACTTTTTTTCTGTGCCCCAGTCGGTATTCGGGCTTCACACTTTTTATATGATTGCCGGTCTGTACTGGCCCACTCTGGCCTGGGCTTTCCTGCTCGAATATCCATCTGATACGAATCCCGAGCTTGAGTCAAATATTCTTTCGGAAGGACGAGAAAGGGGGGGACGGCCGGCAGTTCAAAGCGCCAGCTGGGAATTAAAAGCGGTGGGCGGTTGGTCCCTTTCAAAATAGACAGAGCAAAGGCTTGGTATTTTTTTTGTGACTCGTAGTATGGATCAAAAGAGGTTTTTCCGTTTCTGGGGGGACGGCAGATACGGGGGGCGGACGGTGTCTATTGCGTAAGGGTTCGAAAGTGGGTTCCGCCAGTCGATGGATGTTTGCCCGCAGGGGTCCGCTCGGCAAAACCGTCGCAGGTCTTCATGTCACGTCAAGACCTGTTCTCTGCCTCTTTTTTGGGTTGTGCTCTTTTCCAAGATGTTGCTTAGGTATTGGTCTGAGGAACCCATTCTCCAAATTGGGGTCCTTGTGCACTGCTGCCCTCCTTTGCTAATTCCCTACATGGGGAGGGAGTTCAAAATTAAATATATCCTTTTATCTATTGAGACAGGTCGATTATTATTCAGTCTCTCTAGCTCTTTGGTCTAACTTTCTGGATTTGTGCTACATTTTTGGCGGATTTGAGGGGTACAATGGGGTGATCTTTATGGCTTTTCCTAATCGGTGCTTTTGTCGTCCAAAGGATACTGCCCTGTTTGATACTGCATATCACGGCATCCGGATCCGCAAGGCAAGGTGAATTTAATTATATTTATCTTGTCCCACAGACCTGCCTTGGAGTTTTCCTAAATTCTTCTCTAATTTTTCGGGATCCTTTATCTCGGCGTCTTGTGTGCCTATTCATCCTCTCTTCCTCTGTTTTATTTGTGGGTATTACTTTTTGCTTTGCCCACGTGCAGCTGCCCGCGTTGCCAGCTAGGGGTTCTTGGTTTTTGGCTTTTGAATGATCGGGTGTTCGTTTCATCTTTCTGGGGGGTAGGTGGTGTTGATTTAATTGCGTTTTTCTAATCTGTGGGGGGTCGACTTGGGTTATTCCAATTTAACTATATTTCTTCCCTGAGGGGTTTTAAGATCATGTGAGCGGGGGACCATATGTGTGAATGGGTTTACTTTTTTTTTTTTCTTATGATCTTCTCGGAACATTTTAGACTGATGGGGATATTCACTCCAATATTTTTCAATTTATCTATTCGAATCTAACCTTAATGTTGTCTATTTTTGTGTCACAATTTAATATAAGATTATTATTTATGACTTCGGTCCATGGTGAATGGAATTGAATCAGGTGTTGGGTTGGGGGTGACGGAGAGATACTGATGTTTGTGGCTCAATTTATTTGGAACTTAGGTTGATTCGGATCGAGTTTTGTTTGTGTGTGATTTTAATTGCTTTTTTAAAATAGTCGGATTTATTTTTTTTGGTTTCCATGGACTCTCCAAATCTTTTTTTGTTTTTTTCTGGTTTCTTCGCTGCTCTCCATTTAGTTGTTCTTTGCGATCTCTCCTGCCTGCCAAGGATTTTAATTGGTTTTTGGTGATTTTCAATTTATCCGTTTGTTTTCAGTTGTTCTTTTTGATTTCGGACTTTAGGACGCGGTTCGTCTACACAACTACACCTCTGATTTACGACACCGTTTTTCAATTTTCAATACTTAAGCATCCATGATTATTTATTCATTTATTGGCAATCCAAGGTGATTGTCAACCATACGAAGTGGAAACGCTGTGGAAGGTGGAACCCTGTACAGTTCAACTAGAATAAACCTTGACCTCTTTTCTTTTTTCTCTTCATCGTCGTATGGGGGGAGCGTCCGGTATGTCCGATTTATTTTTAATATTGAAGTTGGGATTTAGGATGGGGTAAATCACTGACATCGGAGCAGGGGTTTGCTTTTGTGTGGGGTCAAGGGTTTTTGCTGCCTTTCGCGTTTTTTTCGGGTATTGGGCATGTTGCTCTTGGGCATTGTAATCATCAATACGGGGTGCTTCTCCTTTGCGGTATTCATAATCTATCGTCATGGGCGGGAGTTGTCAGGGTCATTTGTCCCACTTTTGGCCTTCTCCTCTATCGCTGATAACAACGCGTTCAAGGCTTGGGGCTGATTTTACGTAGATTCTCTTCATTTTGTTTTTGTCTATCCTGCTCTCTTCTTGTGGGGCTATTTCGCCCCGCCTATAGTGGGGGCCACCATTGGTGTTTTGGTTCTAATCTGTGTCACTGGGGGTTCTTTTAGTCATACGTAGGACCGTTACCCTTGATCTGTCTTGGGGTACTTACTCCTTATTATTTCGGGCTTTGCTTGGTTTTGTTGCGATGATTGTGGGCCCGGACTTTGGGCTGTTCTTGGGTTCACTTATTTCTGGAAAAAAATGGCGGGGGCAACCCCCATCTCGGATTATATTACCCTTGCGCATATCGTGGGGGGTTTTGTATTTCGGCTTACGAAGCTGGGGCCCGTGGTCCACGGAAACGGTTTTTTTCGAACTCAGGCTTGTCGAAGTACCTAACCATCCTTTTTGTGATCGCGCTGTTCATACTCCCAAAACGCACCCCGATTGTTTGGTCCGCGGCCTGGTCGGAATTCTTTTCCACTGTGTCTGAAAAAATCTAACTGCGGTCGGGAAGTCTTTCTTTCTCTTTCCTGGTCTTCGATAGAATAATCTTTTATGTGAAGCATTATCCTTGGGCGGGTTCGGTCATCGTGTCGTATTGGGGCAGATTTTTATATGCGCTCAGATGGGCCGAGAGTACTCGGATCAATATTTTGGTCCCTTGATTCTGTTTTGATATTAGCGGGTGGGGGTGCTGCTGAAGGTAAGGGACCATCCTATATGCTGTCGGTCGACTGGGATTATGATTACCCCTTTTCTACTTGATGTTTAAAAATCCCCCTTCTTGGCCGGTTAATAATAGGCGTGGCTAACTCCTTAATTAATATTCAACCGTCCGGTTTTTGGAATATACGTATGGGACCATAGAGTGGGGACAGGTCTCTCGGTATTTTTGCAAATCTTTTGTTCCCTCCCCCTACCGAACCGTGCCTTACGGTGTGGTCTTGCATCTGGCTTGGGAAGCTGCCGCTACGGTCAGGGATTTTTTTTTCTTTTTTCTTTCCGAGATTTACATATCCACACGGTATTTTTTTATTTTATCCTGGGGGGATAGTTCTTAATCTCACTCCACGCGGTTGGCCCCCTTTTATAGGGGGGGGGGTTGGGGGGGACTCATATTTCTTCTATGCTAATGTCTTTTCTTTTTAATTTCTCGTCGTTACTTTCCGTTCCCTTAACAAGGTTTGGATATAACGCTCCATATGGCTCCTTAAATCTTCTCCTATAAGGAGTTCTGAGAAACGTCTATCTCTGGGGACACATATTACCCTCTCCTCAAACATAAAAGCGCGGGGGGCCTCCATGATTCGGATTTCTCTCCCAATTTAATTCTGCAGGTGTGCCTTTCTTTCTTGCGCCCATCCGTGTATGGGGACCATTGGGATGTTGGGGGGGGCGTGCGCCGACCTTTTCGCTATTTGGCTACAAAAGGTGATGTGGGGGTCTAGTTGTTTTGTCGCACTCTAGTTTGCGTTTTGTTGTTGTGATGATCCAAATTATCGCTGCGGTGGGTTTTATATCTTGAGTCTGTCTGGTGTGTCTGTTCTAGTGTCGCGCGTTTTTCGGTTGAATTTAAGGATTTTTTATCTATTTTTTTCTCTTTGTGGTGGCTCTTCCACGTTGGGATTTACTCCTCCTTCTCGTTGTGGTATTTTTGTTGCCTATTTCCAGCTTTTTCATGTGGACTTATTTTTCTTTGTCTGGGCACAACCAATTCTTTGGTGGCCCCTTTTCACATTCCCACCGGAGATACTAATAATTCGTTCGTTGGGTGTGCTTAGCGTCTGTGCTGGTTCGCTGCCGCCTTGACCTTGCATCAGCGCATCATTTAAAACGTTCTTTTCCGTCAAGTTGGCTCAACCGTATTTTGGGTTTGTCCCGGCGTTTGAGTGGAAAATTATCTCGGCCACTCCTCTCCTCTTCCCGCGGGTATTCCAGATTGGGATGTGTTATGGGCTTTTTTTCGTTGCAAGTGGCACGTTGGTTCCTGGACCTTCTTTGATTGCCACGAGGGGGCGACCTTGTTCCTGTGGCCTATGTTCAAAGGTGGCTTGTGAGGATTTTTTCGCTGTTACATGTTCAAGTTTTGGTCGGTTTTGTTGGTGTTGTGTTTTGGAACAGTGCGTTTCTGATTACATTTATCAGGTCAATGGATGTGGGTACTCTCTTTTTTATTGTGCCCTTCTCATATAAATTTTTTATACTAAATTCTCCGGAGGATCTAGGATATTCAGCCCATTGTTCGGTCCGATCTTATCTATGGCGATGGTTATCTGACTTTGGGATGGGGTCCCAACCTCTTGCTGTCTCGTGCCCATCTATTGATTCTTCTATTGAAGCCCACTTGGTCACGTTGGTGGGGGGGTCCCTCCGCCACGCTCATTATAGGGGTACGACGTTTCTGGTGATATCTGGGGACTCGGCCAGTTGGTTTGCTACTTGGGGCTACCCACATACGCATATATTCGAATTGTTCGATTTCTATATTCAGTACTGTATTACAGATTACATCAATCCTATGTGCTGGATGTGTGTGGTCTGCAAAGTTCGCAGACATGCTGATTTATACTGGTGTTTCCCCTCGGAATATCTGGATCTTTTTTTGAACTCCATATTCATAGGGATCAGGGTTAACACTTACGAATTGGTTTCATTGTTCTTTTGGATTTTTTTTTTTTTTTTTGTTACCAATGTATTGCCCTTCGTTCGGTCGTTATCTTTTTTCAGTTCTTTATGTCTACGCCTGTCTCTTACATTACTTGTCTAATTTCTAGCATACAATTATCCCATGGGTTATGTGTCTGGACTTTCTTCTTTTCAGGCTTGGATCTCGCTCGGCGGGTGCTTGATTATTGTCGGTATTAGTTATATGGCTTCGAACTCCCCCAGAGTTATGGACAGTCTAGGTGGTGGGTTGGGGGGGCGCATGCTTAGGTTTTGTCTTCTTGGGATTCCTTTCTTATATTAGGCTCCTGCCGGTTTTTTGTGTCTCTGCTTAGTGTGTTAATATTATGTTCGTCTTTTCATTCGTTCACTCATGTACCTGGGAAAAGAGATCGTGGTTATTTTGGACTCCGATTAAAGTGTATTGCATCGGGCATATGGGGGCGCTGCGCGAATATCTTTGACTTCTTCTTTTCGTTGAGCCAGCATTAGTTCCACGTCCGTTGCTTAATCGCCCTGTCTTGTCCGTAGGGAATCTTCGTGTTCCCAAGGAAAAGATTTGGGGATTCGTCGGGGACCGGATATAATAAAAAAAGCCGCCGCCACACCTCGCTCGTCTTGCTCGCTATGGATGATGTTAGGTGGCAGAGACGACTATCACAGGAGGCAGATGGGGGGGTGGGAACTTGGGTAGGGGGGTATAAGGCGGGGAATAACAACAGACATAAACGCGGGGTCGAAAAATTTCACATCAGCCACCTCGCTTCTGCCAAAAGTTTGCGGGTGCCCCGGTGGGGCATAAGTTGCCGCCTATCTTAAGATTTTTTTCAGTTTTGGGCTCACTTGGGGGGGGGGCTTTTTCCTTCCCTTTTTTCCTCTTTCTTCGTGAGTAGGGTCTCGTCGTGTTGATCACCACATAAACTGTTTCTGCGGCGGCCGATCATTCCGATTTTATTGACGATTTCGGGTTCCCATCTTCCACGAATTCGGCCTTTGCATCTTTTCTGGGAGGGCTCACCCCCGGATACCGTTTCCTTTTAGTGTTTGTGGCCCAGGTCGGCAGATTCGCGTTTTTAGCACTTGTCCGCTTTATTCGTCCCTATTTTTCGCGCTGGGGTTTTCTTGGTTGGTACTGGCTTATTATATCTGGCACGCTGATCTTCCGGACCGGCGCATATGGTTCGGGTAGTTTTTTGCGGCTTGGGCTGTACTTACTCAAATTTAGCTCTTATTAGGTGTCTCGCTGTGCTGTCTATGCGGTTGGCTTGTTGGGTTCTGTATTCTTGGGATACGCCCTGGATCGCTTTTTTTGGGGCTTCGGTGATTTAGAAGGAGTCGATCCCTGATAGGGAACATTTGTTCACCGCCATTATGTGTTTGTATTGGGCAACATTTACCGCTAATATTATCTAACATTTTCTGATTCTTTTGATTTGGAATGACATATGTATCATTCCTGTGGTGTGCCTCACGGGCAGGGAGTAGTTCTTAGGCACGCCGATGGTCATATCTTCCCCTTACTTTGTCTAATACAGTGTTTTGCGGAATGGCTCTAACTAGATGATTTTCACGGCTTGGACCATCAGTATTTTAGTATGACTGAAAAAACTCTATTTTAATTCGCGCTCATAAATTGGTTGAGTGCTTATTGCTTCACGAATCGTGTAAAAAAATATAATGTCGCGAACTATTGGTCTCTCTTCTTTGATAGGGCCGACTGGAACGTGGTAGGCGTGGGGATCCAGTGGGTATGTTGTTAATAACTGGTGTTCTTTTTCCTTTCCCAATATCGATATTGCCAGCCATATCGGAGAAGCTGGTCTGTTCATTGGGATTCTTTTTTGGGGTCCCCGGGCATGTTTGCTCTTCACTCGCTTAGCCAGGTTGAGCTTGTTCGGGGGAGGTTGGATCTTCGCACATTGCATCCCCGTATTTTCTGCCTGGACAGCATCTACGTTGCGTTCGGCCTGGGAGGGTGGAGGGGCCTCCGCTCGGTCGTTAACTTTTTCTGGTTTCAAGCGCATTGTTTGTTGCGCCCGGCAATGGTTCACTCTCATGCCCTCAATAAGGTCCATCGCGCTTTTTT
>Ga0179591_1378765_pt1 | contig 10138 bp, 5 predicted proteins | sample CZOMad2_1_08_16f_FD_182891 | JGI IMG/M metagenome (GOLD analysis project Ga0179591, IMG submission 182891) | Vadose zone soil fungal communities from Angelo Coast Range Reserve, California, USA - CZOMad2_1_08_16fungal (PacBio error correction) | ecosystem: Environmental > Terrestrial > Soil >... | reverse complement strand
CTTTGAGCGTCCCGGATACGTTGGTGCCTTCCCCTCCTCCGTGCTCCCGACATGAATATTATGGCCATCAACGTTGTGAAGCCCCACCCATGAGAGTAGGGTCTCCCTTTTCTTAGCCTGCTTTTCCATCCTGTAAACTCTCCGTAGTGCAAATACAGTGGCCTTCTTTTGGTGCCCATGGAATTTACGACGGAGTAGAGTTGCCCCCCTCCCTTTGTGTTTAGGCGGCACAAATGTGAGCCACTGAAGGCGGTCTCAGTTTTCCTCCTGGCGTTTGTCCATCCAATTTGCTCTTCTCCCCCTTCTCAACTCAGTCGTAGTAGATGGAGGCGGAAAATTCCTTCAGTTGCTCCCTCAAGTAGCGAAGGCGCGTCTCTATTGTGGTTCCGGAACCACGCCGGATTGCGAACTGCACGGGACGGCGTTTCCGAATAGATTCTTTTTTTTTTCTTTTGCCCCCATCCCTCCCATTGGGGATAAGAAGTAGTGGAGGGCCAGGTGTTTCTTCTGATTTTCAACATCTCTTCTCGCCTGTCCCCCTCCCGTGGCCCTTTCCCCCTCCCCCTCTCTCGCCGTCGATCCCCAGCTGTCGTTCCCGCCGTTTAGGCGACACCCCCCCCCAGCTCCAGTTTCCCAGCGATGAGAGGTTGAACACCGAAGAATTCCGGAGCTTGCCTTCAACGTGGCGTGTTCCGTTGGACGTTTTTGCACTGCCTTCCCCTTTCCCGGCCGCCTACGTCCGTACTGGGGCATGCGGTTTCTCGACACCTTTCCTTTACCCTGCTTTATCTAACCGTCCCTCTGTATGGCTAGCTTCGCCCTACGACGACTGTCTCAGGGACTCCCAGCTAGCGAGCTTGAGATAATGAGCCGATTCGCCCTCCACGACGCCTGTGCGAGCCGTGTACCCCTACTCCTTAGTTCAGAAATCCCCCCTGGGCGTGCCCGGAGTAGAAGAGCGTTCTGAATCAAGTAACCGCGATCGGGCTAACGAACGTTTTAGGCGGGGCCCTGATTGCTGAAAGTTGGTATTGCGTTGCACGGACTTTAAGCGCTAGTGGATTTTCCCCCCTGTGTAGCTTTGATATACATAGATGAGCACCTTTCAGGCGTTCTCCCGCCCGCGGAATGGTGTCTATTCGAGTGGCTTACCCTTCGCCTCAGGCTTGAATCTTTTGTGCGTGACTTCGTTTCTTCCCACGATACGCCCCTTTAAACGCAAAGATAGTCCGGCGAGGGAAAGGTTTCCTGGAATGTCGATCTACAGTCCTCTCCGCATACTTCTCCCCCCTCCCACACGCGCTGGATAGGTTGCACGAGTGTCCCCCCTCTTTCCCCCAGCTACCCTGCCGTAGTCCACGATGGGGCGCCCCTTTAGAGCTCTCATTTTTCGTCACTTTCTTCCTAGCGTGGCTCGGATCCTTTCCACAATGGAATCAGTTCCCCAGGTCTTCAATGCTTCCTTCGTCCTTTGAGCACCCTGATGCCACGTGCCTGAGTTCCCCCCCGTCGTTTCACAGCGTCGTCAGAAGCAATTCCCTTTTACCGGTGGTTCACCCGCGGCAATGGGTTCGTTTTCCAGACTTTGGCACATGGTCCGATATTCCCCCGGCCCTCAGACGCTTTTACCACTCTCCCGTTGCCCGTTCGGATGCTTTTTTTTTTTTTTACTTTTTCCAAAGCTACTAGACTCTGGCGGTTCATTCTGATAGTCAGCTCGAAGCCCCCCTCTCCGGTCCTGTTTGGCACAGGCCACTTTTTCGTCTTTAACAGTTCCCAGTTAGTGCTCCCCTTACTGACTTTGTGAGATTGGCGCGTCACCCTGCTACCAACACATCAGCCCCCTTCCGCTTGACTCGGCATTCTTTTACCCGAGGGAAAAAGTTTTAAATAAAGGAGTTCATGATGGAGGTGATGTTGCCCGTTTCCCCAACCCTTGCCGACAGAATCCATCTCTCAGCGTCCCATCCCCCCCCCTTCCCTTTTGTGGTTGGCAGATCAACTGCCATTTATCCGCGGAGGGTTGCACCCGCTGCCAGGTTCCTTTGTGCCGCCCCGTCCCCTCACAAGGATTTTTCCCGTTTGAGGGACAGAACTAGCACTTTCCCCCATCTCAGAGACAGCTTTAGGTGGGTGTGATTTTTTTTGTTTGTTCCGTTCAACCCCTTTTCGCCCCACTAACGTGGTCCGGCCCTCCCCTGGGACCACTCAAAGACCCTTTTGACTCTCTCCGCAAGTATGGAACCAGAAACCGACGGATTTGTGTTCAATTTCAGTCGAACCAGCGGACTCCGGCTTTACTTTCCCGCGTATTTTGTAGCTCTTTGGGCCTCCCCCTCTGTGCTCCAGAAAGTCGATGTTTTTGAACCCCCACCCCCTTGTACTTAAATTGACACATTCCCCATCTTCCTTCCGTCAGAAGTTGGTTTTCCCCCCTAGCTCAAGGGCGCTTCTTCTTTTTCCCCCGTCGTATAAGGGTTGAGCCCAATTGCCATGAAGCTTTGACACGGTCCTACCCCAAAGCCCCCCGTCTTTTTTCCCCTTGCACTAAGAAGAAGATCCCCCCCTTTTTCTTTATTCGCAACCGTACCCTAAAACCCGAGATAAGACGTGCCCAGAGCCTCAGCAACCCTTTCAGAGGTATTCCCTACAAAAGTCCCGGCCTGCTTCTCTGAAAGGTATACCACACCGACGTGTCCAATGCTTACTAAGAAGTCCTTCCTTTAATGGGAAGTCATGAGAATATACCTGTATGCAATTACTTTTTTTTGCATTTGGTCCTGAGGCACTTATCTTCTGCGCGTGCAGTTTAGGCTTTTTTCTGAGTCCGGGAACGTACTAAAGAACCCCCCGACCTTCCTGCCGGTTCCCAAATAGCAATACCCAGTGACGTTTCGTCCGCATTGGAGACGATGAGTCCCGGAAGAGGGTAATCCGAAGTTCCGTCACACTGACAAAAGAACCCCCTACCCTTTATAACGTTTCTTCCCCCCCTTTCCGCAGAAACCAAGACGAACGTTCTAAAGCCTTGACCAGAATAAGTACGGTGTTTTGGACTCTGTGAAAGTATTCTCGCGTGAGTGGCCGAGCCCCCAATTGCGCTGCGGTCCTTGAATCCCCCACCTGTGGTAGTCATAGGTAGTTTCACTCGTAAGAGATTCTTGGTCCCCTTTCGATAAATTCAGGTCGAGGTCGGTCGCCCTCGTCTTAATGCGAGCAGCAGATCTGCTGCCCTTCGTTTTGTGAGAATTCGTCTTCGGCTTGACTTTGCAGCAGAATTTTCTTCTGCGTCCTGCCAGCGGACGTGCCTACACAGTTGTCGCAGACTCCCGTCTTCCCGAGGGACGGCTTATGAGGTGCATGATCTGCCGGGCCTTTCCCTTTCCCTGATGCCCCCGCCGTTAATGACCAGCGACCAATATTGCACCTCCTCCCCATTTCGCATGCCTGGTCAGTGGTTTTCTTGTTTTTTTTTTTTTTTTTTTGTTTTTTCCCCTTTTTTTGTCTGCCCAGCACTTTCACGAGCCCCCCACCCAGCTTACTCTATGTCCCTGATCCCCCTGTTTTTAAGCCGTGCCAAGCTTTGCCCCCCTTAAGTTTTCGACTTCCCCCCTCACATTAAATCTCTATGGCCATCCCCATATTGCGGAGGCTACAACAATATCGTCTTCATCCCCTTTGATAGACGAACGCTGAATCGTCATCACATGCTTGTTGTTCTTGACCTCCGTCTGAGCGCCGTCTCGACCTTGGTCTCGGACTGATTTTTTCCTCTTCCCTTCGAGACGGAATGAGCCCTGCCCCCCCCTTTTTTTCCGGTCTTCGCTTGACCCCCCTGCCCAGATCCGCCATACACTCTCCTTTGGCCTACACTGTGCTTTCCACGTCTCCTCGTCGGCTGTTCCTCTGGTTTTCCCCCACCGCACCCTTCTTTGCGAGTTTTCCAACCAGGCAGGAAAACGCCTCGTCTGAAAAGCGCCTCAGGCCACTTTTGGGTTTTTAGGCGGACGACGATTTTATGGGCCCGTCATACTTCCATGTCTGTCGAGTGCCTTCCTAGTTCCAAACGGTCTCATTACCCCCCTCTCCTTTCCTTTTTCTGGGTTTTTCTCTTCTGTGTACGTTTTTCATCGTTTGGGCCTAGATGCCACCTATCATGGAACATATCTTCCATCCCAGTTTCCTCTCAGAATTACAGTGGAAATGATAGTCTAGGTAAACCGTTTCTTGTCCATCAGTTGAACTCCCGACGACGTTTCCACAATGTTGTCCTGTTGCCCTGCCGAAATGTGGACGCGAGTATCTGGCATCTTCGGCTCCACCGAGGAGGTAATCGTTGTGCGATGAATGAGGAAACTCCCTCCCCCCATTGTCGCGGATTTAACCTCACTGCCAGTTCCGTCGTCGCTTTTTCTTGTTAGAATTTTTCCCGAAAAAGTTTTTCTTTACTGGTACCCCACGAGTCGTACGGTCGTGACAGCTTGGGATCCTGCACCCAACCGCCTTTTGCTTTTTTTTTGGTATTCCCCTTTATCAGAATAGATAGGGGGCTGACCATCCTTTCCGCGGGATTTAAATTCGATTAGGGGAAGTTTTCTTTTTCTGTGGCGTTGCTTGTCCCTCTGTGCGCTGCCTGGCAACCTCTTTCCCCTCGTAGAGAGAGTCTCCCACCGTTTTCCCTTTAGGACTCTGTATTTCTTGACACCTCCCACCTCTCACCCCAGGTTACGGTGGAACCAACTAGACTCCCTTGCGGATCTCCGTTGAACGGCGGAGGTATCCTGGTTCTTATAACTGCTTTTTTTCTCCCTTTGCCCCTCATTTAGGAAGAAGTCTAGGGGCATCGAGTACGCTGTTCCTGTTCACTAGAGATGGCCGGAGCCTCCACCCGATGGATGCATCTGCTTGTAACACTCCCCCTAGACTCCTCCCTCTTTTTTCATGCAGAGGACCCTTTATGAGCTAGAGACCTTATCTGACGCTTCCGTTTCGATTCCTGTCCCAAGAGCACTCTTACTCTGCAGAGTGAGCCTCCCCACCCCTTTTTCTTCCCGGCCAGAAAAGTTTTTTTTCTCCCCCTGTCAAGAGATCGGCTTAAGAAAGTAGTGCGGGCAGGGCGAACCCATGTCCTTTGGAATTGGCTCTTCCCGCCGAAACCTTTGCCGCATGGACTGTGTTGTTTTTTCTGATGGGCCCCCGGTCTTCGAACCGGAAATGAAGAGGTGTTTCTGCTCCCGCCGCGAATAACTTTGCTGTTGTATTTGTCAGGTCTGCCTTCGCTCCTCTGGAGGTCTTTCCTTTCTGACCGCTTTCCCCCTAACAATATTTGTAGACGCACGTGATTCCGGAGCGATTCACGGTTTCCTTGTTCCAATGTTACTGATAGACTCTATACTGCAAGACTGCACCTACTTTGCCCGCTTGAACTAACTTTTCCGATCACGCACCCTTCCCGGTCTGGGGAACCCATTGTGGCTTTGTCTTGGCGCTCCCCAAGTTGATTTACAAAGGTCTCCTCGCGAGTTGCGGCGTTTAAACCGGGTGTGAGGTCCCTCGTTCCAAAGTCTCCCCCTTTATGGCAGGGTCCTGGCACATGAGAACTACGGCGGTCCCTGGGTTGCCACCTTTCCCCCCCCATTTCACTCTTTTAAAATTCTAAACCGGAATGAAGCGGGTATGTCACTGATTAGACACTCCCAATTTTTCGGGTTACCCCCCCCAATGACTGCTGGAGCCAATCGTCTTTTCCCGCGCAGAAGATGAAGCAAAACCTCCCAGGTCCCCCACCACCCCCCCCCACCACCTTTTCGCCAGTAAGCACAGATGTGCGGTGCTTTTTTTCCCCAAGATATAATTTTCGTGCCTTTTCCCTACGGTGCTTGGACTTCCTCCCGAGAGATCCTTTCGTAAATTTTTCCAAGGAACCGTTGTCGTGTTGGACCACGCGTTTTTTCTCCCTCCTTTCGGATGAGTAAGTCCCTTTCTTAAACAACCCCCCCCCTCGAAGAGTTGAGGTCTTTTCCTTTTTTTGTTTGTCCTGAGGAAAAGCGGGCAATTTATCTTCGGAAAAGGGCTGTAGAAGAAGTTCCCCCCGCCGCATACTACAATTCAGTTGACTCTCTTCATCCTCATTTTTTTTGAAGATCTCCCCCCCTGTTTTGCAAGGTTATTATGCGGTTAATGTTTTTGCCCTCAAAAGGCCCAGCATATAAAACATGGCTGGCCCTCTGGAGTTCATCCTTCACCGATCCACACCTCTTCCTCCCAGCCACTTTCGGGGTTTTTAGCTGGTGTGCCTTGCGCGCCACCGTTTTTAGCCTCCCTGGTCCCAGTTTTCCTCTGACAAAGGTCCGCGGTCCTTAAGAGGTTCCCGTCTCTCGACCATCATGAAACCGATCCCTCCCCCCATAAATTCGATTGTGTTTGGTTATTTCCGACTCCCCCTCTTCGGAAGAGACTTTCGTCTCGTTGAGCTCCCTTGGTGTGGTATTAACTTTTGTGTCCAGCAGTCGATTATGGTTGAACCACCCGGAAGATTTCCCACTTGCACCCCTTTACCCGATTCATTGTTCAGAAGTTGGCCCCCCCTTAAAAGACTTTTCACGTTCCGGCCCCGCTTGTCAGGTGCACATTGGAAAATTACTAGGGGGCCCCCCTCGTCCATTTACAAACATACTTTTCTGTGCCTTCACGCAGACCTCCGCGCTTGAGGAACTTTTGTCCAAGCCCCTGCTCTGCTGCCCGATTCGCTTCATGAGTCGCCCCCCTAACCTTGTAAGTTTCTAATTTATTTTTAAAACCGTGGCTCCGCTCTGGTGAGGCCGATCACAGTATTTCTTGCCTATTTATTTAACCCCCCCTTTCTACGCCCTTTCCCCAGGAAACCGAGACCGGATTCAACTAAGTTGGTTTGCCGGTCTGCTGGAAGATTCCTTTGCACCCGCCGCACTCCTCCCACTTTCGTTCTCGTCCCATAACTCGCTACAAGGTAAAGGTGTCGTCTTTCTCCGGCGACCTTTTCACTGTGCTCACACCCGTGGTCCCTAAACCGTGGCCACTCCCCACGCACTTTTTCTTCCAGTTAAGTGGCGACGTGCCAATCAACTGACCGTCACAAATCCGACCCCTCCGGATCGTGAAAGTTTTTTTTCCTATCGCGTTTTTCGGAAGCCAAAACTTTTAATTCCCCCCAATTGGGATGAAGGGTACGTTTTCACTATGAGAGAAAGAGATTTCTAGTGGTTAAATACCCACACTCTCGACGTCGCTTTGGTCCGGGCCAAAGCCTCCCTCCTTTAATGACGGAGATGCTTGTCTCATCATAGTCAGTGCATTGTTGCCTGCGCCCCATAAATCTGGACATGTCAGAATCAGCGCGATTGCTAGCCCATTGGAGAAGGATCTCTCCCCTCGTTTCCGCGCTTTCGGGGGAATGATCAAGTTTAAGGGATGCCCCGCCACAAACGGCAAACCTTGACGTTCCTAACACATCCCGCGATCCGCACTTCTTTCTCGTCCACCCGCTATCTCTTTCTTTTCTACTTCTTTTTTGTACTTCCCCAGACCCGGAGTAACATCAACACCAGTTTGGGGCCTCGCTTATTTAGGGTGCGATCCCTCGTTTCTCCTTCACCATTCTGGTTGTCCCCTCAGACGCGGCAGACTTCTTCCCCCTTATTCTGCTTTCCCACCCCCCTTTGGCTGATGGTAATCACTACCCCCCTCTTCGATCCCGGTTTCTTCGTACCCTCCGTAGGTAAAGACTGGTTTGTTCTCCAATTTTCTACCTCCCCGCCCTTCTCGACTGCTTTTTGTTCTTTCCGCGCTCGGCCCGAGAAAGCGTCTCCCTTTCCGATTATCGTTGCCAAGAGCAAAGGGGCTAGTTTTTTTTTTATCTCCCCCGCTTTATTGCTAACTTGTTTTTTCGCCGAAATCGTGGTTGCAACGTATCGTCTTGTTTTGCGCCACATTTCGGGGGGTCCCCTTCCAAAGTCGTTTTTCTTTTTCCCCGGCTTGAAACGCAGCTCAGTTTTTGCCTTTACTAGGCCACTTGGTCCGGTTGTAAGACCCGTCGATGGAAAGCTACCTTTTCCATTGTCGGCCTCCGCGAGGGGCCAATGGGATTCGCTACCAATTTTCTTCGATTGTACGGATCCCGTTGGGCACACGCAGGCCGTAAGTTAATTGTTCCCCTGTTATTCCTGGCTCACTCTCGTCAGAGAAGTCCAAACGTTCCTTTCATCCTTCGCCGTTTCCAGCAAATTTAGTTCTTTGCCCCTTTTTCCTCTGTTGAACTCTCCTCGCCGGTGCAACATGCCTTTCCCCCCCTTTTTTTTCCCCGTTTTCTTTTTTCTCGTGGAACCATTCGGCGTGCGGCCAATGTGAGCAATTTGATCGGTGCGAGCATGCTTGCAAACGACAGCCACCCCCCTTTTGCCGGATTCCCTGAACTACCGTCCTTTTCGCGCGGCTGGCTCGAATTCCCCCGCAGATCGTCTTTTCCCCCCGCTCGATGAAGGATCCTTTTTCTTTTTGCTTTGACCAACCCCAGCTTGACGCTGCACGTGACGGCGGTCGTGACTATTTCCAAGTTCTAATTGATATGGGGAGGGTGACCCTCCCCTCAATCGACCCTCCTTCCTTTTCATTTTCCCCCTGTATGGACGGTATGTTGAAAAAACTTGATCTCCTATGGACCTTAGAGAGAGAGAGCTGCGATCCCAAAGTGGCCCTCGCTGGTGCTCCTTTGTTTGTTCGGCAAGACCAAGCTCTCGTTTTTTCCCCACCCAGAGAAGAAGCATCTTTCCTTTTCCCAGTCCCCCGTAATTGCATCTCTTGGACTGCTCCCCAGGGGCATCAGGCCGTCCTAAGCCACCCCGGGTCTAGTCAACAATTTGTTTTCCAGTCGCGCTGTCGGAGGAAATAGATATGTTTCGCTGCCGTCCGCCACCCGCCTGAGTTCAAGAAGCCCTCATGCGCATGCAGCGTTTGAGCGGCTGCTATCATTAGCCTATAAAGAATTCCTTGAGTGGAGCTGAGTAGATCCATTCTATGGAATAGTTGTTACTCCCTTACGACCCCCCATTGGGATGACAGCAGTAGAAGACTCAGTTGTTATCCTGAATAGTTCCCTTTCCATCGCATGGAGGGTCGGAAATTAGGGCGACTTTGTAGTTTCCGGGGCGGGGCCATTACGTGGCCTTTTTTTGCAAAGTCTTTCGTGGCTTGGCACGGGCTTCGCCCGGTCCTCCGTCTTTAGTGAGAAGCCTGCTTCTAATCCTCCGCAAAGTTCATTTGTGTAGGGCGAGGTTCCTGCCTAGCCCTCTTCCTTCTAGTGTTGACCTTTGCCCGACTCGCCAAGAAGGTTCGGACCTGACAGTCACACCCGTGAATTGCTCGAGGTCAGGTTTCCTTGCCAGGTCCAATTACCCCCGTGTAGACCTCCGTTGACCCACTCTTCCGGAATTTTTGGCCCTTTCGGGTTGAAGCCTTTTCCCTCGAACCAGTACCGTGACGTAGTTGGATGAACCTACTCTGGCCTTGAAGAGGCTCTTTTAGCATGGCAGGTGTCCTCTCGTTCGGTACACACATAGGGCATGTTTTTTTTCTGACCTCTTTCCCCCCGGCCTGGCCCAGGGTCCAGGGTCTGCCTTGAAGCCTTCCTTTCCTATGTCCCGTTTCAGATAGTTCCCCCTTATTCCGGAAATGCCCGGACCCTTTTAATGGAATTCCCTCCCCTCTAAATGGGTTTTCCTTTTTCAACCCTCCGTCTGGAGCCCATCTTGATATCTTTATCATGCCTCCCACCCTCTTGCAAGTCTCAGTCAGGCAGGGTTTCGTATGAATCCCCCACACAAATCCATACTGACGTTGCCTCCCATAACGCCTTTTCGTCTGGATCGTCGCTCGCTCGCAATCCCTCTTAATCTGTTTTTGAACTTTCCCCCTTAGGTATTGTTCCCACTCCTTTCGCGTTTCCTTGTTTGCGGAACGTCACCCGCCGTCCAACCTAGAAGGCCTCCTGCTTCTTGCCTCTTGCCCATGTTTTCTGTGCTAACTCCCTCGGACCCCGGGTTTAGCTTCTCTCACAGGATCGTTCACGCTTCCCCCATGCCTTTAGAATAACAACTTGCATTTG
>Ga0179591_1256606_pt1 | contig 10138 bp, 10 predicted proteins | sample CZOMad2_1_08_16f_FD_182891 | JGI IMG/M metagenome (GOLD analysis project Ga0179591, IMG submission 182891) | Vadose zone soil fungal communities from Angelo Coast Range Reserve, California, USA - CZOMad2_1_08_16fungal (PacBio error correction) | ecosystem: Environmental > Terrestrial > Soil >... | reverse complement strand
CTTTAATAGAGTTTTTAAGCCGTCAATTGGTAAATTCTGGCCCTGGGCTTTTTCTCCCCCCTTCCCCTCCTCACCCGATCTCTACGTTCACACATCGACGCCTCTCCCTCGAGGCTCGCCCAGGTACTTGCATTCCATGACTGTCCTTTAGATGTTCTTTTGGTGGGAAAGCCCCCAAGAGGTCTTCACGATACCGGTAATCAACCCCCTAGGCAGCATAGCCTGAAGCGATCTTTTTCCCCCTCCCCCACACCCCCAGCATTTCGCCGGAAAGCTGGTCTTTCTTTCTTGGAACGGGTGTACTCCTTTTTCCCTTGTTCTAACATGTTCTCTGAAACTTCCGCGGGTAAAGTCTCCGTGTGCGAACACCAATGTCCCCTCGACACATCTGCATAGCTGGGAATTTTTCCCAACACGGGTTTCTTTCCTCTTCCACTTCTGACAGTTTTTAGCCAGTCTGACCTTTTTTCCTTTTCAATCAAAATTGCCCTTTGGGTCCTATTCTTTCCTCCGAGGTGTTCTTCCTCTCACTGCCCCCATCAAATTCCCTTCTGCTGTTCCTTGGAAGCCCTTCGGCATCGCCCAAACCTGGGATACTCTCATTAATCTGTTCTTGCCGCTGATGGTGGAGTGCCTTTTCCCGTGCCCTGCCCTTATATTTTCCCCCCCAAGACTGACCAATAGCTCCCCAGACTTTCCTTTTGTTTCCCGCCATCAATTGCTTTGCAAGTCGCCATCCCTGAACAGAGGGCGCTCTTCGACTGGCTTTTTAAATCCTTTTCTTTTTTTTCCCAAGCGGTTCCCCCTCAAATCGACTTTTCGCAGACCCTGGCCGGTCCTTTAGCAGAACCCCCAACTTGAGCATATGGCGCGGAAAACGATCCGGAATTGCCACATTCTCCAGATCTTCTTGATGCAAATGCTTTTTTCAATTCCTGGAAGTTTTGGTTTTTTCTGATGAATTTCCAAGGATCGGACGCGCGTCTTTTTTTTAAATTTCTGCTTTTCCTTTGAAGAAAGTAACAAGTCCCCCGATTGCTCTGAGTCGGATCTTTGCCGCCCAAACAAGGGGACTTTCCCCCCCTTTCCATATCGTGACACGTTTGCCCATAAGAGGTTTTTTGAGAACCCAGTGCAAAGCTCGCTCCTTTACCCCTTGCTGACCAGTTCGCGCCAAGCCACGTACCCCGACCTCGCCGCTCTCCCATTCTTCCCCATGTATCCCACGCTATTGGCTTGCGCAACTCTTCCCCTCTTCTTTCGTTCATCTCACATTTTTTTTCTCCTCGCAGAAAGTTCCCATTTGCCCCTTGCGCTCCTTCCCCTCTTGTTGATTCCCTAAAGGCCCCCTTGTTAATACTTCCCCCCCAAGGACGCGTCGCTTTTTCCCCTCACCTCTTTAACCTTCTGATTTGCTGGCCCTTCCCCAAAATGCAGCGGGGTTTTTTTTTCTTTCCTGAATCCGTTTTTTTTTCAGTCTCCCTCCTATCCTGCCTGCCTCGTGTGCTAAGCCCTCTTAACGCACGGGCAACTTTGGTTTCTTTATTCCTTTGGCCCTAAGACGATCCGACCCCCACATTCCCCTTTGTCCACTCCAAACGGCTATGAACTGACAAAAGTTTTTTTCCCCTTGTCAAACTACATAGGGGAGAATGGCTTCCCCGCTTTCGCTTTAACATTTTGCGGTTCATGGAGCCAGACCCCCGATGACTCCTTTAGCTTTCCCCCCTCCTGGAGTGGAACAAGATTCTTTTGGCTAAGCTACCCCCCTAAACCTCACATATTGCCTTAATAATTTCTTTCCTCTACTTTCCTTCTGTACAATTGACGATTAAACTTTTCCCCCATACCCACAATCGATTGATTCCCCCATTCCTTGTACGACTCTCTTCCGTATCCTCTTTCGTTCGGTTCATACTTCTTTTTGCCAGCTGCAGGCGTCTTTCTTTCCGCGTTGAGACAAGACTCCTTGGACCCTTTTTTTTGAACTTTCTTTCGCTCTCCTCTTCACAACGGAGGAGCGATCGTTCACTCCTCTTTATCTTCTTTTTTTCCTCCGGTGAGTTCTTTTAGGTTTGTCCTGTTAGGTAGATCTCAGACCAAGCCCTCTGATTACTGCTTGCGATTTTTTGTCCCTTCCAGGCATCCCGAGCTGTTCCCTTGCTTGTTGCTTCCTTGCCGCCCTCCCCTTTGGGCGTTCATTCCAAACTATCTTTATTCCCTTCGTTTTGCAAGGACCTCCTGACGTCTTCCTTAATACTTCTGGCACGTTCCCTTTTTGCTCCAGGGACCTGAGTACCCCCGCAGGGGTGCTAACCGTTTTGACAAACCTTGCCTACCATCACGACAGTTTCCGACGGCTTCTCCTGCCCTTTTCCGTCTTTGAATGGTGCGATGCTGCCCCTCTTTTCCCGTCAGGCTGTCCCTTTTTTCCCATCCAACGCCAAGGAAACCTTTATACCATCCCGTTTTTTTTGACTCCAGACCCATATCCTTGGAAACTCGCCACCCTACTCCCCTTTTTTTTTTTTTGTAGAGATCTGGTGCAGATAATTGCAGTGAGTAGGGATTGTATCTCTGATATCTGATGTCTCTGGTCTCAAGTTTCCTGGTTCGTGGCAGATGAGCTTCAACCTTTACGTCCCTCTTTCCCCTCATTTTGCCCAGCTTCTTCAATTACCTTCTATTTTATTAAGTTATGTAAGGTATAGTCTCACCTTCTTTTGATGCGCTACACGGTGTTCCACCTTTTGGCTTTCTTTTAATCATTTTACCACCCACAACTTTCCCAGAGTCCCATCAACTGCTCGACCTATTACACTTTTCTAAACAGTTAGTTCTCCCTTGCCAAGGTTCAGCGGAAAAGATCGTGGTTCACTTCCCCACACTCCGTCATGGCGGCCTTAAAATATCACCCTTCCAAAACCCCGCTAGAAATTTTTTAACCTATGATGACCCCCTTGAATGCCCATCCCTCAACGCAGCTATAAGCTTACCTTTTTTCGGCCTCGGTCCTCATTCAACCTGACCGAGCAACTTTTTTTTTTTCCATTTCTTTTAACCTTTTTTCTTCTCTATCGATGTCTTTCCATATGCTCTTTCCTTTTTCGGGCAAGAGAGTTTTCATGCCTTTGAAAATTCCAAAACTTACCCGTAAATCTTGTCTTCCTTCTAAACTCAAACGGAACGGTCCTGATTCCTTGCCAGGCTAGTCTACGTCCTTGAAGACGGTCCTCCAGTTACAATAGTCCCTCTTTCTCCCATCCATTCCTCTTTAATGTGCCGGGCATGAACACTCCTCTAATTTAATTAATTCCTATGTCACTAACCTCTTGAACAGGGCCACTCTTTGATTTGGGGATTTTGTTCTCTAGGGATTCACAAAGTGCAATTCTGTTTCCCAATCCAGGTCCAGTCTCCAGTCCCACGAACTTATTGATTCATCGATCTGTTTTTGTAATATTCACTCGTATTGTTCAAGCGTTTTTTTTTGATTTTCCACTTGAAAAACTTTCTCCCCGATTGTTTTCCCCAACTGACCTTTGAGTTTTTGTGGCTATAGCAGTGGGAGGAGTTCCTCTGTCCAAACCTGGAGTGTTTTCCTTTTTTCTTATCGTCGCTTTTTTCTCCAAGGGGAAATTGAATCTTTTCTTGCGCGTCCCCCCCTATGCTTCGATACCCTTGAATCTGATTTATGTGAGATGAATTTTTTTTGAACCTACCCGACGATTCCAATTGAGCTCCGCTTTGCTCTTCTTTTCAGGCATTCCTCTTTTCTTCGCAGGAGATTAATTCAATATTATTCTTTCAGGTCCGGTGTGATCCCACCTCGAACGACATCGCGCCAATTGGCCGGGGTATTTGCACTTTTTTATCCCCACTTTCGATTAGCCCAAGAAGAATCTTTTATTGTTGAGTCTCGCCTTTAACTCAAGGTAGACTTCCTGTGCTAGAATGTCATCGGTCTCTGCCCCCACCGTAAGTTTTTTCACCCCTTGTCCCTTTTCCTCTCGTTTTCCGGGTGATAAAAAGGAGAGTTTGGACCCCATAACCTCAGTAGGATTTCCTCTTCTCATGGTTTTTCCCTGACGCCTCAGCCCGTTTTTGATGTATGAAGTACAACTCTTTCCACATCGACCCCACACCAGCCGTTTTTCCCCTTTTCCCAAAGCAGGTTCTTATCCCCCCCACCCCCCTTTACCTCAATTGACAAGCAGTTACCCTACTAATGTTTCTTGGTGAAGCGGTTCATCCCTGTCTTTCGTACCCAACCCTCTCAACTGTTTTCGCTCCTCCGGTCGAGATCTGATGGGAGGGTTAGGTTACTTGCCGAATAGTCTTGGTTCGGCCGCTGGATGAACCGACCTTCACCCACCTCCGGGACCACCTTTCCTTCCGTCGAGCCTTTTTTTTAACTAATTTCGATTCCCCAAACCCCCATTCTGCCCCAAAGGGACTGATTGGAGGATCTTGCTTGCTTATTTTGTCTCATACCTTCCGGTTCCTTGAGATGCGCTCCCCACAGTTTTCTTTTACATGATCATTCCCCCCTTGGATTTCCCAAGTGTTCTAAAGCCAGGGATCCGAATCTCCCTCACAGCCTTTTTTTCTTTTTCCCGTTAGGCCTAACACGTTCAATCCCGAATCAAAAAAATACCTATTACCCCCCTTCCCAATCTGGTTCATTAACTGCCTGCTCGACTTGAAATGTTTTCCCCTCACACAGTTGTGGGGGGAGCGTAAACGTCTTTTCCTATTTTGTTTCGAATTACGCGGGGTTCCTCCACTGAATTTTGCAGCGATTTTCAGGCTTCCTGGCATGTTTAGAATTTTCCTTCCTCTGCCCCCTTCTGTTACCTTTTCGCAGGAACCCCTCCATAGGGTTTCCTTTTTTCTTACGAACTGTGGAAGTGTTTTCCCCTTCCCCCCCTTCGCAGCTGAGCTTCGGCCGTGTGTTATTCCGTTATCCAACATCGGTTCCCACTGACCTCCCCCTGCTACCTCCCAGGCATTGAATGGGTCAAGTACCTTTTTCCTCTTTGACGTCCGATATCTAAAACGGTTCGATTTGATATCCCTTTTTTTTTTTGTTCTCACCCCCCCCTCCAATTTTCCTTGACAAGGCCTTTTTCCCTTATCTTTCACCCCTAATAATAAGTTAGTTGTTGAGAGCGTATGGTTAACTCTCTGTCCTCTTAATGGAAAATTGCGGATGTTTGATCCTCCGCCCAGCTCGATACCATTTCTTTTTCTCACTAGCTGTCTCGGTAATTGACCCATCCCCTTTCCTAAGTATTGGGATTACTTTTGGAAGCACCCCTAGTTTTTCCTTACATTCAACCCCGGCTCATCTAGGAAGCGAATGTTTCACCGAAACCATTTCTTTCCCGCCGAACGTTTTCTTTTAGTCGTGTACCCTTCGACGTCCAATTATTGGTTTTCCCCGGGGGTTTGGGGGGGCCGTAGGAGGTGTCTCACCTGCTTTCATTCCTCCGCAAATTCGAGAGGTCCTATTGTCCCCCCCACTGCCTTCCCCCCCCCTCTTCTTGACATTTTTTTTTGCAATGCGACCACCTCAGAAAATTTTTTAATGGCATTCAGCCGGCCGTTATTCCCCGATCTTTTCCCTTGTTTTTACTTTTTACTTCCCCCGACCTCCTGACGGTTTCTTCACTTCCCCCACCATTTTCGATTGGCGCTTTCGACTGGCCCCCCCCCCCGGAATTACCCGAGTTAATCTTGGTTGCCCATGTCCCTGAACGACTCTTGTCTCTGTAACTTCTGGACGCGGCCTCTTCCCCCCTCTGCCTCCATTTTTTTCGTAATCCCCTTACTTTGCAGTTCCTCTCTCAAGAAACCTGAGGAGATTACATAGCTCCGTTACTCCTACACGCTTGCCTTCCCCTTCCTCCCGACCCTCTTCCTTTTGACTAGCGCGCCTTTTCTTAGCCCCACGTTGTTTACTTCCAATCGGCATGTGAAGGAACAACCCCTGCTCCCCCCCATATCTGCGGTGCCAGCGCCTGGAGGGCCTTTTTTTTGGTGTTTAGCCTCCTTGTTTTTCCGAGTACCCGGTCGTCCTTTTCTGTGTTTCAAGTTCTTTCCTGGTTCCTTTTCTCATTATCTTCATCCGAGCTGACCTCCTATCCCTCCACCAGGGGCATATTTTCAAGTCCTCTTTTTCTCGATGCCCCATGCCCCACCCGAGAGAAAATTGGAAAAGTTGACCATTTTCTTGCGACATATCCCCTAAACTCCTATGCCGTCTACTCAGTCGGGTACAATCTTTCCTGCTCCCCAGCCCCTCTCTCGTTCTAATAAAAATGTGTATAAACTCCCTTTGAAAAGTATACCCCCTTTCTCACAAACTTTCCCTCCTAGGTGATAGCCGTTGCTCACCCGGATGAATAAGCTTGTCCCTTCCAGTCTATCTCCCCTTTCACCTTTCGATGTACGCCAATAGTTTAGCATCGGGGCGGCTCCTTGGCCCGGCCCTTTTTTCTTCTTCAACTAGACCAGCGCCAGTTCTTCCCTCATCTGGACTCGCCGAACCTTTCCAGTTAGTTTTTCCCAGTGTTCTGAACGCTCCCTATAAGCCACGTCCACATCCCTTTTTGGAGACTTTCCCGTCTCCCCCTTCCAGAAGAAAGTTTTTTCCCCTAAGATATTGCTTCCCTTCTCGGGTAAATCTTTGAACCCAGCCTGCTTGTTGTGTTCCTCTTTCCACAACCTTACGATGAATCCACGTCCTTTTCCTGTTATCTATGACTGTGGTTGAACCTTCTCTTGTTTGCAGCCTCTTCCCCACAGCCCAAAAAGTCCCTGAATTTAAGCCGTTATCTCCCCCTATGTCCACGAGAGGTCGTTGTTGTCATGCCCAGTACAACGAATTCGGTCTTGAAAGTCGGGTCTGCCCTCCCTTCCGGCTCCTTTCTTGCTGTCATGCCCGAGGTTCTTGACGTCCGGAGGGGAGTTATCCAAGCTGATTGGAACGTTTTGATGTCCCCCCCTTCCACCTCTCTTTCCCTCCCTCTTATTGAATCGTCAAATGGACTCTATCCCCTCTTCTTTCACTTTTTCTTTCCTTTTTTGCCTGATTTTCTAGAGTCAAAATACTCTATGTGATTCTTGTGTTCCCCTCAGGCCTCCGAATCTTTTGAATTCGGTCGGTGTTTGTCTCTTTCAGTGCGCACCAGGGGGCTTCTACCCAACTAGCTTTTCCTTCTCCTTTTACCATTAATGCTTATTTTCTTACGTGATCCCCCCGTTGCCAAGTTTTTACTTTGGGCTTCTTGTTTCCATTTTCGGAACCGGTCTTCCCCTCGGGTCCTCCTTTTCCGTGTCCCCTCTCTTGAAGTTCATCGTCTATCACTTCTCATCCGGCAGCCTTGCATATCGACATGGATTTGCACCGCTGGCGACTGTGACTCGTTCGGACCTTGTTTCATTCTTCATCTTTGAAGCCACTCCTGGTTCCACTTCAAAGACTCATGCCGCGCGAGAGCCTCTTTTGACCTCGCCCATACCGCCCATGTTCTTTTCCCTCCTCCGGTGTGTTTTTTTTTTGATATGGTCTCCCCCCCTTGCAAGTTTCCAGTTTGGCTCTCGCTGCCCTTCCTCTTGGACTCTGGTGCCCTTGCCCTGGGCTTTGGCTTTAACGCTTCGTTTCCCGACTGCCACATGGCTGTTTCCGCCCTCTTTTTTTTCATGAGACCGCGTTTCCAATCTCGTGGGCCTTTTATTATGCGACCCCAAATTTACTCCGTCTGCCCCAGCTTCTGGATTACGATGATCGGTTGCCCCCTTGAGCCATGAGTTTCCTCCGTGTTCCCAAAGGTGAACCCAGAAGCCCCCTTCTGAAATTGCAGATCTTCGACAATTTCCCTCCTGAGTTACTTTTCCCCAGGGGGTTGCCGGAACCTGTGTCCGTGCCTGAATGTCCCCCCCCGGCCGCAACTTCTCCCGCCCACACCCATCACGTCTCATCCATTCTTCTGCCGAATGACTCCCCCCCCCCAGCCTCGTCTCCCGATGTTTAGCCGGGTTTTCCCTCTTCAACCCTTCCTCTGCCCACTCAGTAAAATCACTATCCCGCCCTTTTTCCCATGTTCAAGTATTCCCCTTCTCTCATTTTTTAGCGTGCCATCCTTTTGTGGTCATGAGTGCCCTCCCAAAACGTGTCATTCTCATTCCGCCTACTTTCCCTTCCTTCCTCTGCATGACAGCCCTCCTGAGAAGTTTTCAAGTAATGGAATGTAGTACACTCTCATATTTCACCCGCCTCCTCGTCCTTGGTCTTTTTCTGACACACACGTAATTCCCCGACGGTGATCGGCCCTCCCCCCTCTGCAAGAAATTATTTTTTAGGGGTTTGGGGATCTGGAAACAAACAGCTGGTGCACCTCCAGGTTTCATGAGATTCCCTTTCAAGGGGACCTAGGATCGATTTTGTCCCTTCACCTTGTTGGTTTCAGCTTGTGTAGACCCGTCATCCATAACGTACACCTCTTTCTTTGACCATGTCCAACACCTTTTGCGTGGGTTTACTCATCCCCCAGCGGAGGCTTTTTCCCCCTCCTGCTGTCTTTTTTGCGGGATCGTCCGCGGAGAGGCCACTGGTTTAAAGGTTCAATTTTGCTTTCTCTTCAAGATTTCCTGTCCTCCTCCAACAGTCTCCGCATTATCTGGGTGCGATTTTCCCTTAGACCCCTCCCTCTTCCACTTCTTCCCGAACATCCCTTTTTTATTTTTTGAGCAGCCTGATTCTCCGTTTTCCTTGAGTAGACGGCTCCTTATATTGGAGTCCATTGGTCCCCATTGAGTTTCCCCCCTTAGAGACCCCCCCCATCTCCCAATTGTTCCCCTGGTATTATGTTGCATCTCGGCTAAAACAAGGTCATCTTTTCCCTCAATAATTCTTTTTTTTTTGTCTCACAGCCCCTTTTGGCACCCTCCTGGGTCATGAAGGTTTATCGCTTCCTCCGGCGATTTTTCCCTTGTATTCTTCTCCCCCAACACTTTTCATCCCATGCCCTTTTCCCGATCGTTTTCCTTTTTTCGAGGACCTTATCGTAGGCAATTTTAGTAGCTTGAATGCCCTTATCAAGTTTTCCGGACAAGAGACTCCTCCCTTTCCCCCCCCCCTGATGATATTCGCTGTGACTTCCCCTTCTTTGAACTTGAAACCGGCACGTCTTGTGACTATCCCCCTCGGCGGAGGCTTCCCCCCCCCCAACCACTTCCCTTACCGTTATACAAGAAGTTTCATACCCGCCGAGATTTTTGTTCGGGAGCCGGTCAATCCTTGCATACCCCCCCTGAACTCAATTTTTCGCGAAATCTCCCTTGACCTCGTCTTTCATACCGAGTGTGCCCTTTGTGAAGGAAAGACTTTCCTTTGTCGAGGAGTCGATAGCTTCCCTCTTTTCTTGCCTCCTGCGACTTCAATCCCTTATTTTATGAAAACCGAATATTGGCCTTTGAATAATGCTTCCCCTCTTGTTGTTCCTAGGACCGTTTTCTGAGATGCGCTCCCCCTGTGGAAAGATTTTTCTTCTTCTTCTTAATCCCAGGTGGGCCGTTATTGTGGTCCTAGTTTTTTCAAAGTCCTCCAGAAAGCATTGGTAATGTTCTGTTCATTCTCGGCCAGACCACCCTTTAACGTCCGGAAAATCGACCCCCAACGGTCTCCTCCATGCTCACCCTTACCTATCGGTCCTAATGTTTTTAGATTTGACGATGCGAATTCACGTGTTGTCTCATTCCCCCCCCGCTATTTTTCTTTTTCAACCTTCGTGTTACGCCAACGGTGGGACCCCTCGATTTCAGATTAAGGTCCTGATGTAGTACTTTCCTCCCCTACTCGGCAAGATGTACCGCGTCCTGAGATTCCTCCTCCTCGGACCAGCTTCGGCTTCTGGAGGTTTTCGTTTGACCACTCGCGGTATCTTCGGCTCTTTTTTCCTTTCTCTTTAGGGAACCGGTTGTAAACCAACTGGACAACAAATCGAGACTTCCCTTGACCGATTCTTTTTTAGGCGATCCTAGATTCTTACTTCAAAGTCTCGCTTTCGTGCGTTCTCCTTTTTCTGAGGTCCCTTCAAGCCCCACTGCCAAGTCCGAGGAACATCTAGTCCCC
>Ga0179591_1271636_pt1 | contig 10139 bp, 10 predicted proteins | sample CZOMad2_1_08_16f_FD_182891 | JGI IMG/M metagenome (GOLD analysis project Ga0179591, IMG submission 182891) | Vadose zone soil fungal communities from Angelo Coast Range Reserve, California, USA - CZOMad2_1_08_16fungal (PacBio error correction) | ecosystem: Environmental > Terrestrial > Soil >... | reverse complement strand
GTTTGACTTCTTTTTCTCCGCCGCTTTCTTTTAATCCCCGTTCCCGACTATATCGCATAGTCCACCGTAGTCCTCAACGTAACCCCTCCCTTTTCCCCCCCGTCTTCGGGAGTGGTTCAATTTTAGTTTGTCCTTTTGTGCGGCGTGCTGTTGTCCATCCCGTTGGCTCTTGCTTGAAATTTTGTCCCGCCTGAGTCTGGAAATCTTTCTTTTTTTACCCAGTAAGAGGGAAGACTGCCTTATCTTTGTTTCTCTTCGTGAGAATTGGAAAGGCCACCCCATTTTTTCTTCCCTATTTCGGACTTTCCCCAGGTAATCATTTTTTTGATCTTTTAGACTGGTTGATTAAATCGAAGTCATTTGCTCCTCCTTTCTGCGAGCAATCGATTATAGTTCGTAAAGTGATTTCTTTGTTACTTCTCTACATCCCACCGCAAGTGGGTAAAGAATTAGGTCCCTTACCTACACACCCCCCCTCTGAAACTTTTGACCTTGGGATGGGCGTTTTTTTTTTTTTTTTTTTTTTTTTCTCTTCAGGCTCCTTTTTTGTCATCTCTTTCCTTTTGAAGCGTTGTGTTTTATTTGCGATTGAGCAACGCACTCACCCTTATTGTTATCCTTGGAAGTTTGTTTTTTTTCATGCTATGTGATGAGAAGCCCCCTCCGCCCCCTTTTTTTCCCCGGTTCTTGGACCCTTGCGACTCCCCCCTTTTCGCTGTGCCTGATTTTTAGGTGGGGCTCTCTCCCTTTGTAAGCCGAAGGAAGACATCTCTCTTCCCCCCCTCCCTTTTGTTGTGTTTTGTTTTGAGACTCGCTTCGGCCATGTCCCGTCTAACCTTCGGTTTCCACTTTTTTCTCGTGTGCCTCCTTTGGGAGTCGCAGGTTTTTTTCTTCGGAGGTTTGTCCCTCCTTTTTCCCAGAGAAGGTTGGCCCTTTCCCGTTTTCTCCCACGAGTTTTTCCCTTTAGTCGGGTCCCAGGGGAGCGCTTTGCATTCTTTCTTTTTTTTTTCCCTCGACGCCTCGATTGAAAAGACCTTTTGGATACGCTAAGATCTTCCCCTTTTCATCTAAGTTTGTGTGCGCGAGGTGTGTTGTTTCTTTCCCTTCTTCCTCAAGACCGTCCCCTGCTGTCTTTTTTTCTTTTGGAGACCTCTTTTTTTCAGAGCTTTACAGCGTCCAATGTATGTTTCCCTTTTTTTAGCTTTGCGTCGCCGTCCTTCCTTTGAGTTGACTTGTTCGGAACCTTTACTGCAGCTGATTTTGCCCCCGAGCTCGGAGTTTTTTCTTTCCCCCCCCCGTTCTGCTCTGCTCACCTTTCCGCGGCTCGTTCCTCGTTTTTTGATTTTCTTTGAGGACGGCAGGACAGAGAGTTTTTTTTTCACCTTCGTCCCGTCTTTTTCACGCTTTGCACCGGACGTTCCCCCCCCCCCCACCTCCCTTCGTTTTTTCCGTTGTACGTGTTTTTCTTCTGTTACTTTCATTCTTCTTTTGCGCTGGAAAAGTGAGCAGCGTTTTTTTTTTTTTTCCCGTTACTTAGTGAGTCCCAGCAGATCCTCCTCGAGTCGAGCCCGCGGTGCGGGGTTTGTTACTTCCTTTTTTGCCCCCCCCTGGAGGGTCCCTTGTTTGTCAGATTTTTTGTCTGTCCCCCCCTTCTGGTGATCGGGTTGGAGTCGTGTTTTGTTCTGGACTTTTTTGTTAAATCAGACCGTTCGCAGGGCATAGAAATTTCCTTCCTTTTCTTTTCCCCCTACCCCCCCCCGTGAGATTCGTGGTTGGCGTCCCCCTCCTTCCCTTCCGCATGGTGTCTCTTGGAGGGGTTTGCCCCCCAAGGACGTCTGCTTCGATCTGACATGTGGGTTTAGTTCGCCCTTTTAGTTTTTTTTCCCTTCATTCACTGCGCGGCCGCGTTTTGGCCCCTGTCCTTGTCTGGACCATTAAGTTTGCCTGATCCCCCTCCCCATTCCGATTTCCCACCCCCGACAAGGGGCGGCTTGTCCCCCCCCCCCTTCGTTTCTTTTTTTTCCCAGGGGGGTTGCTCGTGTCTTCACTTTTTTCGCCTTTCTCTTTGTGGTGGAAACTGGACTTTACCCCGTGTTTCCTTTACCAGAAGGGCCTGCGCCTTTCCACCGGTTTTCCGCGGTGAAGTTTTTCCTCGACTCACCTGGTCCTGATCCCTGACCTGTTCCCTTTTTGGGCCGTTTTGCTCCCTGGCTTTCCCTGGGCACCCTCGTCCCCCTCCTTTTCTTTTTTTTTTTTTTTTTTTCCCAGTGAGAACCCCCGCCGAAGTGCCGTTCCCGGCCCCAAGCTCTTTTTCCTCTCCCCCCCAAGGTGGTTGTTGGCCCGACGGAGGGGTTTCAATTTCTCTACCCTACTCGTAAATAACGCCAAAACCCCCACTCTCCACCCCCCCCCCCCCGCCCCCCCCCTCCCCCCCCGCCCCCCCCCCCCCCCCCCCCCCCCCCCCCCCCCCCGCCCCTGGTAGCTTTCGTCTTTGGGCCTGTTCTTTGAGCTATCTTCCACATCCTGGTATTCCGGACGGGGGCTTCCCCCATCTTCCCCGCCCACAATTGGTGAGTTATAACTAGTGACCTCCCGGGGCCCCCAAGATGCGGGTCGGTACAAGTCTGTTCAGCGGTACTTTTTTCATTAGACAACGTCCCCCATTTTTTCCAGACGCTTGAACGGTTTTCCCGTCTCCCCCAATCTGGGCTGCCTCCGAAATTTGCTTCCTATCGTCCAGAAGAAGAGCCCCATTGGGTCTCCCCCCCCCCCCCCATGAGACCTTAGTGGTTTCGATTTTCCACTTTTGGTCTTTCCTTCTCCGACATCTCGTTAACTCTGGTGTGTCCTCCCCTCGGATACTCCCCTGTGAGATATGGGTCTCTTTTTTATTTTTTTTTTCGTTTAGGGGAAGTCTGGTTGCACGTGTTTTCTGGGCCTCTTTTCTTTCAGGTTTTCCCGCTTCAGGGACCGCTCGTACTCCTTTGGAGTCTGTGAGGTTGCGTCCTCCTACCCCCCTTTTCTACTACTCAAGGGCCTTGTAGACCTGGTCATCTCTTCTGGGGTTGTAGGTTTCGCGTACTTAGGCATGACGATGTCCCTTGTGGGGCCTTTTCTTTGTTTCCACTTTTTTAGGAGTCCACATTCTCCTATTGGTCCTGTCTCCTTCCCCACTTTTTTTTTTTTTTTAAACGATAAGATTGGCCGTCCTTTCCCCCCCCTGGGTGGAGCGTGAACCTTGAAATCCGCTTCGTGCTCTTTTTTCAAAACCACTCCGTATTTCCCAAGCTTTCGACGCAGATAGACTGTTGTTCCTCAGGGGCCCCGTGCCTGACCCCCTAGTTTTCCGTTTTCAAAACTTTGGCCACGATTTTTTTGGGATGTTTTGAGGGCTGCTTTGTGTATTGAACCCCCTTTTTTCCACGTTTCGGCGACAAAACTTAGCCTAGGGTAGTAGCTTTCTTCTCGTGGTGTTTTCCGACGAAGTTTTTTTGGGTGTTGGTTTCGACCCACCTTTACGGAATTTTTTTATTCGTTGGGTTTCCTTTTTTTTTCCATAGCATCACCGCTTTTGTCTTTGTTCCATCGTCTGGCCCAGCATCGTCGCCCCCTTCTCATCGCTTCGCAGAGTGTTCAATGTAAGTCCTTGCCGATACGACCTCGGTCCCTTCCCTCCCCTCGAGTCCCTGCCGGACAACCTTTTTTTTTTTTTTGGGTTCCCCTTCCTTGTAGGTGTGTGGAACCTGGGTTGGCATTTTCTTTTGCACGCCGGCAACCTTCAAACCCCCCTTTTCCTTTCCCTCCCCTTTCCGTGTGTTTCCCCCGTCCTCTCTCTTCGTGGGAGTCCTTTTTTTTTTCCTCTGCACATCCCATGCAAGGACCCCCCCCCTAAAACCGCTTCGTACCCGGTTTTCGCGCAATAGTTTAGCCCCCAAAACACACAAAACCCCCCAAACCCGTTTGGTATCCGTCAACCCCGACACTTGCTCTGTCTCACGGGGCCATTTCTAGTTCTGTTCCACTTGAACCCTAACCTTTTTTCATCGTGGATGGGTCCCCTTCATAGTCTCTTGTTTTGGTTTTTGTCCTTGTGTTTTTTGTGATTCCTTTTTTTGTTTGTTGCCCGTTGTCTTTGTGTTTTTTTCATTTGATTTTATGAATTTTTTTTTTTTTGAGCTCTAGATTTTTTGTTTTTTCCACACTCCTGCGACACACTGCAAGAGCAGCCCTTCTGCTTGGTTGGTGCAATTTTTTTGTGTGACGACTTTTTTTCTGTGATGCGCATTTTCCCCCAGTTCCTTGTGTTGAGTAACGAACGACCAGTGCTAGTGCCACCCCCCCATGCAGCGTAGCTTTATTAGTGACCTGCCATCCGCGTTAGTGTTTTTTTGACCCCCCTGCAGTGACCCCTGGTCAAGCCCCCGCACCATGTCCGGTGGTCCCATCTCAGTACACCTCAAGAGTTATGGCACAGTGAGAGCACCCACAATGTGCTAGCACGCCACGATGTTCCGCCCTTAGTGATCCAGACTTTTCAACATGTTCTAGTGGACGATAGTGGTGTTTTATTTTTTGTCGAGACCCACTTTTGTGTTAGTTGTTTTTACGTTTGTGTCTCCCCGGGCCTGAAGACGATTTTGCCCCCCCCACCCGTCTCCCCCCCGCCCCTGTCCCCCACCCTCCCCCCCGTGTGAGTCTTTTGGTCCCTCACCGCACAGAGACCACCCCCATCGAGGTTTTCCCACACCGCGGCCCCCGTCAAACGCGGCGATTGTTAGCCCCCCTCCTGTACAGGTTGCACCGCTTCATTGGCCTCCCTCCTCCAAAAACCAATGTTGTCCTTGACCGCCTGCTCCTGCTATTCCCCCGACCCGTCCGGTTGAATCCACCCTAGGTAAACCCAGGGTCTTGACTCCCGGTTGTCTCCCCCTCCCCCCCCTTAGAAGTATTGGCTTAGGCATCCCCCCTTGCCCCCCCCCCAACCCAACTTTTTAGTTGGCAACGGATTATTGTCCCTTTTCTCGATCCCCGAGTGCAGGCTTCCCTTTTTTTTGGTCGCTTTCCCCACAAACCCCCCCTGGGGCTCCCCCAGTGGTCGTTTACCCCTCGTTCCAACATTGGGATCCCTTGAGACTCGCTGGGGGCTATTTTGCAGAAGATTGCCCGCGATACTGCGGCTCATTGTTCAGTGCGCTTTCATTCTGTGCCCCCCCTGGTTTCTTTTCCCCTGCTCCTTGATGGTTTTTTTTAACCAGAGGTTCATGGCTCCTCCCCCCAGGAGTAGAAAAAAAGTAATTTCCACCGGGCCGCGTTTTGGCGTTTTTTTCCCCCCACTTGATGTTTGAGGTTCCCCACTGTTTTTTTTAAAGGGGTCGCGGCCCGCTTTTTTTTTTGTGTCCTTTCTTTTGCGCGAAGTAGGCGAGTGCTGTTGTTAAGTGTCTTTTTTTGTGTGCTCCGGAACCTTTTCCCTCTTCCATCTCTCTGATCCCCTTTTTCTTACACCTCCATCCTATAATTTCATCCAGTTGTTTTTTTTTTCTTTCCAACGGCCGTAGTCTTTGATCTCTTATTATTTGTACTGGCGCATGCGGTTCGCAATGGTTTGCCTTTCTTCCCAATTCCCCCTTTTTGACTCCGGCACACAATTTTTGGGTTTTTTTTTTCCCGTGACCCTCCAAACTTCGGGTTCCGTCCGTAAGACGCGTTAGCGAAATCCAATTGTGCGGGTTGAACCCCTCCACCCCCCCCCCCTTCTTTGGAACTTGTTTCCAGCCAAACTTGATTTCTCGGTGTAACATGTTTAGTTTTTCTGTTCCCCCACTTTCTTGACACGTATTGTTCCGTCCCCATTTTCTCCCTCTTTCCCTCCAGACAGGTTTTTATGTCACAGCGACGATTTCCCCATTTACAAATGTTCGCTTCCCCCTCTTCTTAGGCAATGGTGGTCTGCCTCAACATTCTGGTATTTCTTTTAGATCACAGGGGTTGCTATGTGACTTGTGTGGGATCCATTTTCTTGTGCTTTTTTTGCCTGCGAGTAGTGTCCCCTGATTATAGGATGCATTCAGCCGTTGCCGCAGTGTGTCTTTTTTTTCCCTTTTTTCTGTGGGTCACCCCCTTGGTGTCGCATTTGTAAGGTTTTCGGGGTGACGGAGTTGCTTACCGAGTTTTTTCTAGTTATTTCAATTTTTTTCTCGTTCAGGCGGAGTTGTGGAAGACCCTGTCCGTGTCGGGACTTGGTTGGTGTCAGGATTTTACTTTTTCATCTGTTTTGGTCAGGCCGGACTCTTTCTGATGTCCTTCAAGGTCATTGTCAGTGTGGCACTTCCCTAGGGGTCCCCACTTTTTCACCGCCGTTTCCCCCTAAAGCCCCCTGTTTCCCCGGCCTTTGTCCCCGAGAACCCGCCCGGCCCTAATCCTTTTTTTTTTTTCCTTGGATTTTTTTACATCGAGCTCACTTGGAGCTAAGTTTGTGTGGACCTCAGGCGGTGTTTGGTGTTAGATGATCGTGTCCGCGGGTTTGCCCGATTGACATCTATAAGGAGCACTCCCCGTCCGTCCCCCTCCCCCCTGTAAATGATCAGTTTATTTTGGAAGTCCTTCCTCAGCGGCGCCGCTACGATGACTTAGTTTTGTGTGCACCAAGCCCTTTCCCACACTCGAGACGGCTACTTCCTCCCCCGGGCGGAGTGTCTTACGTGTGTGGTGCTTGTTCTCTCTTTTTGGCCCTTTTAATTAGTGGATGGGCCCTTTTGAAAGGATTTGCAGGCTTGTTTTTTTCCCGGGTGCCATTTTTTTGACTTGTTTGCCGGAGGAACCGCTCCACATGTGGTTCTTCAAGTGGCTGTCTGTTGTCCACCGCCCAAGCTTTGCCGCCCTTAAAGGCGTGCCCTAGTCCTTCTCCCTTAGTTTTTTTTTTTCTCCCCCCAGGGTTAGACTATTGCCGTTCCTCCCCCGTTTTTTTTTCCTTTCCTGGCCCTTTTTGCTGTTTGTTGAAGTTGTCGTTTCTTCAATCTAACCCCCCGCTTCTTTTTGACACTTTTTGATGAGTGCCCGTCGACCCCGGCCCCCCGGAGGTCCACTTTCGTTATAACGTGGTGTTTGGCTTTTTTTTTTTTTTTGCCGGGCGGTGCGCCTCCACCCGTGTTTTTTTCGCACACGTCCTTGGACAAACGTGCTGTCAACCAGGCGGGTTTCGTTTCCTTCTATTTTTTTTTTTGCTGACATTGACCTCGTCATGTGGGGGGGTTCCGAGCCAACTTTTTGGCGGCCGCTGAGCATGTCTTTATTTCGGCCGCGCCCGGTGTTCACTTCGATCCGTAGGAGGAACACCATGGATGTATTGGTCTTTTTCCCTTCATTCCCCTCCTAAGTCCTTTGTTTTGTTCTGGAACAGGTGGTCTCCCGGCACCAAGAACGTCCCCGAGGCGCCTCGTAGGAAAACCCCAAGCCCCGCTTTTGTTAAGTTTTCTCAGAGTGTTCTAGGTGCGAGTGAAAATTCCCTTTGGGCCGCAAGGAAGCCTCCCCCTGTTTGCGTCGAAGGCTTTCTAGTGACACCAGTTTTCCCTCCGACTGCCTCTTTTACAGGATTGACATTTTACAATCAGGTCCCCTGCGAGTGTCCCTAGTTCTTGTGCCCACTTTTCAGATTTTTTAGGTGGATGAGAAAATATCAGTTTTCGACGATTTGTTCTTCTGGGCTTGTTTTCTTTTTTTGGTGAACCCAGAATGCTCAAGATTAATCTTTCCGGGGTTTGTCTAAAGCTTTACCGGCAGACGTGGGTTTTGTCTGTTCTGGTGCGTGCGCACCCCTCGGCGCGAAAAGATTTGTTTTCCTTTCTGATCCGGTTATTGAACCTTTAGTTTCGTATTCCATGTCTTTCATGATTGAGCGGTGAACCTATACCCGGGAGAGTCCATTTTTTTCTGAAAACTTCGGGTGTTCCTGTATTTTTTGTGAGAGCTCCCCAGCGTCACCCGTTCCCCTTTGGAATCTTTGGGTTTCCGCCCCACCAACGTGAAAGACCACATCGCGCTCCTTTCCACGAAGTGTACAAACTCGGGAGGCATATCTCCCTTGTGGTGAGTCTTTGTGTTGTTGTTTGTTGTGCTCAGCGGGAGGGTTTGCCCCCTCGCGTGTTTAAGCCGGGTCCATTTTTTGCTTTTTTTTCAGTCGAAATTTGACCCCGAGCTTCTTTCCTTTTTCATTGCCCCTTCTTGATGCAGGGTGTGGGTGCGGGCCACGTGCAGCCCCCGTCATCCCCCCCATGCTTTGTCTTGACGTGCGTTAGGGAACCCACGTCGTTCCTTTCTTTTCCCCCCAATTTCCTTTTTGCTATGGTCCCGTCCTAGTGCCCTCTTTTCATGCCAGCGTGCCATGAAAACTTTTCTTGCAGGGGGTGGCGTCCCCCTTTTTTTAGATCTTGCCCCCTTTGTATGAAGTTTTCGAAGTTTTTCCCGGAGGTAGATGGGGGCCTTTTTGTTGGGGGGTTGGTGTGGGGTTTCCGGTTTTCTTGGTGGGGTGGATTCTCCGGGGTGGCGGCGGAACAGTGAAAAATTTCAAAGGTCATAGAGGAGCTGCAGCGCCCGGATGTTGTATTGATTTTGAAATGTACGGAGGTGGATCGAGGTTTTTTAGCGAAGGGGGGTACAAACCCTTCGTCTGGTTTGCCAACCAAATGTTCTGTCGCGTGTTTTGTGCTGGGGACTGGAGATTGCCTTTTTATAAGGTTTTCTTAGTCGTTTTGTTAAGGAACGCGGGGTTGTCGGTTCGGGTGGAGCGGGCATTGGTTTTTAGAGGTTTTTTCCCGGGCTTTTGGGGGGTTGTCCATTCGGAATCCAATTTCTTGTTTTTGTATTACGCGGAACCCCCCTGATGGCTTCACGGTGTGCGAATGTAACCCCCTTGTAAGTCACGCCCCAACCAAATCTAAGGCTTCCACCCGCCTTTTGCGGCTGTCCGGGGAGCTCCCGCCGTGTGGTTTTTTTGTACCTTCGATGTCTGATCTTTTCAACGCTCTGGTTGTGCCAGTTCTATAGATTGCCTCCTTTTTTCTCTCTCCCTGCTAGAGTTGACGCGGCGGAATCGTTTCAGGGAGGGGACAACGTGCCCTGTCCCATGCTTTGACATCTAATACGCCCGGGCATTTGTTTCCCCGTTTCCACTTGCACTCGAAATACGCCCAGTTTTTTTTAGAGGATCGTATCCCCAGCTTTTACAGGTTTATGACGTCGATTTAGATCTGCCTCGTGTTTTGGGGGCCTGCTGTTAGGCACTTCCACTAGAGCAAGCTTTTTCCCTCAATTTTTCGTAGGTTTAGGATTTCTTTCCTTGTGCGCCATTCCTTGTGGATCGATGTGCCCTGGCTGGTTCCCCGCCGCGGGTCTCTTCTTTTGTTCCCCCTGATTGCTTTCGATCCCCTTGTGCGTGAAAAACGGTCCACGGGTGCTCTCTCGTTTTCTCTGGTTAGAATTCTAAACCCACAAAGTCACTGTCAACATACCGGTGGTGCGGTTTTTAGGTGGTCCCTGGTTACTGGTCCTATGTGAGGAGTGGGGCTTGAATGAAGCGGAGAGTCGTTTGAAAGAACCCATGAGACGGGCGTAGTGAAGGCATGAGTACGACATTGAGATAAGACAGGATGTATGACGCGGAGGTATTTTTTTTTTTGTTAGGCTGCTCATTTCTCCCCACCATAAGGTATGTAGCTTTCGGCCTGCCGCTGCGATCGAATTACGTGTATTGGGATCTCAGACAGGAACGATCGGCTTTTACCACAAGAGTAATCAGTCGAGGCATACGAAGCTGGGGCTAGTACTTGAGTCTCTCAACCCCGGTACGCCTTTTCGACCCTGCCATGTTCGACTTCTGTCGGGTCGGACCCTTCGCACACTGAGGCAGCGGTTCGCGTTCCACGTCGGCTCTTTCTGGCTTTGCATAGGCGGCACCGGATCTCCTGTTCTTTAGACCAAGCTATCCGGATCCAGTTGGTTCCGCCTCTTTGTTTTCAATGTTGAGTTTTCCTTCTTCTTTGATTGCGGACCCTGAGGTTTGATACTCGGCTAGCCCCCTTCTCCAAAGGTATGAACGTGGGATCAGGGGTGGACCCGAGCAGCTTTTTGTTTCTCCCCGGGTCAAA
>Ga0179591_1366703_pt1 | contig 10140 bp, 7 predicted proteins | sample CZOMad2_1_08_16f_FD_182891 | JGI IMG/M metagenome (GOLD analysis project Ga0179591, IMG submission 182891) | Vadose zone soil fungal communities from Angelo Coast Range Reserve, California, USA - CZOMad2_1_08_16fungal (PacBio error correction) | ecosystem: Environmental > Terrestrial > Soil >... | reverse complement strand
TTTCCACCGCGACGATCTTCTTTTTGGGGCTTTTTGCGAGCAACTGGCGACGGAGGAACCGCTAGATCACCACCTTTTTTGAGATGGATGGCGGAGAGGTTTCCATGATTCGGTGATAGTACTTATCGACTCTCATCATATCTTTATTCTCTCCCCCTTCCCTTCCCTTACCTCCATTTTGCGACCCCCGGTGAGGAGATACTTTGAGCCTCGATCTTTCTTGACTGCGTTCCACGCGCCCGACTTTGAAATAAAGTTCTTCTGCTCACAAGGGTTTCTGACCTCCGAACTCGGGCAACTCGCCTCCGCCGGCGGTTTTTGCACCTTCCTGGTGGACCTTGCGCGCAAGTCGCAGCAGCCTCGTTGTACTCGGAGCAGGACACCAAGTCTCAGTCTACGGAAGGAGGTTTCTCTTTCCCCAACTTTTCGTTTGGTAAGCCACTTTTTGAGTAAGAGAGAGGCGGCGACCGGGTGTTCGATCCCCCTTTCCCTCGATACTAGACATGGGAGCAGCGAGATTCCAGAATTCGCAGAGTAACTTCCCCCTTCTCCCCCCCTGTACAGCTGCGAAGCTGGCTGATTCCGTTAGCCGGAGCGCCTCTTCTCAAGTAATGTTAGCACGCAGTACGCAGAGAGTCAAACTCCAGCTCCTCATTTGCGATTGCTCATATTGGTCCCCCCCTGACTGAGCTAACCGCACGTCACTTCTACACGGCTTCTTCGGGCCATGCCAGTTTATTAATGTTCACCTTCCTATGACCTTCAACGTTTTCGCGTATGATTCGGAGACACGTTGTTGCGCTTGGAGGTTGTGAGTTTTCACCTCCAGTCCTTTTCGGTGTTGCATTTATGCGATAAAGCCCTTCACTGGTTACCGTCACGGGCCCACGCGCCGGCTCGGATTGCCGGATTCACTCCGACCCCTCTTTCGACTTGTCGATACGTGATAGATCGGAAATCTTTCCCGTTATCCCCCCCAGCTCGATCGTCGCCTCTATGCGTCCGGTAGAGTTTCGTGGCCCTACTTGCAGATGCATACAGACATGCTTATAGTAGAAGTGGAATCCTAGGTATAACCGGAGATAGGGAAATCGCTCTTTGCGTTGAACACGGCATTTGGCCCACTTGTCCCCCTTCCGGTACTCCCCAAGTTTCGAGCTTCTTTTCCTCCCCCTCCCGTTTGTTTTTGAGACCCCACGAAACTTGTTGGTCGACCAATGCGAGCTCGGCCTCCTCCCCCACGGGCCGGTTGTTCTTTTGGTCGCATTCCCGTCTCGCCGTCGCGGCTAGTCACCTCGTCGGGCAAATCCTTTTTCCCCCCCGTGGTAGTATATTCTCCGGACCGCCAAGACCGCAGATTGCGTCCCTCCTACTAAGCAGTCCCGATGTCTCTAGAGTTCAGCATGAGAGGATCCCCTCATCAGCTCGCTTCTTTGTTTTCGACCAATCGTCAGCGTGTTTTTGTCCCTTTCTTGGCGGCGCGTGAAGGTTTTGAGGACATAAACAGCCCCGTCCCCCCTCCTGAATCTTTTACAAAACCTCTCCCGCCCCTGTCCGTTTGTTACCTGGAGAGTGTAAGCGACCTGAAAGTCTGACGTATTGAAACAGTCCGGCCCCTGCTTATCTGGCGCGCTGGTGGCGGGTTTTCCTTTCTGTATCTCTCCTTGCAATAAATCGCCCCTTCAAGTCATTAGCTTTTTAATTTTTCCATAAGGAATAGAGTGGCTTTTTTTTCGGTCGCGCTAATCCCGAAGGAGATGTTTTTGGCCTCTCCCAACTTTCGTAGTGAGATGCGTAACAGCTATCTGCCCCTTTCCCTTTTTATACCCCGATATCTTGCTCCTCCTCTCAAGGTTAGCAATCGATCGCTCGAACAAAACCCGCGTGATTTGCAGAGATGTTCACTCGGGGGACTCTTCCCTCTGTTCTGGTTACCAGACACTTTAGGTAGGACGAACGGTCGGCTGGTTCTTCTCTGGACACCGGGGATTTGACTTGCTCTCCTTTATTACCTTTTTCTTTCTGAGTTCAGCTTAGATTCCGTCGAGTAACGACGTACGTAGACCTTCTTCTCTCGCATGTTTCTTCGTTGTAGAGGTAAGTGAAGTTTCCTGATATCCCCCCCTCCCCCCGAGCCTTCAAACCTAGTTTTTTGACTTCCGGTGCGTGACCGGTTGTCCGACCGAGGTTTATCCGCGAGAGATCCTGGTTATGCGACGATTTCTCGACAAAGCTGTTTTGCCTTCCTCCAGATCTTTAGAACCGGTTTGACTTCTCGACCTGCGTAGAGTACCAGACAAGGACGAGAATCCCACTTTTTAGCTTTTCCTATCTCCCATCCTCCTTTACTTAATTCCCCCGTGTTGTGGCTTGATATCTCTTCGAGACCCCTCTCCTATTTTCCTTTCTTGTCCCGGGCTTCGGGCCCCGGCGACGCTTAATGCGAGATAAATTTGTGCGCACTCGGCTTTTGTGCGGGCACCACCCTTCTTGGATACACATTCTCCCCGGCTCTCCAGTATACCCCTCTAGTCATCCCCTCGTCGAGGACCCAAACCTTCTCTCCAAGGTCCGTTGATTTTCCTCGTTGTTCTATATAGACCTGTAGTCGGCCAGAAGGTCAACTCCCTTTTTCGATCCACTGGGCAGATACCCCCCTGCTGTTTGACTCGTCGTAATTCTGACACTAGCATGTCTGCCCTTGGCGCCGCGCCCCCCCACAAGGGTGTTGACCCCTTTTTCCGGATTTACCAACACTCCCGCCAACCTGTCTCGGGCAACCGCTCGAAGCTTTATACTGCCCCGAGTCCCTTTGCCAATCTGCAGGTCTACCTTTTAGAGCTCAGCGATCTTTTTCGAGGTCAGCTTACACTTTCGATTTTTTCCGTGCATTTTGCAGGTCCCGTAGACGAGATTTAAGAGATTTCTGACCTTAGTCCGTTCGCCTTACGTTTTGCTTTGAGCAATGGCGAACGGCCGCCCCTCCGAGTTTCTCAGCGTCCGTTGCGCGATTCTAGTCCTTTCTTTGTCAGACCTTTGCCGGACCAGCTCCCTCTCCCGCACGCCCCAAGCAAGAGTCGGCGGCCATTTCCCCGTCTTGTGCCCTTCAGGCCAGTCGTCGAGTCCTAGGATGAAGTTAAGATTGTCCTCTCGCTCCCCATTTACCACAGACTCCTTTCGCGATGTGCGTGCCCCCAGTTTTTTCGTTAGGCTTATGGGGCCCTGGAGCTTTTTTTGACCTCCCTGGGCCCGGCACGGGTCACAGCGGCCGGTGAGTATTGCCTTGCACTCCCCGCTTTTCGGTCGACGGACTTTTATCCATTACTCGGAACCTCGTCGCGCCCAGCTTACGGAGCGCGATTCGGCGGTTCGGGATTCGTCGGGACGACGCCGATGATGAAAAATTGCGTCCTTTCCTCCCCCCCGCCTCTGTAGTACACCACCTCGGCCCGCACGGATTTCCGGCCTAGTCCCAGAGAACCCCCAGACCGGGGTTTTCTCTTGCCCTTCCCCTCTTCCTTTCACAAAATTGCGCTCTCTTTTTTTTCATTCAAATGATAGTTAGACCTTTGTAGCCCATGTACATAAAGGAATTGCAAGCCTTTGTTCTTTTCTTGTCAGCGTCCCCTCTTCGCCGTAGGATCACACGGGTGATCCCGATTTGATGGTCCCTGGATTGAACCCGTTTTCCGTATCTGTGTGTCTACCTTTCCGAAGCAGGGAGAGCCGCCTTACGCCGGACAAGGTTCTGTTAACCGAATCCATATTCCTTTCATTTTCTTCCGGCCGAAATATTCTTCTTTCTTCGTTGCGACGGCAATTTTAAAGCGAGAGTGTCATTTCCCTTGCCCTGAGCTCGGATAGACTCATCCCTCCCCCCGCACAGAGTTTTCCCCTTCCACCCAACTCGCCGAGTCGTTGCCGAGATACCTTTCTAATTCCCTTCAGTAATTTTTTTCCAGAGACGAATGCAACCTGCAAGGAACGGTCAATAAGACGGTTGGTCTCTGGCTTTGGTCGTATACTCCCCCCTCAATTTTTTCAAATGACCTTGAACCGTCGTCGCGTTTGACCGTTTTCGCGCACCGAGGACGCGAGAAAGTTTTCCTCTTTCTTTCTTTTACTGTACTGATTCCAGTACGGAGCTCTTACTCGAAAGCCGCAGTCTAGATTCCAACCCGATAAACGGGGACATTGAGATGCAGGATTCTACCCACCTCCTTTCGCAATGTTCTAGAACGCACCCCCTAAGATACCCCCTTTCCTAGAACCGAGCCCCTAGAATAGGGGCGTCCCTTAAGTAGGGGGACCAGTGCCAGAGGATTATGAGACAGTTTCGCGTTTGGATCCGAAGACCGAGGCTTTGCAACTTTTCGGCTGTCTAGAGCTTGCGGGGCCCTTTCCCGAGTGCCCGAAGGTCCCCTCTTTTTTAGTTCTCAAAAGTCCTGCCCCCCGCTTTTTTCCAGCGTTATGCGGCCTGCGGAGGGAAAAGCGCTCGTAATTAGATCGACGAGAAAAAAGTAACCCCCCCTTTTTCCATTTGCTGGAAAACTGTGCTGTTCCCTTAGGGATGGATAGAATTGCTTTCTGATTTCTGCTTTCGAGGTAGATTTTCTGCGGATTGACCCTTTTCTTTCTCTTAATTCCGTTGCCGAGGTCGACGAAGAAAACGCAGGCCTTTTCTAAAGGACCCTTTCGTTGATAGACCCATCTTATATTCACTCCTCCTCGTTTTCAGTCGTATGGTCGGCAGCGCCCTCTCCCCTTCCTTTTTTCTTTGGTTAGTTACCATCAGGCCTCGGCAGGTCCTTCAGATTCACAGAAATGGAGCGAGCAGGGAACAAGTCGTCCTTTCCTCACTATGCCGCCTGCTATCTAGCCTCTCCTCGGTCGGTTCGCCCACCAGTTAGAGTTTACAGGTTTTTCCCCGCTTTTTCGATCGAGCGTGCATATTCGTCCAGTAATCTTTCTCAGCATTATTGTGACCGCTCCACGGGTGCGATAAGACCCCATGCTTCCTACTTCTTTTTTTTCGTCTCCCTTGACGTTGCAACGCTGATGCGGACCGTGTGCCCCAGTCTCTGCAAGCACCCCCCATAAGCTTTCTCTCCGGTATCCCCCGCTGACTTTGACCCCGCGGCGCGGGAACCCCCCCTCGCTCCTTCAGCCCGAGTCGCTCAGGTCGCAAAGTTTTGTCCCGCTAGCCTTGTCCAGAGAGAGCATCTTTGAGAGTACTTCGGTAATCTAAGATAGCGTCCATGAGTCTAACTCGTTTTCTCTCTTCTTCTTAGCCTGAGCGCGGGGTATTTTTATTTTGTTTTCTCAAACCAGCCGCCTATACTTACAGCGAGTGACTCAGTAATCCTCGAAGAATTTTTTCCCCCTCTTTACCTGGATAAAGGACCCGCCGCCGCGCGCACGCTTGGCGGCAATGACCCCCTTTTAATTCCTTTTTTTTCTTCGTCGCGGACGGCGCGTTAATTTACCCCCCTTTCCAAATAGCGAAAAGTCTCCCCGGGCGCGATTTCTTGCAACTCGGTCGGCGGGCTTTCGGCGCGAACCCCTTCTTCCCCTTCTCCCCGCGAAGCCCCGGCAAGGAACATCCGGCGAGGATTTCAGGAGTCACTCTCTCTCCGCGGTTGACGTCCTTGCCCGGATGCGGAAATAGTAGAGTCGTGTCTTGAGTCGCCAGTGATCGACGATAATTCCCTGGCGCCGAGGAGTGTTTCAGCCTGTCTCATTTTTTTTCTGCAATTAAACTTTCCCGCGTCGGGCGCGGAGCTCCCCTAGTTCGACGAGGTCAGAGTGACTCATGCGTCCCTATGATCCCCCGCGCACGTTTACGAGGACCGCTCCTGCGCCCTAGTCCGCCCCCGCCTATAAATCTTTTTACTCCCTCCCCTTTGGTTCTCGCGTTTCGTCTACTTTCGCTACGCAATCGGGAAGAGGGGCTCCCCCACGGTCCCTGTCAGACGCTTTTCCGCATCTTCCTCCTTTTCGCCGTCTGGAGAGGGTTCCCGGTGGTGATTAAAGAGGATGAGTCTCCTCCCGCTTGACCCTTCAAGTTCTTTGCTCGAAATATGACGTATGTTCCCTCACAATCCACGACTCCCGGCAGATAGTTTATCCCCTCTGACAACTTGTGCGTCTCTTTTTTGTTCCAATAGAAGAAGCAGTGACTTCTCGTCACTCCTTGCCCTGTGCGCGCCCCAATACGTAGGAGAGGGTCCCCTTCTTTTGGAATTTCGGTAGGATTGACCGAAACGAAGACCTTTATTTCAAGACCCTCCCATTCTCCCGGAGTCTTTCCTATTTCCTAGGGCGAACTTGAGCTCGTCCCGGACTCCGTGCAACAGAAGGAAAAGTGTCTGTCCGACTCTTTCTCCCGAGGCTGATTGCCGACGTGCGAGATCAGCTCTCCCCCTCCCTTCCCCAAGGACGTTGACCGTTAGCTTTTTCTCCCCCTTGACCGCGTCGAGTGGCGCTTTTTTTTCCTTCCCCTACTGCTACTCCCAAGGCGCTCCGGAGCTTGCGACCCGAGCCATCTGCCCTTCAACCTATTTCTTCTTGGACGTGTGAAATTTTTTGACGTTTTTTCGTTCCTTTGCCATCCTCTTACTTCTCCAAGAAAAGATATTCCTTTCTCCCCACACCCGCTTGAGTCGCTCCCCGCGCATCGGAGTACTAAGTTTTTTTTCTTCTTGGTCTGCCATCTCGCAGGTCGCGATCCTTTCCTTGTTTGATCCGAGACGGAGTCTGCGATTCTTTTCGAGCACTTTCCCCGCCCTAGCGTGGCTTCAAGAAATTTCACCCCCCGCTGTTTCCGTAACACAAGATTGGCTTCTCGATTACCTTGTTCTTTCCCTAAGATCGCACCGCAGAAAACCACGCATAATTTAAAATGATTTCACCCTTCCTGTACTCTACCTGACGATTGAGCTGGCAGGTTCCGTTCGCCGAGGTCGAGAAAGACGCTGGTGGCCCGAGTCTTCTCACTTTCTCCTGGGATATCGAAAAACCTTCGAAGAGGGCTCCCTCCCCTCTCCCACCTCCAAAAGTCCCGTGAGGTTGACTCGGACCATTTTACTATCTTTTTTTTTTTGTGTAGCTCGGTCGAGCACAAGTCTTTCCTGGTCTAGAATGCGGGGAGTTCTCTTCCCTCCCCCTTTCTCTGTCCAGAGATAGTGTGTTCAGGAGCGACTTTGACCAGCGTGCGGTCTCGTCGTCGACCCCTAAGCCTGCACCCTCTTCATAGACTAGGTCTATTCCCTCCCCCCAGTTTTGGAAGGGAACTTTCCTTTTTCTTGGTTCAGATATGGAGATCGTTTTCTCCCTCTCACAGAATGTTATGACTGAACGTGCATTCCTCTCAAATAGGGTGATTTTCCTTCCCCCTCCCCCTACGGTTTCCTGTCCCTTAGCCTTCTGCATGCGAGGGAGGAACGCTTTCGACAGAGATGCCTTCAGTGGACGTTATTGCAGAGGTTCCTACCCCCTACGTACTTTATAACTCCCCCTCTTTTTCTCTTTCACAATGCACGTGTCTTTTTTCTATTCCGCGCACGGTGTAGGAGCGAGTCCTAATTTCCCCTCATCTTCTTCTCGAGATCCAGTTAGATCGTAAGCATGCGCGGCCTTAGTCGACGTTTTATGCGCGATAGTCCGTTCAGAGTTTATTCCCCTTATTCATGCTTCGTATGTGACCCTATCCTTTCACTTCTACGTTTTATCAGGCGTCGAGAATTTCGACGACTTTTTTCTATTGCTTAATTTAGTATCCCCTAGACTCACGTTCGAACCGACCCTTCAGACAACGCTAGTGTTTTAATTTCCCCGTCTAAGTGACTGTCAGGCTGTTTTGACGCCTGTCGACGGTACCTCAGGGTCGCCATCAGGTAGACTACCCCCCTTTTGCTCGGTTCTTACCCTTTGCCGTCTGTGAGCGGGAGGGAGAGTCACTCCTTAAAGCTCACGGAACCCCAAGCTTTGAATTTTTCTATCCTTCTTCTCCCTTCATTTTTAGTTCCCAGACTTCCTTCTTATCGGATACCGATCTTTCCCTAGAGGAAGAAAAGATGCTGAAGAGTCTCTTCCGGCCTCTTTTGCGAATTAGTTTCAGAATGGTTCGAGTCAATTCAATGCCTTCCGAGTGCCAAGAAGGCTGAATACCAAACTTATAACTCTTCCTCTACATTATATTAGAGTTAACACCTCAGATCCACTATGATGTAAATGGCCTCACCCTTTTGTCTTCCCCTCCCCACTTATCTATTGTGTTGTTTTAGCTATAAGAAAGGGTGTCTGCTCTCTATAGAGAGGTATAGGAAAAATTCCGCGTTCTGTTTAGGATTCTTCCCTCTCGCCGGTAGAAGGGTGAGCACGCCCTTTTCAGACTCTTTTCCCTTCCCCTGTCGTAATCCCTACGGGTCAGACCGACCCGAAACTTTTTCATTGATATTGAGTCAAGATGTACGCCCGTAACTGCGTCTCTAATTCCCCCTCATCGATTACGTGACGTCGAAATAGAACTGTGAATCTCCTGCAATCCGCTAGGACGGTTAGTAAGGTTGTGTCGCTTGTAATTGGGCGAGCGAATTTCCTCACCTCCCGCCTTAAGGTGAAAAGAACGCGAAAGTCCTTAGTCCCGATGGATTCATCTCCCCATATCCCCTTCGTCCCCGACGACGTGCCTTTGAAGTAAGGGTCTGCAGTTCCGAGTTGCTTTGCGTGTGTGGGGCGACGCGCTTTAGATCCGCCCTATCCGGCCTTTCGTCGCGGACTTGCGTTTCCCGACTCCCCTTATAACGTTCCGAGGACGGGCTCTTCCATAATGCTACGTGAGAGATCGCTAAGGGAATCCCCAATCAGATATAGATATGCTTCCACTATTAATTGACTCGAATAAGGGAGGTATACTTTATACCCTATTCCTAGTTTTCAGAAAAAAGATATTCTCAACACCTGTGCAGTTGATTTCATGATGATAGTAGGGTTAGTTGTCAACACCGCTCAAGAGCCGGTAGGCCCCCCTAAGGGTTTGATCCGTCTGCCGCGCTTCACCCCCTGCGTGCGAGAGCTGTTCCTTCACGGTACTTTGCCCGTCCGTTTCCGACTTGCGACAGCGTTTGTTTCGTAAGTTAGTCCCCCCAGATGCTAGTCCGCAAGTTCTTCGGGGCGTATTGCGCTCATATCCCAAGCTGCCCCTCCAGCGCCTCGCGTCCCTCGGGTGAAAACGGTTTTCCTAGACTCGTCTCTCCCTCCTTTTAGGCTTGCCTTGCGAGGCTTACTTTGCAAAGGAGCCTCCTCCAAACGTCCCGCGCCCTGCGTCGTTCGCGGACGAACCAGTACTTGTTTCTCCCAGGCCATTCCGTCCGCTTGCGACCCCTCTATCTTTTCAAAACGTTTGTTTGTTGTTCTCTCTGATGGTTCTTTTTTTGGCCTGGGCGTGGTCTTCTGCGCGGCCTCGCTTTACGCCGAGAGAACCTTTTTTCTCCTCTCTCGCTCCCTTTCCGTTGACCTTTCTCGACCCTCAAGGCCCCCGTTCGCTCGTCATCGTCCTCGTCTTTTGACCTTTCGCTGAAAGCCCTCCGTTGTCTATCGAGTCCTTTTCTTCGCCGATTAAGACTTCGGACGATCCCCCCATTTTTCTACGATAATTCCACGAGTTTGATGACGTCGTATCCTTATGGCAACTCGACCTTGCTCTTGCTAACCGCACGCCGTTGGCAAAGGCCTGAGGGCGAGTAAACCCTGATCAAGTTTCTACGAAATTTTCGTTTACGGGGTCCCATTAGCAGATATCTCCCCTTTACTTTTTCGTAAAGGTTCCAGCGAAGCTTTCTAGAGTCGAGCAATCACGTCGAGTTTCCCTTTTCACTTCCCAGTAAGTCTTATCTTTTCCCCCTCAGGCCTATTTTGGTTTCGTCTGCCCTGCGTTCTGCGGTCTCAGTTGTGCCGCGCCGTCGTACTTTCTGCTGGATCAGTTTTCGCGTGAGACCTTCCGCGCATCCCCGATTGCCCTTGGCGCTTTTTGTTTGCGGATCGACCGCACGTCGACCGCACTCCCCCTCCTTCCTTCTTAGGCTTCCCATTGAACCTGTTTTGCCTTCCGGGTGCCGTAGGATTTTTTGAATCAGAGCG
>Ga0179591_1339194_pt1 | contig 10141 bp, 10 predicted proteins | sample CZOMad2_1_08_16f_FD_182891 | JGI IMG/M metagenome (GOLD analysis project Ga0179591, IMG submission 182891) | Vadose zone soil fungal communities from Angelo Coast Range Reserve, California, USA - CZOMad2_1_08_16fungal (PacBio error correction) | ecosystem: Environmental > Terrestrial > Soil >... | reverse complement strand
TTTCCCAGTCCCGGCAAGTTCCCGAGACGTTTCGGTGCGCAACCCCAACAGAGTCCCTCCCCATACGAACATGAGCTCTTTCCTCGGCCGATCTCATCCTCCGGAGGTGGCTGAACCGTTCCCGCGCACTCAAGCTAATCTGAGTGAATGTCTACCTCTGTTCCTCCTCCTTTAAACCCGCGTGAACGTCGTTAGTCCCTTCGTTCCGTTTCTGTCCTTCGTGCGGGGCCCTGAGTGACCTCCCAATCGTTCAAGACCCTATGGAGAACAAACCAACCCCCTCGGCCCTTCCGGTCCGAGGAGTGCAGGACCCTAGTTCGCTCGAGGACGGTGTTCTGTTTCTTCTCGCTGTCGGACTCTAGCCCGAGGGCATAGGGACTCAGTGCAGCGTTCATTTTTTCCCCAGCGCTCTGGGGGGCCACAGGGTCACACGTTTAGAGTTTCTACGACCTTTCCTTTTTTTTTTTTCTCCCTTTTCTGCTCATCCTTCCCTGCAAGATAGGAACCCCCGGACCACGCAGGGAGCCCCCAGTGACGTGGGCGTCTCTTTTCTTTCTCGAAGTCACAGCCAGCATGCAGAGTGCTCACTCGCGCTTTTTGTTTGCGGAAAGGAGGATCAGGGCGCTCGATTTTCTCTCTTGTGGGCCCGATCGAGCGGCCTCCGCCTTTACCTTGTATAAGCGCTCACGCGAAGTTCAGAGAACATAATCTCTTTCTTAGTCGTCGCGCCCTGAGTCAACGCCGCACTAGAGGAACCGTTCTCAGACAGCCTTCTTTTCCCTTTTCCGGCTCCGGGAAACGAACTTCTCTGAACTCGAGCAGGCCCAGCTTTTCCTTTAAAATCTGGCGCAGACCCTCGGAAGCCCGTCATTATCGCTTTTTTTAGACCAAATTCTCGAAGTCTCACGCAGAACCCTCCCTCCGCCTCGCGAATCCCGTTTCTCATCGTAAACCTTTTCAGTATCTTGGCCTCGCCTTGCCGCGACTTTTTTCACGAGTTCCCACTGAGCGAGGAGGGTAGTACAGGTTTTTTCGGGACTCTCCTGAAAAACTTAGTAGGCCGTGAAAACTTTTTTTCGTTATTTTTACCTTTTTCCCACTCCGTTACCTGTTTCCTACCACGCGCTTTCGTGAAGGACGGCGTAAGAGCGCGGCTCTTCCTTTTGTCCCGCGTTTCGCCCACGATTTATTAGTACTGGCTCGCCTCGCCTTAAGTAAAGCCGCAGTTTTCAGGAACCGGCGACTACGCGACCGTTGCAACTTGGTCTTGCTTTTGATTCTTATCCCGGTTCGTAGATGCTGGTGTTATTGACGTATACCTTCCCATGAACCTCCCGTATGCAGATCCCCACCGTAACTCTCCAAACCGTACCTGCCGAATTTGTTATACAATCAAAGTCCCTGCCAGTCCGGAGAAAGATGATCCCCCCCCCCCCGGTCCGACCCCCGGACGCCCAAAATCACCTGGGCTCCTTCACCAGGACGCGTTCCACCCGCTTTAGCCGGATCCCCCCTCGACGACCCACGGCGACGACCTCTCCCCTTTTTCCGGCCGGGCAGCAAAAAAATCAGAGTTTCAGCGTCCTTTCCCCTGACTGTCTCACCCCAGGAAGGTAAAACCACCGCTCCGCGAATTATAGTCACCCCCCCCCCCCCTTTTTTTTTTTCACCCTTCGGCTCAGAACAGGTGAGTCCCTCCTTGCCCCTACTTTTTTAGAGATAGCCCCTTTGCTTTCGAAGGAACTCGTCGATCGCCTCAAAGGGCCAGGTCCCCCCCCCCCTTCCAGGGGTCCAAGCGGCCTCTCGAGTCTTTTTCTTGTCCCGCCCAACGCCACAAGCTCCAAGGTTTTAACAACCCGTCCCGTCAGCCCTCGTTCCTCGGCTTACGACCGATCAGTCCAGGCATCTCCTTTCTATTCCGTTCCTTCGTCCCCTTTTCGGCATCCCCGCTCCCGTGGTCCGTGAAGCACCGAGCCTAGATTCCACCTATTTGCCGCCCGCCGAAAGGCAGGACCCGATTCGGCAGTTTCTGAAGGATCCCTTTCTACATTCCCCCCCTTATCTTCGTCACTGGACGTCGAGATAATGATTCCTCGCGCGGCTGCTCAGAACTTCCCTTCCCGGTGACCCCTTCTAGTTGTTTTTGAGGAGATGATCAACGAGGATTCTCGCTTCATGTCAGCTTCCCCAGGTGTGAGAGCAGTTCTTTTAAGTAGCTGAGCTTGAGCAGGGGTAAATTATGCGTGCATATAGAGCTCTAGTTCCTTTCCCCCGAAGTTCTGCTAGCCAGGTGGGAGGTGATGATGTCCCGGTGTGCTTCCTTTTTATTTTTTTTTAGGAGCCGCTCCCAGTAGGGCGCCTTCCTTCAGTTATGAGAAGGGCCACTCTCCGTCGCGCTTCTTTCTCCAGTTTCCCTTCTCGCACGGGTTTGTTAACTGAAGAGCTTGTTTTTAACCTCCCTTTTGAATCCTATATGACTTCCGCCTTAAAGCATGGGAATGTGGTAGGGTGTTAGGGATAATTCCCCTTCTAAGATCCCGGGAGAGCTCGAGCAACGATTACGGAATCCTGTCGTTTCGCGGCCCAATGGTGACCTCATCTCGTCTGTTCCCATGGATCTGAAGTTAGAATGAATAGACTTCCCCTTCACCGTTTTTGTGACCCCCCCTCCCGAAGACTCAAGTGCGAGAGAGTTGATTCTTGGAGTAGACGGAGACCCGTACCTTTTTAAGTGCTCTCGGGGAGAAGGAGAAGCGGTTTCTTTGGGTCTCCGTGCGAAGAACAGGTAGTTTCCGCAATGAAAGGGAGTAGAATTTCTTGAGGCGACTTTTCGGAACCCGGAACCCGTCGGAATGGACGGTGGCTGATGTACCTTCTATTTTATGGAAGCTCCAAGTTTTCTCAGAAGAGTGTGAGGTCTTCAAGAACCCTTTGAAGAACTCGATCAGACTCCACGCCGGTACAAAGGTAGACTTATTCCTCAACCCTAACGTTGGCGTTTATATTGAGTTTGAGAGAGTCTTCCCTACCCCCAGTAATATTGTGGGCTGTCCCCTGAATTATAAGCTGACTTACGAGAGATATCCGCCTCCTCTCCCCCAAGGACCACAGAAATCTCCGAGCGGCGAAGTTTTTTTAAGACGTGCTCTTGTTACTCCCCATCCGAGAAATCTCAGATAAGAAAGAATTAGGTTCTTTTCAATTTTCGGAAGGCCGCGGAAGACGTAGGACACACACACGCATCCCTCGCCAGAGGTAGAGAGACCGAGAGGGTTTCCCTCTCTTTCGGCGAGGGGCATGAGTGTGATGACAGAACTCCCTTTTGACTCCTCTCTTCGCTCCCCGAGGAAATTGAGTTGATGACGACCTCTTTTGACATCAAGGGAAAGAGTAAAAGACGAAGCCTTCAGTATTTTTCCACCCCTGAGTGGAATGATACGGCACGGTCCCCTGGCGTCTCCGTAATGACTAAGTGAGGAGGGGCGGAGTAACATTAGTAGAGTAGATAAGGCGTTCCCTAACCCTCTTGATCCTCAAGGCAACCTGTTTTAACGCACTAAGACCTACGAAGTAGTGAGCTAAAGCCCCCGGCCTCTCTCGCAGCAATAATCCTGTCAATAGCCCTGTTTACCTCTTCCCTTCTTTCCAATCTCCTCCGATGAGGCGTGAAAGAGCTGAGCCAACACGCCTCCTTCTCTCAAATGTTCCGCGTTTCAGAGCCTTCTGCCCGCTCAAAAAAGTTCAGGGGAAAGATTTCTAAGCCCAGATCCCTTTTTCATTTTTCCCCCCCTTCCCCCCAGCCTCCCCCCAGAGAGATGATAGACAGGAGTGCGGCTCTCCCCCCCCCTCCCCGACGCCCGGCAGGCTGCTAACAGACTAGTAGACAGGGCCTTTATTTGCCCCTGACCCTTGATTTCAGAACATACACTTCACCCGCGACCCGGCCGTTTTTGACTGATCGTCGTGAACCCCCTTGAGTCCTCGCTAAAATGTGTCCCCCCCTTCCCTTCGCCGGTTTGAGATAGGAAAGTTCATCTATCCCTTTCCCCCCCCCCGCGTGGAGACATGAAACCTATAGACGCAGTGCCTCTTAGTTCCTTGCAGCAAACGTTGAGCCCTATTCCCCCTATGCTATCCCCCATGAAGGATAGACCCTCCTTCTTACGTTGACCACCGTCTGATTCCCCTCATCCCCGCCCCCATGCCGATTAAGTATGGATCGGATAGCGACTGATCCCCCTGTTTACTTCGACTTGCAGCACGTTTTTCTTTTTTCTCACTTAAACTTGTCCCTCTCCCCTCTTCCCCAGTTGTTGTTTTTTTAGGTTCTACCCCCCCTTCTAGCCCAGTGGCGGACCCCTTTCCTTCTCCCCGGTTCTGACAGCTCTTCTGTATCTTCCCCGACCCTTAAGAGGTCAGGCCTCTCCTTTGACAGAAGTATGCTCAAATTTCGTAGTCAGATCCCGAACCCCTTGTTGAGCCTCGGCCCTCGCTAGAGCGCATCTTGCTTTTTTGTGTACACGGTCCCCCGCCACGCCCAAGATGCTTCTTTTTTCGGAGTGATTTGCCCTCACGACGCCGATACGAGTGAATTCGCTCACCCGGATCTCCCCCCCCCTTAGTGGATAAAAGCTGCGGGCTCGATTGAACCCACGCGACGAGAGAACGGAAGGAAGATACTTTTATCGGCCGTGACAGAACCCGACGCTTTTTACGGAAGTCCTGTCCTCTCTCTTCTCCTGAGGGAAGAGGGAGTAATATGGTCTCCCTGCCCCACCGACCTGATAGCACCCGAGATCAGTTCTTCCGACTGTCAACCGTTAGCTTCTTTACCTCCCCATGTTCTTGGCCAACCGGAAGTTGATTTCTCCTTGATAATAAGCCCTTCGGATTACCCACCGTTCCAGGCCCCCCCGTGGAAGTTTTGCTCGCCTTTCAAGCCCCCCATAAGACGAGTTTAGCAGGAACAGCAGCAGGACTCTTTGACCACTCCCCTAGGTCGAGGTTCGACAGGATCTGAACGTCTCTAGTAGAGATTGCGGGCTTTCCTTTCATTAGACCATCAGGTCGGACAGTCGGACCTTCCTATCCGTATTCCTGTCGTACGTCGTTTCGTCTCCGCGCCCGCGCACTGCACCTTCCTCCCCGCCCATGTGCCGCCAGGAGGCAACTTTGAGAAGGGTCCTTTTTGACTCCCCTGTAACTTGCTGAGTGACCCGACTGGTCCCCCCTAACTGGGACAGAAGACTCATCGCGTGAGGTCCCTCCAGCCCTTCAACGCCCCTTCCACAATTCGAAACAGACTCCTACTCTCCCTGATCCACCACGAGTGAGAGCTACATTTTCGCAACCGGAGCCCTCAATCATGCTTAAAAGAGGAACATGATGCTTTTTTTTTTCTCCCCCTCAAGACTCTCAGAAAAGAAACTAGTATTTCTTTCACCTTCACCCACCCCCCCCACCCCCCACCCCCCCCCCAACAAAAACAAACTCCATGTCGACGGGATATGACACCCGGAGCAAGTGCCTTGAGTTCTCATTCCTTCCGGAAACGAGTTTTCTCGTCAGTTTTCTCGTCCCGGTTCCCCGGAGGACGTATATTCCTGCCGTCCCTCCTTTTAGCGAAGCCCGTTAACCCCTCCCTTTTCCTTCCCCGGTCCACTACTGGAGAAGTTGTTAAAGGAGCGATATTTGTCTGCCTGTCCTTCCGGCGGTGTTTACCCCTTCACAACAGCGTCCCAGATATGACCCGCTTCCTTTACTATTCATAAAGTAAAGATGCTCCACCTTACCCCTTCAGGTCCCGGTCAAAAGTAAATGAGAACCAGAAAAGGAGCGAAATAAGGAGAAGAAAGTTTGCAGAAGAAGGAGTCCCAGTCTTTCTATTCTTCGATCCCCCCCCCTTTTTCCCCCTCCCGCCCTGCAACGACAGCCAAGCCGTCCCAGTTACCCCCCAGACGACGGGCTTCCTGGTAACTTCCACCCAGAGCAGAGTTTCCGACGTTGTCCTCTTCCCAATTCCCCCCCGGAAACAAGAGCACCTCTCTTTTTCACGCTCTCAAGTTCGTTCCGAGTAAGCAATCCGAGCGATCTCGCCCCCCCAATCCTTCTCAGGCTCAGAAAGTCAGAACACCTTTTTGAACATGCGTTCACCGAGAACTTTCCTTATCAGATTCTTAGGCGGGTCCACGGCCAAAATGAATCCAGTCTTCTGCAGCCCTTGATACGGCCGAAGATTTGTATGACCTTCTTAAACTCCTTCAGATTCAGTTTTCCCAACTATAGTAAGAGCTGTAAGGGCATAAGGATAATTCCTACTCTTCCTGAATTTTTTTTAATATTTTTTTTTTTTTTTTTTTTTTTTCTTTCCTCTTCCCCTCTTTTGCGCTCAAGAAGAAAGGCGGCAAGATAGGGTCCTGTTCTAGTCTCCTCCTTCAATACCTGTGCTCTAGTCATAACAGAAGTACTATAATTATAATAGAACCTTACTCATCGCCAGTTGCTCTTTCTTTAGTAGACGCCCCCTCGGTGCATCATCTCTTTATCCTAATAATTTTTTCTCTTTTCCGGCCCCCCTTCAGGCATTGCTGCTTTCCCCTCGGTGGAGCTCCGTTATCTGAACTCTGAGCCCCGCCTTTCGGCTACCCTTCTCTTTTTTGTTTGTTATCCTTTCCTTCGAGACGGCGCGTTTACGAGCTGTGATTTCTTTTTTTTTTTTTTGTCTTTTGGGCTGCTTTGCGGTGCTCGCGTCTTCACGTGGAGCTGTTTTTTTTTCTTTGAGCAGGTGTCTCTGAGGCGAAAGTTATCTGCGATCCCCCTCTTCCTGGCAGATCTCGCGCGCGCCGAGGAGTTCCCCCCCCCCCTTTTGAGCCCGGGAACCGAATAGTTTTCTCACTCCCAACAATTTTACTATCTCAGTTCCGGTGCTTTTGATAAGCCGGTGCAGGTGGAGGTCCCTTTGTTAGGCGATATGCGCCTTAGTGTACCGGCAGAGTTGGATTTATGATTTTTCCCCGGACTCACTCTTTTCTTAAGTTGTCTCTCTCTTTAATTGAGAGGTCTGTGGTTGCCCGCTTGCCGCCTTGCCCGGGAGAAGGCTACACCTGTTCAAGAAGAAGCCGCGGGGTGGTGGTGGCATCTTTTTTTTGTCTTCTCTAGTCGTCTGATTTTTCTTCCTGAGGCATAGGGCGAGTTGCGCTTGGTCATCACTTTTCTTAACCTTGAACGGTACGGATCCCTTCAAGGGACTCAGTTTTTTTTAGACGGGACTTCCCCTGAAACCCCAAGGACCAGTCCCTCCTTGTACTTTGGAAGGCGGTCTAGCGGCGAGCGGAACCTGTCCGGGATCTCTGATTCTCTTTTGAGATGTCCCCCCCTCCCCTCCGCCGAGAAGCATTCCCCCTAGGCCTCCGCAGATCAAGACGCACGCCGGTAAAACTCGAGCCGACCCCTTTTTCCTTTTCCTGGCTTTTTTCGTCTTGGTCCTCCCGGCTACGACGTCTTTGTTTCCCTACTTTCAAGAGCCTTCCGCGCGATCGTAAGCCCCCTCAGTCCCCTGACTTTCGTGTAATTTTTCTACCGGCGTCTTTTTTCGTTTAAAGACTTTTCCAGGAATAAGCGGTTCTGGAATACGTAATCGATCCCTTTACCCGGCCGCTTTAAGCCCGTCGGCGCGGCAGGACCCCCTAGGTTGACGACGACCTTCTCTCATACCCCGATAGTATTGGACGAGGGAGGTATTGCGGTTTAGAGGCGTTGATTTTTTGAAGAGGCGAAATCTTTCAATGGGTACCCCCTTTCCGTTCGCAGGCGTCCATTTCTTGTGATTGACTGCGGTAGGGGGCGCCTTGACGAGCCAAGACGGTAAGACTGACTAGATCTATATCGTGATGGCAAATCGCCTCGTCCCTCATTATAGTCGTTTCGGGAGAGGAGAACTTTTTCCTCTCCCCCTATTCTTTTCCCGGCAGGCGTGAGAAGGAGAATCTAAAGGTCTCTTCTTTGAACTAGCTTCTTAGTTTGGCCCATAGGCCTCCTCCTGGAGCTACTCGAAGCTGCTCATTCTTCACCCTACCCCTAGTTCTCACTCTTTGAATGTTCTTATTCTCGAAGGAGGCTGAACTTCAGACCCCCCCCCTTTTCATTCCTGTTTAGAGTTACTGAGCTGAAAAATTTCTGTCTTTTCTTTAAATCCTCCTCGCGCAAACCTTCAAGGGTTAATTCTCTCTCACTAGAGACGTGACGCGGGAGGAACCTTTCAAGTAGAGGACTAGCCTCTCCGTTTGTTTTTGGGCTCCCAGTCAGAAGATCCCTATCTATCCCCTCTAGTACGTAACCAGGCCTCTGATCCCCTAGACCTTCTTCTTTCCCTCCATCCTCTACGTGAAAGGAATGACCTCTCTTTTTACCTCCTTTTTCCCTTAGTAATCCCCGACCCCGGTGATTCAACTCAGTTTCCTGCCCCCGCCCCCGTCCCTTCCTCTCCATGTCCACAAACCCACCCTTATCACATCAGTCCCTCCTCCGTTCTTTGTTTTACCGTCCTCACTAGTATTCCCCCCTCCCCATCCGTCACCAACATATAATCCCAACCCTCCCCCCTCTCCCCTCCCCACCCCTCCCGCACTGCTAACCCTACCCTCCAACTTTTCTTTCCTCTTCTTCCCTCCCCCCATCCCCCCCCGCCCTTCTCCCCCCCAGCCCTCCTTCTCATCCGCCACTCCCTTTTCCCCCGTAACCCTCCCCCCCCCACCCCTGCAACTCCTCCTCAACTCACCCTTCTCCTTTCCCCAACTTTCACTCCCAGTCTCCTTCCCCCCTTCCCCTACCCCCCTTCTCACCATGTCCTTCTTGCCCCCCCTATACGCTTCCACCTCCGTCTTCTTCACTACATTCTCCCAGCCGTTCCCTTCCCTCCGTAATCAACTACTCTCCCTCCCCCCCCCCAACCCACCCCTCCCAACTCACCCCCCTCTCATCTCCACAACCAGCGCCCCCCCCATCTAAATTCTGCCAAACTCCGATCCAGCCCCTCCCTCTTCTCTCCAAACAACTCAACCCCCCCTACCTATCCCCCTTCTCCCCTGGCCATCACCCCCGACCCCTACCCCCCCCCCCCCCTCACCCTCTTCCTCCTATCCCCCCTCTACCCACTTCTAACCTCCACCCTCCCTCCAGCTCCATCCCCTTCCCTCCCCCACCATCCTCCCCCCTTCCTCCTTCACCTTCATATCCCCTTGTCCCCCCACCCTTTCTCCCGCCACCACCCCCTCCTAATCCCCCTCTCCATTTCTGCATACCCTCCCTTGTCCCATCTCCTCCCTCCCTTCCCTCCATAATTCCTCCCCGCCTACACCTCCCATCCCCCCCCCCCCCACCCCCTCCAACTTCCATGCCCCCCCACGCCCGTTCCCCACCACAATCCCTCCCTCCGACTTAACACACACCCCCCATCCCCCCCTGCCCACCCTCCGACCTCCGTTTATATCTCCACCTCCCACCCTTCCTCCCCTCCTGCACCCCATTTTTCCCCCCCTCCCTCTCCCCTCCACAACTCACCACCCATCCCCCCGTCCCTATGACACTTTCCCTCACCCCCCCATCCTTCCCCCTCCCCACTTCCCCCCGCCTCAACATACTCCTACTACCCCCCCCTTACACCCTCTCCCTCACTTTAACCCCTCCTTATCCTCCCGCGCACTTCCCCCCGCCCCCTGCGTCTCCCGCACCCCCCCTCCGCCCTTCCCCTTTCCCCCCACACAATCCTCCCCATTCGACCCCCTCGCTCCACTCCCTTCTTCCGCTCCCCCCTCATCTCTCCCCTCCACTCCCCCTTTCTCCTTCCCATCTCACTCCCACCGTAACTCCCTCACCCCCCTTGGGTTGCGTTTTTTTACTTTTCCTGATCGACGTTAAAGCGCATCCTGAGTAGTAACCGGTCCTAATGGCACGCCGATAGAGTAGAGGCTTCGAGTTCAGGTTAAGCCCCCTTTTTCTTCTGGATAGGGCCCCCGCGAGGTCCCTTCCCGGTGTCCGAGGCCCCCCTAGGGGGGACCTCTACCTTCTTCCAGTAGCCTTCTTTTCAGGCTCTGGATAGAAGCCGAGTTTCGTCCGTTGATCCTTGACGCCCCCGGTCAGGTTT
>Ga0179591_1321067_pt1 | contig 10141 bp, 6 predicted proteins | sample CZOMad2_1_08_16f_FD_182891 | JGI IMG/M metagenome (GOLD analysis project Ga0179591, IMG submission 182891) | Vadose zone soil fungal communities from Angelo Coast Range Reserve, California, USA - CZOMad2_1_08_16fungal (PacBio error correction) | ecosystem: Environmental > Terrestrial > Soil >... | reverse complement strand
CTTCTTTTTGACTTACCCGACTCATTCTGGCAGTCTGACCTGTGAGGGAATAACCCTCCCTCTCTCAATGATGGTTCATCTCTCATTTTTTTCTGTGCTTTTTTTCCTAGATGATCTTGCGTCGGTGAAGGGACGTCCCCCTCCCTTGACTGCCTTCGCGATCACGTAGAAGTCGGCTCCCTTCTTCGAAATCGATTTTTGATCCTTTCTTTTTAATTCCTTTGTTGAACAAACTGGCACCAAAGAGGAGCCGTGTTGTTAATGTAGACTGCTTCCTCTGAATTACCCCATCTGGTTGTTCCTTAATCGAGCTTTTTGTTTCGGCTGTAGGCCAGCAACTGCCGGAAAATGGGAATTTCAGTCTTCCTTTCCGACGGAAGGGGAAGTGTTCAGCGCCTGGTGTGGACTAAATTTTTAATACCTTCGGCTTTTCTTCCATAGATCGCTTTCCTTTCACCCCGGTCCAGGAGGAAGGTAAATTTTGTGTAGTCTTTTGATAGCACTTCGTATTGATCGAGATTTGCAAGCCTTCCCTTGTAAGTTTTAGAGTAGATTCTTTTAGCGGCCCAGGTTTTCCTGAATTGGCTGAGCTTCCTTTCTATCGAGTGAACGATTGTCCTCCGGTCCGAGTGTCTCCTTTTAGTGTTTTCTGTCGAACTTTTTATCCTTTGAAATCTCCCCGGATATGGATCGTTAGGTATTGTACCTCTTTAGTCCTTACGATGGGACCCCATTTCTTTCCTCCCCCAGGTATTTCTTTCCTTCACCTACCGCTGGTACTTTTTAAAAGCAGGGAGACTCTCTTTGCGTCCTCTGCGGACCTCCTCCCCCCGGACCACCTTTTGTCCTCCCTTATGCAGGAGATTTTTTAAGATAGTTGTCCCGGAGACAGCTCGTGGTTATCCGGAAGTCAACGTGGTGTTTTTCCAACTTTCCCTTTTTTTTTCGAGATGATTTTTTTTAGTCTCTCGCGGAGCTTTATGGAAAGAGGGGGACCGATATCCTTAGGATCACATTTGTTGGTGCTGGACTAACCCCCCCCTCCCAACCCGCTTTTTTTCCTTGATGACCTTCCTTCCTCTCAAACGTCGACTTCGGTCTTGCATTCTATCCAAGAGATGGCCCCCCCCCCTAACTTTACTCCCCCCCCTGCCCCTTTCCTCCCACAGAGATCGATTTTCCTTCCCCTGCCTCAGCCCCTTTATTATTTCCCAAGGTTCTCGCGGAATCTGGTGGAAAAGAGGTTGCCTCGAAACGTGCTGTTCTCTTTCGCGCCGAGCTTTCTCCTTTTTTCGCCCCCCTCTGAGCTTTTTCCGAGGGGACGTGCGAGGAGAAGTCAGTAAAGACAACTTCCCCCCGGTTGGCACACGGAATTTTCCAGGGTGTGCCCCTTGTACCTTCTTTTGAATTCTAGCTGACTGTGGAAAGGAGGTCCCCTTTTGCTTACGCCACTTGTGAAAGGACGTCCTTTCTCCTTGTCTTCTGTCCCCTCCCCTTAACCGATTTTTCTCTCCAACATTCTGCTGGCGAGTTCCCTTGTGGTTGATAGCGTCTCCCTCCCGAAGGCCTTTTCCTGAAGGTCCGAAATCTAACGTCACCGGCCAGTCCTTCTTTTCTAGTCTCGACTTTTGCTATCTCTCTGATCCTCGCAGGTGACGACGTTTTTTTTTCAGGCGGACAGTCCTGATGGAGAATTCGATCGTGTCTCTAAGAGCCAACAAGCCGGAAGTTCCCTAATTCTGTTTTTCCCTGTCGATAAGACGTCTGAATAAGATTGAGTGCCGTCTCCTCCCGTGGTGTACTAGCCCAGCATCCCTCTCCCAAGGGTTCCCGATGTTCCCCTGCCCCCTTTTTTTCCCGGCGTAAGAAATATAAGATTCTGAACAGGCCTCTCCCCCCTTATTGGTATCCAGGACCTTCTCTAGCTTTCCCTCAAGAATCTCTAGGATATATATCTTTTAATCTTCCTTTGATCGAGCCTCGGAACTCTGGTTTCCCGACTCCGGGTTTCCCTCCCCAGTTTTATGGAATATGAGCAGATTTTTGGCGCGCCGCTATTTCTACTCGATTTCCCCCCCCCAACTTCCCGATGCTTCTCGTTTTCCTCAGCGGATGCTTTTTAGGAAGCCAATCTCAGATGTTCCCCTCAAGAGCTCATCATTCTTTTTTTCCACGGTTGGTCAGACCCCAAACAACCCCCCCCCAACCCCCACCCCCCCCCAACCCTTTTTCGAATCCCTTTCTTGGTCAGGCCTTTCACCCGGGAGAAAACTCACGAACCGCAATGTGAGGCCGAACCTTCAGTTTTTCACGCACTACCAAGATCATTGAAGAGCCCATAGCCCCCTCTCCCCCCTGCGGCCGGTCTTCCGATTTCTGAACCTGCATGCCTGCAAGCGCTACCCACACTCCTGGTAAGCGCACAAGTCGACCTCTTCCCCACATTTCCTTGAGAGGATGACCGTCGGCTACTGGAATTCGTTCACGGCGGTCACTCCCCCTCAGCCTCTACCTTTCAGCTTTCGCCTTCAGCTAGAATTCCTTCAGGCAGATGACCTAAAACTTCGAGAACATTCCACACTTTCCCCCTTAGCTTTTTCCACATTGGCGTTGAGGGACGGTCCCTAGAGGTTTCGACGTCCCTATGTTACATTCTTCCTCCCCTTCTTCTCAGACATCCTTTCTTGATATCTCAAAGCGACGGAACAAGCCCCTTCCCCTTAACATGTGAGCCCCTTTCCAGGGTTTTCCACCTTCACACTGTTCGATGTCGGGCATGGCAGGGAAAGACCCTCTTCTTAATGCATCTCGGGAACCTTCCTGTGAGGCTCCTCTTTTTGCTAGACCTTCTTTCTTTCTTCTCAGTTTTCACTGGACGATGAATCAAAGTGGGGTTTTCCCTATTTGCTTGGCTTCCTTCTCACACCTTCTCTTTTCCCCTTTTTCTCCCAATACAGCTCCGCTATTCCGAAGGCCCGCAATAGATGATCTCCGAAAAAGGGAAAGGTCTTTTTTTCATTACCCCGTTTCTTCGCTCAACTTCCCCACCAATTCCAAGATTTTTCTTTACAACCCTATTTTAACAAATTTCCTTCCAGGAAGGTGGCAGTATTCCACCCCGATGTTTTCCCTTTTTTGCTTTTTCCCTTCTTTTAATTCGCGCTCGCTTCCTGAAACAGCGTTAAGAGTATGTTTGAGAAGCCTCCTTTTCCCTTGGGCTGTTGACTGCTCTCCTTTAATCTTAGACTTTTTCAAGTGATTGTACCCCCCCCCCTCCGTGCGAAGACCGCCTGCTCCCCCAGGAAAGATTAACCTAGATCCTGCAATTTAAAGCCCGTGATAGTCCTCTCCAAGCTGCAACTTTTCCTGGGGTCGCCCTAGAGATAAGGAGCCCAGCCCCTCAGACCCCACTTTCCTCTAAAGATTCCCTCCCCGGGCCTTCTTTCTGCCGCCCCTTTCCCCTTTCCAAGAGAGACAAATCTTCCCCGAAGAGATGATAGAGCACTCTCTAAACCCAAACTTTACTTAGCAGACCCGGTTGATTTCCCTTGCGGTCATCCGGCAACCATCTTCGAACGGATCCCCCTTCCCTGTTTCGTTCCCCCAGTTCCCCTTTCTCACCTTTTTATCGGACCAGATCCATGTGACTCATGGCCAAGGGGCCGGCTTGCTGCCTTTATGGAAGACCCCCCCCTCTCTCTTCATTCTTTCCCCCCTATTGCATTCCTGAAGAAGCTTTTTCTACAAGGCTACATTTCCCCCAGTCAGTCTGGCCTTGCCTGTTGGTCCGCTGCTCCGGATTCCAGCGCCTTCAGGACCAGAATTTCTCCTCCGTGGATAGAAGCAGGACCCCCTTTTATGTCGTGTTTCCCTTCCCCGTGGCCCTTCCTTCTCTGGACAACCCCCCAAAGGTTACAGGTCGTTCTTCCCTTACAGGCTCCGCATTGGAGTCAGTGACAAATTCTCCTCTTCCCTTCCGAACAGTATCCTACCCTTCAGATGATCCGTGCACTTCTTCCTACCCCTCCCCCCTTCATCAGAGATAGTTCATGTTCCTCGACAGAGATCTGCTGTATTCCTGTGAGGAATTGACCCCATCCCATTGGAAATTGTTCCTCCTTTTTCTTCCTGTAATGAACTTCTTCCCCTCCTGTACTCTTTGAGCCTTTTTTTCCCCGCTGATCTGTTTTTTCCTTCCTTGGACGAGCCTCCTTTTTAAGAGCGATCACTCTCCTCCCCCGTCGTTTTCTACCTTCGGTCGATGCGATTTTCTCCTCCCCTCCGCGTTTTTGCATTGTACTTTAACGGTCCAGATGAGCGGTTGTTAAGGTAGCCTTTTTTTCCTTCCTCTGTCACCCTTCGACCTGGCACACTTTTTTCCTTTGAGGAGCTTGCCCCTTTTATTTCGTACTTTCTCTTTTCTCTGCCCCTTGCCCTTCTTGTGAAGGTCTCTTACGGAAGGGAAGATTCGGATGAATGTTTCCTCCCACCTCCCCGTAAGATTTCCTCCTACGATTTTTTTCTTTTGGACTCTATCGGAGGACGTTTGTAGATGAAGCATGGAAATCTTTTGATGCTGTCTCTTTTTCAAATGTGGATACCCCCCCCCATATTCTCTTTCTCGTAGAACCTTTTCGAGGCCACAGTTTCTTGGTGAGATGCGCCTGATGTGAGATGGGGCGAAACCCTTCTCTAATGAGTCGTTTTTTCCTCTTTTTCGCGCAGATTCTCCCCCCTGACCCCGTTATCCTCTTGCCTTTGGTGAGAACGACGTCTTATTGTAGCCCCCCCGACGTTCGCATATATCTTTTGCACCACGGCTCCTTTTCCCTCTTTCTTACCCCGGTACCCTCCGAACTTACAGCTGTAGAAGCCACCTTTCTATCTTTCCCTTCCCGTCCGATAGAATTTCAAGTTTGCAAGGCCACATAAAATGGTCTTCAATTGCACCCCCTTCCTTCTGAATTTTTCCTTTCCAGCCTTTCTTAACTATTTGAGCCATATTGTATGTCTACTTGGTTGCAGTAGGGGTCCCCCCCCTTGAAAGCAGTTTTCTTCTATGTACTGATTCCTTCGCCTTTCCTTGTGGATGGACCTTAGATATGAACACCGGGGAGAAAGTTTATTCCCCTCCACTCCCTCACCCTCGGTGTCTGGCTTCCGGCCTTCCTTAGATAGATCCTTATTACCGAGATCTCCCCACTTCCTTTAATCCCCTCTTCCTTCCTTCGAATGAACACGATAGAAGTTGACGACCTCTTTTCCCAAGTCGACTCTGTTACAGACTTTTTTGAAAGATTTGGGAAATTTCCTCGTTCCTCCTTATTTTATGAAGGTGGCGACGGGAGAGAATGAGCCCTTCCCTCTGGGGTTGGGGAACCACGTAGCCCCCTGGCCCCTAAGTTTCCAAAACTTTTCCCATCCCACCCCCTTCCCTCTACGTTAGGAAAGGTCCAAGATTTCATTCTTCATGGTTTCCCCCCCCTGCCCCTATTTGAATTCCTTTCCCTTTTGTGATAGAATTGTGAAATGAACTTTCACAGACCTTTCTCTCGATGTACCGTTCCCTCCCCTAACCTTTCTTCTTCTCCCAAAGGGTGGGAGAGGTACCTTCTACGCTGTTTTATTAGAGGATCCCCTTGCAGGTCCCCTTGACCCTCGGCCCTTCCCCTAATAAGAATAAAAAAAGGAAAGATACTAGTTTCGAACTTTTTTCGGCTTCTCTCTTAAGATGTAGGCGTTAGAAGAGATGATGAAATTCCCAGAAATGCATTTATTTATATTCTGACTGAGTTTCTTTTCCTTTCCTTGCCCTCTAATTTTTTATCCAGTTGTGCCCTCTTTCTAAATAATGGGATGTTGTAGACAACTCTGTAAGTCTCAGACTTCTTAGCCTTTCTTGACTTCCCGATCTTTCCCCCCCCCCCTGCAAGATTTGGAGAAGAGAGATGCCCCCTAGGAGCGGAAACCTTGTACCTCTCTCAGTAGAAACTCTTACGCCTTTAATAGGTCCTCAAAGAAGGTGTGAGAGTCAAGTAAAGCCCCTTAGCCTTTGGATCCTCTCCTCATTCAGTGGTTGTTTTTTCTTTCTTCCCCGCGATTAAGTTTCCCCTCTCCCTCCTAAACTCGCCTCCTTCTTTCTAAACATACCCCTAATGGAATGAGTGTATGACCCTTCATCTTATTCTCTCTCCTGTCCCAAAGGATTCTCCCAGTCCTTCCCCCGTCTTTCCTCCCCTCCAGCATTTCAGATGATGTTAGAGACAGGAAAATCCCTCTCCGTAATTCTTTCACGAGACTTTTTTTCTTCCTCCAAGCCCTTATCTCTCAGAAATTCCAACAAGCTCGCCTCTCACTATTTTACCTCATGATAAAGCCCTTGAGGAGGGGCCTTGACTTTTCCGAGAGTCCCATCCCCCCCTCTAATAGCAGAGCCTACTTTTCTGAGAATACTCGCCGGCTGGATTTGTGCTATTTATGCTTTTCTTCAGGCCCCTCCTACATCTCGCCCCAAACTCATGGAACTCTCCCCTGTTTTCTTCCTTTCCTGCGCTTTGGATTTCCCGGGACTTTCTGAGTCCAAGTTAAGGTCACGGACCCAAACGCGTGCCTTTTTTCTCAACTAATTACTCTACCCTTTCCCCACGAGAAGAGTAGCATGAGATCCAGTGGATTTGCCCCCACCTGAGACTTAAGAATTTCAAACTTTTCCATTGGGAAGTCTTAAATTGAGGAAGATCTTGGTGAGAAAGAGTCCCACCTTTAAACTCCCTATTGCTCCCCCCCCCCATAGTTGCTTTTCTCTTCCAGAGCCGACAAGGAAGGAACCCTTCCCCCCCTGTGCTCGGTATGTACCGGTAAGCTCCTTTCAAAAGGCAATCCCTGGAGGAGGCCCGGGAACGGATAGTTCATGTATTTCTCTCCCCCGGTCCCCCATTCCCTAGAGGTCTTTTCGTATACCTTGTTGCGAATATACAGTTGAATATTTTGATCCCTCTTTTTAACATGTTTGTTTTTTGGGTTCTTTCTCCCAAACACCTTAGAAGATGTTCCAAATTTTCACCCCCCCCCTCCAGATATTAGGTTCCGCACTTCCATAGATGACATAATAAAAAGTGACCTTTAACTGGCATCCCCGGATTCCAACAGACAAGCTCGTTTGGGAGGTTTACGATGTCACAGGATGCGCCTTCATTCATAGGCATGTGTCTCTTCCCCGAAATTTTCTGTCCTTTCCTTACCTGTTCTTTTCTCTTCTTCTGAAATTTACTTTCCTTATAAAGGATTGCACAAGAGATAAAGAGTATGTTGCCCCCGTAGAAGGACCCTTCCGTTGACTTCTTTTTTCTTTCCGACACTGTTTTTCCCTATATGCCCGAGTGACCTGCTTGCCCCCCTCCCGAGTTTTCCCTTTCCACCCACACCTTGGGCAGACCGTTTTCCGGCGAGATTTGCTCGCATCGATAAAAAGACCTTACCCCTCCTGCAAGTGTTCCAATCTTTCGCACCCATCAGCTTTTTCCCCACACGGAGCTACTAAGTCCACTTCTTGCTAATACGAAATTGTTACCAGAAGAAGTCGCCAGTCGCCCAGCTCGATCCAAATCTCCCCCGACAGCGATGATCTCCCTATCCCAATTGACTTTTCTCTAAAAGGCTTGGAGATCCTTCACCATATCCCCAAAGGCCTCTCCCAGTCTCGCCCCCCTCTCGTAAAAATTTCCGACCACCTGCACAGATAAGACGAGCACTCTTCCCCCTCTACAGCTGGACGACCTCCAGATTCCAACCCCCCATCTTGAAGTGCAGCTCCCAGCTCAAGGCACCCCCCTACAACCCGAGCATTTTTCCTTTGACAGTCCCTCCCCTTCTGACTCTCAGTGTCCCAGCGCCTTCCATCAAGGAAAGACGTTTCTAAGTGATACGAGACGTTGAAAAAAGGTCTTTTTGCGTCTTCATTTTTCTATCAGTCGAGTTTCTCCCTCTCAAGTGCCCCCCTTTTCTTGTGGAGTCACGTCCTCCAGCAGGGCAGTCCCTCATGCTGCATGGCAAGCCCAAGAATTACGATGATTTGAGAAGGACCCTCTATTTTTGTTTTTTTTTCAGATAGTGCAGGGGGGTCTTTCGAGCTCTGCAGGTCGGCTTCTTTTCCGGCCTTGCCATTGAAAGCATTTTAGGGACGCCTGCGGTACTTTCCTTCTTTCTCAGACTGTCCTCTTTGTCGCTTCTGCTGACCTTTGGACGCCCCTCAGCCTCTGTCCGGCGCGATCACGTGGACTTCTCCCTTTTCTTGCAGTGCTGAACTGCGGCGCTGCACTTGGGGATCCTTCCGCGTGTCCCTTTCGACCACCCAACACAGACTTGTTTTGGGAAAGGTTTCCTTGAGCAAAAGCTGCCTTCCTCCTGGCCACCGGTTTTTCTTGGGTCTTTGGAGCTGTTTCTTTCCTGTCGTCCTTTAGGACCACCCTGCTAGCGGCCCCTGGCCTTGCGTCTGGATTTTTTATTCGATTGAAGTTTTTCTTCCGCTTTCTGCTCGACCTTGTGACTACCACCCGTTGGGATCGTGGATGATTTTTTTCTCGATCTCTGTGACCCTTCGTCTGGTGTAGTTCTTGAAATCGGATTCCTGATTAATAGAGGAGTCCTTTGATTTCGTCTTGTTACTTCCCTTTCCCATTGCGGCGTTTTAGCCCTCTTAGTAGCTCAGTGTTCTCTCCCAAGGTGTACTATGGAATTTAGTTCGAGTCGACTAGTCCCCTGCTTTTCCCCCTCTCTATGATGTTTCTTTTATAGATCTGGGCTCGGCAGAACAACCGCGAGGATTGACGTTTCCAATTTCCGTACTTATTCGTCTCTGGACCTTTTCACGACTTCCCCCCCCCTTTTTTACGCCAACAGAAGCCTGCTGCCTAGATGGGAACAGTGTATCTTCAAGCCGCAGGCAGACGGCGACGGCGCCCCCCCTCTCGTATTTTTTTCAAAGCCGGCCGGATAGACTCCAAGTACAGTTCCAGAGTGGATCCCTTCGCGAACCTCCTGTATTTTTTTCTTCCCCTCCTGAATGGGTCAGTCCCCTCGTTTTCAGATAGTGGGAAAATAAGGGAGCCATATCTGTCTCGTTGTGGAGAAGCGGGCCCGTGACAGTGTCAACTGTGAGTAGTGTCTGATTTTTCGGTATCTCTCGGTTCCCCGACTCTCGACATCTTTTAGATCTGGTGGAGGACTAAGACCCCCTCATAACATAGAGGTTTGAAACAAACGGAGCCGTAGTCCTGTCGATAGATTACTCTCCCCCTCTCTTTTAATAAAGCACTTTCACCCCTGAACGTTCAAGAACAAGTTTCTTGATAGCGTACAGGAAAGCCCTTCCACTTCCCAAGGGGATTAGAATTTTCTACTTCTGACCCCGTACGTCCTCCCATGGTGTTTCTCTGTTTCCCTTCTCCATCTCTGTAGCGAAGTTCTTTATTGACGTGATCCTTCTTACTGAAAATTTTTCTTTCCTTCCGAGAGGAGAATTCCCCTTAAAAAATTGTGCCCTGTGAAAACACCTCCATACAGCTTCGCGGCCCAGGGTGATTTTTTCATCTTTTTTCTCTAATTATAGCTGACTTCCCCTTCTTAAAGGCGGTCGGGGTTGTGTGAGTAAGTTGATCCTTAACGACTCGTCTCCTCCGTTCCCCCCCAGCCGGATACTCCCGAGGGCGCCTCTTCGCCAACAGCTTTGGCGCGAATTGACGGTTTCTCTCCTTGTCGGCCTTTGCGATTGGAAGGCCACGGCCTGAACTTACGAAATAAACCAGTCCCTAAGATGAGATTTCTCTTTAAGATAGTTATGAGAGAGATCTCCGAGGCTTCCTTTTTGCCGTTGCTAAGACAATCATTGATGGAGCTTCCTTCGTGAGCACAGGAATTGACGGACAAGAATCATTACCTTGAACGATTCCCCCTGAAATACTGGTTTAGAAAACGGTCGATCCCGCGGCTGAGCTTTTTCTTGTGGACGCTAAATCCGTCCCCCTCGGATTGGGAGACGCCCCCTGAGGCACCGACTCAGGATTTCCTGCCTGTTTGGAGGATAGAGACCTATACCTCTCGGTCAGGACAATCCGGTCCCTCCTTCATTATTGGATTTTCGAAA
>Ga0179591_1294899_pt1 | contig 10141 bp, 8 predicted proteins | sample CZOMad2_1_08_16f_FD_182891 | JGI IMG/M metagenome (GOLD analysis project Ga0179591, IMG submission 182891) | Vadose zone soil fungal communities from Angelo Coast Range Reserve, California, USA - CZOMad2_1_08_16fungal (PacBio error correction) | ecosystem: Environmental > Terrestrial > Soil >... | reverse complement strand
CGCCGTTACCTGCAGCCTACCCCGATATGAACTGTACAAAAGATCAAATCATCGTCCAGCCCTCTCTTCCCCCTAACGTTTAGCCCCCCACAGGTATTTCAAGCTATTCTCACCACAAATTTATTCCCTTGTGGCACCCAAATGTTTTGTGGACAAATGCCACCCCCTAAAACACCTCCCTGTTTTAGGACGTGAACACCCAAGCCTGACCCAACCCCTGTTGACAACCTGAATCAGTCCTTTGCGTTCATTATCTGTCATAATCCCCCCAAACCCAGCTCCGGCTGTTTCCCCCGACGGTGAAGTGAGCCCCGTTCGACGATGTTGGAACGCCCTTGATGGCCCCTTCCCATTATTATGCCAGTCTTATGAGAAAAGCATCCGGCTAGGAAATAGACCCCTCTCCCTTCTTTCCCCCCTATCCCGCATACCATGCAAACACACTCACCGTACCCGGGACCTTCAACACCCGTTACTCCGACTGTGTGCCCCCCCCACCCAGGGCAGACCCACCTTTCCCCACCTTCAGCTTTCGCAACCCACCCAGTGTCGTGAATGAGCCAGCCCCTTTGATGCGCAGCCCACTTGTTTCCCGAAACTCAAAGAGAACGATCAGGTTGGAAGTCCGTGACAGCTACCGTTCGTCCCATGACCATCAACTAAGTGGTTTCACGTCGTATTTCTCCCGACCAGAACAGAGATCTTGTTTTTGTCATCCCCTTTCCCATTAGGGTGTTTCCTGCTTTTCTCTTTTTCCGACCTAGTACAGAATGGACTGGTGACGATGACTCGCCGCACGTCAATCATGTTAATTCACCTGGATCCCCCACGCCAAGCCCCCGCCTAACAAAGGATGAGGTGTGAATTTTTTCTTCTCTTTCAGTAAGTTTTCCCCCAAAGACCTGATTAAGTCAACCCATCAAATGGTTTGAATGTTTTGCTCCGGCCCGAGCAACGATATTATTTTGATTTTAAGAAGAAAGCGCCTTATGCCCTGTCCCGTTTATTTCCCTTTGAATACTCATATTATTCTTTCCCCCCTAAATCGCGATTAAAACCCCCTACCAGCTGCTTCACGAATTTTCGGGATTCGGATGCTCTGACAGCCCTTGGAAAATCTTCGCCAGTCCCTCTTAACCCCCACCCCCTCCCTCAGAAAACACTCTTTGGATAAGAAACTCAACCACTCCACCGGTATGAAGGCCCCCCGACAGAAGCCCAAACGGTCATAAAACAACAGAATGGGGTAGAATCAACCCCCCCCCCCGCTTCACTACCTGTTCATTGAATGGGCACCGGCCGATGCTTAAACATAAACCCACCTTGCTTGTGCCGTCCAATCTATGAGAAATTAAAACTGGCCGGTTTACCTTTTATGTCTTCAACCCTTAACCAATTCCCGGAATGGAAATTTGCCTTTACGCAACACACCTTTTAAAAGTATGCGTTTCCCCCGGCAGGGATCGATCCCATGTTTTCCCTTTGGATACGCCAACATGTTGTGGTGATAACCCCTGTATGTGCCTAGTTTCCCCTTGATTTCAAGGTACGTTTCCAACTGAATGTAGAACGTAGGACAGGCTTCAGCTTCATAAATTCAACAGGTTCTCTACATCAGCCCCTATGTTAGACACAGATTGAAACCATCCGTGACGCCTTCCCCTCGCAACCCCCCACACCCGAGGCTATTTTTTTTTCCTATTTTGCCGGATTACCGTTCCCAAAGGTGGCGTCCCGTCCGGATTCGGCCACTGTGGTAAGGAACCCCCCACTTCGACAGTGAGCCTTTTTTTTTCCGGCCGGCAGGAAAAAGGAAGGGACTTCAGGTCATCCATTCCTCGCCCCCCCTTTCACTTGCGAAACTGAATCGGTCCCCCGCGAGGCTCCGCCCCACTCGTTTTCTTTCAAAAGCCCATCCCAATGGGGGAGAGAGTCTGAACCCCGATCAGATCAGCACCACGAAAAAGTTAAATTCTTTCTCTACAAGTCTTTTTACCAAGGAAATACCGGGGAAAACCCGGACTCTCTTTAAAGATAAGGTTGCCCTTCCGACTCTTTCACGCAATACAAAGGACGCTAATTTCAAGCACTTTTGATGCCCGTTAAGGAGGATGATCCACCTCCTCCCCGAGGTCCCCCGTCCTAGCCTCAAACGGATTTTTTTCAATTTTTCTAAAGCTAAGTTCCCATCGACCCCCCCCCCATGATGACTCCCCTTTTAATTTCCCCCCCGGCCGGGGTGTACAGCTCCAATCCGACTTTTCCTCTCCCAGTTTTTGGGGAGCGATTAGAGGTCACTGTCATTCTTTTTTTCCCACCCTGGGTTGGCTCCGTCCCTCTTATCATAACCACTGCCGGATCTAGGGTTTTAAGCCCCCCTGCGGACGGGTGCGGTTCCGGCGGGGTTCGCATGTGGACTGTTTAATGCTCATCCTTCACCGTTTCCCTCAAGATGTTCGAAAAGTCGCCTCCGTGATGCTGATTCACGACGGAGCTTTGGTAAACCCCTTTCAGTATATCTTTTCCCTCCCCCTTGGATTTAGTGACTTCCCTTCTTTACTTTCTGTTCGAGATTTGATGGCGGGCGATCCACCGTATTCGTGGGGTAAGCCTTCCGCGTTTGCGTGTTTTTTTTTTTCGCAACTTGGTTACCCGTCGTGCCCGCAATTTTTAAAGCCAGGTAACCCTCTCCCGCTGTAGTGCCCGGATCCTGCAGTCCGTGATAGTCTGAGCATTCTGATGGAATGTAGGTACAATACTCCCCCCTTCTCCGTTTCTTATGCCCTCTTTTCTTTACATATTACTATTTGGACAAAGCCCATTCACCAATTCCTTCGACTAGATGTGTGGCTATTGTTTCTCTAGGCTCATGAATTTCCGACCACAGGATTTTGAAAGATATAGGCCCGGTCGTGTTCCCCCCATCGCAACCCGAGTTCATCGGGTTTCCCTTCCTTCAATTCTGCCCCTTTCGTACAAGCCCTTCCCTACTTTTTTTATCACCATGCGGTCCGGGGCGTTGCTATCAAACGTTTCCCTTTTACTATTGCGCCCCTCTCTCATGATTTCCTGCCTTTTCTCTTTGTTTTTAAGGCTTAATTTCGCAAACTGAGGATAAAATTATGACTTTCTGACCTTTCCTTGACCTTCGAAGTTTCTTCCATCCCCGCCACCCACCATAGCAGGAGATTTTTCCCAACAGTTGGCGTTGTGGGCACCTACGTGCCATCACTCGCCTCCCGAGGATTTGTGTCTGGGTTTCCACTGTTTTGATGATAGCTTCTGTTGTGTACCTGGTGGAATGTTTGATGTTGTCCGGCTCGCAACCCCTCCTGGCCCAATTTGGTCGGTACGGCTTTTTTGGAAGTCCGCCCGTGTTCCTGTTTAACCTGACTGCATCTTTATCTTACCCTATGATCGGTGTGGGGTAAGTTCGGCTACGTGGACAAAATAAGACCTTTATCTGCCCTTCCGGAAGACCCGTGCGCAATACCCCTTTTATTTACATTCCTTCCGATAATGTTTGGCGCCCCGGAATTTATATAACCCCGGACAGTCCCCAAACCAATCTTTTAACCGTAGAGAGGAGGTTGAAGACGGTTCCGGTCCCCCTTTTTACTCGTACCAACAGTAACCCCTCATTTAGGCCTTAGGTTTAAGATGTTTCCCCCCAACTAGTTTTTTTTTTGCGGAGTTTTTTTACCACCATTATTTCTCCTAGATGTAGTTTATATAGTCATGTGCCGCCCCATCCGGAAATCTTCAAAAGACCCGACTTCTAACTCGTTACGGATTTTTCACACACTACCACTAAGGGGTTTTGTACCTCTGATCCCAGGTGCTTTTTCCCCCTTTTTGTAATTTTTAGGAGTTACCACACATTATTTTCCCCTCCCCCAGTGGGGTCTTCCTCGGAAACTTATTCTTTTTACTGGATGACATGTGAACCATGGGAGCCCCCCCCCCTTTTGTGTTTTGAGATAACTATCTTTTGCGTTGGTTTTCCTTTTGGTCCTTATTTGCACTCTATCGTGGCTTTTTTTTTTCTTACAGTCTATCGGTGTCTTTTTGTTCTTCGGTTTGTAGGGAATCAGAGAAGGAGGTCCTCCCGCTTGATCCTTCCTTAACTTTTCTTTTCCCTTCTTGCATCCCCCAATGCGTCAGAACGAGTAGAGGTGGCTCAGGCATCCTTGCTTGCTCCCTCCCTCCTCACCCGCTGGGGGGATGTCTACTTAGTTTTTTTTTGACTAATACTCCACTATGATGGTCCCTTTTTTTTTCAAATCAGTGGGGTTTTTCGTCATCTTTTCCCCGGTTTTTTTCTTTCCGTAGGGTGGGAGGGTGCCCACCATCATTTTGACAACTTTTGGAACGGAGGAACATTATCCTTTTCTTTAGACCTTCTGAAAAGATTCACGATTTACAATCGAGTGAGATGAATTTTAGCATTTTTTTTCTTCCCTTTGCATCTTCCTTTTTTTCTGCCAAGGAAGGCCGTTCTTTAGCCAGATATAGAATAGGTAAGGCCCTATCAGATGCACACCGAGCTGGGGTGCCCCCTCCCTTCCCTGTTGGGGGCGGATCGGGTTAGCTATTAAAGAAGAGAAGCGGAGCTTGGGCCTTTCTACCCTGAAATACCCGTTTCGAAAAGGTTTCCCCTCCCAGAGACAGAGTTGACCTCTTTGCCTCTACGTTCATTGGTGGTCTCCAACCATAGTTTTTACCGGTCACCCCTTCTTTTGTGGTCCCCTGACCCCCCTTCAATTCCCTCCAACCCCCCTGCAAGATTGTTTTGAACGCCCAAGAAACATGATTTTCCCCCCGTCCTCCCCTGCTTTCTATGGCGTATTACCCAGTAGACCTGACCAACCCAGCGCTGCCGAGCACTCCCTCTCCTCAGGACGCCACTCCCCTACCCGCTATCCTCAACCCCTGGTTGCGGAAAACTCTTTTTCCCCAACTATAGACTTCCCAATTCCCTTATCTGCTTCAGCCATGCGCTTCACCCTTCCCCCCCTCCTTCACTTTTTACCCCCCCCCCTTCCCCCCTTTCTGCTACCGGGCAACACCAAAAAAAGTCCGCGATAGAGAACATACTAAACCCCCCCCCCTTGTCCCCCCAACCATCATTGATCGCCCCCACATGAAAAGTTTGCTAGATGTGACCAGTTGATCGACAGAGATTTCTCCCCCCCTTGACCAGTCACTATCCCTCCCTTTCTCCCCGTTTTTCAGCCCCCAATGGTGAGCTTTTCAGTCGGTCAGCCTAAGGCGCTTACCCTCCCCTCCCCCCTGAACAGCAGTTCGGGCTTTTTCCAGGGTATTTTCCTTCCCCTCCAGCAGCCTCCACAGAACCCCTCCCGAGGGGTGTTAGAGTGGAGAAAGTCCCTAGGTTTTTTTTTTCCCGGGGATCTTCTAGCTTCTTTCCATTTCGGCCGATCTTTTCAATAATGTTTTTCAGGCTTGTAATGAAGACGAAAAGCCTATCCTTTTCCTACCTTCCCTTCAGGAACGTCCCAACCTCTATCCTTTGGTCCTCCTGGTTATGAAGGAGGACACCCCTGAAGCTGGGACTCCTACGTATTTTCTCGACTCTTCCGGTTGCATTGGTTGACGGGTGGTGTTGGTCGATACTTTAACTCGCCAATGATCTCCTTGCGACCCCCCCCCCCTTTCTTGCCGCAGAAAATCTTTGATTGCAGAAGTTACTTTTTCACTATTCTTTGTTACGTCACTTTACCTTATTTTTTTTCTGATTACAATAGACTCTTCACTCCACCCTCCCCCCCCCCCCCCACGCAAGTATGTTTTTTTTTTCTTATAAGAGTTTACTCCAAGTCTCTTTTTTGCGGCAAAACCCCCCTGCAACCTCAAACCGGTATATACCGATGGTGGCACGCATGACCCCCCCAACTGGTGGGTTTTTCACTACATATTTCCCCCCTTTTCTCTTCCTCTCTCCCTTTCTTCCCCGCCAAGCACAGTAATCAAAAATCAGAAACACACCGTTTCTCTCCCTTGTTAGGGCGTTGCCCGCTTCCACGTATTTTTGGAAACCATCCTCCAATTCCCTCTTGGTTTTGTCTCGGAAAGCGCTTATTCCAGGAACAGTTACTCTATAATTACCTCCTCCCACCTTCTTCCTCTTTTCCTCGATGACGAAACCCCGCTTACCCCCTTCCTTTGGTTGCTCCCCTTGCCACCCTAATCCTGATAAGCCCCCTTTTTTTGGCGTTCTAAAATCCAAGAGTGTCCGTAGGACCGATTTGCCCCCCGGCTTCGTCCGTTCCGACATCGTTTTCCTTCTCTTCGGAACTTGCTGAAGTCCCCCTCTCCTATAGAGGAAGGTCTCAGAACCATCCGGACTTGAACAACCCTTCCCCCGTCATCAGGTCCCTCTCGCCAACCACACTAGACACCCGAGGGTTTTTTTTTTGCTTCCATGTGTCCAATACATTGGTGATAAACATGGATTTTCCCCCCTATGCCGCTCCCCCGCGTACCTCTTGTCCGACTACGTCATCCCCCCTTTTCTAATATTTCCTGGCCTCGAAGTCTCCCCTCCCCCTCTTTTTAGGTGAAGACAGTAATGAGTCCCCAGGATCCGGTTCTTGGCCGGATCAGGCCAAGTATGAATTGGAGGAGGAGAGTCGCCTTTGAACACTTCGGTGCCTCGTTTTTTTGTTCCCCCCGCCGCGGAGTTTAGACTTTTTTTTCTCTCCGACCTCCTTTCCCCCGTTCTCTGAACACATCGCCACTGCGGTGGATACCTCCCCCCCCCTCACCCCTTTCACAGGTTTCCCAGTGATGAAGTCAACAAGCCGCATATCGTGAAATGGTGAGGCCCCCCCGTGGAAAAATATCCTGTTTTGTCACCGCCTTTCCTCGTTTCTTCAGCCAAAGGAGCTTCGTTTTTCTTCTTCCCCTTTTTCACAGATAGATGCAGAATTGATTGCCCCACATTAAAAATATTTTTCACGCGCTCCCGGGCCCCCTCTTTTACACTCCCACCGTGAATCCCCTTCCCCCTCGAATTAACCAAAGACGCGTTGTTTGATTTTTTTTTTTTTTTGATGTGATTCCTGCTGACGACTCTCCTTCCCTTCCCCCCAGCAAGGGGCAAGGGACCCATTCCCTTTGGTCAATCTCTATAATTTTGAATAATCTACATTGATCTTTTTAACCCCCTCAGTTCGGACTTATCTCCGATGGACCTCGGGGGGTTCCGGCCTTCTCTTCCTGTCTTACAGCGGATGATCCTCCCCTCCCCCACTTAACCTATATGGAAGCCTTTTCTGCTCATCCTTTTGGCGACTGGTTTGATCGATTAGCGCGGGTATCCGCTGTGATTCACTTGTGACTTGATCCCTTCTTTTCCGTCCTATCTGGCTGCCTACTCAACCCCCCGAGGGCGACCCCCCATTTTGAAAGAAACGCGGCAGTTGGTCAAAACATAGGTATTTCTATTTATTCTCCCTTTCCCTTCTCTGTTCCTCTCTCCATCCTCCCCTTTTGAATGTTAATGCTGATTTTTCTCTGTATTACGGGGAGGGCTTCCCCCCTCCCCCTGTTCCTTAGTCCTTTCTCCCCTACCGCTATTTGAGTGAGCACATGGCTTGTTACCCCCCCCCCTTTTCATGTGCCCCATTCCCCCAGAAGAGAAGATATCCCTGCCGCTGCCTGACACGTGCGGCCTTTTCCTGATCATGCCGTCCTTTCAAATATTGATAGAGTCTTCGAAGGCATGGAACATTGCTTATCACTCCCTTACCGTATTTTGCTCCCTCTGGATTTTATGCGGAGACCCATTGGGAGAAACCGACTCCTGGAAGGTACCCACAGTACCCTTCCACACCATTTCCCCCTCCCACTCCCCGTTGTTTTCGGTGGATACAGTTTTCGGCTATCCCCCACTCTGAAGATTGGAGTTTTTCCACTTTTTTAGTTAGAACGATCGCTCTTTCTTTTTTTTTGCGGACGGGGACACTTTTTCTTGCCCGAAACCTTTCCGTGGACGGGTTCAAGGGAGGGGGCCGCGCACTTCACTTGTCCCCTATCCCTTTATGTTATCCCCCTCCGTGGCTCACCGGTTGCTGCCTTTTATCCCACCAACGTCCATTTCCCCCTGGATCCCCCTTCTTTTAATAGGAGCAAAATCCAGTTAGTTTGCCTCTATTCACTACGTGCCTACCCTGTTGAGATGCCCCAACTTATAGACTCCCGGCATGTCCTGTTTTTGCCCTTTTTTTCCGGTTACAACATTTGAGAAAAGGGCCCGGTCTGGTTTCAACCGCGGTCGGTGGGCCAGTTTTGCCCGTCCAAGTCACTTCCCGCCCCTCGGATCTTTGGGTGTTGCTGTTGGTTCTTTTTTAACTTGCCCCTTTGGTCGGTGCTCCTGCGGTTGAAAAGGGTGGCTCTGGTCTGTTGTCTGATGCGTCGCCACCCCCCAGCTTTTTCCCGTATACCCCCTTTTGTGCCGGGTAGTTTGGTCTTTTTTGTTGGTTTTCGTTATGAATTTTTGGTTTGGTTGGTGGTTGGGTTGGTGGTGGTTAGTTTGGTTTTTTTTTTTTTGGTTTTTTTTGTTTTTTTTTTTTTGTTGGGTTTTTTTTTTGGTGGTTTTGGTTGGTGTTTTGGTTGGGTGCCGTGTTGTGTGTGTTTTGTATCCTTTTTGCCGGTTTTTGTCCCCGACTTTGACGGATCCTGTATTTACCTTTCTCATGCCGCGCGCCTTCAGTCCCCATACCACATGATTGATGGAGGGTGAATTAGAAGTCAGCTGGAATTTTGTGAAGAAACCCCTTCAACCGATTGAGCATTCCCCCACCGTGGGTGACCCTATGGCGTCCCTTTACGGCTCCTAATTCTTTTTTTTTCTGCTAATTTTTGAGCCATTTCCCTGGTTAGATTAAGTCTATTTTTACAGAACCCCCCTGACCCTGAACACCCCTTCCACCTTTCGAATCGGTCGTTCGAGATCCCTTCTAAGAAAGCGTACGGAATGGTTCCTTCCTCACACTCGCTTCCCACCCCTTCCCCCTTCATTCTTCGTTTGGTTTTGCCCCTTTCCGTGGAGATGTATTACCCCTTATCCAACCCCAAGTTTAGTCGTGCGGCAGACCGTATATCTCCCCCCCCCCCCCGTCTGAACGACTTACCTTATATGAACTGAGGGTCTCTCCCCCGCTCACCATGGACACCCCCCCCCCTCCTGGAACTTTATTCAACAACTCTCCCCCCAGCATGCGACCTCCCTTCCTGCTTTTTGCCCTGACTGAACCATAAGGGTCTTTCCTTTCAGCAGGGGGATGGTCTGCGTTTTCTGGTTCAGCCTCGCGGTCGTTATTTTACCCCTTCTATCCCCTCCCCCTTGTTGTTGGACTCGGCTCCCATTTCGGGATATTTCGTGGCACTTTTATTATTCCCCCACTCCTCTGGCCCGCTCACTTTTTCATCTGGATTTCCCCAACTTTTTGTGTTTTGCTCTCACGTGCTTTTTTGGAAGTTTCTGGCATTTTCTTTTTTTTATTCTCCCCGTGTTACGTTGTTGGCCGTAGAACCCCTTATATCCGGTTTTGCCTGTGTTTGGGTTCCTGGCTCTGGCTCACCTGCCCCCTAGACGTCTTCTGGGCTCTTCGCATAGCTTCTTTTCCGTTCCATAGAAGTCTGAATGTAATGGGTCCGGATGGTTCTTTTTTCGCCTCCAATTTTGCGTCCCTTTCCTCGTGCCCGATCTGTACGCGGTACCTTTGTTTCGTCTTGAAAAGACGAGCGGCCCTTTTTTTTTTTTTTTTTGTTTTTTTTTTTATGCTCCCGGCGAACTATAATCTAATCCCTCCCCTCTGATTAATGTGAGCCAGGTTGCCACCTGGTTGATGGTGATTCCGTTCCCTTAGCCGTTGCACCACGGCTTGCCGTTCTTTTTTTTTTTTCATGCCGGGTTAAGAGGTCGGGTCCACCACCCTTTGTTTGAGCACCTTCCCACTTGCGGCACTAAAATTAGTTTCGAATCACTTAATCCCTTTCCCTTTCGTCAACCGCTTTTCTCCTCTTTGAGATGAAGGTATGTCCTTTTCTGACTTTTTTTTCTTTTTTGCATGTTTCATGCAACTCCGTAAGAGGGTTCGACTATTGAGGTCTTTTT
>Ga0179591_1330552_pt1 | contig 10142 bp, 7 predicted proteins | sample CZOMad2_1_08_16f_FD_182891 | JGI IMG/M metagenome (GOLD analysis project Ga0179591, IMG submission 182891) | Vadose zone soil fungal communities from Angelo Coast Range Reserve, California, USA - CZOMad2_1_08_16fungal (PacBio error correction) | ecosystem: Environmental > Terrestrial > Soil >... | reverse complement strand
CTTTCTTGGCCCTCCTTCCTACCGTGATCGACCGAGACCCCTCTCGCAGCCACCTGGGTATGTAGAAGTGGGTTGGTTCGTGGTTTCTCTCCTTTCCTTGGTGACCTCACGTCCACCAACAAAAGACCTTCTTCCTGTTGGCGCCTTTTTCGTTTCCTCCCGGTGGAAGGCAAAGGACTTTAGGAGGGCTTAGTGAGTTATTCCGGCACCAATCCCTCGGGATAGGATAGGGTTGTGGACACGTTTATGATTTCTCCTCTTTTCTAAGTCTCTTAACGACCCCCTAACATTCTGATTTTGTTTTGTGATGGCCTTTTTATTTTTCTTTTCTTTTCTCTCTGGGTCATAGGCGTCCGGTTTGCAGCCCGCCGATGTTGAACCTTTCGTCCTCCCCGCCCCTTTTTGGTCAGGCGTAATAGAGTCCTTCCTCCTCTTTTTTCCCTTCCTCTTTAGGTTAACTTTAGTAGAGGGTGTTTAGATTTTCCCCTTGATCCTTTAGCCGTTCGTGATCACCTAGTCGTAGTATGTTTTTCAATAAGCTGCCGATGGAATACGATCCCCCCCCTTCCGATTGGCCGTCGGGTAAACCTGTTTTTCCCTTGTCGAGGATCGGGAGTAAAGGAACTACTTTTTGTCCCTTCCTTTACTGTCGGAGGGTAGTGATGGCCCAACAGGCTGGCAGGCAGTTGCCCCCCCGCTCCGTGTTTGGGGGTCGCAGTAAAAGGTGACCTGATGCGTCTTTTTGAACGGCTCCTCACCCCTCTTGTGCATCAGAAGAAAACCTCTCTTCTTTTGCCCCCCCCCTCTGAGGTGCTAAATCCCCGTGCTCTGCGGTGTGGCGTCCCCTGGTTACTTTTTGAAAAAAGAAGGTCAGTAGTTCCTCCCCCCCGTATCTTGTCTCCGCTCTACTGGCCGGTATTGAGCAAAACATTCTCTTTCGACTCAAGGTAGCGGCCACCAGTAGACGTTTCCTGTTCAACCCCGACTCTTGTTGTCAATGTCCTTCACATTTGGATGTAGAATCCGGAACGGCCCACGTCCCATCTTCTCTAAGTGAACGTCCTCTCCCCACCTGGTTCCTCCCTCTTATGGAGATCCCTTCTGTGGGACAGGTCTCCCGCCTTTTCTGTTTGAGTTTCAGAAACTGCCGTAAGAAGGGAAGTCCCCTGGCTTTAGTGCTTGGTTCCCTCTGTAGGAGTTTATGCAGTCCCTTAACCGTATGATCATTTCTTGACCTGGTGACGGGCCTCCTTAAAGCCCTGGAGTTGTTTGAGACGCCTCCCCGCCGCCCCCATCCTTTTCTTGATGTGTCCAAGAGCGGACTGGGTGGATAAATCGCATTTTTTTTTTTCTGAGGAGAGGAAGATCTGCCGCTCCCCTGTCCCTCCCGGGACTGATGCATACCGAACCCTTTTAACCTCCCCTTGATGTCGAGCCGTGACGCTGCTTTTTTAATAGTTTCAGCGCCACTTTCCTCTTTTCGTCGTATTAATCGTCCTTTGTCTTGCATTCAGTGGTGTTTTCTTTTTAGTTCTGCGGAAGAGGACTTGTCACATCTTTTCGACTGAAGCCTTTACTCCCTGTTCTCTGCCCTTCTGCCCTCGGGCCTCTGAATCCAACTCCTTGGGCCTTTAGGTCGCCAACACAGAAGCAACTCCCGCTCCCCCCCAGTTGTTCTGATTATATTTTCGTGGACGGGCTGCAACGGACCCTTTTTGTTCCTCTTTTTTAACCGTGAGGAAACAGCGTCGTAAGGCGATGCCTCTTTCGGAGTCGACCTTGTTGCTGCCCGCATACAGTGACTGACATCGAGTGATTTCCCCCTGCTTGATTTTGAGTGAGGCTCGCTGTTTAAGATGCCAAATTAATTTGCAGTTCGTTTCCTCGTTAGACCACCTGTCAGAGTCTTATACTATCTTTGAAGATTGAGGAAAGAAGGTCTGCGCCGCCTCAGCAAGGTAACCTTGTAAGGCTGAGCAGGCCTCCCTCTTCTAATAATAATATTGTTTTTCCGAGTCGAGCCCTTGCTCTTTCGACCCAGGGGTAAATGGGAGAGTTCCCTTCTACAGACCTTCTCCGCGCTAGTCGCTTCTTCCTTTTCCCTAAAAGGTGGTATACTCCCCATCCACTTCTACGTAGTTCATACGCCAGCGACTCTCTGGGCCTCCCCGTTCTAGCCCTCGATCACCGGTAATGAGATGCCGTCCCCACTTTTCCCCATTGATTTCCAGAAGCGTATTCAGCCTTTTCTCTCCCCCGGTTCCAGGAACTCTCAATACGAGTTCATAGTCCCTCCACGGATACAGAACACCTCTTTTTTCCTGCCGGGGTACCTTATGAGGGTGGTGGCTTACCTATTTTTTAATTTAATTAATTCTTTCTTAGGAAGTTCCTGCTCCCTCTTCTCTCCCCCGTTCGTTCCCGGTCTTTTCTGAGATTTAAAACCAACGTCATCTTTACCTAACCTCAAATACTGTCTGCTCAGAGAGAATTCCCATCTGACAGAAGTAGTCGTTACCTCAGTCGTGGCGCTGGCCAAAACCGAGCAGGCTTCACCGCTCCTACTTTCTTACAGGACTGGACCACCTCATTCCCCCGTTCCGGCTCAGGTTTGAAAGATGAGATTTTCATCCTCCTCTGAAAAGTAGACTTATGCGATTCTCACCCCAGGCGCCTACTTCCCCCCCCCCCAAACTTCTGTAAAATCGTCGTCGAAAAATATTTCCCTTTCTTCCCCCCCGTTTTCAGATTCCTAAGATAGATCGTCAACCAGGTTCGTCAGCTTAAAAACCGGACAGTCCGAATTTATGAACGTTCCATCAAAGTCCCGAAATATCCCAATCAATCCCACCCTCCTTAAGGAAGGGAGTTACGTTCAGTTGCATATTAATCAAAAGACAGTGATCGACCGTTTACAGCCTCTGATGTACCCAGGTACTTTACTCTTTTTCTTTCCTTCCGGAAAGAGGAGTGTCCCGTTCCGAAGATGTTAAGTGCCGGTTGCGCCGTTGTTTTCTGGTAATAAAATCTACTCCCATGGACCAACGCTTCTGGGTTTCCCCGGAAATTCCCAGACCTTTTTTGTCCCGAATCAGTTCCTCCCACTTCTTCTTTCTATAAGCCCCCTGTTCGACGGAGAAAAGAAAACTTCCCCCGAATCAGGGAACGTCTGCTCGGGTATCCGTCCTTCACGCACCCAAAAGTTGGGTGATTACCCCTAAAAGTGATGTGGTACAACTCTGACTTCCTGGCTTTTTGATGCTTTTGCTCCCCCTAAGGAATTCTTTCCCAACGGTTCGTCTACAGACCACACCAGGGGTCCATGCCTTCTCAAACCCCTGGTTCCGACTTCCCTGACCTCTTAAGGTCAGAGATGACAGTCGTGACGTCCATCCCCTCTCCATAGAACAACACAGGTTCGAGCCCGGTTAAACGTGGGGAGTCTTTTAGTTCCCTCGAATTTCCCTCTGAACCTAACGACTTGGTGATCACTCTTCTACGTGGCCTTTAGGGAAACCACTACCCCAAAACCTCGAATCGAGTCCTCTTCTCGGAGAGGAGATGGACGTTTTCTCTTACTCCCTTACCCCCACGTAATCTGATGTTTGACCTACCCTGGTAAAAGAGGAAGGGCACTCTTCTTCGCCAAACGCCTTTCTGCGACCCCGTCGAGGAAAATCCCTAAAAGAGGACCGGTCCCATTCAAGAAAAAAAAGGCGGACACGTTTTCTATTTCTGACTGGTAGCCCTTTACAAGCTTTATATCTAGGTTCCTCCCGCCTATAAAGAGTTGACTACCCTAACTTTTTTTCACCTACGCCGGCAAGCAAGATAGGTGTAGGAATATCCCTCCCCAGCGCACCCTTTACTATCACGGGATGGCTTTTGGGAGTGTCCACCACTCCCATCCTTAAAACAAAGAAGGCCATCCGCCTTCGATCATTCACCTTTTTGGTAGGCTACTATGTCGTATCTAGCACCTGGCGGGGTTGTGTTTTGGGCTTCAGCAGGCCCCCTTTTCTATATATATTTTAAGCATCGTTTTATCTCTCGGGTGCCGAATGTAGTCGGTCATCCCGAGACTCCTGCCCTCAAGACGAACATGTTTTCGTCTTCTTCGAGATGTGGCCATTTTTTCCCTCGACTTACGTAAGTGACGCCCCAAACCCCCCTCCAGCAAGGGATTGGAGGGTGGGCGTTTTTTTTTTGCCTCAGGTGAAGAAACGGTGAAGTAGTGGAGGATTTAAATTGAGGTAGTCTTCCCCCAGCCGTTTCGGGATCCCCTCTGCTGGTTGGGTTTCCCCCTCGCCTGAGAAGATGTAGAGCCCTTCTCACCCGTCCGACCATCGAACGTCGTGACATGTAGAATTTTCCCTAACTCCTCTTTTTTTTTTTTCGTGGCGTTCTAGAAGGGTAGATCCCTTTGCTTTTCCCCTCCTTGCGCCCTGCGAATCTCTTTCACCTGTTCGGTCACCAGCAGCCGTTGGTAAGTGTAATACGCCTTCCTGCGCTCTTAAGCTGACCTCTCCGTACCTTCCTTCTAGGTTGTTTTAGATGGTTGATATTTCCCCCCCCCGAAGAGTAGAAGGGTTCACTCTTCGTTGCTTTCCTCGCCATTCTCTTGGAAAGAACCAGTTGAAGAGATTAACCTTTCCCCCTTTGGAGATTGCGGGGCTTTTTGCGAGGCTGTTGGCCTTTTTCTAAATTAACGTCAGTTTCCCGGTAGTTAGGCAACAGTTAGTCGTCCTTTTGACCCTGCGCAGGGTCGTGGTGGTTGGGTTTAGAAGTCATCCCGTTTGTCGTTCAAGATGCGTTCCTTTTCCTTGCGACGACCCAGGTTCAATAGCTCACAACGCGGTCTTCTTCTTTCCCCTTTGCGTTTGGGTAGAAATCCCCGGTGCTTTTTCGGGTGTTCTGAACCCACCCCCCAACCACCGCATTTCCCTGAGCTAATTGGGGCTTAGTCGCTTCTCAGGGTATGTCGCTCAAATTCTTGCCGCTCTCAGGGAAGATCCATGTGGAAGAATCGCTCTCCCCTTTCGTTTTTGGTGTCACTCCCGAGTTGTACATCCCCCCCCTTTGAGTTTCTGGGGGCTACGCCTTGGCCCTGCCCCCCCGTCCAGTATGAGAAGTACACTCCTCGCAGCAGAAAACCAGTCGGACCAGGGTCGCCTTCTCTACGGTCTATAAGAATGTTTTAGTTTGATGTCTCTGCACTTTGCCTTCCTGAAGTGTGGCGTTCGTGCGTATAGAGTTCTTCTTTTATATTTCTTCACTTCGTAATCATCTAAGGTTTTTCAAGCTCTTCCTTTCGAGTTTGAAGAGAGAAGTCCCCGACATCTTCACTTTTCTCTTTGTCACCCAAGAGAGTCGAGTCGCCCCCCCTTTTTCCCTTGATTTTTCAGTTCTGTTCCTTTGTTATAAACTAGGTTTCCTCGGACCTCAAGTCTGCAGAGTAATACTCTGCAGAGCACTGTAGGCACTGGTGGGAAAGTTCCCTTCACCCAGGTGGAAAGTCCCTTCAAATTCCTTCGTCCCCTTGAGTTATAGTCCTTGAGTTTTTTTCCTCTTTTCCAGCATCTTAGTAAAGATATAGTAGGGCGAGTTTTTCCACTCTTCCTCTTATCATTCCGCCCCTTCTGGGATTTCTTAGGAGATTAGTTGTTTAAAAGAAGCTCGACTTCCGAGGGAACTACCCTTCTGCCTGTAGTAAGAAATTTCTTTCCGAGCCCCCCATTCCGATGGGGCATAGTAGACACCACGTCATTCCTCTTTTTTTTTTTCCCCCTTCTCTCAACGACGGGAGAAGTTTTCTTGAGAGGGGGAACGTACACGTTTGGACGTGTAGTTCCTTGCTCCTCCCCCCCCCGTTTCCTTGAAAGGAATGACGACTAGGATTCGACGTTTTCCCTTGTCCATGTCACTTACAGTGTCTAGACCTTTCTGAGAGTGAGGAAAAACGGACTAAGGCGCCTTGGTGTACGAAAGATTGACCAGCCCGCATTTCTGAAGACCCTAGAACAACTTGTCGTTAGTCTTCATTCTCGCGACCTTAACGAAGGGAGCTTCCTCCCCCTTTACCAGGGAACTTAACGATCAGGGACCATATTTTAATAATACCGATTGTTGTTTCTCTATTAACCAGAGATAAGGCTTTTTTTACCTGTGCTGTAGGCGGCTCCAGAAGCCTCAATGAGATTAACCTTCATCCTCTTCTTTTTGACGACAGACAAGGTTTTTTCACTTTTTTGTCTAATGCACCGCAAACAGGGCTTTCGGTTCTTCCTCTTCTCCCCCAGGACGGACGTTGACCTCCTTCCTCTAAGAATAAGATCTCTTCCGGTCATTCCGCTGACCGGCACAAAAAGTTTAGAACTCGAGTATAACCTTCCTTCCCTAGTGGATCTCCACCGTTTTTCCCTAACTATCCAAAGTTACTTTCATTAACAAAAGGATAGTACCCCAGCTTTCTTCGAATTGGGAACTCGGACCGGGTTTCTTGGCTAAATATTAAACCCGCATGTTTGTATTGATCTCGTCTCTGGTGAAGATTTTCAAAAGTTCGTTCCGTTTCTCTCTTCTTGGACCCCCACGTCATCGGTAAGAGAAATAAATAACTCTGGCGACGAGGAAGGAGTTCTCGACTCCCTATCATATCTTTGACCATTTCTTTTTGCTGCGGTCCCCATTCTCAAGCCAAGGAAGTCTCCCCGTCATCTTACTGTTACGTGACTTACTTGGCATTCCATCAGGTAAGGGAAGAGGTCTGCACGACTTTCTTTCGCCTTCTGAACTTCCCGGTTCCCCCCCCCCGCACCCTGAGGGTTTGAGCCACCCTTACCGCCTCCTCCCATTAAAAGCTGAGGGGCGATTTTTTCTCTTTTCTCCAACCGCCTGTGACTATGTCCAGTGAGGCTCGACAACCTTGTCGTCGCTGAACCCTACTGTTAATATTTACGAAAAGTTCCCCCACTCCCCTTTCCCTTTGAACTATAATAACGCTTTCCTTCCTTCTTCCTTCACTGTTCTCATCCCGACCTCCAACCGAAGATGATAACCTACGTGATCGACCCTTTGCCTTTTTTTTCCGAAGGCCACGGACAGTCGACGGATTTTTTTCCTTTCCGTTTCTCCTGGGCGGTCTGTTTCAATAAATCCTCATTTGTGGCCCCCTGGCGGTTTCCACCCTTAACATTCGGTAGATTTTCAACGGCCTTTTTCCCCCATCTGTCTAAGAGAAAGCGATGATTTTCTCGCGGCTGACAATCTCCCTGGAACTATGCCCCTTTCCGTCCCTTTGTTGTTCGATCTAAGCACAACCGGCAGAGCCCACGGGGCTCTTCCCCCCTCCCCCTGTGGGCTTAAAAGAAGAGAGGGATTTTTCTTCATTATCACCGTTAGGCGCCTTCACAACACGTCGGGAATATGGAACTTGTCTTCCCCCCTCTAAAAACCCCCTTCACTTTTCCCCCCACTCCTGAGTACTACCTGGTTCCGAGCCCGGCTCGACTTTCAGAGCTGAAATAGACAGTTCCCAGTCCTCCCCGATCCTCGCCAGTTCACCCTTTCCCTGAACTCAGGGCTTTTTGTTCGAGTTCAAGCTCCGGGGATCCCATCCAGATAGGTGATCACACCTCCCTTTTCTTGGTGGGATCCCCCCTCCAACAACTCGTAGGCTGAATTAGAGTAAGTTCTAGGCGCGAAGTTCTTATTACGCCAGGACCCCAACGGCGGTTGCTTACCAAATTAAACATCGTGCTGTCTTCCTCCTCCTTTCCGACCTTCCCCATGTTAATAGACCAGTCGGCCAGTTCCCCCCTACTCTTCTGTTCGTCCATTCCCCGAAACGGCAAGCATTTACTTCGTCGGTTGAGATTTTTACCCCTCTTTCTCCTCCCTTAAAAATAAAAAGAAAACCCCTATCCCTTCCTTCGGGTTTGCCCGTCTACCTCAAGTGTTTTCCCTCAAGAATCCTCCGGTGTCTCACCGGCTGGCAAGAAAAAATGGTGGCCCTTGCCCCTATCCGGTCCTTTCTGTTTTCCTTTTTCACCCCCCCGGAGTCGCTCCCCCCCCCTTGGGAAAAATAGTGTGAAATTATAGGAGACTTTTCTTTTCCTATGTCTATTCTCGGTCTCTGGACCCTTTTCTTGAAGGCGGAACCCAAGAGATATCTTAATAATCGTTGTTTGTTTTTTGCCTCTCTATGGTTGACCGTCCAGTCCCCTTCTTCTCGAACTAAGCCTCCCTGAACTTTCGTCTAGCATGTTGCGGCGGTTGGACTCGTTTTTTCGAACCTGAATTTCTGTGTCAGACGCAGCCACCCCCTCCCATCCCTTTCTCGGCAGGGGTCTCCTTGTTTTCTTTTCCTCAGGTTGAAGAACCTGAAGCGGTGTGTTGGACTTGAGTCGTTCAAACTCCTGGGATCGGTTTGTCCTTTTTTTTCCCACCGACTATCGCCCGTGTAGCCTATCTTAAACGAACCAAAGAAGCGACACTGACGGTTTGCCCCCTTTTGCCAATGGCAACGTCCTTCTTGGTTCTACGTTGGTCTCCCCCCCCTGGGCGTTGGCGACTTCCTCCGCTCCAGGTTTGCGGATAAAGAAGAGTTGCGTCTGTCCTCCCTCTCCTTCGCCGAGTAATCTGCATCAGTCCAATAGGTTTGGATTGGTGACCCTTCCCAGCCGAGTAGCAGGCGTTTTTCTCTTTCTCACCCGTTTGGATCAACGACATGCGCGGGACCCCCCTACGCCCCCTTTTTTTCTTGGTAGGGGACAATGAATTTATCTTATTTCCTGACGTCTAGGTCGCTCGACTAACAGGTGAAGGGTATGAACAGTCTTTTGTCGCAGTCCTTGGGAATGAGTAAGGGTGTGTAGGGTTTTCCCCCCCCCCCCTCCCCAACCCCCAAAAAAAAGTGTGCCCATATTCCTTAACGTTTTGACGGATAAGCAAGATTTTAATATAAAGAACAGAAGAATCTTTTCTAAAAAATTTCTTGTTTTCTTTGCCCCAGTTATGAGGGACGTTGATCGTACCCTAAGACGGAGTCGACGTTTCCAGGGGATGTAGAAAGACCGACCCCCCCGTTTCTCTTGACTAAAGGATTCAGACATGAGATGGTATTGACGACGTCTTCCCTCTCACTCATTGTGTTTGACCCCCCCTGCTGTAAGGGTCCACCTTCGGTATGGATTTTTGACCTCCCGCCCGGGCGCCCCCGGCACGTACCACTTCTGATCCCTTTTCCCGCCGGCGGAAGAAAAGGGAAAGGTCCTATCTTCGCTCAATCCAGGGCGGTTGATTCGCTGATTCGCGATTTTCTTAAGATTTCTTTGTCTCGCGTCGGCGTGATCTTTTTTGTAAAGGCTTTAGACTCCTTTTCTCTGACGTACCCTGTCCCTGGAAGCGTCCTCTTTCCCTTGTCCCCGGTTTGCGATCAAGATCTTTTTTCTCCCAGACAGCGTTGACATGTTTAAGTAGGAGTTTACGGGTGTCCCCCCCCTCTGGAATGGTGCGTCGACGTTAAGTGAAAACAATAAAGCCCTTTCCCTTTCTTCTTCCTTCAAGGTGGATTCACATAAGTAATCGAGGCTGTTTCCGCTCTTGAACCCGATGCCTGTGTACGCGTTGGCAAGGAACCTTTAGGTCCCTCTGGCGCTATTCCCTCTTTCCTCGTCCAGCTTGCACCTTTATTCTGTGGAGGAAGTGATTTTGTTACCAGCCGCGCGAAGAAGTTCCCATCGGTACTCAATTTTGATCGTTCTATCAGTCGATCGCCCGGATTAGATCCCGACCCCCTTGACCTCGTGGCCAGGGACACACCCGCACCCTTTCCCTTTTTCTCTCCCTTATGATTTGGTAGGGCACTGCAGTCCTGACAGTTGGCCGCTAATTCGCTGTTCGCCAACGGCCTGACTTTCCGCTTTCCCCCCTTGAATCGTGAGTCTCCGTGTTTGGCCGATTCCACACAAGAAGAATAGAGCGTCTTCTCGGTTGGCCCCCCGTCCCCTTCAGGGCTTGTAGCGATGCCGACCGACGAACTTGTCGTTGCCGCCTTAACTGCCAGAGAGTAATAAGAGTGACCGGGCCGATATTTCTTCCCTCCTGTCGGCATTTTTCCTCGCCCATTTAAGGAAGAGAAG
>Ga0179591_1363028_pt1 | contig 10143 bp, 17 predicted proteins | sample CZOMad2_1_08_16f_FD_182891 | JGI IMG/M metagenome (GOLD analysis project Ga0179591, IMG submission 182891) | Vadose zone soil fungal communities from Angelo Coast Range Reserve, California, USA - CZOMad2_1_08_16fungal (PacBio error correction) | ecosystem: Environmental > Terrestrial > Soil >... | reverse complement strand
TGATAATAGTACCGCGGACTGATCTCCGTTTTTCTCTTCCCCCCACAGCAGCTGTTCCTGATCCCGCGGAGGAGGTTCTTCCCTTCCTGGCTCTCTCGGGGCCTCTTCTTCTGGTTGTGTTTTTTGGTAAAACCCCCGAGTGAAGCTTTGGCCTCCGCCCGTCGTCCAGGACCGGACGGAGATCGCACATCTCTTACTTCCCTAGTAATATACGTTTTCCCCCAACCTGCTTTTGATTTGCTTCCTGATTTTACTGCGGGCGTTTTGCCCCCCTCTGTACCCCCTTTTTTTTTAGTGCCCTCCCTGTGTGTTGTGTATCCTTAAGGCGGAGGCGGCGGGTGGGTTAGGATTTTTCGCTTTCTTTTTTTTTCCTACCCCCCCGTTTTTGTGGCTATCACCCGCTTTTTTATCCATTCCCTTTGTCCCTTTCTTCCTAAAAACTTTTTGTGGAGTCCTCCTCCAAGGGGACCATTGGGTCTTGGTCTTTTTTTCTTCCTCGACTACGCCGGTGGCTTAGGTCGGCCACACGGTTGAAGAATTCGCATACCCATTTCGACTTCCCCGCCTCCGACGATTTCTTGGGTTCCCCTTTTACCCCTGCTACAAGTCGATCTTTTATGCAGATATGACACCGTCCCAGCCCTTTTTTGATAGCCCCTTCTCGTGGATATGACGGGTCGACTCCTGATTCGTCGTTGGCTTGGAGTTCTTGCGCATGGTTTGTCGTCCCTGGCTGTTTCCCGGTCCCCCTTTTACCGTTCTTTACCCCTTTAAGGTTGGTCGCTTTTTGGTTTTTGTGCCCTCGTTTTTTAGTTGGAAAGTCCACTCGTTAACCTAACCTTTTTCCGCTTTTCCCTCCCTTTTTTTTGTTGCGAGATGCTTTTTTTATCTTATTTAAAGAAGATTCTTTTTTCCATCCCAAGCTGTCCCATTAAAACCTCGTAACACCTTTTACGCAGTCGTTCTCCCCCCAGCACTTGCAGTCAAACCCCCCCCATACCCCGTTCACCAAACCATGGGAATTCTTATGCTTCCCCTTTTTCCCCTTATACCGCCTATCCCCCAGTAGATACAAGGAAACTCGTTCCCCCCCCTTTCCAAAGATTGCAGTCAGATATCGAGCCGTGGTGGATTCGCTTTTTGCTCGCAGTTTCCAATTTCGGTGTTTAGTAACCGACCACTCGTTACTTGTGTACCCCAGGGCCCTTCTCTCCGGTTTATGCTTATTATCCCCCGTTGGAAACAAGAAGACACCGGATTTTTTTTTCTTTTTTTAAAAGGTTTCAGGGTACCCCAAGATTTAGGTAGGTCCGGGATATTTGGTCTCTTCTCTAATTCTTCCTCCCTTTATTTTTATTCTTTCTAGCCACATGAGTTCCCCGGTGGTCGCGTACCCCCCCCCCTAACCTCCCCCACCAAACCCCGGTAACCCCTGGGTTTTGTAACAAACGAGGCTCCAATCTTTAAAGAATTTTACTTTTTCCTTTCAGTAAACTAAGCTTTTTTTTTCACCTGATTTTCCACCTCCCCCCCCGGTCCATGTACGTGGTCCTTATTTTAGTAGATGGCGAGAGATTTTGTTTCTCCCAGCCAGAAGTCTTTAAGGTCTTTCGTTTTTGAGCGGTTCTGGCCCTTTTCCAGCTTTTTTGTAACACCACACCTGCTATGTGTATGCCCTTTTTTTGTATATCAAGCTCCCTATTCCATGTTCTAAACCCGCAACCATATTCTTTCTGTGTTTGCTTCCCTGGACTCAGTTGCCGTCCCCCCAGAACTTCCGTCGTCTTCCTGTTTTTTTTTTTTTCGGTTTTAATGAACCCCGATGGTGACAAAACCCGTACAAAGACACCCCCTTTTGTTCAGTGAAAATTTTTTTTCGTACACTTTACAATTCGGTTCCCGATCCCTTTCTTTCCCTTTGGTTACTTGACTTTCCTTGAATGTTGCATTTTGCCCCAGCTTATTTCCCCATCGCCCTTCGCGTGTTTGTACTCGCCGCTCCTTTGAAACCTCCAATACCCCCTCCAGGACTTAGCCGAAGAGCTACCCTTTACTAGGACCCCCCCCCACTTTACCTAGCCCCCCTGTATGTCTTTTAGCATCTGCCGTGCTCCCTCTATTTCTTGTCCTTTTTCTTTATCCGAGTGCTTACTTACCAACGACCCTGCTACGGCCAGTTCGCTCTTCCACGTTTTAGCACGCCAGAGGTTTCCTTCTTCCCACCCTTTTTGAACCAGGGTTTGTGACTGACTACCTTTAGTCCCTTCCCCCGCACCAGTGAAATTCGGGCCTTGCCCCTTCGCTTTTCCTAGACTTTTTAAGCTTCTTGTCTTTAGAACCCCCCCTTTTTTTGCACATTGCAAATCCTGTCCACCCCCAGAAGGGCCACTCCCCACGTGGTTCGGGAAGAAGTCAGGTCCTTTTCCCTCTCCCCCCCCCCCAACGTGCACGTCCCGTCTTTTTCCCAGAGACCAGGATGAAGGTAACCCGTTCCATGCGTTTGCAGGGACTGGGTTTTGTTAAATTTTTTCCCCTGCCTTCTTTTTCCGGTACCCTATCGACGGAAGTTATTGAGGGGTAGATGCGTTCCTCCCTTTTTCTTGCAAAATCTCCCTCTTTGGGGAGCCTCAAGCCTTCAGTTTCCCACCTCGTTCCTAAGAGTCAGGACTGGAGGTTTCCCCGCTTTTTTATTCTTTTTTTGTCATTTCCGGAAAAATCCCCGACCCCCCCCCCCCCCCAAAGTGCCCCTCCCCCCAGGTTGTTTTAAGGTCCTACCCCCCCCCTTTTTTGTAGTCTCCACCAACGCAGACATATGGATTGTTTCTTTGGGCCGTTTTTCCTTCCCAGTTCCCTCTTCCTCCCCCGGCCTGGTAAAGTTTCGGCGTGGTGTTCGTATTTTTGTTTTTTTTGGTTTCCCAAACGCGCGTTTTTCTTTTTCCTTTAAGTCTTTCCTCTTTTTTTGGCTCCTCCCACAGCCCTACATTTTTCGGGGACGTAATTCTTGAGTCCCGCATCTCCCGGCTTCCCTTTTTTTCCCCCCCCTCACTCCCTACTTAACGATAAGCGCTTTTTAGCTTTTCCAGCGCCTCCGATTGAGTCTCCTGTGGTTGCAGTATTCGCGTACAATGGTCCTTTTTTTCTTTTCCCTGCCTTCACCCCCCGGTAATAACTCTGCCGTTTCCCCCTTCCCAGCTGAGTTTGCATTTTATGTTCGTTTTCGTCGCTTCTGGTTTTTCCCCCCTTTTAACCTCTTGAAAGGCCTGCTTAGGTGCTTTTCGCTTGACACCACCTCTCCCTTCCTCTCAGGTCCTTTTTTTTTTTTCATTACATTCCCTTTTTCACTGTTCTGGAAGTAAACCATTCCTCTTGCCCTCTTTCTCCCTCTTCTCCCCTTTTCCCCCCTCCATCCCGTCCTGTTGTGTTCCCCTTTTTTTTGCTCTCTTATAGGAACTCTGCATCCTTTCATGGTTTCCCCCAGACCCCTTCCTCCCCAGTGGATGATGGCGGCCTTTTTTTCTTTGCGGTTGTTCATTTTCACTTCAGTTTCAGGCAGGCTTTCACCTTTTTTTTTTCCCCCGACCCTACCCCTCCCTCCTACCCTCTTGAGGGTGATCCCCACCTCGCGCTTTACGGCTCTTTCGTTTTGGTGCCTTTTTTTTTTTTTTTTGACGTTTGACCTAGGTCATTGTACTTGGACTTATTTGCCCACCTCCCCGTGTTGGTTGAAATTTTCAGCGCTTCATGTGCTGAAACCCTCCCACCACAATTTTTTTTTTAAATTTTTTGCCCATTGTCTCTTCGATCGGTCCTTTGCTATTCGTCCCTTGCCCCTGTGCTTCTTATTTGTTGGTCCCTCGCAACGTTTTTTCAAGGGACCAACACTCTGGATCCCCCCCCCCTCCCCTCTGCTGTTTTTTTTTCGCTATTTACTAACACCGCGTTTTTTCACCTCTCTTCCCTTCTTCGGCGCCGCACGCCCCATGTGTTCTGACCAGAAATTTCCACTTTAAGCCCCCCCTATTAGTACCCCCCCCTTTTTCTGTTTCTGAGATAGGAGGCTTGCCTACCTTCTTTTTCGTCCCAGTCCATACCACCACCCCGTACCGGTGAAGTGGATTGTTCCTTTTTTCCTCAAAACCCCCCGTTGTCCAACGTTTCTCGTTTTGTTTTTCAGTCTCCCTTTCCCCCCCTTTCGACCCCCCCCTCTTAACTTCCCCCCGTCGGATACCGTCAATGATCGTCCTATGCTTTTTTTTTTTCGTCCCCAGTCTGCACATAGCCCGGTTACCGTTTTTCCTCCCTGTTATTTTTTCAAGAACCCTTCTCTTTTTGATGTACGTTCAATTCAACTTGGGATAACCCAGTGATACCGTTCTCGTCTTTTTTGCCTTTATTTGGAGGCGTTGATTTGGTGCTTACCGTTGACCCCCCCCCCCCCCCCCCCCCCCGGAGAGAGGCAACCTTTTTATTATCCCTCGGCCTTGTCCTTTTGCTGGCGGGAACTCCGTTCTCCCGGTTTTTTTTATGTCTTCAATTTTTCACGGTGTTTTTTCCTGAAGATTAGTGTCGGGCTCCCTACTCCTTCTTTCCCCCTTTTTCCCTGGCAGTCGCTTTAACCCGTCGGGGAACCTTCGTTTTCCTTCTTCTTCAGTTTCCCCTGCTGTCATCTTGTGAAACAGCGCACACCCATTTTTTTTTCCTCCTGCCCTTTTTCCCCCCCTGTGAGCCTTTCTACGACTATAACTTGCTGATGAAAGTTAACTGACAAGTTTGTTCCCTTTATTTTTTTCTTTTTTTTTGCAAGGGCGTCTATCCTATCCTGCCTGTACCGCCACCCTGTTTTTTTCGACTTTTTTCTGTTTTTCTTGCTATTGTCACAGCACTTCCCCTGTGCGCGGAAAGTTCCTGTGAGAGGCGTTCCCACGGTTCCTTCTGGAGATTTTCTTTTTTAGGCGATTTCTACTTTTCCATTGTGGTTGGTTTAATCTTTCCTCTTACCGAGCGTCGTGTCCAGATCTTCTGCCATCTCTTGCCCCTCGCCTTCCCCCCCAAACCCCTAGAAGTCTTTTTTTACTGCTTGATCTGACCTTTTTTTTTCGACCTGGCAGGTACCACCCTTTCCCCCCTTTTTTCCTTCCGCCGGCAATCGAATTGTTAGTTCCCTTTTTTCCACTTCTCCTTTGTTTTTTATCTTCACCCCTCCCGCCCCTTTTCCCCCCTCAACTGGGAGCACAATCAAACTTGGAAGGTATTTTTCCCCGTCATTGACCTGGTGGGACTTCACTGTCTGCGATCGCCTAAAGACTTTTTCTTCCTTTCCCTTTGAAATCAGCAACACCCTCGCCGTTCAAAGGGTTCCCTTCGTTCCGGATCCGGGAATACCCCACTGAATTCCGGAGCTTCCCCCTCCGATCTTCTCTCACTATTCCCCTGCTTCTTCCCGTGGTTGCGGGCCGGTTATCGACGTTGATGATGTATCTGACGTTTTTTTTCGGAACATCACTTCCCCCCTTTTTTTTTTTTGTCGATTCTTCGACTTTTGCCTCCTTGGGTGTAGAACTTTCTTCGGTTTTTTTTTGTTTTGGGAACGTCTTACTGATGTCTGTTTTTTTTTGGCTTTCTTGCCAGCTGAAGGCGGGTCCGTTTTCAACCATAATATATATTTCTTTTTATTCCCCTTTTTTTTTTTGTTTGAGTGGTTAGATTCTTATTTAATTTTTCCAGTTTCCCCCCCCCCCCCGCTTGAGCACCAACAAAAGCCCCCCGTCCAACGTCCAATACGTTTCCCCAATCCCTTCAAGGAACCCAGAGAGTTTGAGCACCCATCCCCCCCCCCTTGCTTCCGTTGACCCCAAAGGAGTGTCCCCCCAACCCTCTTGGTTCTTAAAGTATGTAAAGGTCCATCTCCAGCTCCCCGTCCGGCACTCCCTCTCCCTTTCTTTTAAACTTTCCCTTTTTTGTCCTGGTTATGATATTAGTTTTTGTCATCTAGAGGCTGCTCCTGATTTGCCCCTTTGTTAGGTCCCGAAACGTCTTCAAACCCGGGATTTCCTTTTGAGAGCGGTTTCTCCCTAGTTCCCCCTTTCTCTATTTGTCCCTGGAAGCCCCCCAGGTAAGTCGATATACCTACCCACCTTTCAGGTCTTTTGAGTTTGAGGGTTTAAGTGTTGCTCCCCAGGGGCTTTGAGATGCAAGTGACTCCCCTCCTTGTTATGTGTATCGCGGGGTTTTTTTTTTTCCGCACCGGGGCGTTTTTTTTTTTGACTGAGCCACCTTCACCTTTTTTCTCCACCCCAACCACACGTTCCGTCCGATGTTTCAAGTTACCCCGAGGAAACAGGGCGTTGCCCATTTCGTCCACCTTGTTCGCCAGTCCTGTCGTGCCTCCTCCCGGTGAGTTTTTTTTTTGTTACTGTTCAAAAGGCGATTTTTAGGACGGGAGTATGTTCTGATCTTCCCTTTCCTTGACGGCTGCGTTGCGCTTCACAATCGGTTTTTGTCCCCACAACCAATTTGGGCTTGTCAACCCCCTTTTTTCCTTCTCTTTTAGCTCCAGTCCCCAGAAAAGCCTCTTCTGGCCTCCGTGATTTTTCAAGCCGCCATGTAGTGGTTGGAATAGTTCATCCACTTTCTACCGGAGCCGTGTTTACTGTGTAGATTTTTTTTTCTGTTTTGTGTTTTTTTTGTGTCCCTTTCACGCCAGTTCGGAACCTCCCCAAAACAACCTTATCCCAAGGTCCCCGTTGAACGTTCCGTTAATCGTGGGTTCTTCGAGTATCGTATGGCCAGTGCCAGGCATTTCGTTCGGACAACTTTTCTATGTGACTCTTAGCCTGAATCTTTGCTTGACGCCGCTGATGTTAAAAACAGACCTGAACGGGGGGTTTGTATTAACCCCTTTGGACCCGTTTTCTCGGCAGTTGAGCCTTCGGTTTTCTTCCAAGTTGGACCACGTTGCTCCCTTTCAGACACCAGGCTTACCTCCCCCCCCACTTTTTTTTTTTTTTTCCGCCGAATCTGGCGTCCCTACTCGTCTTTTTCCGTAAGCCCCCTTTGCTAGAAAGTTTTCCCCCCCCCCCTTTTTTCCCCAGACCAAGCTGGTCAAAGCTCCCCCCCACCCTTTCCGGCAAAACGGTTTTCTTGGCTGCTGAAAAGTTGGAGTCTACACCCTCATTAGCTGGTCTTCACTTTATTAATCAGGGATGCCGAGGGGCGACCCTTTGTTGGTCAGAATTTCTTTTGAAGCTTTCTACTCCGGGTGAGCCCCCCCCTAACTCCTTTTTTTCAAATTTATGATGGGCCTTCAAATCCGGTTTTCATGACCCCCCTCCTTTTTTTGTCCCTATTTCTGAAACTCGTTCCCCATGACTGGTAGCAGTTTCCCGGGTTTTTTTTTTCAAGTGGTTTTTTGAGGTTTCTTCTAGATTTTTTTTCCTGTTCCCAGCCTGCCAGATCTCTCCAAACCTTCCCTTTTTCCTTTTCCTCTGTTCCATTTCCCATTACAAGACTGGGTCCGCCTGCCATTCCGCTTTTAGGTTTCCCCCGCGAAGCCCCCCGTTTAAGTTTTTTTTTTTTTTTTTTTTTTTTTTAGTCCCCAGTCGGGCCCCCAAACAGCCGTTTCTCGCCTTTTTAGTTTTTGGCCGCCACCAGAAGACAGGGTTTTTTTTTCTGCTTTTTTTTTTTTACCTTGTGAAATTTGAAAGACCCTTGCCTGTACCCTCCCCCAGAAATTCCCGACCAGACCCCCAGTCCTTTCGTTTTTGACCATTTTCAGTCCAGACATTTTTCCAACCGCTTTTTTTCCAGTATTGTCTCTTTCCAACCCCAATGACTGCGGCAGAACGCCCTTTTTCCCATTGGACAGGAACTGAAAGACGGAGCACCCAACCCCCTTTTACCCTTTTTTTTGCCTTTGGTCCTTTCTATTTCTCTTTTTCGTATATTCCCTTCATTCAGTCCGGAATTGTTTCCTTTTCCGGGTGGACCCCCTCTGACCCCTCTTCTTTGGTCCCTTCTGGGGCCGGGCATCCATTGTCCTCGTTTTTTTTTTCACGTACTTAATCTGCATAGTATTCTTTCTTCCCCCTTTTTTGTTTTTCTTTATAGATACTGAGAATGTCATCGTCCGTTACGTTCACCTTACCCTTTGACCTTTACTTTATCTTTTCATTGTTTCCCCCCCCCTTCCTGATTTGGAGCCCCCGACTAAGGCCTTTTCAATAGGAAACGTCTTCCCTCATCCTTTTCTCCCCTTATGGATTTTTCCCCCACACATTCTGCGATTTTTCCTGGCCTTCGTTCTTTCCTTTGGTGCCCCTTTCAAGTTTCGTTGCAGTCCTACGCGCATACTTTGGTGCTGTTTGGATTGTTAAACCCAACTCGTGCGCTTCCATGCGACCCCCCCCTCAGCTTTCTTCTTCAGTTAGGCGTCGGGCCAGACCCTCAGTCAGTTCCTATTCGTACCTTCCCCCCCCGTTTTTTTTATGTTTTTTTGTTTTATGTTAGTACCCCCGATCACGGACCCCCCCCCCACTGGTCCAACGTTTTTTTTGTTGGGCTTCGCTATTACTCACACGTAAATTAAAAGGCTTCTTTACGGACTTTTTTTTTCCTTCGCCGTAATATTGATGATTGTGAGTACACCACAGATACTTGACATTGTCCCACTATCCCAAACTTTTTTTGTCTTCTATTTGGAGTTTAGTAACCGAACTCTCCATCCCCCTTTCCCCCTCCCACAAATTCTGACTGCAGGCCGTCTTTACCGATATGGAGGTGCCCAAGGTTTTTTTTCTTTTCCTGAACCCAGCTAACTTGACCCATCTCCCCTACGACTTGTCTTTTCCTTTCCCTCTCTCTGGAGGAGGGGGGACCAGTATGCCAACAAACTTTCCGGCTGCATATGCGAATAAATTTTTTTGACCCTCAGTTTTTTTTAGCGTGTTCATTTCGTACGGCTCCCCGTTTTAAAGTGGACGTTTTTTTTTTTTTGTTTCCCTTTCAGACGTTTTTTGGATGTCCGTGGACCTTGCGATTTTTGCACCTTGTCTGATTAACACCAGAGCCTGCTTCTTGGAGGGACTCCCGTCTCCCAAAGGATTAGAGCGTTTTTTTTCCAAACTTTTTGGATCCCCAGAGGCCGGCGTCGCACACGATGCCCGATCCAATGGAAGTGGAAGTTTTTTTCCTTCAAATGGCGTAATGGCTCTCTTTGTTCAGAGTTCGACTTTCCTTTCCCTTCAGTTCCCTGTGGCCAGTCTCCCATCTGTCAAATCCCCTTTTTCCTGGGCTTAGGAACTTCGGGTGAAAACCCCAGACTATTCCCTCTGCCTTTTCCACACTTGCACCCGTTGGTAGTTTAAGGAAGGGCGTTTTTATACCCTCCCATCGCAACCGGGATTCCCTAGCTTCTTTCTGCCCCCCACCAGCAACATGTGTCGGTTTGCGACGACCTTTCTGTCGTGGGGAAGGTGGGTTCTGCAAGGGGCTGCCCTTTGCTGATCGGACTCCGTATTGTTTTTTTTTGCGTAAAAACCCCCTGAGCCAAGCTGACCGGAGCCGTTGAGCACGGCCGCTTCGCGATCTTTAATTCCATCCCCCCCCTTTCCCCTTTTTCTCCCCACAAAGCTGGACGGGAATTTTCCGGATTTCCTATGGGCGGGCAACCCCATTCTCGCTGTGTAAAGCGTACCTGTTTCCGTTTGTTTTGTGTTTGCATTTGGCGCTCACTCACTTCCTTTGTTCTCAACCATCTCTCACTGCCCTGGAGCCCCCATGAATTTCCCCCCTTCCGGCTTCCCCCCTCAGCAAGAGTGGAAATGCACGGGGCCGGCGACTTTACCTCCTTTGTTTTTTTTTCCCCCCACTTTGAGAATGCAATATTTCCCTAGGTCAGTTTCTTTTTCGTTTCTCGGGTTTTCCCCCCTTATTCCGGGCGCGCCGCGATCTTTTCTCCTCTCTTCCATGTCTTTTCCTTCAACCTATGGGGTCCGGGCTTGGTTATCTCGTGATTTTTCCTGTCTTTTTTTAATTTTTTATTTTGCCATCAGCGTTCCCTTTTTTATTTTCTTTTTTGCGCCCGTTTCTGGCGCTGTGTTCGTCTTACTCTTTCCTTTGCTTGGCTGTTTTCGGGAGCTTTTGTGA
>Ga0179591_1344382_pt1 | contig 10144 bp, 5 predicted proteins | sample CZOMad2_1_08_16f_FD_182891 | JGI IMG/M metagenome (GOLD analysis project Ga0179591, IMG submission 182891) | Vadose zone soil fungal communities from Angelo Coast Range Reserve, California, USA - CZOMad2_1_08_16fungal (PacBio error correction) | ecosystem: Environmental > Terrestrial > Soil >... | reverse complement strand
TACCGTTTTTCCGTGTTACTCCCCGGGGGGTTCGGGGCAACCCCCATTACAAAAACGCCACCGGCCCACGTGGTGCAAAGAAAGTCCACGGTTTTATGGGCGGGCACAGGCTTTTTTGCCCGGGGGGGGGGCCCCCCAAAAGTGGGGCGGGTACGGGGGGACTCACGGGCGCTGAACACAAAAACCCAACAACCTCACAACGGGGTGGCCATTGGAGCTTGGAAGGGGGGCTTTACCCGGTGCGAGGCTCGGGGGCGGCTTTTCTCTTTTTTTCAAAACACCGGTGGGGGCGGTTGTGTCCCCTCCATTGACGGGTTTGCCAGAAATTTTCTTTCACAACCTGGATTTCCGTCTAGATTTCCCGTTCCTCGGTTCCTTCCGAATTTGTTTGTGTTGTTTTTTGTTTGCTTCGCGTTTGGTCTTCCCAACGGTTTTCCCATATATGTAACCCCCCACCGGTGGTTTGCTCGGGGGTGCCCCCTCGGGTGTTATTTTTTTTTACCGCCAATAGTTTTGCTGTGTAAGTCTGCTCTCTTTTTGGGTGTGGCCCCTCCAGTGTGGTTTGTGGACGTGGTTCACCCAATCTCAACCACAAGCTTTCGGAACGAGGCGGGGGCCACAAAAAAAAAAAAAAAACCCCGCGTGCTACCCCCAACGAAAAAACGCCGTGGCCGGGGGGGAAAAAGGGGGTGGGCACCGTGCGCGGGGGTGAAATGGCGGAATTCGGGGGAGGGCGGGGGGACCCCGCCGTATAGGGTCGGAGGGCTCGGGTGCGCCCGTGGTTAAAACCGGGTTCATGAATCCCGGGCGGGGGGGGGGGCCCGGTTGGGGGATGGGGCCGCCGGTAAAGGGGGGAAAGAGGGCCGGGTAATCCCCGAAGGGGGGGGGGGACCAAAAAGAGCGGGGCGTTTTGCGGGAACTACCGACGGGGGGGCAAGGAGGGCGTGTGTTGTTTACTGAAACAGTGGGGGCTTTGGGGGGGGGGGCCGGCCGTTGGTGGAGCCCGGGGGTGGCGGGTTAAAACAAACCCCACCATCCGACAATTCGTCGATTCGGGTGGGAAAAGGGGGGGGGGGAAAAGGTTTTATCAGGTCCGGACGTGGGGGGGGGGGGGGCGAACACGGAATTTTTTTTCTGTCTGCGCGGGGGCGGGGGACGACCACACAGGGGGGGGGGACGCGGGGGTTTTTTTCTCGTTTTTGCCGACTCGTTCGCCTCCCCCAAAGGGTCCCCATACACATTCGTGAAGGGACGACCGGATTTTCCACGGAAACTCAAAACCCACAGGCACATGGTTCGGGTTCACAAAAGGCCGCCAGCTAGGTGAGTTTTTGAGTGGGCGAAGTCCCGGTGGATGTTTCTGGATGGTTTTTTATTGCCAAGGCAAGCGGAGTTCTAACCCGGCGGGAACCACCAAACCCAAATTGAATTTGTAATCCCCAGGTGGGGAGAATTAATTTCAATTCCCCGGCTTTTGTCCTTTCCCGCGCCGGGGGGATAAAACCTGACTGTGCCGTTCTGTTACGAAAAACCAGGTTTATTCCCAAGACGCGGAACTTTTTTTGTTTTTGGCGTTCACCGGCAGTTGGGGTCGGGGGGATTTGGGGACCCTTTTCGCCCTTTTGGGGGGGCGGCTGTTCGATGGGTAAGACACGCGGTGGGTTTTTGTTACTTCGATTTTCGGGATCCAACGTTCATCCAAGGCGCCAAAAAAAAGGGGCTCGATATAGACCCTTATATCCTAAAATTCCCTTCTGTTTTTTCATTGGTAACATTCGGTAAAAACGTTCGCCGGAGGGGTTTCGGGGGGCCGTTTTTATAAGACCCGGTGTTTTTTTTGAGACAGTGTTGTTCAACCCCTTTACCGGGGGCCTGGAATTTATGGGGCCTTTCTTTTTTTTAACCTGGGTTTTTTCTGCTTGCTGGGCCGGGGGGAGGGGGCGGGGCTCCCGCCACAAGGGGGACAAAGCCATATGTTTTTTCTTTTTTTAGGGCCCACCCGGGCGGCCGGGGCTGGAGTGGGGACGCGGTACGCGGGTTTGGGCCCATAGGGGGGAACCCGCATTCGTAACTTGCGTCTATTTTCCAAGGGAGTGGTTGTTTGGTCACGGCCCGTTCGGCTTTTTGGCCGCCCGGATATTTTCTTTGTTTGCAAAATTTCCTAATGCACCCTGGAGTGTGCCCCTCTGCTGGTTGTTTCGGTCCGTGTGTAATTAAATTTAAAAAAATCATTTTGTTTCTTTACTCCCTTTTTTTGGGTGTTATTTTTCGCTAACTTTCTCTATTTAGTTACTTTTGTCACTTTTAAATATTGTTAATGTTTGTTATTCTTGCCCCACTCATTCGTTTTTTTTTTGTGTGTTCCTTTTTTTTTTAATTTATTTGGTCAAGGGCTGGTTTTTTTCATGGGTCGCTTTTTATTTTTTTTTCCCCCCACTGTTATTCGGTTTTGCCGTTGTTTCCTTTCCCACTTTTTTTTCCAATTTTCCACGTCTCTTTACACTAATCCCACGTTTTAGTCTTTTCCTGTACCAAAAAAACCTCTTTGAACTTTAAACCTATTGAACCTTCTTCTTTAAACCCTTTCCACCTTTCCGTCTTCTGCCTTTTTTCATTTTTTTTCTTACTTTCTTTCTTTTGTCTTTGTATTTTTTAGTTTTCCCAAAACTTTTTTATTTTTCATTAAAGAATATGTCATGTTTGGGCCACCCCAAGCACAAGGGAGGGGTCGGGCCGGGCGGGCCGGGGGGGGGGCGGGCTTGCCCCCCGGAGGGGAACAAACCCGTTCGGGGGAGGGGGGGGGGGGGCGGGCTGGTTTTGCTGTATTAAAAGGCAAAAAACGAGGCTTCCCACCCGGGAAAACCCAACTCCCGGCGCGACAGTGGAACGGGGAACAGGGGGCCCCAAGAACAAACCGGGCTGCCACACCCCAAACCGTGGGGTTTATTTCCGCCTTTTGGGGCAGGCTTCGCGGAACCCCTTTGAAACAAAAAAAAAAAAAAGGGGGGCGCAGGGGGGCATTCCCGGGGCAGGCCGGGGGGAATGAGGTCTTTGGGCCGGTTCACCGGGGGGGCCAAACGGGGCGGGGGAGGGGCATCTCTTTTTCCCGGGGAAGGGTGGTGTGGGCGCAGCCTAACCCCCGGCGTGGGGGCGTGGTTCGTCCAGAATTTGGGGGGGCCGAGGGGGTCTCGGGTTTATTTGGTGGGCGAAAGCCGTTAAATGTTCCCAAACCGGGTTGTTTTTTCCAACTTCTTCTTTATTCCGCGGGTCCGGCTTTTCGTTGATGGGTGTTGGTAGGTGGTGCGGCATCCTACCCTCAAACCTTGTCGAAGGTGGGGGCTCGGGGTGACCGTGGTGGGAAACAAAAAACCTTTTGTTTTTTTCGTTTTTCTTCTTTGCCTTTCTCCCCTCTTAAACAAATTTGAGATTTTATTTCTTACCCAGCCCCATTTATGGGGGGTTTCTTTTGCCCCTTTTTCATTTCGGGGGCTCGGGAGTTAAGAAACCGACCCCCCCGCCGTTGTCGGTTGGGCAAAAAAAAAAAACCCTGGTTGGACTTTACCCCCGCAGTTTTGGCAACCTGGTCCCGACCCAACCTACCTCGTCACTGTAAAAATGCCGTTTAGATCCTAGGTCGGAGCTGGACCTTCTTTTCGCCGGCGCGCCGAGTCCGGGCGCCAAAAGAAGGCGTGGGGGGGGGGGGGACCCTCGGAAAAAAACGGCGCCCAACGCTTCTGGGAAAACCCCATTCCAAAATCGTCCCGAGGGGGCCCGGTCTGGATGTACGGGGACACCCCAAAGGGGGACAAATGGGTCCCCCCCATGGGTCTTTTCTTTAACACCTTCGGGTTTTCCCACTTACTACGACCGGTTTTTAATGTGTCGGGGGTTGTGGGTCCCGACGGGGGGAGGGTGGCCCCGACGGGGGGGGGGGGGCTTCGCGAAAGTTCCCGTTCGCATCGGAGGACGGGGGTCCCCCAAAGGTGGGTTGGCCCCGGTTCCCCCACCTTCTGGCGGTTTACGGTGAAAAAAAACCGGTTCCGTTTTCCGGTTCCGTTTTTTTTTCGTCCCCCCTGTCAAATCCACTGAAATGGAGATCTGTTCACATTCACAATTTTCACAAAACAAACACTCCGGTGGTCCTGTTGCCAACACCTTCTTTTTTTCTATCACAAAAAACCACCAAACCACCAGAGTAAAAACTTGCCTAGGGTGCACCAGGTCCTGCCCCCCGCAAACGCCCCTCCGGCCTAAGGGGGGGCCGGGGGAGCGCAAAAAACCTTTCGGGCCGGTGAAACCCCTCCGGGTCACCCCCTCCAAGTGGAAAAACCTGTTACCCAACCTCTCCTTCGTTTTGAATTTCTTAGAGGTTTTACCATTTTTTTCCCCCTTCATTTTCTCTACCACACACAAACAACCACCTTCTTTCCGTTCTTTTTTTGCCCCCCCTTTTTTTTCTAATTTTTCTTAGTTTCTAGCCTTTTTCTTCATTTTTTTTCTTTTGGTTTTGACTTTTTCCTAGTTTTCAACCCACCCCTTATTTTTTTCCATTTTATCACCCTTTCTTTTTAGTCCCTTTTTTTTCTTTGCGCCACTTCACCCCATTCCTCCTCTTTGCCGTGATTCTTCCTGTGTTTCTTCTTTTGTCCCTCTTTTATTCCCCCTTTTCTCCCTTGGGGTGGGTGGGCAGCGTTTCCCGTTGCGGGCCGCTTTCAAGGGTCCCGCCGGGGGGGGCAGGGGGGGCTTTTGGTGGGGCGACACACCGCGGTCGTGCACCCCCAGGGGGGGTACCAGCTGGATGGTGGCTTCGGGCCGCCCCGCCATCCGCAGGGGTTGTTCGTAAAAACAAACGGGCCCGAAATTCTGGTCCCGGGAAACCGTACCGCCCCAAAAACCGGCCCCGGTCCTGAGGGGGGGGGTGGAAAAAAAAGTGGGGGGCGGGTGGGCTGGGGTGGGGGGGGGAAAGGGGGCCGGGGGGTTCCCGGCTGCGGCCCGGATTTTTTTTCGCCGGGCTTCGTGCCCAAATTCGGTCCATTTTGGAACCTACCGTCTGGTGGCCCACTTGAGTGTTCCCATCGTTAACTTCTTACAGGAAAGAGGCCACTCTTTTTGTGGGCAAATCGGAGAAATTTACACCTTCTTTTGGCCAATCCCAGGTTGGGTGCCCGCTCGCTTCTAAAGGCAGTGGGCGGGAAGTGCCTCAAACTTTCCTCTGTACCTATCTTTCTTCTCTTTTTTTTTTTCCCCCCTTTCCCTCCCGTTTTAGTCCGTTTGTGTATGTTGTAAATGTATATTTTCTGTGTACACAGGAAAATTATTTGATTTTTGGGTTTTTCTCCGGTAAGCCAGACTTGTCTTTTATTATGTGTCTAATTCTGTCTTTAATTTGTCAATGGGGGCGAGGTGGGCCCTCTCCAGGTTGGGGCCAGCCAGGGGGTGCGGGTTTTCTTCGGGACGAGGTCCGGATTTGCTCGTTGGGTGGACCAAGCCTCGTTCATTTGTGGGCGATTGTGGGACCCACGGAAAAAAAAAGGCGGCGAAACGGGGGGGGGCCGGCCTCGCGAACACCACCGGATTCCCAAACCACAAGGCCTGCCCTTCCTTGAAGGGGCGGGGGGAGGGTTTTTGGGCGGGGTCGTTCGACCAAACAAAGGGAAGTGGGGGGGGCCGTTTCGGGGGGCCCACCCACCACCGGCCGATTGGCGGGGGGGGTCCGATCCAACCAATTCAGGGCGCGGTAAACCCATTCCCAGGGGCGGCGGTTCACCCCGAAAAAGGCCCCTGCCCCCGCCCGGGGCCATTGAAAGGTGCGCCAATTTGGGGGTGGGGACCGGATGGGGTGGGCCCCCACCAGGGGCTATACCGGGGATCGGTTCCAGCCAAGGCACATGGACCGAAAACGGGCAAGGCCACGCATGGGGGGACTTTTGGAATTGGGGGGGCGACTCCCCATGTAAAAAATACATGGGGGAAACAAACTGGTGACCCATCCCCAAAAACTCTTTTTGTTTTTATTTACCCTTGATGCTCCTCCCCAGAACTTTTTGCCCCAATGGGTTCCGGGATGTTTGAGGAAAGATTTTCTTCCGTCATCTACAAGTTTGAGCCAACCTGTCCTTGACCCGGAAGGGGGGAGCTGGTTTTGTGGAACGTTCGTGCCAGGTGGCGGGTCGGGTCAAAAAAGGGCGGGGGGCCGAGTTTGCCGGGGCTTCGAGGCTCGGCCCCGCGGACGGGGGGTTTTTGGCCCGGAGTCTCGGGGGGGTCCTTTTACGGTTTTTTTTGCCATTCCAAGGGGATGGTTTTGAGGGAGCCCGGCCGTCCGTTTGCAAATTGATTGCCCGGCTCGATTGGGGGGGGCTTTGACTTTGGGTGTTGCCGGTGGGTGGACGGGGGTGGTACCGGGGGAGCGGGGGACACTGGTTTCCGTTGAAAAACCCCGTCCGAATTTTTTCACTTTTGCCTTTCGGTTTTCTTCTGATCTTGCTTGGGCGGGTACTTTTTTTTGTCTACGCTACGTTTTTTTTTTTTTTTCTCTTGTCTTTCTTTTTTGTTCGTTTTTTCCTCACAGTGGGTTGTCCTTTTATTTAACCCCTTCTTTAATACAAAAAATCGTTTTTTTTGTCTTTACTTTTTACATTTAAAAATTAATTTTAATCTTTTTTTTCCCTGAGCGTGCTTGTTTTTTTCTATTTCGTCACATTTTTTTTCACAAGCATGTTCCTTTTCGATTGGTTCACCCCTATTTCCTTTTTTTCTTTCTATCTTTCGCCTTTGCCGGGGGGGGCAGAGGGGCGGATGAGGGGGTTAGTCCCGGCGCGGGGGCATGTGGTTTTTTCGCGGATCCGGGTTTGTTCGTGTACGTGCAACCCGGGGGGTAGGTTCGCGTGGGTTGTTTGCCCAAAAAACGGAACCAACCGCGGGGAAGCGTAGGCCGGAAAAGATGTGGGGGCCCCCCCGGGCAACGCTGGCGGTTGCCGGAGCTTCCGGGCGGGGGGGGGGCCAGGGGGGCGCGCACGCTGGGGGGGCCGCGGGCGAAGGGGCTCGACCCAAGGGGTTTTCGGTCGGCCGGGGACGGGCAAAACCTATCCCAATTCAACGGAAAGGGGGGGGAGGGGGGGGGCCCGGGCCGATGTAAAAATAAAGAAACCGGTTGGGGGGGGAAAAATTGACGCTTTCGCACGCAGGGGGGGGTGGCACCCCCCCCAGGGCCCATTGGGGCAAGGGTAACTCACCCCCCACCGGGGGTCCCGGGGGGGTTTTAGGCCGGCGCACTTCATGGGATGGCTCCCAGGGGTTTCGTTCGATTCGTGCAAGGGCTCTTTTTCTCGTCGTGCTGGATGGGGCTTTGTCGTCTTTTTTCGAGTTGTTTTCCCCTCCTATCTTTTTCCATTGTCTTTCTTTTTGTTTGAACCCCCAGTTGGGTTTTTGTGGTTGGGGGGTACCCCGTTGGTTTTTGTGGGGGCTCGGTTATTGGCGAGGTGGTTAGGGGGGTGTGCGTTTTGTGAAAGGGCCGGGGGACTGTTGGCTTTTTAGGCAACCAGGCTCTTCCCAAACGTTATCACCCAGGGGGGCAAGGCCGGGCCGGGCGGGCGACCGTGGCATTTTTTTCCCTGCATTTGTTTTTCTGTTTTTGGCGAAAAAACAACATCGGCCGGGGACGGCCGGAGCAGTATTTCGCCCCGGGGCGCCTCCCCCCCACCCCCCCCGGGGCGCGCAACGTTAAAAAATTTTCTTTGGGGGGGCGCCCCATCGAAACTCTTTTCGATTTTATCCTGTGAAAAGAAAACCTTGCCTTCCCTGCCACAAAAGCCTGCATTTTACCCAAAACTGTGGTTTGCACTCTATTCCTTTTCTTTTTTCTCTTATTTTCTTTTTTTTCCTCCCCCCTCTTTTACCCCCACCGCACCTCCCGGCCCGGCCCCCTTTTTCAGCGTGGGGGGAGGGGTCCCCACGAGGGGGGGGGGCGGGGGAACCGCCGCTGGGGGGCTCCCAAGCAACAAATACGGGAGGGACTTCGGCGAAGGTAACGCGCTCAAAAGTCCACCGGCGTTCAAAAAAACCCAGCTGGGGGCTTTAATTGGGGGGCCGGGGCGGACCCCGAAAAATGTGTGGTGTGCGGGGCCCGGATTCTTTTCCGGGGCCTTTCGCCCACCAAGCAAAAAAAAACCCACCCCCATTCTTCAGGCGGGCAACCGGTACTTTGGCGTTGTGGGGACAAACCACCGTCTACCTATAACTTACCCGGTATTGCGTGTGGTTTCGATTTTGTTACCCCCCCCGCTGTTACTGGTGTTTCAAAAGAAACGGGGCCAGGCGAGGGCGGCGGGGAAACAGCTTCTTTTTGCGAAAGGCAACCCCGGGGGCCCTGCAGGGCAAGAAACACGGAACCAGGCCACGTGCCAGGATTTCCCGCGTCAGGGTTCGATGCCAGAAACCACAATGAATGCAAAACCCGGTACGGTGCTAACCCCCCGCTTGTTTCTCGTTGGGGTCCGTGCCGCGCACAGGAACCGGTGCTTTCACCCGGACTTTTAGTGGACCCTCTGGTTAGCCTCTTTTTTGACCGCGGGAGGGGGGGCGATGGGTTCGGGAAACGGTCGATAGTTAACGTGGCACCCCAGAGACCCGCGCGGTCGGATCGGGATCCCATTGTTCTCCCCGCGATTCTGAGGCAGTAATTTTATTTTTCTTTCCCCATCCCCTCCCCAATTCCCTTTTTTTCGACAAACCTAGCGCATTTTCAACATAATTTTTTTTCTCTTCAACCACTGCGCACTGGGTGGCTGTCTTGAGAGAGCATTCTAAAAACTTTCAAGTGTTTTTGAATTTGCCTCTTAATTTAAACCATCCTTTATCTCGCCCCAAGGAACCTATGTTACCTACTCAAATTTTTTTTTCCCCCTCTTTTATGTAAAAGCTTCAAAAAAAGCATTTCAAATATCCCACTAGTCCTCCAAGTGCCGAGATTCCCCACAGGTTCCTGCTTTTTTTACGCTTTGTTTTAACTTCTTTTGTATGTTGTCCCTTTTTCTTTAGGACGTTCTTCTCACTTTAAAAAAAATTTTTTTTTACTTAATCCCGAAAAAGCAAGATCGGGGCAAACGGACCGGAGGGGTCCCCACCGGCGGGCAAGGGATCGGTTCAGTCCCCCGGTCGGGAACCAAAACCTTGCTTTCCAAACCGTAGACCGGAGACGGAGGTACCGATGTGGTTAAGCCGGGCCAGCTGGGGGCACGGGGGCGGCCCCAGCCCACAGTTGTTTCAAAAAGTACCACAACGGGGGGCCATCTTGCCGTTCGGATCGGGACACCGCTTTGGGTGCTTTCGGGGGCTAACTCCATCTTCTCAGAAGGAACCGGTTTTTTTATTCCCCTGTTCCACTTATCTTATTTCATTTAACCAGTTTTATTAATCATCAACCATTTCTTCTTTTTGACCCACCTTTCGCTTCCTCCCTTTTATCCTTTTTTCACTTTTTTTTTTCTATTTAACTTTTCATTTTTTCTTCTTTTTTACAGCTTTTTGGTTGTTTCTTCTAGAGGGGGAAGAAACGTTTGGGGGTGGAATTTGGAAACAACCCGGGGGGGGGCCGAGGAGAGGGGACAAAAAAGGAATGGGAAAGCGCCCATTTCCCCTGGGCCGGGGAAACAAACGGCGGGCCGGGTCGAGGGGGGGGGGGAGGACGGTCGGCTTGGGGGGGAAAACGGAGGGGGGGGCCACGGGGGGGGGGGGGGCGCGCTTTGGCGCCGGCCCTTTTTACTTTTTTGACCTAACTATTTCAATTTTTTTTTTATGGGGATATTATTGTTTGCCTTGGTTGTCTCTTCTCCCGTCCCTTTTTTCATCGCTACAAGTTCCCTCTGTTAATGCAACAACAGGAACGGCCCTTTTAAATTTCCCTCCATTCAATTTTCTTTCTTATTTTTTTTTTTTCCATTCGAAAGCTTTTATCTTATTTCTTTACAAATTGCTTTTGGTGTGCCCCTGTTCCATTGCTTTTTTTTTTTGGCCTACCCCCTAGCCAGACCTTTCCCTGTTGGATTTTGGTGAACTTGGCCCACAAGGCTGTGTGCGCTGGTGGCGAATGGTGGGGCGGTACGGTGTAAAAAACGTTGTGTGAATGCCCACTAAAGCGTTCAGTTCG
>Ga0179591_1325322_pt1 | contig 10144 bp, 17 predicted proteins | sample CZOMad2_1_08_16f_FD_182891 | JGI IMG/M metagenome (GOLD analysis project Ga0179591, IMG submission 182891) | Vadose zone soil fungal communities from Angelo Coast Range Reserve, California, USA - CZOMad2_1_08_16fungal (PacBio error correction) | ecosystem: Environmental > Terrestrial > Soil >... | reverse complement strand
TCCCCCAATTGGTAAGTGTTGCCCCCACAAACCCTCTTCTGCGAACTTTAGCGGGGTACCCCCCTGTTTTTTGTCGGAGTATTTGTCCAGCCGCCAATTGCCAGTCAGTCAAGTGGCCCGAGGTTCCCCCCCCTTTCCCAGTTTTTTTTGTTGGAGTGTTTCCATCTTTGTTGTAAAGGATGATTTATTTGAGGCCGGTTTACCTGGGCTGTTTGAAAAGCTATGCCCGCAGTCCTTGGTTGGGTCCCGTCCCACTTTTCCTTTCCACCCCTTTGGTGGTCGGCTGAACCCTCCCCCCCCCCCCCAACCATCTTTCTTTAGGTCTTTTTCCGAGTGTGGGCCAGGGGGGGCCATGACCCATGATGGGTTGTTGCTTTTGTTTGTCCCCCTCCCCCCCCCCATCCGCCGGGAAAGATTGGACTTTTTTTTTTTTGCACCACAACCCCTTTTTGCCTTGGTGGTTTGTTTTTTCCCCGTTTTCTACCCCCGCGCTTGGTGTGTCACACTCTTGGCCCATTTCCCTTCCGCTGCCTTTTACCAGTTTTTTGATTCCTTTTCCCCCCCCCCACACCTTTTTTGACCTCCGGCACCCGTTTACCCTGTTTCAGTTTCCCCTCACAAACTACCGTTTTTTCCCCTTTTCCCCCCTGCAGCGCGGCGCGACCGGATTCGTGGGTGTTTCGTTTGCCCCCCAATCCCTTTTGGTGATTTTTTCAAACTGAGTCTTCTGCCTGTCCCCCCACCTGAGCGGCCAAACAGGTTCGGCTTTTTGGAGCCCGCCCTGTGGTGTTAAACCACCCCCACTTCTTGTTTTTTTCGACGTCACTTTTTTTCTGGGTGCGTAGGCGTGCGATTTTTCTTTCCCCCCCCCAAAGGTTCCTTTCTTTTTTTTTTTCCCTCATTCAAGGTTTTTCGGAGTTGTTTTTTTGTTTTTACAATGAGCGACCCCCCGTCATTGAGAACAGTTCTTTTTCTGCCCCGTCTGTTGACGAACCTTTTTTGTTCCTCCCTTTTTTTTTTTTTTTGGTTTGGTCTTTCCCCAGGATCTGGTTCTTTTTTTCGGGTGTTTTCGCTCTTCGCCCCAATTTTTATTTTGACCACTTTTTTTTTTTTTTCGTGCACCCACTTTCTGCCCCCACCACCACCTGTGTTGCCGTTGGGTACCTGCAATTTCCTACTATTTCTTTTTTTTTCCCTCCCCTTCTTTCTCCGGCAGCCCGCGGTCTTTATGTTTTCTGTTTTGGGTCCCCTTTAAGTGGTTTTTTTCCTTGGTTGGTGGTTTTTTTTACCCCAAAACCCCTCCTTTCGATTTGTGTTTTTTTTTCGCGCTTTTTTTTCCCCCCTGCTGTCCCCCTTAAACCCCCCCCCCCTGGACCCGCGTCGGGCGTTTACACCCCTGGATTGCATGTGCCCTCTTGGTGGTTCGTTCGGGTTTGTTTTTTTTGTCCATTTTCTTTTGGCGCTTTTTTTTTTTTTTTTCCCCCCCCTGTTCCCCTCGGTTTTGGGCGTACCCTTTTTTTTTTTTTTGACCCTAGGTACTCGTTCGTTTTCCCACGTTTTGACCTTTGTGGTCCCTCCCCAATTTTTTTTAGTTTTGATTGCCTTTTGTGAGGGAGCCGTTTTTCCGCCTTTTCTTTTTGTGCCCAACAAGTTTTTGGGGGTAAGTGCTTCCCCTTCCAGCAGTTTGCAGATGTACACCCAGAGTTTGCTTACTTGAACTTTTGTTGTGTTTGGCGAGACGTCTCCCCCAACCCCTCACATTTGCACCCCTTTACAACACATTTTGTTTTTTTTTTTTTCCCCCCCAAACAGATGGCGCCCTTAGTTCCCTGCCACTTCGTTACCTACCGCCCCCCACCCAAAAGAGGTTTTTTTTTTCTGTTTTCGGGGTCCTTTTTTTTCCGGTCCTCCCTGAGGGGGTTCTCTTCACCCCCCAATGCCCACCATAAGTAGTGACTTTTTTGTTTAGGTTTGCGTGTTTCATTGTTTTCCCCCGCTTGTCCTTGTAGTGGTCCACCCAGACATATTTTTCCCTTGACGGACCCCCCCCCCCTTTATTTGTCACCCCATTGTCTTTTTTTTTTGACATTTTTGTTAGTTTTTGCCCGACCCCCCGAACCTTCCCCCCACCGTTTTCGGCTTGATCCTCCCCCTCCCTTTCCTATTTCCCCCCACCCCTGTTCGATCCTGTACGATTCACAAAACCTTTGAGTGTACCTTTTTTTTTTCTATCCGTAGTCTTGACGACACCAAACCCCCCGACACTTTTCGTGTTGTTTTCCCCCTTTTCCATGTGTCTGACCCTGTTAGCCCTTCCCCTGGAGGTGGGTTGAGTTTCTTTTTTAACCCACAGTGTGCCCACCACCAATTTTCCCGGTACCGCCGCTTACACGTTTTTTTTTTTTTTCTTTTTCTTCCCCCACGGGAAACTTCACAACTGAGGTGTTGTGCCCTTGTTTTCGGACAATACCCTTTGAGTGTCCCCCCTTTTTTCGTGTTTTTTCACCTTCTTTTCCGTTTTTTTCTTTCTGGCCATTTTTATGTGTTTTTTCTTTTCAACAAACCTTGTGTTATTTGAGAAGACTCCCCCCCCCCCCTGTTGGACACGTTTACCCTCCTCTTTGACCTTTTAGGTCTCGCAAGGTCCCGCCCTGTCCGTTTTCTTGTGGCCCCCCTCGATTCGGTCTGTTCCCTGTTTTTTTTTTTTTTGGGTGACCCGCACTCACCCTGGCCCCCCCCCGTCAGTCCCCCAGATTCCGTGTCCGTGAACGCCTGTCCCGACACTTCCATGTACCCATTTTGGTTTTTCAATTGAGTACCTTGGTGACCACCCCTGAACACCCCCCCGCTATCCAATTTTTAACACACGTTGAACATTGTCCCGTTGAGACGTCAGACTTGTAAACATGTCATTTCCCGATTTAAGGAGCATCCCCCGTCAGTAAATGCACCTTCCCTTCTTGGTTTTTTTTCTGGTTAACTTTTTTTTGTTTCATAGGGTCCTTCTTTTCCCAAGTTCCGCAGACGCTTTTTCCTGGGTCCCGCCCCCCTTTTTTCATTTTTTTTGCCGCGTGTTTTTTTTTTTTTTTTTTTTTTCCCCCCTTTGTTTTTTTTTTCCCGTTTTGCATCTTTTCCCCCCCCAGTGGCCCCATTCCCCCCCTTTTTTTTTTTTTTCAATCCCAGGCTTGTGGGGGAACCCTGGATGGTTGGTTTGTTTTTTCTTTTTTTACTGATCTCAGTTTTTTTTCCTTTTTCCGTTTTCTGCCCTGTTCGTGTTTTTTTAGTGCCTTCCCCCCCCCGTTTTTCATGCCCCCCCACGTGCATAATGCCCATGTTTTTTTTATCGGCATCCGCCACTTTTATTGAACCCCCCACTCCCCTTCCTTTGGCCAGTTTTTTTTTTTTTCCCCCCCCCTGTCTCTGTCCTTTTTTTCTGGATGTTGATCGCAACGTTGGCCTTGAATTTGTTTGTTTCGGTGACTTTTTTTTTTGTTTTTGGCCCCTTTTTCCAGTTCTTTTTCCTTTTCCCCCCCGTTGCCCTTTTCTAGTTTTTTTTCTTCTTTTTTTTTTTTTTTCCACATCTCATCTCATCCCTACCTTTTTTTTTTGTTGTTGTGAGTTTTTTTTTTCCGTTTATGTCGTTTTCCACGCCCAATCAGGTAGTTGATCTCTGCTGTGTCCCTCCCCCTTTGTCCCTGCGTCGGTGACTCCCCCCCCCCCCCCCCCCCTGTTTTTGTTTGATGCACTTTTGACTGTCCCTTGGCTCCACCTTCCCGCAGCACTGCTTTGTTTCCTGTTGCAACTTGATCCTTTCCCCTTTTTTCCGTTTGCTGGGGGTTCAGACCTTTTTTTTTTCCCCCCCTTTTGTTTGGTTCCAGCCCCGTTCCCCCCCACCTAATTTGCCCGTGCGCGACGGTTTTCTCGGCGTACCCCCCTTTTCTTCCCGACCCTCCACCGTCCCCTGTTACTCTAAGGGTTTTTTTTCCATCGTGCCCGGACCATGCAGTTTTTTCCCCCCTGCAGTTGTTTTTTGCTTTTTCTGACTGGACAGCCACCCGTTGCGAATCCCTTTCTTTTTGCCCAAGTTTTTTTTTTTTCCGTTTTTCCCCTCCCTTCAGCCCCCAGATTTTTCCCTTGGCTGTTTTTTTTTTTCTGTTCCCCCCTTTCCTTATCTCCCGAGTGTGGTGCGCCTTTTTTCCTCGTTCTGAGATTTTGCGTTGCCTCCCTTTTGGTTTCAATTCCTATTTGCCGTGGTGCCTGTTTTTTTTTTTTTCTTAGGTTTCCCTTGGTCGGTTGTTGTCCCTTTTCAGGACAAGTGTGGATCCCGTCCCCCTCGTTCTTGTTTTTTGTCGGAAGTTTTTTACGTTTCTTGCTGCCCTTTACATTGGGTTTTTTTCGGCGCACCCATGGACTTCACTTCAATTCCATCGGTGCCCCCAACGGCGAGTAGGTGCCATCTTCCCTCCCCCCCCTCCACCACTTCTCTTCTGACCCCCCCCCCCGTGTTAGAGTTTGCATGTCTCATTTTTTTCTTTTGGAAGGTCCCTCCCACCCCAACCATTCCCCCCTACCTGATTTGTGAGGTTTATCCTCCCCCCTTGCCCACCTTCTTACCCGTCCTCCCCAATTGGTCCATATTTTTTCTCAACGTGACCTGCCCCTTTGCCCCCCGTTCCCTTTTTCCCCGTCCACTGTTTTCTCGGGCCTTCCCCTTTTTCTGCCATTTTTTTCGGGGTTTCACCCCCCAGGTCCCCAACTTTTGATTTCTTTTCCCCTTGCAACTCCCCCCCCCCCCCCCTGAAAACCCCCAGACTCGGTTCCCCTTTTTCCTTGCAGTGCGTCCCTCGAGGTTCCCCCCCTTTTTCCCCCCCTCAAAAATTTTTTCTTGCGTGAATTTTCCCGGACTGTCCATGTTCCCCCCCCTGCCAAGTTCCCTTCCCCCCTTGCTGTACCCTCCCCCCTTCCGTGTTTCCGCGGGTGCGTTGGCCCCAATCTTCCCTCAGTTTTTCCCCCCGTTGCTGGGTGGTTTTCCCCTTTTTGATTGGACGTCCAACCCCCCACTTCCTTTTTTCGCAGCATTGTCCCCCCTTCCTTTCCCCGTGTACTATTTCCTTTCCCTTTGAGGGAGCCTTGTTTTTTTTTTTTTCATTTTTGCCTTTCCCCCCCCCCCTCCCCTTGGGGTGGGGGTTTGGTCCTTTCCTTTTTCCCCGTGTTTTTTTTTTCCCCGAATGTTATTTTTTTCTTATGTTGCCCCCAGGCACCTGCCCCCATCGTTTATTTTTGTTTTGCCGTTTTTCCCTGTTTTGTGATTCATTTTTGCACACCAGCGTGGAATTCTCCCTTGCCCATTACCGTACCTTTTTTCTTTCTGGGTTTCAACGACATGGGCTGGGCGTTCACCTCTCCCCCACTGGTGCCCCTTTTTTCTCTTGAAGCCCTCTTGGTACGTTACCTAGTACGTAGTCTTTATTTTTCCAGTCTTGGTATTGACTTGGCCCGCGGTCCAAGCTTCTTGCCCCCCCCCCCTGACCCCCCACAACCCCCCCCCTCTTTTTTGTGAGCCAGTAGCCATGGTGGTCTTCGCCCCTTTTTGTCCCCCCCCTTTTTTTGCTTTTTTTCCGTTCTTGTTCCCGCGACCATTCTCCCCATCCGTTTTTTTCCCGTTTCCACCGTTCCCCTTTTTTTCGGTTTGCCCTGCTGTTATTGCCCTCTTTTTCCCTTTTCTGGTCCCATGGTGTTTCCACGACGTTCGTTCCAACTCTTTTTTTCCTGGTCCTTTTTTTTTGTTAGTTACACCCACCCTTGCCTGGATGGCTTTTTTGACTTTGGGTTCTGGTTCGCCGTGTAAGTGTGGCTACTTTTTTTGTGGTGCTGTTTCCCATTTGTCACATCCCCCAGATGTGAAACTCTTCCCCCTTCCACCTTTCCCTCGTCGTTTCGCCAATGGTCCCCCCCACACTGACCCTAGTTTGTTTTTTTCTCCTGATTTTTGATGACCGCCGACCTTTGATTTAACCCTTCCCCCTGGTGTTTTGAGTTTGTTTTGGACCCTTTTTTTTTTCCCAGCCTACGCCCCGGCTTCTTTGACACCCCCCCCCCCATTTTTTTAATTTGTTTTTTACCCCAGTGGGACCGGTCCCTTCTTGTTACTGAACCAACCCCCCCTTTTTTTGCCGCGCAGTGCTTTTTGTGCAATCCCCCACCCCACTGTCTGGTGGGTCCTGCAGCCGTTTGAACAGTTCTTCTTTTTTGGAGTGTTTCCCAACTTTTTCCCGTTTGGTTTCTGGCCATTTGGTGGCCCTTGTGAAAGTTACGCCCTTTTTGTTTTTCCTCGCCTGTCTTTTTCCCCTTTCACCCTTTCTTACGGTGTTGGTCTGTGTAAAGTCAGGGGTCCGTTTTCCCCCCCCCTTCCTTGTTTTGGAGCCTTTTTTTTTTTCTTTGTTTTTCTTACTTTCTTCTTCTTTTGGTGGTCCTCCAAGTGTCTTTTCTTTTTTCCGTGTCCCGGTGTGGCCTTTTTGGAAACTTTTTTTTTTTTCCCCCCCCCCTCAGCAAGTTTTGGTTTGGCGTTCCTCCTTTACCCCTGTGTGCCAGGCCCCTAAGTTCCCCCCCCCCTCCTCACTGATGGTCCTCTTGTCTCAGCTTTTTACTGCCATTTTTTCCTTCTGTTCCCCCACGCTGTGGGGGCGCCGCTTGGCATGTTTTCTTCGGCCCGTGCGTTTTTTCTTTGCACACGCCCTAGTTTCCAACCCGCCCCTCCCACGTATACCCTTCCTGATTTCCGCCAGGCGTTTTTTTGACCTTTTCAACACCCCCTGATTCCCTTTTTTCCCCCCCTTTTTTCTTTCCTTTGTGTGTTTTGGAGGCTGGGCTTTTTGTCCCACCCAACACACGCTTTTTGTCCGGTCCCTGCGTTCCCCCTTTGTTTGGTTTCTTTTTTTTTTTTTTTTTTCCACCCCGTGGCGTCGTCCCTTCCTTTGTTTCACAAGGGACTTCTTACTTGTGTTGAAGCCGTCCGCTGTTTTTTTTATCCCCCTGTTCAGGCCGTTTGTCCAGGTTCGCGCCATTTTTTCCTGTCTTTTCCCTTTGGTTTTTGTGCTTTTGGTAATATCCCCTTCAGTCGTTGGTGTTTTTCCTTTTATTTTCTTTGCCCCCCCCTTCCTTCCCCCCTTTCTGAGGACGCTAAGACACCCTTCTTATGTTTTGGTTCGATTGTGTGTGCCAGTTCACCTGACTTCACAAAGTGTGATTTTTACCTTTTTTCGACCATTTTTGGCGTTTTAGGCTTCCCCCCCCCCCTGCAGTTTTTTTTCCAGTTTTTTTTTGCGGCCAACTTTTTTTGTTTTTTGTTTTTTTCCCTTTTTTTTTTGGTTTTTTTTCCTCCCCCCCCCCCCTTTTTTCCGGATTTTTTTTGTCCCCCTTTTCCCCGTCGGCACCCGCTTTCTTTATTTTCCCGTTTCCACCCTGTCCCGATTCCACCAATCGATTTCGTTTTTGACCCCTTTGGAGAGGCACCTATTTTTTCCAAGGTTGTCCCCCCCTCCCCCCCTCCCAATTGAGGAGTGTAGTTTTCCGTTCCCATAGGGTCCCCTTTTCCCCTTTTTTCCAGACATTTTGTTGTTATGCATTTTTTTTTCCCCAACAGTGTCTGATTTTCTTTTTTTCCACTTTGTTGTCGCTCTTGGCAACCCCCTTTTTTTGGTGTTACCCCCCCCCTTCCTGCGATTTTTTCGTTTATGTTACCCCCAACCCCCCTTCTTTGGGTAAGCGTACCGGAGTAGGCGCTTTAGACCCCTTAACTTTTTTTTCTCCGTGTAAGAATCTTGACCAGGGGAAGGTTTGCGTTTTTTTTTTTTTTTTTTCTTGGTTTCCCTTGCGGTTTTTTTTTTTCCAGATCTCCACTGGATTGGCTCCGTTTGTGTTTTTATTTTCCCCAATTTTTGAAGGTCCAGTCCCACGCGTTCTCGGGGGACGGTATATTTGTTTTTCCCCTCGTGGGTTTTGGTGGCGTCTCCCTTTTTCAAAGCCCACTTGCCGTTTTCCCCCCCCCCCCCCCCCCCAGCTCAAAAGCTCCTACCCCCCCCATTTATTTCCAGTGATTTTGACCAGGACCCCTTCCCCCGACGGTTTTGGTTTCCCCTTTCCCCCCCCGTCTGTCGAATCCTGAGATTTTTTTTGTGCTTTTTTGACCAATCCCAGTTGTACTTCCTGGGCCCATTCCTAATGTCGGGGTGAATTGATTCTCCCTTGTTGTGGTTTTTTGCTGAAGCCCTGATCCCCCAACCATGGTCCCCCTAGTTAGGGCGCCCCACCATTTTATGCGTCCATCGGCTTGGGTTGTGGTTTTGGTCCCTCGTCCCCTTGGTTCCGCGGCAGCTTTTTTGACGTTTTCAGTTTCATTTACCCGGTACCACTGACGGGCTTCCCCCTTCCCCTAACGTTGAAGTGTGGTGGTGCTTTTCCAACCTTTTGCTCATTCTGCGCCCTGAGCCGAAATGTTGCCCTCCCCCCCTCATTTCCTGGTCCCCACACTGAAAGCTTTTTAAGGTCCGGCGACGAGGCGCTCTTCGGTTTTTGGGGGCTTTTAAATTCGCCCCCCAAGGCCCTTTAAACCTTTTGGCGTCATTACGTTTGGTCCATCCCCCACGGTGGTCGGGCCTTGTCCGAACCTCCACACAACCAACACCCCCCCCTCCCCGTAGGGTTTTTTTTTTCCGATCGGGGCTTTCAGTATGGTTTTTCTCACACATGACTTCGAGAACCCGTTGTTTAGGCTTCGTCCCCCCACCCTTTCCTGCTGCTTTTTAGATATTAGTTTTTCTTTTGCCCTGCAGGATGCGCCCCAACAACCGGGACACGAGGGTTTTTTCCACTGTGCTTTTCCCCCTTTTTTTTTCCCCCCACCTCTTTGCCATTTACACGTTATTTTAGTTACCCTCCCCTTTTCCCCCTTCCTAATTAATGCAGGTGTCCCACGTGGCGTGAATCACCGCGTTTTCCCCTTTCTCCCCCATGGTCACCCAACTAGTATTTATAATTTGATTTTTGCACACCTTACCGAGTTTCCAGGATTTTGCGATGGATTCGATTTTTTTCGTTTTTTGTTCTCGGTGCCCCCCCTTTTTTGCCCAACGTCCCTCGCACCCCCATACAGTTCATTTCCCCCCCTCCCTTGACGTCCATTTAAATGCACAGCGTTTTTGGTCACAGGTCGGGTTCCCTTGACCAAGTTTCTCCGTTGTGTAACATCTTTTTGGTTTTTGCCACGCTTCCCGTTCCCCCCCTTTTTTCTTGGTTATTTCAACTTCGGCACATGGCGAGTTTGCAGCAGTTTGTTTTTTTTTCCTTCTCCCTTTTCCTTCGCCGGTTTGCAACCGACCTTCCATTTTGTTGCTCGATCGTTAGTCCATTACGTTCAACCCCTCCGCCCCCGGACCGTTTGAATTCCCCTTGTCTCCCTCACTGACGTTTTACGCATCTCCCTGTCGATCTCCCCCTTCTCCGGCCCCCTGACCCCAGATTTGAATGAGTCCTCCCCCCTGAGCCACGCCGCAGCTTCTCTTTTGTCACCCCCCCCGCTTTTCGAACCAGCTGCTCGAGGCTTTTTTTTTTGATTCCGATGGTTTTTTTATACGGGGCCTGCTCTGACCCCGTCGAGGTGCCGATTGTTTTTGTACAAGTGGGCAGGCCACCCGGCTTGACGACGCGGGCCACGTTTCATGGCCAGGTTTTTGCATCCCCAAAACGCGGTGAACAAGTTCCTTCCTTTTCGGGTGCGTCTTACCCCAACACCTCTTCCGTTTCGTTAGGTTTTTCGCTTCTCGTCTCCGGTTTCCCTTGAGCTTGCCCTCTCCCCTTCATTCAGTTTTTTCCTTTTTTCTTTCCTTGCGCAAGTTTGATGCGTTTTCCCGGGGTGTCAGCTTTTCCCCGTTCTTTTTTTTCCCCCCCCCCCCCAAGAGTGCTTTTTTTTTTTTACGAGAGTGGTCCCCCCCCGGTTTTTTTTGCCCTCCTTGGATTGGCCCGGCCACCTTTCCCCACCCACCCCAATGGGTCTTCTTTCCACAAGGTGTTTTTCCGTTTTCCCCTCCCTGGTTGCTTGGGCCCCGTTGCTCACCGGCTTGTTCGTCCTTCTTTCGTTTTGGTACCT
>Ga0179591_1265965_pt1 | contig 10144 bp, 7 predicted proteins | sample CZOMad2_1_08_16f_FD_182891 | JGI IMG/M metagenome (GOLD analysis project Ga0179591, IMG submission 182891) | Vadose zone soil fungal communities from Angelo Coast Range Reserve, California, USA - CZOMad2_1_08_16fungal (PacBio error correction) | ecosystem: Environmental > Terrestrial > Soil >... | reverse complement strand
GTATCTCTTCATTAGAACCCGCTTCCACCCCAAATCAGGACAGTTGGTGAAGTGTCTCAAGCCCCCCCCAACGTCGTCACGGTGTTAACCGCGTTGGGCTTGCCCTTTTATTCCGTCGTCTTCTCCTCGCGGTCGTTATGCAACGCCCCTCTCAGGTTCCCTTTTTTTTCCATCGAGCGGCGTTTGAACAGCGCCTTGAGTTTGACTTCTTGTAGCTCGACCCAGCCTCGATCTTTGCCGTCTTACGCTCTCGGACTTTGTTTTTGGGGTGTAAAATACTCTTTCTTTTGGTTCCCCCGTTGAGGCTCTTTAGACATCAGAATTCCCGTATCGTCACGGGACCATTCTTAGTGACCTCCCCCAGCTACTCGCTCTTTCTGCCGGTGAGCTCGTGCGCAAGTTCGTCGCAGGATTCGATGCGTAGTCTTCCCTACGAGCCGCTCTTTCGTTCTGTTTCTCGTTTCCCCAATTCTCTTCTCTTTGTTCGAGTAGGGATCAATCGGTGAGGACCCATCAGGCACGGGGTTGTTCTTTTTTCTGATGTAGCAAGAGACTCCGACACCTGGCAAAAACTACGTCTCGAGACCGTCCTTTCCTGTTTTTTTGTCTTCTACGATCCACTGGTGCTCGGTTGTCTGCCTGCTTGAAGTTTGGTCACTGATAGTAGTCCTCCGGCACAACCCCCCCCGGCTTTCTCCTCTTTCCTTTCGCAGCGCAGTTCGGAGTCGCTTTCCCCCCAGGTCCCTATGGTCATGCGTCCGGTTGTTTGCTTATCAATCAGATTCCCCTTGTGCCGCTGTACGAGCCGCTCTGTGCCCTTCCCGTTTTTTGCGGTGTGGGACCCCGCTGCCCCTTTATCTTGACCTTTGGTGCGGTTTTGCCCATGATGTTGTGCACGCCCGCACGTCGTCGTTAGCCCACCCCCCCCTTCTCTCCCCAAGTGCCTTTCAGTTCTTGCAGCTGCCTTTGGATTACATTTGTCCCCCCCCCTTCGAAGAAGGATGTCTCGGATGGTTCTCCTTGGCGCGAACACTTTTTCAGTTTATTTTCCCCCCTTTCCGTCCCGGCGTTGACTAATTGGATGTGTTTCATCTTTTGGCCCTCGAGGTTATATAGTCTCCTAGATTGCCTTGTGGTGTGCGACATGGTCCACTTTCCCCTTGTAGTGTTTCCCCTGTCCACGGTAGTGTTCGGAGGCTGTTCTTGAGCCTCCCTCATAGGTGTCGATGATGTGCTGTATTCTGTCTATTTTTCCGTACTTGTGTTGCTCGCGCCGCGTCGATTTTCCCCCCTCAGTCCTTCAGCAACTTCGTATCGCCTCCTTTCCCATCCCGTTTTCGTTCCGGGACGGTTGCAGGGGCTTTTGCTTGTTGCCTCCGTTCTCGTTGATGGGCGTGAGACGCATCGCATGGGTTTTTTTTGTTCGTTATCGCACATGCTTTCCCGGTCTCAGACCTTTTGTTCCTGTGCGCTGACGGGGCTGAACACGTAGGGTTTGGATTGTCCTTTCTTTAGCGCTTATTCTGCAGCCGTTTCTGTATGAGCCGTCTTTTTCCATTCGTTTGTCCTGGCTGCTAGATCTTTTAATCACATTCTCCTTAGACCCCACCAGCAACCGACTTACTCATCGCAACCGCCCACGCCCGTTCTGATTTATCCCTCTTCTACCTTCCGCCTCGCGCCCACCAAAATTACCCTCGGCACGTTAACGTGTCATCTTGCCCCTTGTTCTCGTTTTAATAAACCGGTTCGAAAGAGTCCCTTACTTTGGCGTCCCCCTCCGCCCAGCGCCTTTTTGAGCACGAATCTTTGAAGATATTCTTTGGTAGCGAGTGGCCGATTTTTTTCTCGCCCTTGTGTTAGTTACCCCCTGTTGGTGCAGTAGGTTTTAACGACGTTTTTTCGATTCGTCGCGAGGGTCTTTGGAACCAATTTGTACGTGAGTGTCGAGTTTTTTTTCCGCTTCTTTGATGATTGTATTTTTTCCCCGTTGACGAAATTGTTTTCATGATATTCTGATTTCCTTTCGTCTCCCCTTTTCCTTATCATCGTTTCCCTGAGACGGGTAGGATGACTTGCGGCGAGCGGTTTTTTTTTCTTTGACCTGGCGCCCCCCTTTCCTGGCCTTTGCAGGAACTCTTGTTAGCAGGCATCACACGTTAGTTTTTTCCCTGAACCGCGCCGACGTGAGCCCTCGTCTCTTCCCCTCCTAGAAGATTCTTTTTGTGCGGTATAGAAGCCGTCGTTTTCTCCTTAGGGTCGACGGTTTTTTTGTCCCCTGAGCCGGCCTCACTCCGCCGAGTAAGTGACCTCTTTCTTCTTGCGCTTCCGCCAGCCACGACACCTTTCCTTTTGCCACCAAAGCTCCCCCTTCCCGGTGCGTCGGTCGTATTGTCGTCTCTGCCTGTTCTCTTCCTGTAGTTATCTTTCATTGGCGTTTTTTTTTTTTTCTTAGATCTTAGGCGCGTTCATGTAGATCTCTCTCTTTCCATAATTTGTTGTTGTTTTGAGCTCTCTTTCTACCCCCCCTTCCTCTTAGGATATCTCCCTGTATCGACGCTTCTTCCCCTACCGCATCTCCTTTGAATAGCAATATCCCCTTTTTTTCCGTCGCGCACAGATGAAGAAGCTTCTCTTTTGGCCGCCTACACGTTGTTTTTAAGTGCCTGTCTCTCTTCCTCTCTCGCTCGTTGCGACGAGGCGGATCTTAACTCCCCCCCGCGCCCCTGTTCAAGGAATTACTTCGCAATCCCATCCCCCCACCCTTCAATTTTGCGCGCGCCTATTTTGCCTCACCTTTCTGTTAGAGGGCTTTTCCAACCTATTTCGGGCTGCCTGTCACCACGAGTATTCCCAACCCGCAACTGACGCCTTTGCTAAACACCCCCACCCCACCTTTCCGCAGGGTCAATTCTCCTCTCGGGTCAACGACTTTCCAGGAGCGAGCTTTCTGCCGGACCCCTCCCCCTGGACTTGTGGCTTTTCCTCCTTCCTTTGCTTGATTCAAGCAGCCAACATCATCGTCATTCACCTCCTTCAACATTTTCATCTGGCGGGCCGCGACCACACCACGATAGTCCCCAGCCGTCCCCCCGCGCCTTTGCCCGAAGCCTTCCTCCTCTCCCCGTCCCGCTACAAATACAGCTTCAAAACGATTTTTTTCCCAACCGTCGTTTTGGCGGATTTTCCAGCCCTTACGGGTTCTTTGCATTGAAACCCCTTTTCTTAAACGAGAACGTTTGTCTTTTTTTAATTAAATTCAGTGATTCTTTCTGTGAGTTATTACTTCCGGAGGGGCGGTATGTTTAGATTTCTGAATTCCCCTAATGCTGCGTTTGCGTTTGAGATAGTAGTATTGTTTCTTGTCCGGACTCCTTCCCTAATCTTTTTATGCAAAGGCGGAGAGGACTTTCGTTAATAGCAGTAACCTCCCCCGCAGGCGGCACGACGGTTTCTTTCAAGAAAGTTTGCTCATCCCTGCGTCTCTAACCGGTTGTGTTGTTCCCATGTCCCCCTATTGGGCCGCCCCCCACCGCTTTCACCATTTCCCTACAAACCCCCACGTTTTTTTTCAGGAGCGTTTTGAAACCAAGGAATGTTCTATAATCTACCCCCCCCAAGTTTGTTTCCCCCGTCTAACTAATTTCCACCTAGAAACGTTTCCTCAAACGCCACTTTCCCCTGGCCGGTCCCCTTCTCGAGGAGTTAGTTAAGCTCTTACCTCCGTTATATCGGGCTTCTGGATCCTGCCTCTCTTAGTAGAGCTGTTCCCCCAGAAAACCACTACTCCTATCACGACTCTACAGCACACCTGACCACATCAGTTTTTCGCTTCCGATGAACCGCTCCTCCTGTTGCTACTGCGTTAATCAAAGCCCGATGGTTCACTTGTCAAGTCCTTCCACACCACCGTTTCCTATTCTTAGTCGAGTGCAACGATTGAACACCCACCGACAATGAGTCAAGTTTTTACTTTCCCCCGTCCGGCAGTTGCCACGGGGTCCTGTCACTTTCGCCCTTAACAAGCCTTCCTAATGGTTCGGTACTGACGGCAAGTGGTTCAAACTGCAGTCCGCCGCTCTCCTTGATTCCTCTGTTCTACTCGCATACTTTTTCTGTTTTGTTCCGTTTTTTTTGCAACCTCATGGGCACCCGAGACACCTGCACCCGCTCCGCCCGTCAGGTAAGCCTTCATCAAGTGACAAAGCCTGGCCCCCCTTGATTCTCGTACCCCTTTTTCCCCAAGGCCCGACCCCGCCCAGCCCATCTGACTTAGATTCACCTTTTTGCTCAACCCACCGACGCAGTACCTCTCCTGTTCTTTTGGTCTCTTCCCAGCACGGCGCTCGACCCGTCCAGTCTTCTTCTACGCCGGTTGTGCAGATCTTCAAAACGAAGAGCAGTTAAGTTACCCCGCCTTATTTACGACGTCGCTACCAGGTTATCTTCTGACTCCCAGCCCGGCGTGCAGGCAGCTCTGGTGTAGTGCAAGGTGTCGTGCGCCATTTTCTTGCCCGCTCAGCGCACCCCCTGCCGTCCAGGAGCTACCGATTGCCTCGGCTCTAGACCCCTATCATACTAAACGGGTTCTGGCCCCCCTTTACGATTATGGTCGTGGAGGGTTCATTCCCTGCGGTTTCTCGCGAGCGACCGACGTGTACCCACCTTATCTTTCTCACAGTGGTCGCTGCTTTCTCTGATCTCCCCTTTTCACCAGCCAGACCAGTGGTAGTGTCGCGATCGTCGGATGCTTATTTTGTAGTCCCGGCCCCTGCTGGTAACCAAACTCAGATTCATCTGACCCTTCACCGCCAGTCCCCTTTCCTCCTCATAAGTCTCGTCGACGTCACGCCCCAGATTTGTTATCTGATTCCACTGCTCATAAAGACTGCTACCATCTGTTGCCCTCCCCGATCTCTTTTCACCCGCGCATAATCTGTTCGTTCTCCTCCCCCCCTCTGATTACCTCGTCTCGTAGCGCCCTCCGACAATCCCCAATCCCGTTACCCCCGTGGACCCTCCTGTCGTGCCGACTCCGGCACCACGGGTTGAGGTTGCTCCCAGTTAGAGTAGACTTTTCCGGGATCCCCCTCACGCTCGATTTACTCCTGGGGTTCATCACCCATCTTGGTTTGTCTCGAGACCCACCAACCCCCTACTTTCGGCCCTTTTCTTCTCAAATAGCGTTAATTTACCAGATCCAGTCTCCCTTTTTCAATTCACGAATCCCTTTTTCCCCCCAACACCTTACTAAATAGAAGTCTGAAGCGTCCGTTGTCCTTTAGTAGCGAGTTCCCACATTAAAGTCTGTCCTTTCCTCGCTGCTTCCTCTCAATGACGCACACCAGGCTTTCGACAGATCTCTTCCCTTTTTCACGATGTTCTCCTAGCAAGCTCTCCTGAGTCTGTCTTGGCTTTGTCCCTCGAACGTGAGCAGCTTTTCATGCGACATTCGTTTGAAGTACTCTGTCAGAAGGCCGGATTTTTTTCTCGCACAAGTCCCCTTACTTTCCGAGCGTTCTCTACACGGTGCCTCCACTTCCTCCGGAGTTTTACCCTCCTCCCCTCCCTTTCTTTTACGATGTTATGACTTGTTTCGCGGGGCTTGCACCATTTTTCGGTTTTTAAGCCCTCAGTAGGTTTTTCAAACGCGCCCCTCGGTCGGTTTACATTCCTTTCCACGCTCCTCCCCTCCCTACTCTCCTCTTTCCTGAATTCCACTCCCCCTTTTCTCTTGCGCACATTCTAGGCCTTCTTTTCCACACGTTCTGCTGCCCCGGCGCAGTTTTTCCTTTGCTTCTTCGCTCGGTGGGGCGGGACCAAAGTTTTTTGCTCACCAAAATCCTCCCCCTGCTTTTCTGTGACTTTTTTGCGCCCGATAAGTCCTGTAGTTCAAGCCATCATCCGCATCCACCCTCCTTACCAAACCTTCCTCCCGTCACAACGTGCTCCTAAGTTCCCTCCTCTCTCCCCTTATAATTTTGTGACTGTTCCCTTTCATTTGGGATTCCCTTAAGATGCCCGCTCACAAGCGCGTTGCATGCCCACATGTTCCCTCTCCACTTCTGTTCCCCCTGTCCTCGAAGTGCGCTGCAGCCCCTTGAGACGCAGTTCCTCCCTCTGGTCTTCTTTTACACCTCTCCTCTTTCACCGCCGACGATATGAAAGCCTTAAATACCGGTTTCCTTCTTCGCTCGCCTTCACCTTTGAAGAATCATCTTTTTCTATTGTCAGCAACCAATAAGTTTTTTTTTTTTTAGTTTCTTTTCTGCATGGTGCAGGCGAGCGCCGAAGAGGATGTTTATCTCCTTTCAGATCGGTTGCGTTTGAACGTCGTTCTCCTTTGCCTCCCCTCCCGTTATGTCTATTCTTTGCAGCCCCTTGCGTGCTGCTCGTTCGTCTATCATTTTTCCCCCTAATTTGCTGAACCATTTTGCCGATTGTCGGCTTGCCTTCCTTTGCGCCCAGGACCTCCTCCCTGCAAAACCTTGTTCCTTTTTCGTCGATGAAGCTACCCCCCCCACCCCCCCTTTTTTTTATTTTTCCCTTTCCTAAGCTTCTGTTTTTCTTTAATTTCCGTTATGAGGGCCTTTTCTTAGGTCCTTGAGCGGCTTTCACTCAATCATTCTAGGAGAGGCGGCTTTTCGCAGAGGCGACCTTTGGGACGTCCCAAAACGCTTTCCCAACTCTCACCTTTTATCTGAAAGTTTCTAGTGCAACCTGTCAGGAAGGAGATTTAGAGCCTGAGCTTTCGAGCCCGTCTTGTCCCCGTCTTCCCGAAGTAGTAGGTCTTTCTCCTAGTTTTCCCCTGCAGTTCCGACTCGGGAGAGTGCAACGGCAGTTTATAGGACCTATGGGTTCCGGCCGCCGACTCCATCGCCCCTTCTCCCCCTTCCAGACGAGCAGGTCGATTTGATGAAAGAACTCTTCTCTGAAAGTTCCTCTGCAGTCTTCTGGCGTGCCCATGGTGGTGTTTGGGTCGAACTCCGGTTTTTCTTTCCCGTACCTTTCCTTGACTTATGTCGTAAGGGCCAGATGCTCGTGACTCTGTCAAGCTCCTATCGATTTCCTGCTTTTTCTTCACCCTTTCGTTTCCTCTGAGGATGTGACGTTTTTGGTGCAGGCTTTCGCGCCGATAGGTATAGCCATGATTGTGATAGCTCTACTCTCCCCATCACTTTTCTCTGTTCCCCTCTTTTATTCGTTGTTTTCGGATCGCGGTGGGTTTAGTGTACACTCCTCTTTTTGTTTCCTTTTTTTGTCCTTCCTGACGCTCTGGCCTCCTCCCTTTTTTATTTATTTTGCCGGTTGCAGTGTGGGGTCTTCGATCACCACCCCTGTCGTCTTTTTTTATCCCGCCGGATCCAGGCGTTGTTCGTGTGTCGTTTCCTCCCCTCCAACGTTCGTTGAAATTCACCCCCAGCGGCTTGTGTTTTCTTCCTCCCTTCCCAGTCGTCACTTGTTAACCGAGTGTTCTTTTCTTTCCCGGTTTTCGAGCGCTTTCTAATAGCTTTTAGTTTCTCCCCTCAGATTTGGTTCACCCCCCCCCCCCCTTCTGATGAAATAGCCCTTGGTTCCCCCAGCTCGCTCTTGAGGTGATGTTGTAGCGGACACTCTTCCCCATTCCTTTGACCGTATACGCCGACGTAGTTCTTCCTGTGTGTCCTTTAATTTTTGACGTCTTTTTTTTTTTCCCATTGAGTTTGCATCCAGGCACGCCGCCGCGGATCGTCCCTGACACCATTCTTCTCTTACGATCCTACTCTTATCGTTTTCTCTACCCCTTTATCTCCTCAATGTTTCTCCAGCAGGCTCGAGAACTTAGATGACCTCCCTCGCAAGGAGTAGGGGTCTAAGGACACTGGGATTAGCTTGGTCTGATTTCTAATTGATAATCTTTTTGACCTTCTCCCGTCGGAGGGGGTGCTTTCTTTTTTTTTCCTTCCCCTACCTTCTCCCCCCCCCCCTCCCCCCCTGTCAATCACATCTGTTCGGCAGCCTTTGAGAGGAGTCGTCCTATTCACCGTTTTCGTCCCTTTCCCTTCTCTTCCTTTTCCAATTTGACTGCCTCGTCTGGTGGTGTTCTTCTGCTGACACAGGGCCTCTTTTTCTTTTTTTCATCTGCTTTCCCCAGGTTTCGACTTTTCCCTTATCTCCCCTCTCCAACAATTTCGAGGTCCTCTTTTTTCTTCCTTGGTGCCTCTTCTCTTTCAAGTCGATGTCGTTGTGGCCTTTTTCCTGAGAGCTCGTTTCCTCTCGTGGGGGTCTGGTTGGCGGTCCTTTTAATGACTTTGCTTGAGCCTTCCCTTTTTGTCGCGGTGTTGCCTTTTTTGTTGACTCCCCCCTCCCACCGGAGTGAGTGTCCGCCAATTGGATTCACTGATTCCGTCGAGGCGACTCTGCCGTTGTCTCCCCTCGGCCCTTGCCGTCGACGGACCTTCTCTGCTTTTTTTTCCTACCGTGTGACTCATCTTTCCGTCTCTGTGAAATTTTTGATTATGTCCTCAGTTTCACGCACTTGGCCGGTGGCTGGTGCAATTGCCATCTTCTTCTACCCCGTCTAAGTCTCGTAGATTTCGGTGGTGTTTCTGTGGTACCCTGAGTTCTTTTGTGAACTGGCACGTTCTCCTCCCTCGGCGGGCGGTTCCCTCTTTTGCACGAATATTTGTCTATGATGTGCGTAGCCTTTTTTTTTTTGCGTCGAAGGTTTTTTCTCCCTCTCTCCCAGCGAGCGGACTTCAGGAAAGGATCTCACTGCGGTATCAGCGCGGTATTTGGAACTCTTCCCCCGCAATGTCTCGTTGCACTTTCTTTTTCAGGTTTCTTTCTTTTTTCTTGTTGACTCACGATCCCTTGGGGGTTCTGGTACTCCCTACCCTTTGTTTGCACGCGTATCCGGACAGACGGGGGGTTTGACTTTTTGTCTTCCTTTGTCCTTCCCAAGTTTGCAGTATGCCGTCTGTCGTCCTTTCTGAAGGCTGTTCCTCCGTTCTTTGATGAACTCCCGTCTTTTGTATCTCTTTCGTGGGCTTGTTCCTCTTTCCCTCGCAGCTTCCCCCTCGTCCCGCTGCCCAACCCATCAAACCAATTTTCAGAGAGAAAGCTCCCCAGCAGAAGCAGGCGGAGTATACAAAGTCAGATCACAGGCCGCCCTCCGAGATGTCGGTTCAGATTCCACAACTTGTCTTTCCAACAACCCAACACCCCCCGACCCACCCCACCCCCCAAAACCCCACCCCCCACCCACCCCCCCCCCCCCCAACCCCCCACCCCCCCCCCCTTTTGCGTACGTGTCCTTTCATTAGTCACCCCCAACCCATCTCGCGGTTTAAGAAAAGGTTTTTCCTCACCTCCTCCCCCCATCGCTTCCCGGAAAAACACTACTCCCCTCCTCTTTTTTTTCTGCTAATCCTTGACGCTAGTAGTTGTATCGTTTTTTTCTCGATGGCTTCGTACCTTCTTGGGTGTTTGTCCCCGGCTGGTTTGGGGGTGACTGTTTTTTTCCAAAGGCCTCCCGTTTACTTATCCTTTCCGTTGTTTCGCTTCCGTTAGCCTTTCGGTCCCCGAGTTTTGCCCATTTTTGAATCGGTCGAGATGCCTCTCTTGTCTAGGCTTTTTCTGCTCGTTTTACTTCTTCTCCCCCCCCGGGGTGTCCCTGTCGCCTCGTCCTTTTCCCCCCCTGCTACTTGACCTGCCAGTCGTGTCCCGCGATTTGGCCTTTTTCCCCCCCCCCCTGATTTGAGCTTCTGTCTTGTTGCCGTGCGGCGGACCGCGTCTCTGTCGTTGAAGCCCTTTTCTTTTGTGGTTTTTAGCCCGAACGTCTTCGTTCACTAATCGCCGACCCTTTTTATTAATTCACTAGCCTTTCGCGCGCAGCTTGAGTTTTTGCCGGTTCTCTTTCTGTCATCCCGTCGTATTGAAAATTACCTGATTTGGTTTGTAGCATCCCTCCCTGAGCGTCCTCGACTCCGCTCCCCTTCCGATGCTCGGCGCCCGGTTCTCCCCAGGCCAACCTCCCCCCCTTTGTCGGCTTCACCCCCCAAATTCCTTTCGTTTTCGATCCGCCGTTTCATTCCCTATTGCCTGTAGACGGTAGTTCGAGTAGTTTTACCGGTATCGATAGGCCTCTTTACGTTCCCTCGCT